>Ga0257114_1000279_pt1 | contig 39749 bp, 24 predicted proteins | sample SI112_10mmetaG_FD_190149 | JGI IMG/M metagenome (GOLD analysis project Ga0257114, IMG submission 190149) | Marine microbial communities from Saanich Inlet, British Columbia, Canada - SI112_10m | ecosystem: Environmental > Aquatic > Marine > Inlet | place: Canada: British Columbia | collected...
AAGTACTTGCCGCAGACCAAGCACCCGTACACGTGCACGGGCGACAGCGACACCGCGCACCGCTTCTCAAAGTCAAAATCCAGGTTCGCGAGGTTCACCGTGTCCAGGTACGGGCACGGCGCCGACCGCGCGGTGGTCGACGGCGGTTCGGTCGAATCCCGAGCGCGCGCTGAACCTTCCTCTGTGTCGACCGGTTCGCCCGAAGCCTCGCGCGCGCGCTTTCGCGGCGGCATCGCGAAGTGCGGCGACCGACGAATGCGACGACGCGCGTCGTGCGAAACATGTTACGCCCGACCGTAACATTCGCGCGTCCGTCGACGCGATTTTCCGGAAAAAACGTTTAGCGCACATTCATACATCAGATGTGCGGTGTCAAGCCGCACACATCTCTATCTAGCCACACGAAAGTGTGGACGAGCTGAAACATGAGTACATCCCGTGAACTCCGAAACATCGGAGAGATCGATCGCTGCGGCCCCTGGTCGAGCGGTACTTCATAGTGTAGATGGTTATCACGCTAGGGTGAGTGAGACGAAACTCAACACTCGGCGCGCGAAAACAAACACACGAATTGAGGAACACGAAACTGACGAGTGATTCTCGTATAATCGACAGCTTTCACCCTAGAGGTACGTCGTCAACGCATCGTCTCGCACGCGACCGGACACGTTGACAAAAATGTGAACGCGACACTGACGACGGCGCCCCGCTGCCACGCACGAACAGACTCGGGTTCGAATCCCGGTGAGGTAAAATAAAAATTACCAATTTTTTATAGCCCTATCCTGGCTTAAATACGAGTCACTTGTCCGGGAAAAAGGGAAAAAAAATTTTATCGCGCGCTGCTAAAAACAAATGGCGTTTTTTTCATATAAAAAAATAGTCTTCTCCTTGTATCGTTTACCGTCATTGTATCATTTCTCCTTGCATCATTTAGTATCATTACCGCCATTTCTCCTTTTTCGCCATGCTTTTTGATAACAACCGTTGCAGACCCGCTCGCCGCCGTGTACGCCGTGTACGTAACTCCGCCCCCCTTGAGGAACCTTCTTGCCACACGAGCACGTGAACGCGGGCTGCGCCGCTTGCCATTTCTTGTGATAACACCCGTAGCACAGCCGCCCGCCGCCGTCTCCGCGGCGGTGCCCGCCGCCGTCTCCGCGGCGGTAAGGTCCTTTGCACTGGTTGCACGTCAAAGTTTCCTCGGGCCGCGCAGAGCGCTGTCTGCACGTGGCTGACTGTTCACCGTTTACTTGAACGTTCACTTGAACGCGCGCGCTCTTCCGTTTACGGTGGTTTGCCAACTCGCGAATCGCCCTAAGCGACAGATCGCCGCCTTCGTCGCGCGGGTGCACTATTCCGGGTTGCGAGAAATTCAATCCCACGTGATCATCCGTACCCGCAGAGTTCAAGGACTTGAAGAAGGCGGTGTAAACAGCTTCACTTGAAAATCCGGCGATCGCGCACGCTCGGGCGACTTCGAGGACGGAGGGAACCTTTCCCACGATTTTCGTGACGTACGCGATGTAACTTTCTGCCAATCGCCTGGCAGAAACTTCATCGTGCGCCAAGAGTACGTATGCTTTGAATCCGACGCGATCGCCCGCCGTGCGCTCCTCCATCTTTTCTCTCGCGAGCGCGTGTCCTCTCTGCAAGTGCGCACCGCCATCCAAGACTGCCACTAAATGGCACGCGATCCGACCTTCGACGTCGACGCTCTCCCCGACGTAGATACAAATGATGTTTCCAACTCGGATCACGTAGAGATACACTGCGCGTATGTTCAAATACCTTGAGCTGCTCGTGTTCCTTGTGATAGCCTCCATCACGTCTGGGTCGTCTTTCGACTTCCCCAGCGCAACGGCTGCGGCGTAGATGGCGTTGAACGGTTCACGCGCGAATGCGCTCTCGGCTTCGGATAGCGGCGATTCCCATTTCAACGACGTGTCGTCGAAATCATCCGGGCCGACAAACTCGCGACCTTGCCGACCATCGAACGCAGCTTGAGGATCGGGAGCCTCCCGCGAGTAAGTTGGCGCCAGGTTGAACAACCACCACATGAAGTCATCGCACTCGAGACTTGAATGCGCTTTCGCGTAGCACGTCGACAGGATTTCGTCGAAACGCACACCGTCAATCGTCTCGCCCGCTTTCACGCGTTGAACGAAGGGCCCCTCACCGTAGCCGTTGAGTACGGTCACATCGAGCGCGATGAGCTCGCCTTTGACGGCATTGCCTGCGGCGCGTTTTACATACTTGAACTCATCCGCGCCGCGTTTGAGTACACCCTCGTTCGCCGCCTCGCCGACCTCCTCCGCGTCCGCCTCCGCGTCCACCTCCGTCGCCGTCGCCTCCGTCGCCGTCGCCGTCGCCTCCTTCGCCGTCGCCTCCGTCGCCTCCTCGTCACGACGCGCACCGTTCGTCACCTCAACGAGAACCACCCTCTTGCCTCGATCAAAATCCTCCCGCGCTGCGCGCAACGCGTCCTCGGCCGCTCGCGCAGCGTCCTCGGCCGCGCGCAAGGCGACGTTCGCCGCTCGCGCAGCGTCCTCGGCCGCTCGCGCAGCGTCCTCGGCCGCGCGCAAGGCGTCGTTCGCCGCTCGCGCAGCGTCCTCAGCCTCGCGCAACGCGTCGATCGCCGCATCGCCGACCTCCTTTCCCGTCGCCTCGCCGCCCTCATTCGCAGTCACCTCGCTGACCTCCGCGTCCGCCTCCGCGTCCGCCTCCGCGTCCGCCTCCGTCGCCGTCGCCTCTGTCGCCTCCGTCGAAGGAACCAAGCCAATCGTGCCATCGGCACGAACTCCGACGACGACCCGCTCGACGCGTTCCTCGACATCCGCCGCGGCCTGCCCGTCCTCGGTTTTCTTCGCTGCCGCGGCCTCCGCGCGACGCGCGACCCACGCGCGCGAGAATGCCGTCACCGACGCGGTTTCGTCCTCGTCCTCATCCGCGTCGCCGCGCCGCAGTCGGGGCACGTACGTCGCCTCGCGACCGCGTTTGAAGCGCGGCGCGTACCCCGACGCGCCCGACCGCGCGCGCTTCCATCCCATCGCTCGTTCGCGCGCGCTCGTCCGCGCGCGGTTCGTCGCGCGCGACGGCGGCGCGCGATTCGAACTTGAATTCGCGCGCGCGCCGACTGACGACGCGGCGACGTCGCGGCGCCGGCGCGCGCGTTCGCGTCCGCACGCATCGCGTCTCGCCCCGCCGCGACGCGTCGCCGCCGGACGCGACGCGTCGCCGCCGGACGCATCGCGGCGGGGTGTGACGCGTCGCGTCCGATGCGGACGCGATGCGTCCGCGCGGGACGCGAAACGACACACGGCGACGCGACGCGCGAGCGAGCGAGCGAGCGAACGGCGCATGACGCGATCGCGCGCGACGCGAACGTCGCCGCGAGGCGAAGGGTCGTCGAGCGCGGCGTCGCGCGGGCGTCGCGGCGCCGCGGCGTCGATGCCGACGCAGACATCGTCTCGAGAGCGAAGGCGGAGCGCCGACGGCGCCGCCCACGACGCCGGCGTCGTGGCGTCGACGCCGACGGCGCCGAAACGACGCGGCGCAGTTCCGGTGAAAATCACGTCGCCGCGAAGGTCGGCCCGGCTCGCCGAGCTCTCGTCGCCAAAGCGGGAAAGTGAGATGGGTCGATGGCGGAAACGGGCTGCGCGCGTCGTCGACGCCGTGAAGGAGCTTGGAGAGCTTTGGCCGTCATCGAGGATGGTGCTCGCGATCACGCGACCGCTCCCTTACAAGAACGAAGACTTGTGCGTGCCCTGATCCGCCGGGCTTCAGACGCGACTGACCGGCGGGAACGTTTTCCACGCGCAGCGTCCGCATGACGCATCTTCAATACGCGAACGTGTCCACGCCTGCGACGGCGATCATGGAGGTCATGTTAGCGCGCTGCCTCGATGTCGCAGACGTTCATCTCGCACAGAAGAAGAGCCAACTGGGCGAAAAAGAAAAGGCGGAGTCGAACGAGCTCGCGAAGAAGCTCGTGAACTCGCTCGAGGACTGGATTGAAAAATGAATGAGGAATTGATGACCGATGATACGTCTCGCCTAGTAGGCCACCGGCGCCTAGTAGCCCACCATCCCGACTTTTATAGCCTTGTAATGTACATGTACCTACCACCACTCCATTCTTTTTTGTCACTGAAAACGGCGCGTCGCGCTCGCGCGCTCGAGGACGGGTCGTCGACGGTGACGTGCTCGCACTTTTTGGATCCGTCGTACATCGTATGTTACAACAAGGTCTCCTACCGCGTAGGAGACTGCCTAGGAGCTGCATCAGATCTATCTAGTATCAATCTATCATCTATCTCGCGCGACGCGCGTCCTCAATCGCCGCGAACGTCGCCTCGTACGCCGCGCGTATCCGTCGGCGCCTCCCACACCTTCTGGTCCGCCGCACTCGCGAAACAGCGCGTCGACGAGATCTTTCCTCGACGTTCCGTCGCGGTCTTGATGTCAGCCGGTCGTGGCGTCGAGGACGTCGCGGGCGATCGCGGATGACGTAAACTGCGCCATCGTCGCTCGATCGCGCGTCGCCGCGCGCGGCGAAGCGCCGGCGTCGATTCCGGGCGCGCGCGCCTCAAGCGCCCAGACTTCGACGCGACGCACGGAGAAACGACGCGCGCCGAAGTCCGCGTGCGCGTTTTCCAGGGCGGCGTCCACGAATAAGGCGTGGCGCCCGATCTTACCGAACATCCCGAACCCGTTGACGACGTCGCCGTGTCGGGAGTAGCCGTACGCGCAATACAGCGGCGCGACGGAGACTCCGGACGTGTCGACGACGACGCCGCGTTTTCCGTCGACGCGAAACGTCTTGCACGCGTCGTCGCCGTGGAAATCGTGCCGAGGCTTCGCTTGGAAACCCGGTGAGACGTGCGCGACGTAGTACGCCTCGGCCTCGTCCTCGTCCTCGTCCGCCGCCTCGGGTTGCACGAGCACGAGCGCGCGTCCGACGCCCGCGCACCGCTCGACGACGCGACGAAGACTCGCCAATCCGCACGCGCGCGAATCGAACGCGCGCGTCCACGTCACCGCGCCCGCCCTCGGCGCGACGCGCGCTCGCAGCGCGCGCGCCACGCGCGGCGTCAACAACGGTTCGCTCGTTCGCAGCGTCGCGTCGTCCTCGCGCGCGCGCGCGAGCGTCGGCGCGTCGTCGTCGGGCGGCGACGACGGCGTTCGCGCGGCGTCGGGCGGCGACGACGGCGACGACGGCGACGACGGCGACGACGGCGACGACGGCGACGACGGCGCGGCGCCCATGGCGAGCCGAAGTGACGATTCGACTCTTTACGCCGTCGCGGTGTCCCGACGCGACGCGCGACGGCGCGAGAACGCGCGCCGACGCGACGTCGACGACGCGCCGACGCTCGCGCGCCGTCGCTCGACGTCGCGCGCGACGCTGCGGTCGTCACCGACCGGTCGTCGTTCGCCGACGTCCGACCGATCCGCCGCACACCGCGCCGCGTCGCGTCGCCATGCCCGCGCGCGCCGACGCCGACGAGTGGGCGGGCGTGGACGTCTCCGTCCGTCGCGGCAACGACCACGATCCGAGCTGGTTCGCCGGCGTCGCGAGCGACGCGCGGATTCGCGACCGCGAGTTCGACCTCGTCGTCGTCGGCGCCGGCATCTCGGGCTGCGTCTTCGCGAGCCGCGCGTCGCGAGAGCTCGGGATGAAGACGCTTCTCGTGGACAAGCGCGATCACGTCGGCGGGAACTGCTACGACTTCGTGAACGCGAAGGGGTTCAGGGTGTCGCAGTACGGCGTGCACTTGTTTCACACGAAGCACGCGCGGGTGTGGGAATACGTGAATCGATTCAGCGAGTGGACGCCGTACGAACACCGAGTGAAGGCGGCGATCGAGCGCAAGGACGGGGAGTACGAACACGGGGGGAGGCGGTACCGAATCGTGGGGGTGCCGCCGAACAGGGACACGATCAACGCGCTGTTTCCCGAGGCGGATTTGAAGACGGACGAGGACGCGCGAAGATGGTTGGACGCCAGACGGTCGGTGAACGAGAATCCGAAGAACGGAGAAGAGAGCGCGCTGACGAGGGCGGGGCCGGAGCTGTACGAGGCGATATTTAAGCATTACACGAAGAAGCAGTGGGATAAGTACCCCGAGGAGCTGGACGCGAGCGTCTTGGCGAGGATACCCGTGCGCGAAGACGTCGACGATAGGTACTTTAGCGATCCGCACCAAGCGTTGCCGAAGCACGGGTACACGAGGATTTTCGAAAATATGATCATGGGCGATCCGAACATCACCGTGCGCCTGAACACCGACTTTTTTGAGCACAAAGACATGTTGAGAAGCAAGGCGCGAAAGTTCGTCGTCTTCACCGGCCCCATCGACGCGTGGTACGCGTCTCAAGGTTTGCCCAAGCTCGAGTACCGAAGTCTGCGTTTCTTCGAAGAGTACCACGAGGGCGAGGACAAAACGAAACCATTCTTCTACCAACCGTGCTTACAGCTCAACTACCCCGGTCCGGAAGTCGAGCACACGCGCGTCGTCGAGTACAAGCACAAGCCCAACCAGCCGCGCGAGGCGCGCGAGCACGCGGGCACCGTCGTCTTCAAAGAGTACTCGTGCGATCACGGCGAGCCGTATTACCCCGTTCCCAACCCCGCCAACCGCGAGTTATACGAAAAGTACCGCGACATGGCGGCGAAAGAGCCCGGCGTCGTCTTCGTCGGCCGCCTCGCGAGTTACAAGTACTTCAACATGGACCAGGCGTTTTTAAACGCGCTCGAAACCTTCGACGACGTCTTCGGCGTCGGCGACGCGCGCGACGCGAAGCGCCAAAAGACCGTCCTGGGCGAGGGCGACGGCCCGAAGTGATCGATCGCGATTCCGCGCGCCCCGCGTCGCGTCGCGTCGTCGCGCAGTCGTAAACCCCCGACAGCTCGGATTTTAAATTTTCAAACGCCTCGCCGCGCGATCGCCACACGCCGTCGCGCGCCATGACGACCGCCCTCCCGCCCGACATCCGCGAGCGCTTCGAAGAGCACGGCTTCGACGTCCCGAACGACGTCGCCCACGACGCGCTCGCGTCGGTCGCGCGCGCGCTGTCGTTCACGTCGAAAGATCTCGCCGACTGCTGGGTGATGTTTGATTTAGAACTCTCGAACACGCTCGACGCGCGAGACCGCCAGAGCGTCGCGATCGAGCGCATCGAAACGTTCGAACGATTCGCGATGACGTGGAAACAACAGCGCGAATCGCAGAGCGCGACGAAAACGGCGCAGAAAACGAGCGAATTCGGAAGAAAACGACGACGGGGCGGGACGCCGACGACGCCGACGACGCCGGCGAGCGCGAAGGGTGGCGATAGACGCGAATCGACGTCGACGGGGACGTATAAAACGCCGATGCGGAGTAAGAGGGAGTGGTCGGAGGCGCTGAACGCGGTGGGGGGGGAGCAGACGAGTGAGTACGCGAAACGCGCGGCGACGCCGGGGAGCGCGGGGAGTTTGGCGAGTCGGGGCGACGGCGGCGCGGGGACGGTGATGAACGCGCACTTGGGAAGCGACGTGGTGAAACGGGACGACGCGGAAGAGAGCGAAGTGTCGATGACGCAAATCGTGAGCGCGGACAAATTTCGATACATGCGGGATAGGATCTCCGACCGCGTGCGCGTCGTCGACGAGCGCATTCGAGACGCGGAGAATTTGTTCGAGGTTTTGGGCGACGCGGACGACGACGAGGACGTCAAGGCGACCGAGGCGACGCAGACGACGACTTCGGCGTCCGACGTTGTGCGCGTCTCCGCCGTGGGGTCAAAGACTGGCGACGAAGATGGACACTTTGTCGGGCGCGTGGTGAGCGCGCACGCCGGCGACGCCAAGTTGACGGAGAAAACCGTCGCCATCGAGGGCTCGACCGACGGTTCGTTCGGCGCGCGCGTGCGCTTGGAGCTTCGCGACATGAAAGAGTACAGCTTGTTCCCGGGACAGGTCGTCAAGGTGTGCGGGCGCAACCCCGCGGGGCACTGCTTGGTGGCGAAATCCATCGACGCCGTCTCCGCGCGAGCGCCCGCGCGTTCGAAAAAGACGTCGCCGGCGTTCGCGAGAGGGACGAAAGTCATCGTCGCCAGCGGGCCGTTCTCGTGCTCGAGCGATTTGAAGTACGAGCCATTGAACGATATGTTGGATTACGTGCGCGAAGAAAATCCCGACGCGTTGGTTTTGTGTGGCCCGCTCGTGGACGCCGAAAACGCCTTTGTCAAGCGCGCCGAGTGCGGGGGATTGACGTACGACGAAGTGGCCAAGGTTGTGGTGGATAAGATTGAAGACAAGCTCTTCAAGGACGAGAAGATCCGCACGAAAGTGATCTTCGTCCCGAGCATCCGCGACGTGACGCTCGATCCCGTGTTCCCGCAACCCGCGGCTTCGCTCGACGCGTACGTGAGCGCCGACGCGGCGCGCGCCAAGCGCGCGTTCTCCGCCTCGAATCCCGGGACGTTCACCATCAACGGCATCGTGTTTTCCGCGTGCTCGCACGACGTGTTGAAGCATCTGAGCGCACAAGAAATCTCCAAGGGATTCGTGCCCAAAGACCGCCTCGCGCGTCTCGCCAAGCACGTCTTGACGCAAGGCTGCGCGTACCCGCTGTACCCGCCGGACGCGTCGGCGTGCTTGGACGCGCGTTACGGCGAGGATCTGACGTTTAAGCAAACCCCGGACGTGTTGATCATGCCGAGTGACTTGAAAACATTCGCCGAAGACATCGACGGCGTCGTGTGCGTCAACCCCGGTCGATTGGCGCGCGGCGCCGTCGGCGGCGGCTTGGCGAAAATCGTCGTGCACCCGACGACGGATGGACAAGACGACGGCGAATCGCACCCGCACGACGTCGCCAAGCGCACGCGCGTGGACGTCATGAAAATCAAGTAAGCAGTGAAATAAACCGCGAAACAAACTTGTGTAATTAATATTTCATCATCCGCTTCTTTTTATTACAGATCAGGAAAGTGAGTAACTTTTACGGGTACACGATGGAGGTGAAGAATGTATCGAACACGACGAACGGCGGATTTGAGACGTCCGGAAGTAAAGGCGGTAGGTACATGTTTACCGACGGCGGGCCGTCTAGTTACCGCTCGCGGCGAAACCGCGAGACGGCACGCGCGCCGACGCCTCCTTCACGGAAGCCACGACCGCTTGCTGCTTTTGCTCTTCCTCGACCATGGCCATGGACATCATGGACACGCCCGAGCCGATGGCGACCCCGGTCCCGACGAGTCCCGTCAGGGCGAGGATGGACAGCGAGACGTATACCGATTGCGTGCCGGGCATTCTTCTTCTGTGTGTTCGTAGTCTACATCAGGCGCGACGATCGATCGCGTCAGTCGTTCGCTCGCTCGCTCCCGCCTTCGCTCCCGCCTTCGCTCCCATCTTTATCTCTCCCTCGAATCCTCGTCGCGTTCGATCGACGCGCGCGCGCCTCGTCGATCGTTTCGCGCGCGTCCTCGCGCGCGCGTTCGACGTCGACGAAAACGTATCGCCGAACCCGCGCGCGCGCGACCGCGACGAGGATTCGCGTCGCGTCGCGTCGCGTCGCGTCGCGCATCCACCGCGCGACGCGACCGACCCCTCGCGCGAATCCCGCGGTGTCGCCCGACCTCGTCCTTCTCGCGCGCGCGCGCGGATCCCGCACCTGAACTGCGATGAAACGATGAAACGATAAAACTGCGTGCGTTTTATCGACCGTACGAGGGCGGAACGCGCTCGAGAGGTGTGGTGGGGGTGAGAGATCCGTGCGGAGTGTGCGGCGCGCGCGAACGTGGACCGCGAATTCGCGCGCGACGCGTCGCGCGTCGACGCGCCCGTAACACATGTGCGATCCCCGCGAGAGGGCGATCTCCTTGGAGTTTATCGCTCATTTAGTCATATCATATGGACTTAAATGTGTCTTTAATATGTATGGCTCGGTAGCACAATGGTAGTGCGTCAGACTCCAGTGATTCGAGAGTCTCCTCGCGAACGCGAGGACGCCGTTGAAGTTATCTGAAGGTTGCGGGTTCGACTCCTGCCTGGGTCATCGGAAAAGCGGTACTTCTCTTTTGGCGAGCAAAAGTTTTTTACAAGCTGCGCACAAGAAAAAGCACTGCCTTGCTTGCATCGCACCACTCCGCGTCGTCCTCGAAGGCGACGATGTTTCATTTTTATCACAAGAAAACGCACACGGCTACGCGATCGGCGTCGAAATCGTCTCGTCATCGGAGCCAGGTCACCACCTTTACCAGTCGCTCGCTGGACGCGGCAGAGATGCTATTCAAACTCTCGTGAAACGCGTGGAAACGCTCGAGGGTGTCGGCCAACGGCTTGAGACGCGAAGTGCCTTGCGGCTTTTCGGGAAACGTCGACGTGACTTCGGCGCGCAACGCGGCGTCGTCTTCGATCAAAAACGCGAGCAACAATCCGCAGTACGCCTGTAAGATCAAATCGTCGCCGTTGGTTTTCGACGAGTAAGATTTAATCATGTCCGCCGTGAGATGTTGCGCCTCCTCGGCCGTCTCTTTTTCGCCCTCGTCTTCGTCTTCGTCGGCGCCGCCCGACTGCAGGTACAACATCGTGAGCGCTTCGACGAAGGACGCGCCTCGAGACGAGTCGCCCGGTAAGCGCACCATTGCGTTGCGCAGGACATCTGCCGTCGTCGCATCTGCTTCGACGATGTTGACGAGCAACACCAGCGCGGCATTCAAGAGTGACGATCCGGAATCATCCGTCGGCGTTCGGGTGCGCTTGCGCTCCTTCGCGTCGCGAAGCGTGAATCCTTCAATCGATAACGCCAACCAGGGAATTAAACTCGCGATGACGAGTAATCCACGACTATCTTCCCCAACGACGGCGTCACAACCCTCCTTATTCTCGTTCGTCACGTTCGTCAGCGTGCACAACGCGGATTTCAACGCGCCGACGGCGACGCGGTGGTCGACGGCGATGGCGGCGTTGTAACGAATCTCGATGCCTTGCACGACGTCTCCTTTCTTCGCGCCTACGACCGACGCCGTCGTCGCCGCCGCAAGCGTCGGAAGCGCCTCCACGAGTGCTCGACACGCCGTTCGCGCGTTGTGCGATCCACCCTTCACGGGGGTGCGCACGTTATCCGCCAACCACTGAATCGCTGCCGCGTTGTCTCGCGTCGCGGCTGTTTGCATCAACCCGATCGGTACAGGAGACGAAAGCGGGGTTAAACCATCGTTGTCGTCGTAGGATGTTCCAGCGACGCGCACCGCGCCGGGCGTGCTCGGCGGGGTCATCGTGATTCCACCCGGGATGCGTGATTTGACGGGCGAAGGCGACGGGATGTCAATCGCCGCCGTCGTCGTCGCGGATTCAACCCCTCTCCCATCGCCACGCGACGAGTTCAGACCGTCTTCCGGCGTCGGGCGCGTCGTGGACACGGCGAGCAAGTCGAGAGGGCGCACATCGGCGTTCGTGTCGTCTCTCTTCGATCCGCCGAGCGCCGAGGTCGAAATCACCGCGCACGCGGCTGGCGATTCAAAGCTCACACACTCGAGCACACGCGACGCGCGGAACAGACGCGCGATCACGCGCGCGGCACTCTGTTCGTACTCCTCGATCGTGGACTCGTCGTCAACGCTATCGTTCGTCGATGCCGACGCCGACGCGACGAAACACGCGCCGCCGAATTTGCTCAACGTCGTCGTGGCTTGCGCGACGAGTTCACACGTCGCGAGCACCGCGCCTTGATTCGCCAAAATCGTTCGGAAGCTATTTTCAACGTCACCCGCGCCCGGACCCGATCCCGAGGCGAGCACGGCGTCCTGCTCACCCTTGAGCGTTTGATGCGCGACGAGGAGCGCGAGCGTCGGCGCGTCCTTGGCCTCGTTCGGCAAAAACTTCAACGCCTTCAACGCCGAGCGAACCGTGTTGGCGGTTTTCAAGTACAGCGCGTCATCGCTCGAACTCGCTGGACGGAGCAAAGCGCGAATCGCGTTCGCCGACTTGACGCTGCGCATCGCGTCCGTCGCGGGCGCCCGCAAATCGCTCGCGGCGAGATACAACAGCGCCGCGGCGCCAAACTTCAACGCATTGGGCGCGTGCGGCGCCATCGCGGCGTCTTGCGCAGCCTTGATGATCTTCATCGGTATGCCGTACGACGCCAACAGCCTGCGCGTGCGCTGATTACCCATCAAATTGGCCAAGACGCCGACGCACCGCATCTTCTCCTTGACGTCCCTCACGGTGGACAACCCCGACACCGCGTAGTTGGCCTCATCGATGTCCGCCAACTGCGCGCCCGATTGCGGCACCAGACCGTGGTCGTCGTCGCCTTCGCCGTCGTCGAACCCTCCCTCGTCGCCGTCTTCTTCCCCGGCGAACTCCTTGAGCGACACCTTCTTCTTCTTCGCGGGCGGCGGCGCCGACGCCGCGGCGGACGTCGACGCCCGGATTCGCCCCGTCGTCGACGCCTTCGCGCGCGCCGACGGCGCCGGCATCACCGCATGCGTCTCGACCACCGCCGCCGGCGCCTCCACGACGCGCTTCTTCGGCCGCGCCAGCGTCTTCACCTCGCGTTTCGCGCGCTTATCGCCCGTCGCCGCGACTTCGTCAAACAAATCCTCCGCCGGCCTCGCGCACTCCCCGACGTCGTCGTCCACGACCATCACGTCGTCATCACCGCCGTCCCGCGCGGTCTTTTCCCTCGCTCTCTCGCGTCCCGCCTTCGCCTTCGCCGGCTTCTTCGCGTTCGCCTTCGCCTTCGCCCTCGGCTCGTCGAACGCGTCCTCTTCCTCTTCCTCCGCCGTCGCCGTCGCCGTCGCCGTCGTCGCCGTCGTCGCCGTCATCGTCGTCCCCGCCTTCTCCCGTCGCATCTTCTCGAACACGCTCACCCCCCGACCGATCCTTCGCGCGTCGCCGCGTCTCGCGTCGTCGTCGTCGTCGTCGTCGTCCTCCGCCAGCGTCTCCCCGTCGATGTCCTCGAACAGCGCCCGCGCGCGCGCCCCGAACGCGAACGGATCGTCATCGCACACCGCCGCCGCCGTTCGCGCGCCCAGATCGTCCGTCGCGCGCGTCGTCGCCGCGCATCTGTTTCCGCGCATCTTTTAAATCTTCCGACGCGTCGTTCGGCGCCGCCGCGTCGCGCGCGCGTCGTCCCGCGACGTCGCGAACGCGCGGTCCGACGTCGAGTCGACGCGCGGCTTCGCCGGCGCGCGCGCGTCGCGATGTGACGCCGCGCGCGTCTTTTCGCGAATCTTTAAGATTCGAATCGATTCACCGCGGCCGCACACGCCGACGCGCGCGTCGTCGCGGACGCGGCGCGACGGCACGGGCGCGACGGCGGGGCGCGACGCGGCGCCGCGAGTCCGCGAACGCGCGAGACGGCGACGCGACGAAGAGATTCATTCGTTCATTCACTCATTCGTTCGCGACGACGACGACGACGACGACGACGACGACGACGGGACGAAGGACGACGCGAACGACGCGACGCGCGAAAACGCGACGGTTTTCGCGCGCGGGGCGTCGCGACGGCGCGGATGCGCGACGCGGGACGGGGCCGGGACGGCGACGACGCGAGCCGACGCGATAAGGCGCGCGCGGCGGCGGCGACGACGACGACGACGCGCGAGACGGACGTCGAGCGAAGAAGCGGCGCGGTGAAGGGCGAACGAACGGACGCGGGGTTGGGTCGCGAGCGCGCGCGGGCGACGAGCCAGGGCGCGGCGGGGCAGGATGGGGTGTTCAACGTGGACGCGCTGCGCGCGGCGGTGGATAGGCACCATCGACACTTTTCGAGCGAGGTGGAGCGGGCGTGGAGAGAGAGTAATTTTAGCTTTGGTTTCGGACGAGGGAGCGCGGGAGGAGAGTTCGCGCGAGAGAGTGGGGACGAGGGGGACGACGCGCGCGCGCACAGGGCGGGGAGGAAGAAGACGCTGAGCATAAGCGCGTTCAGGGAGATGGCGAGGCGAGCGAGCCAAGACTCGTTGGCCAAGCTGGACGACGCCAAGTTCATGGAACGGTTTGAAAAGTTGCGCAGGCCGAGACGAAGCGCGGGAGGAGACGGGCGCAGGACGTCGGAGAGCGAGCGAGACGAGCGAAAGAGTCGACCGACGTCGACGCAGGACTTGCAGGCGTTGATCGCGAAGAATATACCCAAGGCGCCGGCGATTCCAAAGTGGGGCGAGGAGTGGGACGTGTTCAAGGCGATCGGTACGAATTTCAACCAAGACGACGGGGCGCTGGCGAAGACACCGCAGCGACCCAATCGCACGCTGAACCGTCGGCGCGCGCAATCGGAGACCGTGGTCGACCGATCGCCGGGGACGTCGCCGCGAAAGTCGCCGAAGGAGGCGCCCGAAACGGCGCGTTCGCCTCGCGAGATGTCGCGCAGCTCGTCCACGGATGCGCTCACGGCGATGGGCGATGGCGACGCCGATCACGGCGCGCGCGCGCTTTCTGAGACGTCGAGTCCGCGCGAGGGCGGTGCGAACGTGCTCGAGAGCTTGAAGAAGGAAATCACGAAGAAGAAGGACGAGCTCGCCTCGCGACTTCCTCGCCCGCCGAGCCTGCCGAAGCTCACGACGGACTTGCAAAACGCCGTGCGACGATTCGCGGGTCAACCGGAGGAAATCGTGGTGAAATCGCCGTACGATGCGAGCCTGTCGAGCCCCGGGGTCGTGCTCAAGCGAGCAGAGAGCAAGGAGCTCGCGGCTGAGCTAGAAGCGAGCGAGGCGTTGAAGAAGGCGTCTCGCGGCAAAGACGCCCCGCGTTCGGTGAGAGAGCCCGGACGCTCGGTCGCCATCGTCACGACCGCTACGTTGCCGTGGATGACCGGGACGGCGGTGAATCCATTGCTTCGCGCCGCGTACCTGGCTCGACGAGGAATTCACGACGTCACGCTCGTCATTCCTTTTCTGGCGCCTAACGAGCAAAAGCTCGTGCACCCCGGAATGATTTTCAACACTCCGGAGGAACAGGGCGAGTACGTCAACAAGTGGGTCGAAGAACGTTGCGGATTTAAGCCGCAAATGAAGCTGTCGTTCTACCCGGGGAGATACGCGACGGACAAGTACAGCATCATTCCGGTTGGCGATTTGACGTCGTACATTCCGGGCGATCGCGAATCAGACATAGCGGTGTTGGAGGAGCCCGAACATCTCAACTGGTACCACTCCGGCGAACGATGGACGGACAAGTTCAAGCACGTCGTGGGCATCGTGCACACAAACTACCTGGACTACGTGCGACTCGAAGAGAATGGCGAAATCAAGGAGAAGGCTTTGAAGTTTGTGAACAACGTCGTCTCGTCGGTGCATTGCCACAAGGTGATCAAGCTCTCTGATGCGGTGCAAGAGTTTCCAAAGAGTACGACGATGAACGTGCACGGCGTTTCGCCGATCTTCCTAGACGTCGGCGCGAAGAAGGCGATCGAGGCGACGAAAGAGAAAGACGTCGAGATGGTAAAGGGGCCGCTCGCGTCCATCGGGAGCGCGTCGACGAAAAAGAAGAGAAGTAAAAAACCCGTGTTCACGAAGGGAGCGTACTTTCTCGGCAAGGTTGTGTGGGGAAAGGGCTACAAAGAGCTTCTCGACCGCGTCTCAGAGCACAACGTGAGTGAAGACGGACGCGAGTGCCCGCTAGAGCTCGACGTGTTTGGCAACGGCGACGACTTCGCCGAAGTCAAATCCAACGCCGAAAAGATGAAGCTGCCACTGCATTTCCACGGCCGCAAAGACCACGCCGCGTCGGACATTCATGACTACAAAGTCTTCGTCAACCCATCGCTTTCCGATGTCGTCGCCACGACGACCGCGGAGGCGTTGGCGATGGGCAAGTTTGTCGTGTGCGCCAAGCACCCGAGTAACGAGTTCTTCTCCACCTTCCCCAACTGCCTCGTGTATAACACCCCGCAAGAGTTCACCAAGTGCGTGAAGCAAGCGCTTACGTCCGAACCTGCGCCTCTGAGCGCGCAGGACTCGTACAGGCTGTCTTGGGAAGCCGCGACGGATCGATTCCTAGACGCCGCCGAGTTGAGCCCGCGAGACGTCAACCCGTCTCTCGGCGACAAAGCCAAGGAAACGTTCGCGCACGCCATGCACACCACAATGAACAAAATTGAGCCCATTCGTCGCGCCACGGGCGCTGGCAACAATACGCTCAAAGCTCCGGAAAAACTCGATGCGTCGTGGGTCCCGGAACCTTGGGATTCGTCCGCGCGAGACTCCAATCGCAAATCGTAACGCGCGAACGCTTCCGCCGCATGCATGTATTGATCACGCACACAACCTGTACTTCATCGCCGTGCGTTCGTCGACTCTCGCGCGTTCGAAATCAAGTCGTTACTGTACTGTTATTACAAAATCCGTCCCGCGGAAGAACCTAATCATTCGCCTCGCGCCGTCGTCTCGCCGAGCCCTCCCCCGTACTTCATCTCGTACTCCCGTTTCATCGCCACCCCCGCTCGCCACCGCGCCAATCGTTTCTCCTGCCTCTCGATCGCGTTCCTTCGTTCGTTCTCCTTGTGCGTCTTCGCGTTCGACCGTCGAAACGCCTCGCGCTGCTTCATGCGTTTGATGTGATTCTTCCGCTTCGTCGGTCCTTCGCGCGCGTTCGTCCGCGAAGCGTCGTCCGCGTTCGTCGCGGCGACGTCCACGGGGTCCACGCCGAACGCCTGCTCGTCCGTGACGCCGTACGCGCGATGCGTCGCGCGCGACGCGGCGATGAAGTCGCGCACACCGAGCGAACGATCGACGGCGCGCGACGACGCGCGGGCGCGCGCGAGCGGCGCGGACGCCGCGGACGAGGACGCGGTGAGCGCGGTGAGCGCGCGAGCGAGCGCGCGGGCCGAGGCGCGGGCGACCGTCATGCGCGCGTCGATGTGCGGCGCGCGGGCGGGACGCGCCGGCGAACGTCGCTTCTCTAAATTGTACTACATCGGTCGCGACGCGCTAACGCTTGACCCAGGCGAACGATTTGCGCGCCTTGGCCTTGCCCGGTTTCTTGCGCTCGACGATGCGCGGATCGCGCTTCAGGTACCCCGCGGCTTTCAACGCCGGTCGAAACGCCGGGTCGTAGTTTTGCAGCGCGACGGAGACGCCGTGACGAACCGCCTGCGCCTGGCCGGAGATCCCACCGCCCCTGACGTCGACGACGGCGGTGAATAAACCTAACGTATCGCTCACGAAAAACGGCGCGACCATGTCCGCACGCGCGGCGGGAGAGGAGAAGTACTCGTCGTAGGGCTTGCCGTTGACCTTGTGTTCGCCCGAGCCCGGGGCGAGCCACACGCGCGCGACGGCTGTTTTACGCTTCCCGGTGCCGTAACTCCTTCCCGCGACGTCACGAATGGGAACTCGAATCATGGATTCGTGATCACCGCCTCGCTCGTCCCCGTCCTCGTCCTCGCCCTCGCTCGAGTCTCGCGCGAAGTCGTCGTCGTCGTCGTTCGCCGCGCTCGCCTCCGCGCCCGCCAACACTTCCTCGAACGTCGGCATCCCCGATCCCTCGACGTACGCGCCTTCGACGTACGTCGACAACAGCGCGTCCAATTTCGCTTCTTCGTCGGCGTTCAAGGTGTCGCGCTCGCGTTCCGTCCACGTTTTCGGCGCGACGCCGTAGAGCGTCCCCTCCGTCGGCGCCAGCCGCCGTCTCGCGTCCTCCACCGCCTCCACGCGCTCGAACTCCATGTCTTCCAGCGTCAACGGCACGGTCTGGCGTTTGTTTCGCTTCTCGATCGACGCCGAGGCGTGGAACGCGCGCCAGGCGCCGGTGAAACCGCGCGCGAGAGAGCGATCGCGCGAGGTTTCGAGCGCGTTCGGGACGCGCGCGCGCGGTGCGAACGCGCTGGCGCTCGTCGAGGTCTCGGCGAACGACGCGCTCGACGCGCGCGCGCGCGCGAGGGCGTCGCGCGCGAGTCGGGCGGCGCGACGCATGTGAACGGTGGCCGCGCTGCGCGAAGTGCGGCGGTGACGTCGGCGAGACGAACGATGCGCCGCGAACGCGCGAAACGGTGCGACGCGCGCGCTGGCGCGCGTGTGAAATGGAAATAGATTATAGATATCGACATTGTGCAACACGCTAAGGTTCATGGACGCGCGCTCACAGAACGCGGCGCTTGTAGCGGATTTTGCATTGGCCCGCGGTGGGACCGACGACCATGCCGGTGTAATCGGGTTCGGGAACTTTTCCAACCATTTCGAACTCAAAGTTTCGCAAAAGGATGGACCAAATGGTTTTGATTTGCATGTACGCAAAGGTTTCCCCCATGCAACCGTGACGTCCGCCGCCGAAACCGATGAAGGAGGCGAACTGGGCCTTGTCTTCGGGGTTCGGTTCGCGGAATCGTTCAGGCTTGTACTCGTTCGGGTCGCTGTAGACGTTGTCCAAGCGGTGCGAGAACGCGGGAGAGGTGGCGACGATGTGGCCCTTGGGGACGGTGTACTTCTTACCCGTAGAGGTTTCGACCTCGAACGGCACTTGCGCCATGCGAAGGAGCATGATGAGAGGCGGGTGCATTCGAAGCGCCTCCTTCACAGCAAAATGCAACTCATCCATTTTCGCTAAGATGTCGAAATCCAAATCCTTGCCGTGCTTCTTCATGATATCCTTTTGCTCCTTTTCGAGCGCAGGCATCACGCGCTCCTTGTTCGCGATGGCCAGCAAACCAGTCCACGTGGACGTGATCGAGGACGTGTGTTGACCGGCGAAGAGCACGGCAATCAACATACCGAGGACTTGGTCGTTCGTGAGCCTGCTACCATCCTTGTACCGGGCGTCGATGAACGTTTGTAAGACATCCGGTTCACTCGCGCCGCTCTCGCGACGAGCTTGGATAACTTTGTCGAAAATCTTGGCCAAGTTTTTGCGCGCCGCGTCTCGCTTGCGGTGCGCCTCGATCGGCGCGTACGGGAAAAATACCGACAACGGCACCATACCCTTATCCAAATCGTGCACCAGATCGGTAACTTCAGAGTAGAGCGTCTCGCGAATCTCTCTTCCGAGCAAGCATCTGGAAGCCGTGAGCACGATCAACTCCGAGAGTTGCTCGAGCAAATCCACCTCGCCTGCGTCTCCCCACTTGCTGAAGAAATCCTCCGCCTCCTTCACCATCATCCCCACGTACATCCTCAATCGGTTACTCTTGAGACTATCCGCGAAAAATCTAAACTGTTCCGCACGAGTCGTGTGATCTACATCGAACACCACGCCCTTACCGAACGTCGGCACGTTGAACTCGTACACCTCCTTTTGCGACATCTCCGTATCCTTCGCCTTGAAAAAAAACTCGCTCACCTTGGGCCCGATCAGAAACGTGATCCGCTTGTGAAACACCGGCACGGTAAACACCTCACCGTACTTCGGCGTCGCCTCGCGCATGAGTTTCATCGGTCCCGCCAAAAAGGCCAACATGCCGCCCCACACCGGCGCCACGTCGATCACCGGCGGCGACTTTCGTCCCTTCAGCGGTCCGTGCGAGAGCTGATCGAGCAAGAAGATGAAAATAACCACCGTCATCAGCACCGCGGGGACGGTGAAGTGCGCCGGCGACGTCTTGAGCGCGTGCACGACTTCGTGAAAGAGCGCCATGGCGATTCCAGTCGTCTTTGAATTCGTCAAAGATCGGCGTCGATTACGCCGTCGCGCGCGCGATCGAGCGGTCGAGAGCGCGTTTCGAGGGCGTACGCTCGGCGTTCGAGCGTTCGGTGGCGGTGCGCGTCGACGGGCGTCGCACAGTGGGGCGGTGCGTCGGCGAGACGATCTATCCACTCCGCGCGGGGTTTGGCCGACGGCGGGAACGGCTCGGAATCGTATCACACATCGCGGCGTACATGTCGCACGGCTCGGACTCGCATCAAACATCGCGGCGTAAATGTCGCGAAGCGAAGCCCCTGGCGAGGCCGCGCGCGGCGCTCACGCCGCGGGCTGCGCGGAATCGTCGCCGCGCGCCGGCACGGTATCGCTGAGTTTGTCCTCGAACGCCGCGCGATGCACGTTGAAGTGCCCGAGCGCGTCGTAGGCTTCGACGACGGACATCATCATCGAACCGCCCGCGTTGACGACGCAGATCGTGAACCTTGGATTCTTGAGATCGACTTTGTACCCTTCGTCTGGAACGTGCGAGCCGACGACGCGATTCACGTCCGTGCTCGAGAAATGTCTCATCGGCGAGTGTTCTTCGTAGTGAATGCCGAAAGTAACGGGCTCCGAGTCGCCGCCTCGCTCTGGAAAGTGCTTCGACAGAACGTCTCGCGCGAGCGCGTCTAGTTCGAGCTCGCTCGAGCTTTTCTCAACCGGAACGATCCGCGCGACGTGCGTCGGTTGCTTCCAATCCGCGCCCTTTCGACACTCCTCCACGATGGCTTTCGCGCACATGTAGACGTTCGCGTCGTTGTCGTCCGGCCGAAGCGCCACGAACGCGCACGCGTCGCAACCGGGGATCCACATCGCCTCGGCGCGTTCGTACGGCTTTTCCCCGTCGATGCGATGGGCGTCGTACGCCACTTTGAACCAGTAATCGTTCAGAATGTTTGAAGCTTCAATGGCGGCTTGGACCACCGAATCGTGTCCTTTGCTCACCGCCGTGACGAAGAAACCTTTGAGCCAGGAGGGAAGCGGCGCCGTGGGTTGAACGTAGGACAAATCCTCGCTCAGGCGTACGGTTCGCGAGTGCTCGACGGACATGGGAACGCGTGGGCGCGCGCGCGCGTGAGAGTGAGGTGTGCTTTCCTCGTCCTCGTCGTCGTCTCGCGCGTCGGCGAGGCGAATCGGCGTTTGCGAATCGGCGTCGTAATAATACAGCAGTCGGTTGTGCGCGCGGCGCGCTAATGTCACATCGTTCATCGCTCACCGCCGTCCTAACGCGAGCGCGAGCTTGACCTTGACCCCGTACGGCAGGCCGAGCTTGTCGAAATCCCCGTCGCGCATCGCCCGCAGCGCGATCAAATCGATCTCCTCTCGCGCGAATGCCGCCTCGTACGAAGACAGATTCAATCGTCGCAACAGCGCGTTCACGCGCGCGTCTCCCCGCCCCTTCGCGTTGGCGACACCTTTTCTCCCCGATTTCCCCGATAACGCGTTTCTCAAATCTCCAGACGTTCGCGTCGCTTTCGCTTTCGCGTTCGCCGCGGCGCCGTCGTCGCGCCGCGGCAACCGGCGCCGCAAATCCCCGGGACCGACGTCACCCTTCGCGCGCGTCCGCGCGTCGCCCGTCGTCGTCGCCCGTTCGATCGTTCGCCTTAAGTCTTTCGCCGCGCTTTTCGTCGTCTTCGCGCCGTCGCCGAGTCTGTCGCGCACGGGAATGCGATTTTCATCGCGGAATTTCGTCGCGCGCGCGAGGCGAACCTTCAACGTTTTGACGCCGCGCGGCGTCGACGCGCGCGAACGGTCGGTCGCGGCGCGATCGACGCGTCCGTTCGCGGACGCGCGCTTCGACGGCATCGCGTCGGCGCGACGTGCGTTCGCGCCCGACGAGATGTGCAGTTGACGTCGGCGTCGGCGACGGCGGCGACGACGGCGCGCGGAGGTTGACGCGAGTCCGACGCTGCGTGCGTGGCTAAAGGCTGGGTGGCTACAAACTAGACTATGATGCCTAACGAGGGTTCGCGCGCGTCAACGCGCGCGGGGTGTGTGGATTGAACGGTATCCCAAACCGCGCGGCGCCGAGCGCGAGCGATTGGGATCCGCCACGGCGGACGGGCGCCCGTACGCGTCCGCGGCGCCATCCGCGTCGTCGTCGTCGCTCCACGCATCGCCGTCGATGTCGCCCGAGTGCTTTGACGACGCTGACGCGCTCACGGGGGCCCAGACGAGGACGTTGGCGTCTTTGCCGCAGGTGAAGAGTTCGGCGTCGCCGCCATCCTTGTAGGCGCACGCGACGACGTCGTCGAGATGGCCTTTGAGCTCTGCGTCGAGGGTGCCGGTGTGCGTGCGATAGACGCGCACGCGTGTGTCGGTGCAAGGGACGTACAGACGCTCGCCGTCGGCCGTGATTGCGATTTGGCACGCGCTCGCCGTCGGCGCGGCACCGGCGGAGTCGTACGGCGTGTACGTGTTCAATCCATTGGATAAATCCCAGCGACGAATGCGACCGTCGGCGCCGGTGGAAACTATAAACATGCCGCACGGCGTGGTTCTCAAGCCGCTCACTTGTCCGTCGTGCGCGGGAGCGGGAATAGACGAGTAACCGTCACCCGCGGGGAACAGACGCGATCGCGAGGCGTCATCGCGTTCGTCGCGACCTCTCGCGCTCTTGTTCCCACGAAATCCCACGCCCCAGCCTCCCCACCCACCGTTGCGTCCGCGCTTTGAGCTCGAACTCGCACCACCGTCGTTCGAGCGCCCCCAACTCGACGACGAGCACCGTCGAGCGGCGTCCGCTCGTAAGTGGTCGGGCACGGAATCCGCCATCTTTCTGGATGCAGGTTTCGGCCCAGCCTCAATAGTTCCGCTCGTGCTTGCGCCGGCGTACATCGCATCCTTGATGGCGTCCACACGCGCGCTAGGTTGTGTATTGTGCCTGTCCAAAATCATGTACGCCCCCGCGCTTCGAATATCCCATAACCGAACGTCGCCCTCGGCGCCGCCCGTGGCCAACGCGTGCTCGTTCGATCGTAACCACTCGATCGCGTGCACGCTTCCACGATGCCCCGAAAGCGTGTGCGCGATCGCATTCGACGCCGGATCCCACAATCGAACGACGTTATCGTCCGAACCAATCGCGACGAGCGAGTGCGTCGTCGCCGCGTCGCTCAGCGCCAACGTTCGACACTTCGTCGGCAGCTCGACGTCGCACGCCGAGCGCAAGCTATTCGCATCCCAACACTTCACCGTCTTGTCGTACGACCCAGAGAAAAACATCCCCGTATCACTCGGCAACCATCGCACGCACGAGGTCGCGTAGGTGTGTCCGATCTCCTCGCTCGTCGCCGCCGCCCCGCTCGCCGTCCCGCTCGCCGTCCCGCTCGCGCCCGCGCGATTCGCCTCGCGCGCGCCGCCGCCTTCGATGACGCACACGAGCTCGGGCGTCGACCGCGCTCTCGAGCAGTCATCATCGCGCGCTCGAGCGCCCTCGACGACGGCTTCGGTGTCGTACGCGCGCACGCTGCCGTCGATTCCACCGACGAGGAGGTACCGACGCTCGCACGCGTCGAGGTCGACGCACGTCGGCGCGCACGCGCTGTCGATGCGCTCGACGAGCTCGAGCGGTCGAAGCGTTCGCTCGCGCTCGACGGCGGCGCGAAAGGCGAGCGGGGTGCGGATGCCGGCGTTGCGCGCGCGCGTGAGCGCGAGCATCGCTGCGAGCACTGCGGACGACGCGGCGCGAACCGACGGTTGGGGATCGAAAGGTCGTTAAAGAATGCTTATCATGATACGTAAACTAGTGAGGTACGTAATTACGATGGCTTGCCGCCGACCGCGGTCCAGGACTTGAACGCGTGTACGTGAGTGCAAATCGATTCCACGACTTCGGCGTTGCCGGCGTCGCCGACGAGCAAACCGTGCACCTTTAATCCCATCTCTTCCTTCGCCTCGTTGAGATTGGCGATCAAGGTTTCGTCGGGAGGTTTGATTTCCCCGTCGGTGACGAGCAATATATCAGCGTTGCTCCATTCGGCCTCGTTTAACCGAGCGAGCGCGCGATTGAATGGCTCGTCGACGTCGGTGCCGCCGTGGAAGCTACCGCTGAGAAATTCCAACAAACCGTAGAGACCGGCGGCGTTGAGCTTGAGCTCGAGCTCTTGGCAATCTCCTGGGCCACTAAAAGAATACAAATAACACGCGCGCTGCTGCGAGCGACTTTGCCGCATGCACTCGAGAACCATGGCTTTGGCGACGGTCTCGCGAGCGCCCATCATCGACCCCGAGGTGTCCAGGCACACGATGATTGGCCCGCACTCCGCCGCGGGGCGCGTCTCGAAGCCCTCTACAGTCACCGCGGGTTCTTCCGACCACCCCACGCGCTCATACGACAGCAAAGTGCGCTCGGCGCGACGCGCAAAGTGCAAAAGACGCGCTTGCGGGAGACTCGACGCGAGTAGCACCATCTCGCTCGGCATCATGCGGGACAAATCGTCCGAGCGGCACAAACCGGATGTTTGTTCGGGCTCCATCGGACTTCGCACGAGACCTATGGGGAATCCTTGGCGCTCTCTTTGTCGCGGCGCGCGACGCAAAGGTCCGCGACCACTGCCTCGGCCCAAACTGCGCACCATGTCGCGCAACTCTTTCAAGTCTTGCAGCTTTTTGCGAAGCGAATCGAGCTCCTTCCACCCAGTCTGCTGCCACAGACCTCGCGTGAGGTCGAAGCCTTCCGGGCCGTCGGCGAGGTCGTCTAAATCTAATCCTTCGAATGCCTTGGCCGCCTTGTCGAGCTTATCCATCGCCGGTTCCCACTGCTCTTTGAACTCCTCCATGAGCCGCGAGACGATCTCCTTATTCTTCTCCTTCGCCCGCTCCATCGCCTCGTTCGCGCCGTCGTCGCCATCCATCCCCACGTCGAATTCGTCGACGTTATCGCTCCCCTCGGTTTCTTCCCCCGCACCGCCTCGCCCTCCCGCCTGACTCTGCGCCTCGCCCTCCCCCTCCTCTTCGTCGCTCTCGCCCGCGCCGCTTCCTCGCGCGTCTCCCTCTCCCTCTCCATCGTTCGCCGTCTCCGAATCCCGCGGCTCCGTCGGCGGCAACTCCGGCGTCGCGTCTTCGTCCTCTCGATCGCGTTCGTACACGTACAAAATATCCAACACATTCTTCATCAACGTGTCCAGCACCGGCGGAAACCGTCGCGTGAACCTGGCCATGTCTAAATCCCCCAGCGCCTCGATCAGCGCCGTCCTGAACGTCTCGTCCTCCGGCCACTCGAGCGACGCGTCCGGCAGCAGCCCTCGCGCGAGGGCGTCCCTCCACGCCCGCACGCCCGCCGCGCCTCGTCGCAGCCCCTCCGCGCTGGCTCCCGCGCTTCGCAGCCGGAGCAACAGCGGCAGGACGTCCGCGTCGACGCGTCGCATGACGTCGCCGCCGTCCGCCGTCGCCGCGATCGCGCGCGCGTTGGCGGACGCGCGCCGACGCGCGTCCGCCTCGGCGTCGTCGCTCTCCAGCAGCGATCGCCGCTCGACGAGCGCGTGCGCCGCGACGGCGTCGTCGTCGTCGTCCGAGACGTCCGAGACGCGCGCGCGCGATCGCGTCGCGCGTCGACGACGCCGACGCGGACGCGCGCGATCGACGCGCGCGACGGACGACGCGCGCGCGATCGCGCGCGGCGTCGTCGCGACGCGCGCCATCGCGGCGCGAAAGCGGCGCGGCGCGGTGCGACGCGCGATCGCGGCGTCCGAGACGGCCGAGACGGCCGAGACGGCCGAGACGCGATTCGAGTGAAAGCGAACGACGGACGGCGACGCGCGACGGACGGCGACGCGCGACGCGCGACGATGACGCCGACGAAACGTCGAGCGCGCGCGCCGTCCGTCGCGCGCGACGCGTCGAAACGCGCGAAAGCGGCGGCGGGAACGGACGACGCGACGGCGGGCGAAGCAGAGGCGAAGGAAAACGCGCGCGACGGCGCGGGCGCGGGCGCGGCGCGGGCGAGGGCGACGACGATGGACGATCTGACGTACGATGGGGAGATCGTCGTCGCTAGCACGGCGAGGGAGCTGGAGGAGGCGATGGCGCGGATCGAGGCGTTCGACGCGCGCGCGGGGACGACGGCGACGACGAAGCACTGCGGATTCGACATGGAGTGGAAGGTGTCGTTTAAGCGGGGCGCGGGGGAGAGCAAGACGTCACTGGTGCAGATCGCGGTGGCGAACGAGGATTTGAGCGAAAAATTGGTGGTGCTGGCGCGGATTCACACCGCGGGGTTGACGCGGCGATTCAAACGATGGACGCGAGACGGCGCGCGGGGGAAGACGGGCTTCAACGTCAGGGGCGACGCGAGAAAGTTGGTGCGGGATTATGGGTTAGAACCGTCGAGGGTGATCGAGTTGAGCGTTTTGGCGAAAGAACGGTTCGAGGGTGGGTGTCCGAGCGCGCCGTCGTGGTCGTTGGCGAGGTTGTGCGAACACGTGCTCGGGAAGACGTTGCCCAAGGACAAGACGCGAATGTCGAATTGGGAGCGCGAAGAGTTGAATGAGAGTCAGATCAAGTACGCCGCCATGGATGCGTGGGCGTCGCTGCTAGTGTATCGCGCGCTGATGAAACGAGACGTGGTGGAATCGTTCGGGGGTGAGCCGTACGAGTGCGATCCGCTGCCCGAACCCGTCGAGTCGTCGGACGAGGAAGTTGAAGACGAGGACGAGGACGAGGACGAGGACGAAGACGAGGCGAACGCGTTCGTCGACGACGAAGAAGACGACGAAGAGCCGACCGATGTCGTCTTTGACGATGCTGTCGATAAAGGCGAGTTATCCGCTCAAAGCGCGCGCGCGGGCGAAATAGAGCTCACGGATACCGAACGCGAGGTGTACGCGAAGCACATAGCGGGCGCGTCATTGGACGACATCGCGACGACCACGGATACAGACAGGATCGTCGTATTTTCGACGTTATTATCCGCGATGCGCAAGGGTTGCGCATTCTATTTCAAGTTGTTGTGTATTCCCGAGCACCTGACATTGTTCTTCGACGATCACGTCATGCTCAACGGCGCGTTGCCCAAGGCGAATGATTTTGTGGAGTACGCCAAAATCGACGACGAACGAAGTTGTAAGCTCATGCTTATCGCGTTAACGGTGAAACTCGCGCGCGAGCGCGAGCAGCAGCAGTGTTAGAATTGGCGAGTAGTCGTGTGAAATATTACAAAGAATTCTAGGCAAAATCGACGACGAAAGAAGTTGTAAGCTCATGCTTATCGCTTAGCCCGTGTTCGTTTTCAACCACGCCAAGCATTTAGCCGGAATCGATCGCTGGCCCTTCATCCAAGCATCTAAAACCGGCGAACCGATCAGTTTTTGCGAGTTTGCGACCCCCCACGGCCCGCTTGATTGCGGCCATGGCTCCTCGGGCCAGCTCTGCAAGTGCGCCAGCCAGGTTTCATGCTCGCGATCACTCGACCTCGCGAGAGGCTGTCCGGGACGACTGGAATAACAGCACGCGATATCTGGCATGCTCAAGTTACCCCTACGATTCGCGGTGATGTACTGCGTCGGGTCGGCCATCTCTTGCTTGTGCCACTGCAGCATCGTCGCCGCAGAAAATCCCGGGCGATACGTTTTCTCCACTCTGGCGACGATTTTATCGCCACCGCCACCCGCACCAACGCCCCACGCGTTGACTTCGTCTTCGCGCACCGCGACCTTGTCACTCTTATAAACTTGATGCTCTGGTGCCGAAGAGGGCTGCCAGAACCGATTGGTCTCGGCGTATAAGTGAATAAGTCCCGCAGCGAGGTCGTGGCGCGCGCCATCGGTTTGCTTGAGCTTTTTTAGTTCATCACGAAGCCAAAGTAATGACTCTTTACGCGTCATCTTGCCTTTGCGGACTTCCACGGCGACACTTTCCACCATACTAGTCCACTTGATGAACTTATCCGCGTCGTTTTTGCGCTCGTGCGGGCCCATGGCGCGAATGAGACCACAGACGATGGACTTTTCGAAATTCTCCGGACCAGACCCCCAAAAGTGCGCGGCGATCTCGGCTTCGGTGAGCGTAACGTACGGCGGTGCGGACTTTTCAAACACATCCATGCACTCGTACACGCTTTTCTGCGGACCATCATCGCGCGCCCGCGTCAAAAGTCGACGCAATTTACTCAGCATGATGGCGACGCACTGCGTTCGGTTTTCCCGCATCGCAAGCGCATCAATCTTGGCAAACTTTTCGGTGTAAGAAAACTCAGCTTGTGGGTTCTTCTCCAACAGCTTTGCATGCTCTTTCTTCGCCGCCGCGAGGATGTGCTTGGGAAGTTCGTTGAGCTCGGTATCCATGTACACCGCTACATCACCCACAAACTGAAGCAACCATCCCGGGCAGTTTCTGAGTAAACCTTTCCCAGGATAGAATCCGACCGCCGCCAGAGATCGCTCTTGTTTCGAAGTTAGCGGATCCGCCGCCTTATCGATCGCCTTGAACGACATCACTTGTCGATCGATAAGCTTATGCTTGCTCTCCAAAACTTGCGAGTGGTGGTCTTCGCCAACAAAGTTCAAATACGAACCTCGACACATGCGAGCGCCACACAAGCAAAACGCCATCTCGACCTCCTTCATGTTATCCGTACAGCTGTGATAGTTGTACGCTAACTCTTCGCCAGGTGCAATGTCTCGAGTTGTGATGAAATGAATCTCATACTTGCCGTTAATGGCCTTCAAGTTGACTTCGACGTTTGGATCACAGGTGTGCGAAAGCCGCCCGGCATAGTTGTTCTCGTGCATCGCGTCGCAAAAGAGCACCGAGTAACCCTCTGCGTCGCCTCCCGGGCGCTCGATTTGCATGTTGTAAAACTCCGGAGGGCCGCGATCGCGAAGGCCGCGTGCCTTTTGCACCTGACGGATGGCATCTTGCTTCTCGGCCCACGCCCAGGGTGGATAGATCTCACCAAGAAAGTCGATGAGAAACTCACCCTTTTTAATCGGTTGGTTGCACACGACGCCAAATCCTTTTCTGTGCACGTAATAATATTCTGGCGTCTCGATCGCCGCCGCAGCGAGTTTCCATAAAGCCTTTGAAAACGCTAAACTCTTAGCGTCCGCCTTACGTTCAAGCTTTACCGCGAGATCTTCAGCGGCAACCGCCAAGTTTTGCGTCGCCAAAGTATCGGGAGTCATCGCTCCGTAGCTTTCGTTCACTTGCGCGAGAAGTTGCTTGTAAAGTCCCCATACATCGTCTTCAGAGTAATCGGGCAGCACGCGCTTGAGTGTTTCTGTTGCGTCGCGACCGGTAACGAAATCAACACCGTAGGTTTCTTGCTCGATGACTTCCGTGACGAGCTTTTTACGTTCCGCCTTGACACCGAGCGACGGCCACCACCCGGGAGGGGTTCCGTCGTCGACGTGCGCCGTCTTCATCTTTGACTTTTTGTCGAAAGGGTGATTAGCCGCGAGCGTCACTGAGCGTTCTATTTGGCACTCCTTCTCATCTTTGCGGTCGACGTACTCTGTAATCACGGTAAACTGCGTTCGCAGCGCGGTCCCGTCAAAATTCTTCTTCTCCGCCTTGGCTACGCCCGCCGTCTTCAACACTGTCAACGACGCCTGCTTCCACGCCTTACATACCGATGCGAATCGCCCGAGTTCTTTTGCACCTTCTTCACGTCGCTCATTCGCGGTCAAAGCCTTCGGCTTTTCCTTTTCCTCACCTTCAGTCTTGACTTTAACTTCGCCGACGGCGCTGCCGTCCAAAATGAAACCGAAAATGGTCATCAAATTACGAAGCGACAGTTGGTTAATCGGTCCAGGAAGGATCGCCTCTTCGAGCTCCATGATGAAACTCTTCACCTTTGGCTTCTTCGGTTTGCCTCCACCACCGCCGCCTTTCGCGTCGGCGACTTTCAAGCCGACACGATCGAACCAGCGGCCAATGAACATTTGCGGATTCGGCCCATTCATATGAACCTTGACGGACGCTTTATACTTTCTCGTCGATGCCTTACCGCAGTGCGCCTCCCAAACTGATCCCCCGAATAAACGACCGTCACCATCGCCGCTCACCGACGCACACATGTGTTCTGGTTGCTCGCAGTGGCATCTAAACAGGTTCCGACGCGGAAGGTAGACTCCCGCGTGCCCGTTGCACGAAACAGCCACTTGCACAGGAATGGTGTTCGGCGTCACAAGCGGCGCCATCGGACGCGGTATCCCGGGTACCCACATGGGCGAGTCTTCCGGTCCATCGTCGATCGATATTCTAGTGGTCTCGGCGGTTCCTGGTGCCGGCGCCGCGACTGGTACCGCGGCGGGCGGCTCCGCCTCGGGCGGCGTTGTGTCCTGCACCGGCACCGTGACGCGAATCAAACCTTCGGGCAACTTCGCCCCTCGCGGTGCGAAGTGCGCATAGTGCTCTTGTAATTGCTTCTGGTGCAAAATCATTCGCCTCTCTTGATCGACTTTAAACTTGTCAACGTCTTCGTCGCTCATCTCCTGAGGCGTTTTGCACGTCGAATGCTCCTTGTCTTCGTTCATGCAGCACACCCAACGATCTCGCACCGACATCCCCTCTACCGCTGCATGCTTCACCTTACGCCACTTCCCACACCCCTCCGCTTCGCACTGCACCCACGCGAACTCATCGAACGGACCAGGATGCGGCGGCGCCTTTGAGCCGAGTCCGCCGACGCCGTTATTCCCGTGACGCTTCCCATTCTTTCCATTCTTACCCCGCTTCGCCAGCGTCACGTACGTCCCGTCCTCCTGAAGTTCGATCTCTCCAATATCGTGCCTTCGCTCCAACTCCAACAACCTCTTCCGTTTCTGATACATCCTCCCTCGCTCGTTCGAGATGTCCCGCTTGCACCTCTCCCGCGCCTCCGCGTCCGCCGCGACGCTCTCATCCAAAATGCTATTCACCTCATCGTCGCCGACCTCCTGCGCCATCTCGCATCGATTAAATCTCCCGTCTCGGCCGTCTTTGCAGTAAAACTTCGCGTCGCCCGCGAGCGCGTCGCCCATCGCGCGCGGCGCTCGCCGCCACTTGCCGCAGCCCGCGGCGTCGCACTGCAAAAAGCACTCCCTCGCCGCCCCCGCGCCGCGTTCGGGCACCGCCGGCATCGCCTTCCACGCCGCATCGATATCACGCACGATTCCAAGCGCCGTCTCGCGCCTTCTTTCGATCTCTTCGCTCAGCGACGCGCGTTTGATCGCGCCGATCGTCTGTTCGGTGGCTCGAATCGATTGCAAGATGATTTCCTGCTGTCTGCTCGTGTGTTTCAGCGTCGCGCGGTCGCGCAGCGCGCGTCCGGACGCGCCGCACGCGCGCTCCGTCCCCTCCGCGCCCGGCGCGGGCATCGTCGCGCGCCGCGCGCGCGTCGCGGTGTGATGACGCGATCGCGGCTTTGACCGGCACAGCGCGACGACGCGCGCGGCGCGACGATGCGCGCGTTCGCGAGCGCGACGACGCGGCGATGGTGCGCGCGCGAGTGCGCGCGCGCGCGCGGACGCCGCGCGGGCGCGCAGGACGGCGCGGCGGCGCCGCGCGATGGGCGCTGGGCGTTGACTCGGCGCGCGCGCGGCGCGCGAACGACGCGAACGACGCGCGCGCGCGCGCGATTCGAGCGCGGCGTCGCGCGCGGCGTCGCGCGGACGACGTCGGTGGACGCGGACGACGGCGGCGCGGGCGGCGGGGACGCGGGCGAGACGATCGACGTGTGGTGCTACGACGCGCGCGCGGGGACGCGAGGCGACGACGCGAGCGAGAACGAGCTCGCGCGACGCGCCGAAGCGTTGGTGAGTGAAGACGAGCGAACGGAGCTGATGGGAAACGCCACGAGGTTGATCTCGCGCGCGTTCGCGCGGACGGTGCTGATGCGGTACGATGCAGACGCGCGAGACGCGCGAGACGTGACGTTCGCGTACGGCGCGCGAGGGAAGCCGAGCGTGCGCGGACCGGCGACGCTGGCGGCGCGGTGTGGGTTCAGCGTCAGCCACTGCGACGGGCTCACCGCGGTGGCGGTGACGACGAACGGGGATGCGTGCGGGATCGATGTGGAGGATGAGAATAGACGAATAGGGACGGATGTGGGGAAATTCGCTCGGCGGTGGTTGAGCGACGACGAGACGCGGCGTCTGAGCGATATCGTCGCGGACGACGAACGCGCGCGAGCGTTCATGCGGTTGTGGACTGCGAAGGAGTCGTATGTTAAGGCTTTAGGGTTAGGAATCGCCGGACGTCCGTTCAGGGAGTTTGACATAGCGTGGGACGTCGCCGAGGACGCGGCGAAGACGTGGTCGATGGATTTGCGCGATGTCACCGACGATGGTACCGTCCCTTGGCGGTTCGCGCTGTTGAAACCGCGCGCATCGCAGTCGCACGTCATGTCGCTGTGCGCGCCCGCGGGCGCGGATGGTCGAATGCCTCGCGTGCGCGTGCGTTGGGCGTCGCCGTTCGAGCCGCTCGTCGACGTCGACGCGGCCGATGCCGACGTCCTCGCGCTCGGCGGCAGTCGAGCCACGATTTGATGACGATCGATCATCGTCGCGACAAAGCGATCGTCATCGCAATCAGTGTTGTAATTTATGACCGAGTGCAGTAGTCGAAACGCTCGGAAGCCGTCGCGTCGACCGCAGTGCGCGACGCCCTCGATCGCGCCCCGCGCGCGCCTCGCCGCGTCGTCGCGCACAGAATTAAATCATTTCACGTCCGCCGTCGATCGATGTCGACGCCGACGCCGCGGTCGTTCGAAGATGACTTGACCGCGCTTCCGCCCTGCACCAGAGCCGATGGCACATACGCTTGTCAACGACTCGGATGCGACGCGTACTACGCCCCGGGCCCCGGGAACGTCCCGGGTTCGTGCGTGCATCACACGAAACGACCTTGCTTTCGAGACGGCGTCAAGTCGTGGCCGTGCTGCGGGAAGTCGTCGCACGACTTCGGGGAGTTCATGTCAATCAAAGGTTGCGCGAGCGGGACGCACACGTGCGCGAAGATAACGTATGAAGACGACGAAGCAGCGGCGGTGGTTGAACGATTACCTGCAGCACCGGCGATGCCTTTGTCCATGGAAGCGCGCGCGCGAGGCGAGGGCGACGCGAGCGCGTGCGTTCGATGTAAGAGCGGATTTTATTGCGCCGAGCACGCGAATAGCGCGTCGCCGGCGACGACTTCAACGACAGAAGCGCGCGAAACGACGCCGGACGTCGCACAGAAGGTCAAACCCGAGGTAGATTTGGACACGGAGCAGACGTGCAAGAATCCGGGATGCGGACGAAAGTTTCGTGAGCGCGACAACGCGGACGACGCGTGCGAACATCACTCGGGCGCTCCCATCTTTCACGAAACCAAGAAGGGTTGGTCGTGCTGCGGCAAACTCGTCTACGACTTCGATGACTTTCTAAAGCTTGCGCCGTGCGCGCGCGGGCGCCACGACGCCGACGCCAAGCCGATCCAATTTCAGTCGAGCTCGGCGAAGAAAACATAGAATTGAGACTGAGAGTAAAAAGCTAAGACAAAAAACATGAACCGTCATTCGCTCGCGCGATGGTCGATTCATACGAACGCGCGCGCGAAAAGAAGATCGCCGCGAACAAAGAACGAATGCGAGCGTTGGGCGTCGACGTCCTCGCCGCGAGCGTCCGCAAATCCCGCGCGTCACCGCGGCCGAAAGTCTCAAAAAGCGCGGCGGTGACGTCAGTCAGCGAAGCGCCGCGACGCACGTCCGGACGCGCGCGAAAGGCGGTGCAGAGTTACAGCGATGAGGACATGTTCAAGGACGTTGATAAAGCGATCGTTAGCACCGCGGGACGCGCGAGGGTGGCGTATGAACCGCCGCCGCCGCCGTCGGAGGCGCTGCGCAAGAGCGCTTTGGCGCTGCCGGAACGGCGAGGCGCGGTGCCGCGACATCCGACCAAAGGACATCTAGTGTTCAAAGACAGACCAGACTTTAAGCCTAACCTCACGCCCGCGCAAGTGATAGCGGCCGGATCGTGGGGTGGGTGCTATTTCCATCCGCGCGGCGGCAAGCCCGGTATTCGAGGACCATGCAACATCGACCCTTCGGAGTTTCCGAATGAATGGTTCGAGGGCTTAGATAAGAGCTGGTACGCGAGTCGCAAATATAACATTCCGACGAACATGTACGGCGTCAAGGCGGGGCAAACGCAAACGTACTGGGAAGAGAGCGGGTGGATCGACTCGCGGGACCCACGAGGATGGTTTCACTGGTACTGCAGATTTTATCAGGGAAGGCGGTTGAACGACGGCGAAGACGACAGGCAAATATCACGTTGGAAAGGCGTGTGCGGGGAAAAGGGGCGATGGAAGACGAATCTCATCAACAAGATTATCAACGCTAACGCGAGTTGGGACGATTCACGCATTTCACCCGTAGTGAGACAAACGTTATTGCACTGGGCGTGCGAAGTTCGCGAATCCGAAGTTCTCGCTCTCGCGAAGAAGCGTTAGGGATCGTTGTATTACTAAATTGTGCTAGATTCTACTCTGCGAACGCCCCTAGTTCGCTCATCTCGTCTAAGAAGCTGAGGTACGTTTCGTCTGCCGCCTTGCCCGAGCCGCCTGCTGATGACGACGCGGCGACCTTCGGCGCAGCGTTAATCGCTCGTCCAGTTACAACGCGTTGTCGTTTTGCGTTGGGTGCCTCCTGCCGGTTCACGCGAACGCTCGCGGGAACGAGTGCTTTCAGTTTCACGTTGTGTTCGGCGCGAACGATGGGCGTCGCCGTCGGCGCAGCGCTCTTCGTAAATGTCGCCGGATCGGACGGCGGTTTTCGTACTGCCCGAGGAGCGGCGGCGAAGAAACCACCGACACCGTGCTTTGGTGGCGGCGGCGGTCTTCTCTGCACTGGAACAACGCGCGGCATCGATCCCACCGGTGCGCGGCGCACCACAGTCGTCGTCTCCGTAACGCGCGGTGGCGCCACTTCCACTTCGTTACCGCCGCTCGTCCCAGTCGGCGGCATCGGTGGTGGTGGTAAAGCCTCAGAGTCTGATCCATCTTCGTCGCCCGCTGGTACCGGCGGCGGCGGTAACGGTTCGTCCTCGTGGTCCGGCGGCGCCGACGGCGGCAACAACGGTTCGTCCTCGTCGTTCGTGTCCGTCTTCGCCGCCGCGATCGCATCATCTTTCACCGGCAACGCGGGGATCACCAATTCAAACCCTGGTGGCGGACCAGGCGGCGGCGGCATCGCGTCGCTGTCGCTGTCGCTGTCGCTATCACTGTCGCTAGCCGCCGTCGCCGCCGGCAACGCTTGTCTCGAAGCGCTCGCGCATTCATCCACCACGATCCCTGCCTTCCACTTCTGCGGTTTCCCAGCCGGCGGACGTCCGGTCGGATTCAACTTCGGGTGCCAATACACCGAATCCTCTGGTTTATAGTACTGTTCCGCCCCAACCGCGTACGCCGTCGACGTCGGCCCTCGCGGTTTCGCGCTTCGCGGCGTCAACCCAGCCTCTCGATCTCGCGCATCGCTCGCTCGCTTCGCGTCGATTTGCTTCGACAGCCACGTGAGCTTTTCATCAATCTTATCCACTCGCAGGCGCTGTCCTGGGATTTGCGGCGCGTTTTTCGCCTTTTCCAGTCGCTCACGTTCAGCCTGTAATTCACTCAAATCTTTCGTTTGCGCCGCGACTGCGCGCGCCTCCTTGCGTCGTTCCTTGTTTTTCTCTATCTCGCGCTTGCGTTGTTGCTTTCTGTATTTATCCATCGCCCGCGGTCCGTCCAGGCTTCGACGGGAGTCACGCACCGGGCAGCGGCGCGAACTGCGGGCGGCGACGACGCGCGGGACGGCGACGGCGACGGCTCGGGACGGCGCGACGGCTCGGCGCTCGATCGACGAAGGATACGAAACGGAACGACGACGCGGTCGGCACAATACGCAGATAAGAATATGACAAACGCGATACATACGTGCGATCGACTCAGCTGTAGGACGCGCTGGCGTCGTCTTTGACTTTGAAAGTCCCGGCGCCTTCAAGCGCGGCGAGGTAGGCGCCGGCGATACACAAGGAGATGCACATCACGGGCCAGCCGATTCGGAAGAAGGAGTTGAAGGTGATGGGAAAACCAGCTTCGGCGGCAATACCAGCCATCACGATGTTGGCGGAAGAGCCGATCAAAGTTCCGATGCCGCCGAAGTCGGCGCCGAAGCAGAGGGCCCACGCGAGCGCTTCGATGGAGATGCCCTGTACGTTTTCGCTCATTTGTATGATGACCGGAAGCATGGTCGTGGTGAATGGAATGTTATCCACGAATGCGCTCGCGATACCAGCGACGAGCTGCACCAGCAACATGGCGCCGATCTGACGCTGGCCGATAGGGAAGGAGGCGATGAGCGTCGAGAGCTCATCGGCGATGGCTCTGAGCAAGCCGAGCTTGGCGATGCCCTCGGTGAACACAAACAAGCCCGCGAAAAACAACAAAGAGTCCCACTCAACTTTTTCGAGCGCGTACTCAAACTCATCGTGGCTTCCTGTGAGAAGTATTGCGATCGCACCGAAAACCGCAACGTACGCCGGTTCCATGTGCATCACGGGGTGCAAAAAGAAAAGCAAAATGACAAAAATCAAAATCGTTCCGCTGCGAATGAGCAAGTTCATGTCGCGTATGGGATACTTTGCGCGCAATTCGTCGATGTCGACGTTGATCTTTTGACCAAACAATGCGTCACCGTAGTACCACTTGACAAAAGCGAAAATAAACGGCATCGTGAGCAAGACCCCCGGACCGAGGACTCGTAAAAAGTCGACAAAACCGATGTGCTCCTTGAGCGCGTTTCCGATGATAATGTTCGGAGGATCACCAATGAGTGTGGAACATCCACCAATGTTACCGAAAATGGAGAGCGGAATCAAAAGTGGACGCGGATCAATGTTCAAAGCTTTGCACAGAGACAGCGCCACGGGTGCGAGGAGCAACATTGTGGTGACGTTGTCCAAAAACGCGCTCAACACTGCGTCGAATATCATGAGCATGAAGAACAAGCGCCACATGCTACCCTTTGAGTACTCGACAATATGTACGGATATATACTCGAACACGCCAGTGCGGGAAAGTAGAGCGACGATGATCATCATACCGAACAACAGCGCGAGCGTGCCGTGATCCATCCACGTCAAAATCGTCGCTATCGATGGCAAGCGATGTTGTAAAGACAGGATAAACAGCACAGCGGCGGCGCCAATGAACGCAACTAGGGTGCGGTGAATGATTTCAGTAATGATCAACCCGAAGATACTGATGAGAAGAACTAAACCGAGCCACATACCGGCGATGCCCACCAAGCCGGTATCCGTCGCAGTGAGCGAGATCGCCACTGGCGTGGGACAATCTGTGGTAAAGTTCATATACACGCTCCCGTGTTTGGATTGATAATCACTCAAAATATACGTCTCAAAACTTGCTTTGACGTGCTTGCTGACACCGGCGCCGCCACCGCCGAGAAGTTTACGCCGATGCCCACTGGACGCCGCACTCCAATGCGGCGTCGTCAACGGTTTGCCAAGCGCTCCCAATTGGTACGTATGGTGGTTGTACGATTGATAGATGTTGTAAGACATATGAAAATCACTCGCGTTGTACGTGCACGGACCAACCAACAAGTTCACTTCGAGTTGTCCCGAGCTCGCGTGGTCGAGCTTAATCATACCCTGGCTTATCGAATCGCAACCGGTGTGGTGCTCGTGTTCTTCGTACTGCGTCACTAAGAACGGAATCATCAGAAGCACGAGAAAACACACACCCGCGCACAGCATTTTCGTCCCCAAAATACGATACTCTCGTTTTCTCTTCAGCGGCTTATCGCTCTTGTGTGTCGGCATCGGGCACGCGTCCTTCGGCGCCTCGTCGACGTTGAACGCGGCGCGCAACAAATCCATCTTTTTTGCCGCCTTGAGCGCCCCTTTTTTACGCTGACGCAAACCTTCGTAAGACGTGATGTCGTGATAGTTTTCTTTCATCGTTCGCAGACGTTCGCGCATTCTCTCAGCGAGACCAGGCAAGTCTTTAGCCTCGACGGCGTCCGCGAGGAACATCAGCGCGTCCGTCTGTCGTTGAATCGCTTTGATGGCGCGACGCGTCTTCTCCTCCTTCCCCTCGAGCACGTTTTCGTCGCCCGTGACGTCCGCCGCTTTATACGACGACGACTTCTTCGACACGCTGGCTTTTATTTCGTCCATCTTCGATCGCGTCTTCTTCAATTCCGCCGCGAGTTCTTTCCCCGTCGACGCGCTCAGCGTCGTCGCCCCCGTCCCCGCGTTCGCCGCGTTCACCATTTTCACGTCGTCGCCCGACGCCACCCTCGGAATCATCTCCGGCACCGCATCAAACTTCACCTTTCGCGCCGGCGCGTCGATCGAATGTCTGCTCGACCGTCTTTCCGTCGACCTTCGTTCGCGTTCGACGTTTTCCAGCTCGACGCGCGCCGCCGCCCGTTCCGCCTCCGTCGCCTCCCCATCGTTCGCCCTTTCCGTCGACGCCAGGAACGCGCGTCCCAGCGCCTCCGCCTGCGTGGACCCAAGCGTGGTCTCCGGCGAGCTCTCCTCGCACACGCGCTCGCCGCCCAGCGCGTGCAGCGTGTGTCGGCTCAGCTCGCGCCGCAGCGCGCGTCCCTGCGCGAGCGTCAGCGTGTGATGTCGCCGCTCGTCGCCGTCGTCGCTGTCGGTTTCGCGTCCGCGCGCGTCGGCGTCGCCGCGGTCGAAGCTTCCGCGCCGCGCGGGCGCCATCGCGCGCGTCGAGTCGCGCGCGCCGCGCGATGGCGCGCGGCGGCGCGCGCGGGGCGGCGCGGCGCGACACACCCGCGTGTGCGGGACACCAACGGCGCGTTCGGTGTCTCACTGTTTGCCCATACGCCGTGTGTCCGTTTATTCGGCGCGACGCGCGCTCGACGCGTTCGTCGCCGCGCGCGCGAGTTCGCGTCGCGCCGGCGGCGCGCGAGGGCCGGGGCGAGGGTCGAGGCGCGCGACGCGCGTCGTCGCCATGGGACGCTCGAAGCAGCGCGCGAACGCGCGCACGCTGACGCTCGGCGAGTTTTTCAAGGAGACGCAAGTCAACCGCACGTCGGGGCTGCTCGGCGCGCGCCTGGCGCGACGACGCGCGGAGAGCGACAGCGACGACGCGGACGACGGTGAGACGACGGATGCGCTGGAGTGCGCGATCGGGAACGCGGCGCGAGCGTCGGGGGAGGGAACGTACGACGTGACGTGCTTCGCGAGGGGCGGGCGCGGGACGATGAAGAGCGCGCTGTTCGTGTTCGGCGGCGGACACGGAGAGAGGCGGGTGGACGAGGCGCCGTTTGAGTGCGAATTGCGAGGGGTGAAGACGTCGTGCGACGTGGAGGTGACGGTGACGTTCGATAGGGTGCTGGGGGTGAGACCGGTGCGGGAGTTGCACGCGGTGGAACTGTCGAACGAGCGCGCGGAGTTTAGTCGGACGTTTACGGTTGAGGTGAAGACGAAGGCGCTGGCGCGGGCGCTGGGGAAGGTGGGGACGCGAGATGGTGGGAATTCGGCGACGCCGAAGTCGCCGTCGAGGAATGAGTCGCGATCGTCACTTTTAGAGGAGAGTCAGTCGCGGGGCGTGGACGCGTGGAGCATCGGCGACGTGAGCGAGTGGTTGAAGAGCTCAGAACTCGAGGAGTTAGTGGACGCGTTCGCGAGCGCTAAAGTGAATGGATACGAGCTGTTGCGGTTGACCGAGGCAGACTTGAAGCAATCGCTGCACTTGGAGCGAAATTTAGAACGCGTGCGAGTGATTCGCGCGATTAACATTTTGCGCGCGAGCGCCGGCGCCGCGGACGCCGAAAAGGGGAACGCGGACGAGAAGACGGGCGTCACGCCGCCTTTGAGCAAACCTTTAGGCGCGCCACGCGGTGGACTGAGCCCGCTCGAGCTCGAGCTCGACGTGTCGTGGATCGAGTTCATTTCTGAAAAAGCCCGCGCGAGCGTTTTGATAGGATGGTTCATGCACGTCTTGGACGAAGTCAAGGCGGCCGAGTACGACGAACCTGGTCCACAGCTCAGCGTTTATTGCGAGGCGACGCTGCAGGCGTCGAGAAGCTGTGAGGACGCGCTCGAGGAGCGCGTGTTGGACATTTTAGAGTCGACTCCGGGGTGGGATCCGCGTAGGAAACTGTTTCCGAGCACGTGCGACTTGACAAAGCTCGGCGAGCAACTCATGC
>Ga0257114_1000281_pt1 | contig 39677 bp, 32 predicted proteins | sample SI112_10mmetaG_FD_190149 | JGI IMG/M metagenome (GOLD analysis project Ga0257114, IMG submission 190149) | Marine microbial communities from Saanich Inlet, British Columbia, Canada - SI112_10m | ecosystem: Environmental > Aquatic > Marine > Inlet | place: Canada: British Columbia | collected...
ATAAAAGAAATTGCACTATTTTCAGCAGGTGTAGCTACAACTAATGCTTACACAACTCCTGCGGCAGCTATTCAAGGTGGCAAAAACATTCTTAATGTTCGTCGTCTTAATCAATTAGGAACAATGAGCGGCGCACCAAAATCAGTTAAGTTTACACCTGATCCATTAAAGACTCTTACTGACGCAGACGCAGGCGTTCTTTTTGTAATGCAGCTTGCTAATGGTACCGCACCGACTGACGAATTGGACGATGCAGGTACTAATCTAACTGCTTCTTTCCCAGTTGCAGATTCAGTTACAGTAGAAGGCGGAGCAGGTGGTGTTATAACTATTCCTACTTTTGAGTCTAATCTCGGAGCAGCTCCAAGTCCAGTCATTCCAGAAATTGACATTAAAATAGAGTCAATCGCGGTAACAGCAACCACACGTAAGTTAAGAGCTCGTTGGTCTCCAGAACTCGCACAAGATCTTAATGCTTATCACTCAATGGATGCTGAGGTTGAATTGACCCAGATTCTTTCTGAGCAGATTGCATTAGAAATTGATCGTGAGATTCTTAATGATCTTCTTGTTGAAGCAAAAGGTGCAAACTTCTTCTGGTCACGTGCTCCTGGTAAATTCGTTAAGAAAGACACCGGTGTACTTGCTTCCAGTACGCTTGGACCTAATTTCCACGGAACAGTTCGCGAATGGTACGAGACTCTTGTTGAAACCATTATCGACGTTGCTAACGAAATTCATAGAAAGACTCTTCGCGGAGCAGCTAACTTTATCGTGGTTTCACCTGAAGTTGCAACAATCTTCGAAGCATCAATTCTTTACAAGCCAAGCATTAAGATCGACGGACAAGGACAAGCATCAACTCCTTTCTCTATTGGAGCTGAAGCTATTGGATCTCTTTCTAACAGATTTACTGTTTACAAAGATCCTTACTTCCCACGTAACAAGATCCTTGTAGGATACAAAGGTGGATCATACCTTGAGTCTGGATACGTCTATGCTCCTTATGTACCACTTATCGTTACTCCTACCATCTTCGCTCCAGAGGATTTCACACCAAGAAAAGGTGTAATGACTCGTTACGGAAAGAAAATGGTTCGAGCTGACTTCTACGGAACAGTTACATGTCTTGACATGGACATTATCTAATCTTTAGGTAAATAAACAAACTGGGGTGTGGTGTTTATTCACCCACCCCTTTTTTTTGGAAATTATAATGAAAAAAATAACAAGAAAACAGCTTAGAAGACTAGTTATGGAAGCATTGGAACCGGATGCTATGGAAAAACCTGAAGAGAATATGGGAGACGATGATCGCGCTGCGATACAGCTAGAAAAAGATTTTACAATAGAGGAATTAGGTAACACAATAAACATTGGCTTAAATAACCAAGGTTATAAGAATGGACCGGTAGCATATTTTCATTATAAAAGCGGTAAAGTATATCTTAACTTTGGTAAAGGTCAGTATAAAGAAGTGATTCTCAAATCAGTACCAAACAAGCAAGGTATTCCAGAAATGACAGTAGGCAAAGAATTTCGTATTGCAGGTGATCGCCCCAATTAGATAGTTGTTTTAAATTTGATAAAACAATTGTATACATATGTTAAAATTTTGTATAATCACCATGTATCATTTAGATACATTAACACACACACGGAGAAAACCATGGCTAATAATCCATATGAATTGCGTCAAACGCTATTAGAACAAGCACAAAGAATCTTAACAGACCAATATCATTCTGATCATCAAAGATGTCGAGATAAAGGCATTGCTTGTGAAGTAAAGTTTCCAACAACAGAAGATATTATCGCAGAAGCTGAAAAACTTTATGCATTTATTCAGAAAAAATAAATAAATAACTTTATTTAATTATAACATACTTATTTTTAACAGTTAAGTTAGAGGTAAGTATGTTTTTTTTATTGTTTTTGTTTAGTTTGTTAGCACAAGGAGGAGAATCTGGTGTTTTAGTTGATATGGAATTAACCGTCACAGGTAACCAAGGCAACATTATATTTGTCAATACACCTCGTGTTAGCGCAAACAATGATTTATATCAATCAACAGAATTACAGTTTTTAATTACTACATATGCAGTTTTACATAGAACAACTTTTACACCAGATAACTATAAAATTAGCAACGTGTATAATAAAGACACAGCTAAAATATACGATGAAGACTGCAACTGGGAAACAGATTCACAAAAATGTGCTATAGAAAATGGAATGCACATAATAGATTCACAAGTAATTATTAATCCTGTCAGAGCCTACATTTCAATGACACTGTATAGTTCTGAAATGATTGCAATTAGTGGCGCAACAGTTTCTAATAAACATCAAAGACAAGTAATACAGCTAACACAACAAAAGCAATCGCAAGGTTTGTTAGGTAGTGTAAAGACCACAGAACAACAAAAGCCGGAAATATTTAGTATTGAGCCTTATGTTTATAATAAAGATTTTCGACAAGCCATTATGCTTTTGTATATGTCTATTAAATAAAATCTTTCCACGCGTGTGGTTTTCTTGTTTTAAGATACTTGAGGTTTTTGTCATTTTCATACGCTTCTTTTTCAAAAGGAATCGCATAGTAAGCATCTCGACCGGTATTTCCCATAGCAACTGCCTTCAGCCAATACCATACATAAAGAATATAAAATCCTACCACCCAGAGTTCTCTCTGTTGAACAAGGTGAATCTTTTCATGATTATATATAGTAACCGGTAGCGGTTCTTTTGAAATAATAAACGGGTATAGCGTAATCGCATAAACATCAATAAAGACACTCATTAATTTACAAAATCTTGGGCTAATGATTATTTTAGGCTTAAATTCTTTCATGTTGTTCAATCTCCTTTATAATTTTCTTATGTTATGGTATAATTATACTTATTCACGGCTATTTTAACATAAGGAGAATATTATGCCTATAAAGAAAGAAGAAGTACATGATTGTAAAAAAGATTGTGAATTGTTGCACAAAGAGATCGCAGATCTAAAAAAAGAAGTCGCAGCTCTTAAAGCAGAACTTAAAAAAGCACCAAAAGGTGGTGGAGGAGCAGATCCAAGAGTTGAGCTACTAATTGATTTATTAGAAAGTAAAAGAATTATTAGAAAAAAAGAATTAAACTAAATAATTAGCAATAGGCCCGACACAAGCATAATAAGCTGATCTCGCCAGCGTGTCGGAATCTTGCGAACAACAAAGGAGGATATTATGCCAAAAATTGTAAGAGATGATACTAAAGGACTTTATCAAAAAGCCGGAAAAGGAGGCGTTGGGGTTAAGATAGTTCAGGTTGCTGAATTAACAAAGACAGCAGCTCGAGTTTACTCTATAGCTAGTGGTAATGGAATAGTACAACCAGAAAAATCAATATTAACAGGAGTAACTGTTGTTGTAAGTACAGCACTTGCATATTCAGGTGCTGCAACAACCGGTATAAGAATAGGTACAGCAGCAGCTGGTGAACAACTTATGGCACTAGATGCAGATTCGGTCGCCGGCTCTGGTGCTTCATTGGCAGCAGGAAAAGGTACTTCTACACAATCAGAAGTTGCAACTGCACTTGGTGGTAACGCTACCGCTATAATTGTAGCAAATTCACCATATACAGCAACTGAAAGAAAACTTTTTCCGGAAGTTGCTATACATGCTAATGCTGTTAATTCAGGTGTATTACAAGTCTTTTTAGAGTTTGTACAGTTCAGTGCTTAATTTTAATTTAGGCATTTAAGCTTTATTAAAGACACTCATCTCGGGTGTCTTTTTTTATGTTTGCAAGAAACTACTGTTTAGTTTGTGTGATACTTTGATGTGTAAGCTAATAGTTATTAAGGAACATTAATTTGGAGTTAATAGCGATGTCAAAGTTAAACAGAAAACAAGTAAGAAAAATGCTTTTAAAAGAATTTAAAATGATGGGAATGGCGCCTATGGGAGCATCAATGATTGGTCATTCACCTTTTCCAAGCGCACAACCTGACCATGGTTATGATGATCATCATGGTGAAGAAATGATTCAAGTGCAGCATGGCGGACATAAAGGTGGCGTTTCAAAAGAAGATTGCTGCAAAGCAGTTCTTTGTCTTATTGAATGTTGTGATTGTCCTGAAACTAAGTCATTACTTCGAGAATGCTGCGAAGATATTCTTTCTCGTTGTTAATATTATAAAATGTATCTATCACGTAATAGTCTTCGATCATTAATTTTAGAGTCAGTATATCAAACTTTAAATGAAAGTGATCCAAAAGTAGGCACAGGTAAAAAGCCAAAAGGTTCCGGAAGAAGACTATATACAGACGAAAATCCTAAAGATACAGTTCGTGTTAAGTTTAGTTCAGCAAGCGCAATACGTCAAACATTGACAAAAAATAGTTTTAAGTCTAAAAGTCACAAGCGTCAGTCTCAAATAATCAATCTTATACATCAAAGGGTTCGCGCTGCATATAAAAATGCAAAAGACCCAAAGGTTAAAAAACGTTTAAAGCGTGCGTATGAATATGCAAAAAAACGAAAAGAAGCTAGTAAAAAGAAAACTCAAAGAATGAGGAAGAAAAAATGAAACTAACAAGACACTTACTTAGACAGCTTATTATTGAAGCAATCGAACCAAAAGAAGTCAAAATAAAAGATATAGAAAAAGCAGTTCGTAAATGTCTTGAAAAAGAAGGTGGAGCAGCAGGTATGGGTCTTTTGGTTAAATGTGTTAAGGCACTTCAGACCAAAACTAAAAAATTACCAAAACATTGTAAATCAAACAAACAGATTGCAAAATGTATCTTAAAAATGGATTTTGTTGTTAAACATCGTTATGAAGATATTATTTTAACTGTGGGTTTACCTAAGAGGAAATAATGAAGATAACAAGAGCATTTTTAAGAAATTTACTAAAAGAAGCAAAAGGTGACAAATCTTGTAAGCGAGCTACGCAAGACAGCAAGTTTAATAGTTCACAAAAAATGAAAGCAGCAAAAAGTAAAAAAATTGCTTACGGTGAACCTAATAGACCTGAATTAAAAAAATTAGTAAAAGAAAATAAACTTTGTGGAAATTGCGGTGCTTTTGATGTTACAAAAAAAATGCAATCTTGTATGAAAGTCAAATACCCAAAAAATGTAAGTGCTGACTTTTTAATTAAAGGCAAAAAGAAAGGATACTGCTTAATGCACGATTTTATGTGTTCAGGACATAAAACTTGTTTAACTTGGGGTTCGGGCGGACCAAAAAAATGAAATTAACTAGGCAAAAATTAAGATCACTTATTCTTGAAATAGTTTTGCAAGAAAAAAGAAAGCGCAAAAAGAAAAAGGTCGATTATAAAAAAGCCTATAAAAAATATCATAGTTCGAAAAAAGCTAAAAAGCAACGTGCCCAGAGGAATAGAATTGGCAGGTTATTAAAAAAGCACGGCATTAAAGTCCCAAAAGGTCATGAAATTGATCACATAACCCCTATTAGCAGGGGTGGTGGAAACAATATTAGCAATATTAGAATTATTCCACGAGGAAAAAATAGAGCTTTAGGTCAAAAAATAACTACTAATAAAAGAAAAAAGAACGGAACTTATTAAAATGAAAATTACAAGAAAAAAACTAAGAAAATTAATTCAAGAAGAATTAAAAAGATTATCATACGTTAGTAAAGAACAAGGTCATACATATGGTATAGAACATTTACCTGACCGGTATGACCAGAAAAAAGCAGATGATATAATAGGACACACCTGACTGACTCATGTTCGGAAGAAGGGTTCTTCCTTAAATGAAGTTGGATATGTTCTTTGGCATTCCTTAAATGAAAGTGGTCATGTTGCAGTTTATGATGTTGAATGGCCGGACGGAACAATTGAAAGAAATATACCTGCGCGTCTTTTAGAAAAAGTAAAAGATAACAATGATAATGTTGACGAACATGATGAACATGGTATTGTTGGTCATGAAGAAGACTCGTTATTAGGTGAAAGAAAATATAAAAAAAGAAAAAGCAAAAAAAAGAAGAAGAAAGCATCAAAGAAAAAGCCTAAGTATTGGTATCTAGGTGGTTACGGGATAGATCATGACCATGATTATGCCGACTTTGGTGGAGACTTTGGTGGAGACGGAGGTGGAGAATGAAAATAACAAGAAGCGATCTTAGTATACTAATTGAAAGTTATTTAAATGAAGAAGGAACAGACTCTAAAGGTGAAACTGTTGATGATGCATTATCTAATGAACTAGAGCAAACACAAGTTGGTGATTCATTTATGTCAAATCAAATGATGCGACATGGAGAAAAAAAGCCAATGGGTGCCGAAAAACATGCACAAGCTATCACAGATTTTCGAAAAGGAAGTGATAGAGGACAATTTCCTCCATTAACATTCGGTCCCGGGGTTGATGATGAAGGTAATTTAATGCCAGGTAAGTTTACAACAGTTCATGATTACCACGAGCCAGACCCGTATGATCAAGGTGCTGTCAGAAGATATAAAAAACAGCATTATTTAGGTCCGGATGAGAAAAGTGTTGATGATCCTGAAATTACTAGGATTGGCTTGGAAGATGATGAAGATACTGAAGAGTCCCCTTATGGTACACAGTATAATTTAGACAATACAGATCCTCAATTTAGAATGCAAGATAAGACTGCCGTGGATGACGGATTTACCGCACATTCGGGTGATGATTTTTATTTAGAAGATAAAGATGATGAAGATTATGAAGAATCAGAAGAATATACAGAAGAAGATACTCTTTACGATATTGATGATGACAGCGAAGAAGAAGGTTTAATTGCTAAAATTAGAAATTATTTTTCTAGAAATAAGTAATTTTGCATTATAATTGTTATTAGGTTGGTTAAATTTGAAGTCTTGTTTTGTTCGTAATAATTAATATAAATTAACGAGGTAATAATGGCTACATTTTCACAGACTTCTAAACCTACACCTTTTGGTATATACGATGAAGAATCAGTTTTTCAAACAGATGCTGATAGTATGGTTACTTTTGTTAAAAGAAAGTTAGGTGACGATATTCTCTCTGTTGAATTAACACAAAAACAAATTTTTGGAAATTTTGAAGAATCGACACTAGAATATAGTTCAATTCTTAATCAGTATCAGGCTAAATCTCAACTGGTCAATTACTTAGGTTTTCCCACAGGAAGTGCTTTAAGCGGTAGTGAAAATAGATATCCGCGAGAAAACTTAGAGTATTTGACACGGTTCGCCGAACCTTACGCAATGGAGGCTGGAATCGGTGGTTCATATAATTTTGCAAGTGGAACAATCAGCCTCGAGCTTGGCCGCCAGGACTATGATCTTTATACAGAGTTAAAAGATGAAAATGGTATTGCTATTTTTAATAGCACAAAAGGTAAACTTAAAATAGCTGAGGTATTCCATTATAACCCGCAAGCTGCTTATAGATTTTTTGATACAACATCTGCTATCAATTATCTTAATAATGAATTTAGTTTTGAATCTTTTACTCCGGAGACTATTTTTTACGTGTTACCTGTGTTTGAAGATATCTTGCGAGCAGGTCAGCTTGATCTTTCAAATAGAGTTCGTAGGTCAAATTATTCTTACAAAGTAGTTGGTACAAAAATTAGAATTTATCCTATTCCGTCAAATGATAATAAAAAACTATGGATTAAAGTAAGACAATACCCTGACCCTAATTCTCCTGCTTATGAAGATGCATCTATTACAGGAGTTTCAAACTTAAGTAATATTCCTTTTGGTAATATTCCTTACAAACAAATTAATTCAATTGGCAAACAGTGGATTAGACAATACACAATTGCCATATCTATGGAACAGCTAGGATACATTAGAGGTAAATTTGGAAATGTTCCAATTCCGGGAGGTGAAGTAAGTTTAAATTCTGGGGACATGATTAGTAACGGAAGGTCAGACAAAGAATCATTAGTTACTAAACTTAAAGAAATGTTAGATACAATGACATATGATAAATTAGTTGAGTTGCAAGCAACAAGAGCAGAACAAATTAATAAACAACTTAAATTCGTACCCGTACCTAACGGGAAATGCGTATACTTAGGTTAGGAGGAAATATGTCTAGACTGTTTATAACACCAAGAGAGATTAATTTTATCAATGATTTAGCAAAAGAAATTGTTAAAGATGTAGCAGGACAAAAAATATATTATTTTCCTATATCAGAGGTAAAGTCAAAAGTTCACACACTTTATGAAGAAGCAATAGATAAAATTTTTGATGACCCAATTGAAATTGAGTGTTTTGTTAAATATGAAGAACCTTCAACTAAAACAGATAGGTTTGGATCAGAGAAATATTTTACTGTTACAGCATACATTCAGTCAAGAGATTTATTAGATAAAGGAATAGAAATTTTAGAAGGTGACTTCTTTTCATACGGGTCAGTCTTTTTTGAAGTCATAACCAGTCCTGGTACAAATGTGATTTTTGGACAAATAGAACACGGACAATATATAACTGTAACAGGAAAACAGTCAAGAAGATCTAATTTCATTACAAAAGTATTTGGGCCGACGTCTGAAGAATATACAGACGATGATGCTGTACAAGATACTTTTGTTCAGCAAAGAGGCTTTGAAAAAAATAGATTAGGAGAAACAGCTGATCGCCGTGAATTACAAGAAAACGGTGTTTTAGAAAAGCCTATATCTGGCCCAAAAGAAGTTTCAAAAAAAGGAGATAATACGGGTGTCGGTTCTTCTTTTTATGGAGATGATTAATGTCTAAGTTTGGAGATAATATATTTACTCAGTTTGACGGAACAAATATACCGGAAAATTTTAATTTTCCGAGTATAGAAATTGAAGATATTGACAAAGCTGTGTTTGATCTTTTTGATAAACAGATTGCATTTGAAATTGAAGAAAAAGGATCAGCAAGAAAAGTACCTGTTATTTTTGCTGCTGGAGAAAGATTTGCGTTAACCAGAAGAAAAAATGCAATAAGAGACAAAAACAACGCATTAATTTTACCACTTATATCAATTCTTAGAGGCGAAATTGATGTAAGCGCTAGCCAGCATAATTATGGAACTGCAATATCATATCCGGATCAACCTGGTTATTACATTAAAAAAAGACTTTCTAAAAAAGATAGAAAATATCAAAACTTAATAAACAAGCAACAACTTAAAAATCAAGATAACGTAGCTCAAAAAAGTTCTTTCATTGATGACTCTTTAATTTATCCTGGTCAAGATGTTTTACCAGACAGAATTGCCAGTAGAAAAAACAAAGGAAATAATAGTTTGTTTTCGAAAAAAAATATTGACTTATCAAATGACATGTCAGATAATATTTTTGAAATAATAGAAGTACCTTATCCTAAATTTATGTCTATTAAATATGAAGTCGTATTTTGGTGTCAATATATGCAGCAAGCAAATCAAATGCTTCAAACAGTTTTTAGAAAATATCAAGGTCAAGGTCATGAAATTGCTGTAAAAACAATAGCCGGCTATGAACTGGTCGCATTTTTTAGTAAAACTTTTTCACTCGATAGTAATTTTAGCGATTTCACTAATGAAGAAAGAATGGTAAAATATGCTTTTGGAATTACAATACCCGGTTATATGATTAACCCAAAGTCTATGAAAGGAATTCCTAATCAACTTAAAAGCTATATATCAGCGCCTGTTGTAGATTTTGGTTATAAAACAGCGAATAATAAAATTGTACTAAGAGATAAAAATCCAATAAAAGAAAAAGATCAAAATTTAAACAAAAATGTCTTATCTGATCTTAATAATATTAATGAAGTGAAGGACAAAATCCGAGGCCACACATCGGAAGAAATTGAATTTTATGAAGTAAATCCTTTTTCTAAAGAGAAAAAAGTTCAGTTTTCAAAAATTTTAGGTAAAAACAAAAGAACCGGAGAATCAATAATATCTCCTTTGATAATAAAAGATATAGAGAAACAGAACGAATAATTATTGATGTTTCCAGGTTTTTGGAATAATTAATTAAGAATAAAAAGGAGATATTAATGGCTGAACAAACATTTAAATCACCAGGTTTTTTTGAAAGAGAAATAGATGTATCTCAGAGAGGTGCTTCTAAATCATTCAACGTTCCTGGTGGCATCATAGGAATATCAGAATCAGGGCCTGCTTTTGTTCCTACAACAGTTACATCAATTCAAGAGTTTGAAAATGTTTTTGGTAATATTAGACCTGAACATTTTGGCGCAATAGCAGCAAATGAATTTTTAAAAAGACGACCGGCAATTACTTTTGTCAGAACATTAGGTGCAGGAGTTATACAACAAAGTGGCGATCTAAATAATTTTAAGAATTACGGAACAGTATCTGGCGCAGGATTTTCTTTAAGCGGCTCTGAAGCGTCTGCAGCGCAGCAAGCAGGTGCAGCTGATAAAAGACATCAAGGCTGCGTCCAATTTATTGCTGCAAAACATGAAATAAATGAAAATGAATCACATTTATATCCATTTGTATCACAAAATCAATCAGTTGGTACTTCAACTTCTTATTTCATAAGAGGTATGGTTTTTTTAGCATCAGGTGCTAAAATGGAAATATTAGATCATGACAGTGGGTATAATTTAACAGGATCAGCTACAGATGAAGCACGAATAAGTAGTTATACCGGACCGATAAAAAAACAAGGTATTTTTAAAATAGTAATTTCATCATCTTTAGGTTCCACTTTTTCAAATGATGAATCAGAAGCAGGAATTAAAATATATACTGCATCTTTAAATCCAGATTCTGATTACTATATTAACAAGGTTTTAAACACCAATTATCAAAAATTTGATGATAGACAACATTTACTATATTCTGATTTTGTTATTGAAAATGATTTAGCCAAAGTCGAATATAGTGCAGGAACACCAACAGTTGCTGTATTGTCAGGAACAGCAGGTTCTTCGACATCTGGAGACACTACCAAACATTACAGAGAACTATTCGGATCTTTTAATACGAGATACGCAAACGCAAAAACAACAAAGTTTATTTCGCAGCCCTTTGGAAATAAAGAGCACGACCTATTTCATTTTGAAACTTTGTCTGATGGCGAAAAATCAAATAAATTATTTTCTATTTCGATTGCTAATTTAAAAAAATCAACGAGCAATAAAAACCCATACGGAACTTTTACAGTTCAAGTTAGAAAATATAACGACAACGATGATCAACCAGTTATTTATGAACAGTTTAATAATTGTAATTTAAATCCTAACAGTGAAGATTTTGTTGGTAGTTTAATTGGTGATGCAAAAAAATATTATAATTTTAACACAGTTTTAGAATCTGAACGCAGTTTATTAACAGCAGGAACGTATCCTAATAAATCTAAATACATAAGAATAGTAATTAATCAAAGTGTATTAGATAAAAAAATACCAGCTGACTGTTTACCATTTGGTTTTAAAGGTCTACCGTTAATTAAGACTTCTAATACACTCACTTCAACTGCAACTTCTATTCCAGGTGGAGAAAACACAATAAGATTACATGCGTCAGGCACTCAATCTTCAAACTTTGCATATTCTATTTTACCACCTGTTCCTTTGACTTACAAAGTAACACAAGGCAATGGTAACGTAAATCCTAATTTTGCAGGCCACGCCAGTCAAGATGAAAACGTCAATCCTTCAATTTATTGGGGAATTCAATCTGGCAGGTTAAGAAAAAATAAAAATTATGATGAAAATGGAACATCTAATCCATTACTTCAAACAAACAACAGGATACAAAATGAATCATCATTAATCGATGGTTATTCTAAGTTTTTAGGAATTCAAAAACTTGATGCACTATTAAGCGGTTCAGGTGCTGATGCTTTTAACAATAACAAGTTTACTCTTGCAAGAGTGGCTTTAAATAATCAATCAGCTTCGACAGACAGTTTGTTAGGCGCAATTTCAAGAGAACTCACAGGTTCTGCAGATGATCATATGGTGAGTGCTGCTTATATCAGGAGCGCTTCTTTGGATCTTCCGAATATGACAATTAACGATGGGGTTGCAAATCCAAGAAGATTAACTCTCGCATCTTTATTATCAGGCGATGCCAATACATTTAATAAATTTTCTAAATATGCTAAGTTTACTAATATATTTTTTGGAGGTTTCGATGGTTTAAATATATTAGATAAAGACTCCAGGTTAATGAATGACAAAGCTTCTTCTTTAGAAGTCGGTGGAAAAGCAGCTGGAGGCGTTATTAGTTATCAAAACTTGCATGCAGGTGCTTCTCCTGGGGTAGGAACAAGAAACAATATTGTGTCTTCTTATTTAGAAGCTGCTAATATTTTAACTTTAGAGGGTTTAACTAACATTAACATATTAATAGTTCCCGGGATTAAAGAGCCTTTAGTTACAAATAAGATTAGTGATAAAGTAAGAGATAATTCAAAAATATTATATTTGATGGATATTCCTGCTTATGATAAAAATTCTAATCGTTTGTTTGAAGATTCAACAGTAAAAATTAATGTTAATAAAACAGTAGATAAATTCGCTGGAAGAAGTATTGATAACAGCTATGTTGCATCGTATTTCCCAGACACTTATATCAACACAGATGCAGTTGGCAAAATAACAAAAGTACCTGCTTCGGTATCTGCATTTCAAGCTTTAGGATATAATGACAGTGTTAGTTTTCCATGGTTCGCTCCCGCAGGATTTAATCGCGGTGCATTAAGTAACGTTGTAAATACAGTCTGCAAATTAAATACTGCAGATAGAGACAATCTTTATGAGGCAAGAATTAATCCAATTGCACAATTTGCGACAGGTAAAATCGTAATATTTGGACAAAAAACTCTTCAGATGGATAAATCAGCATTAGATCGTGTTAATGTTAGAAGAATGGTTTTAGAAGTAAAAAGAATTGTTTCACGGATAGCAGGTGATTTTGTTTTTGAACAAAATACACAAATACTTAAAAATAGATTTATTTCTCAAGTAACACCTAAATTAGCATTAGTTCAATCTGAAAAAGGTATTGATCGATTTCAAGTAATCATGGATAAAACAAATAACACAACTTTAGACGAAGAAAACAATAGACTTAACGGTACAATAGTTCTGGTGCCTACAAGGGCAATTGAATTTATTGCCATAGATTTTATTATAACAAATTCAGGCGTAATTTTCTAATCAGATATATAATTTAGAATGGAGTAATTTAAATGGCAGAAATAGTATACAAAAGCCCAGGAGTTTTCACAAGAGAGGTAGATAGTTCTCAACCTAGTCAAACTTCACAGGCATTATCAACTCCGGCAGGAGTAATAGGCACGGCAAACCTTGGACCGGCTTATATTCCCGTTATTGTTAACTCTTTAACAGAGTTAACATCAGTTTTTGGTGGGATAACAGGCGATAGTTTTGGAAAATTAGCAGCAGCTGAATATTTTAAAAACGGCGGCGGATCAATTGCTTATGTAAGGGTACTCGGAGCTGGCGACGGTAAAGCTAGAAATGCAAACGGAACTGTTACAAACGCTGGTTACTTTGTAGGTAATGAAAATATCCAATCAGGTGGTAATGTAGGCAAAAATATTTATGCCAATACAAACGCCGGCGCAGGTGAAACTTTAGGAAGATCTTACTTTCTTGGCTGTTTTATGTCTGAATCTAATGGATCAACAATATTTTCTGATGCTGGATTACAAAGTACAACACAAACAGCGGCTTCATTTACAGCAACAGCTGCAGCTGGTTTGGTAATAAACGATGATACTGACGCAGGTAATTTAGATACACAAACAATTACGTTTACTTTACCAACAATAGGTAATATAGTAATTACAATTATTGATTCTACTGGGACACCTTCAGCCTCAGGTGCAAACATACAGGTTAAAAATACTGATGACTCTGAAACTTTGGTTGATAAATTAGTTAAAGCGATAAATGGTGAAACAGACGCAAATATTGATTTCGGAGATCATACAGGTATTCCAGGTGTAACAGCTACAAAAAATTCTATATCAGACCCACAATTTGGTATTAATTTGTTATATCAATCACCAGGAACAATTGGAAATAATGTAAGTTTTCAATCTAATTCAGTATTAGCTTTAGGGTCAGGTGAGTCTGTTAATACAGCAATAAGCTTAGCAGGTGGTGTAGGTGGATCTATTCCAATTCTTCGTGGAGTTCTTCTTGCGCCAAGCGGCGTTGCTTTATCTTTAAGTAGCTCTTTTAATAATAATTTAAGTCAACACCCGGTATTGACAACAACAGCTACTACAGATGGCTCGACTCCAAGATATGGTCAAATGACTGGTTCTATCGAGTTAGCTGGGTCTGGCACTTTTGTTTTAATATTAAACGGATTTAAAGGATCAACAGAAAGACCAAGTAATGTTATAACTGCTTCTTTTGAATCAAATTCAGACTTTTACTTCGGAAAGGAAGGTGTATTTAATATAGACCCATTAAAAATAGAAGAACACGGTCATTATTTATATTCACATTATTATTTACATCCTCAATATGCGACCATAACGGGGTCTGGTAATATCCCAGCAGGATTTAACACAACATATGAAAATACAGCATTTATTCTTACCAGTTCTATATCAAGAGGCGCAACTTCTGGATTTGGAAACACACCAGATTACGAAGATTGGCAAGATAGATTTTCATACGCAGAATCTCCTTATATTGTTTCTCAAGATGGTCAAGACTTATTTAAATTAGTTTCACGCTCTCCTGGTAAAGAGTTTTCAACAAGCTATAAGTTTTCAATATCAAGTATCAACCCGACAGAAAAAACTTTTTCTTTAGGCATTAGACATGCTGACGATATTGATGGAGACATTGGTTATGCAGAGCCTTTATACACAAACATTTCTTTAGACCCTAATAGTCGAAGTTATATTTCAAGAATTATTGGTGATATTAATACTAAGTTTGATTTTGACAACGATAATAATTCACAAAAAATAACTATTGAAGGCTCACACTATGGAAAGTCTAAATTAGTAAGAGTTGTTGCATCAAGTGATTTAGAAAATGGCAACATTGATTCAAATGCAGTCCCATTTGGTTTTAGAGGGCCAATGCATACAGTTACTTCGGGTACAATGATGGCGTCTTATGCGGGAAATTATGGAAATTCTGACGTTCTTAAAAGATTAATTGAACCGCCTATTCCGTATAGAGAACACTTAAATGAAGGAGCAGGTACATCAAAAGCGGCCTTTACTAAATATTACTGGGGATATCAATCAGAAGCAAAAACAGAAGTTACTTTACCTAATCAATTCAATAACTCAGTAATCAATTCAAATACAGCATATTTAAAACATTATCCGACGCATAGAACTGACACGACAAACTTTGCTGTTAAAGAAAACACCGGTGCTGCTGACGTTAATGGTTCAATTTTAGATGTTGATCTTTTTAATAAAAGTTTATTTTCATTATCAAACATCAAAGTAAGAACCGGTTCAAACGAAAAAGCAGATCCAGCACAATGGTCATCAGCTTCATATGTCAGAGGCGGTGGTATAACAGAAGTTGCTGCTAATAAAACTCGTGCATTGGCAGTTAATGATTTAGCTTTTAGTAATAATAGTGAATATGTTAAGTTTACTTGTTTGTTTCAAGGTGGCTTTGACGGTGTTGATAAATTCAATAAAGATAAATCGGAATTTCTTAATGATGCTGTCAAAAGAGAATATGATAATGTTGCTGATCAAGGTGGCGTTAAAAGTGGTCCTACAATTAAAGCTTATAGGAAAGCTTTAGATATTTTAGGTTCAAAGTCAGACGTTGATATTCAACTTTTGGCAAACCCAGGAATTAGACACTCATCAGTCACAGATTATGGGATTAGTGTTGCTGAGAATAGATTTGATACTTTATACATTATGGATATTGAGCAAAGAGATAGCTTAGATAATGTTATAACAGGATCAACTACAGAATTAAACAAACCAAGTATTAGATATACAACCAGTGGTTTTGTTGGAAGAAGTTTAAATACTTCATTTGCTGCAGCATATTTTCCTGACGTTAACATATCATTTAGAAATGTTTCACGTCAAGATGAATTAAAGCAAGTTCCTCCTACTGTTGCGGTATTAGGAGCATATGCTAATAATGACACAATTGGTGAATCTTGGTTTGCTCCAGCTGGTAATACTCGAGGCGTATTGAGTAGTGCAATAACAACTGAGTTAGGAACAATCAACAGGACTAATTTAGATACTTTGTATTCTGCAGATATCAATCCCATTAATGATGTTGTTAATGTAGGTATAACAATACAAGGACAAAAAACATTACTTAAGAATCTTTCTGCTTTAGATAGAGTTAATGTGAGAAGATTATTAATAACTGTTAGAAGAGCAGTTAGAAATATTGCAAATACTTTAATATTTGAACCAAATCGTCCTGAAACTTTAAATAAATTTAGATCTATGGTTAACCCTATTTTAGAAAGCCTAAAAAGTCAGCAAGGGGTTGCAAGATATAAAGTTGTAATTGATGAAACAACTACGACACAAGCTGACGTTGAGAATAATACACTTAGAGGTAAGATTTACCTTCAACCTGTAAGAGTAGCAGAATTTATAGCACTCGACTTTAACATTACAAACAATGGCATCATTGATTAATAGGAGAAACAAATGGCAGAAACACTTAGCGTAACTGATATGCTGCCCAATAGATTTGAACCAAAAAGACAACATCGATGGGTATTAGCACTTGAAGGAATCGATTCTTTTTTAATTAAAGGAACAGCTCGACCAACATTTACTATTGGATCAACAAAAATTGATTTTATCAATAGCTATCGATATGTAGCCGGCAAATTAGATATGGGTAATATTAATATAACACTTCACGATCCAATTGCACCTTCCGGTGCACAACAAGTAATGGAATGGATTAGAACACATTATGAGTCTGTTTCTGGTAGAGCAGGTTATGCTGATTTTTACAAGAGAGATCTTCAACTTAAGTTATTAGATCCTGTGGGCACTGTTATTGAGCTTTGGGACATTAAAGGAGCATTTATAACAAGTTCAGGATTTGGTACTTTAGACTATGGGTCTGATGGATTGATGGAAATTAGCTTAACATTACAATTTGATAATTGTGTTTTACAATATTAATAATTTTAATTTACATTTATTTTTAATGCGTTACTATTACTAGTAACGTTTTTTTTTAAGGAGGTTTGATGTCAAATTTACCGGGAAATACACAACAGCATGTCATGACACAAAATGTGATGAAAGAAGAATTTGGTTGGGAGATACCTGTAGAGATGGTCCCGATCCCTTCTAACGGTTTAATATATGATCCAAATAGTACTTTATATAAAAAGGATTCATTGAAAATCAAAGCAATGACAGCAAGAGAAGAGGACATTTTAAGTTCAGGTGCTTTAATTAAAGAAGGTACTGCTATTGATCATTTAATTAAATCTTGTGTAGTTGAAGAAAATTTTGATCCTTTCAATCTTGTATTAGGTGATAAAAATGCATTAATGGTTTCTATTAGAATTACAGGATACGGGTCAAATTATAATATTCGGCCAAATTGTGAAGATTGCGGTAAAGTCAATGATATTAATTTTGATCTGTCAGGATTAGAGATTAAAAGACTTAACGTGAAGCCTATAGAATTAGGTAAGAACGAATTTGAATTTACTTTTCCGGTTACTAAAAAAGTTGTTAGGTTTAAATTTTTAACGTCTAATGATGAAAGAGAAAGAGATAAAAAACAACAATTTTTTAAAAATAAAATGGGTATAAGTGTCGAAAATAACATTACAAGTTATTTAGAAGCTGCTATATTGTCTGTTCAAGGAATAACAGATCGTAACAAAATTAATCATTTTATTAAAAATATGCCTGCATATGATTCTAAATCTTTAAGAAGCTTTATTAGAGATAATGAACCTGGAATTGATATGTCCCATGAATTTATGTGTCAACATTGTCAGCACGTAAATAAAGCAAATTTGGCAATAACACCTGAGTTTTTTTGGCCTAGGACATAACTGGAGAGAGCATTTCTTAGAGGAATGTTTTCAGCTCCAGCGACACCTCAACATGTCATATTCAGAGGTGAGGAATATACCAACATCATATAGGCGTTGGTATATTACCAGACTATTGAAGCATTTCAAAGATATAAATGGTAAACAAGAAGAAACACCAACATCAGAAAACTTAAGAAAAGTTGATGATTATATTTCTAAACTTTAAGTTTGTTATAATTATTCAATATCAGATACTTAAAAAGAGGTTTGTATGTCTACAGGTGAGTTAGGAACAGGAGATAGTTATAGTAGTACTTCTACTTCTTCAAAAGCATTAAGACAAGGAGAGGAATCCAATAAAGCATTGCGTATAGGAAATGAGCAAAGAGAAAAGTCCAATACTTATCTTAAAGGAACAATGCAAGCTACACTTGGTAAAGTCGGCTCTGCGCTAGGCGCAATTCAGATGGAAGCCCTTAAGGGTTTGAAAGATACAATGGATGGTCATGCTGACGCTCTGGAAAGAACTGCTAAAGCTACAAATGACAATGTAGAATCTTTAAGAAGAGCTTATGGTGGTTTAGGTTTAAAAGAGTTTGATTATATACCTGAAAGTGCAGCCTCTAATGCTGTTAGGCGTTTTCAAGTAATACGTTTTGCAGCAGCAAAAACAAATACTGCGACAATGGGAATGCAACAGTCAGGAAAAGAACTTCTTGAAAGTTTAACAAAAGATGGCGTTAATATTTTTGATAAATACTTTGATAGTGCTGAAGAAGCTGCAACTAACGTTCAAAATATATTAGGTGATTTATCAACAACATATGGTAAACATGTAGCAGACCTTTCAGATAAACAAATTGCAAAGTTATCTATTTATGAAGACAGCTTAGGCGTTACATCATCAGAAATACAAAGTTTATTTCAAAAACAAATTGGTTTCACAGAAGAAATCACATTAGGATCAATGGATAAGTTAGGCGTATACGCAAGTAATTTATCAAAAGAATTAAACATACCGATGACAACATTAACTCAGTCAACAATGAAAATGATGTCAAATACTGAGATGTTTGGTGATATAACAGTTGAAGAAGCAACAAGAATGTCTGCAAAACTTACTCAATTAGGTTATACATACGAAGAGTTAAATGCAGTGCAAAGTAAATTTGCAACATTTTCAGGCGCAGCTCAAGCTGCCGGTACCATGGCTCAACTAACAGGTGTACAGGTTGATGCAATGAAGATGTCTTATTTAGCATCTGAAGGTAAATTTGATGAATTAATTGAATATCAAAGAGATTCTTTACTTAAAGCCGGCTTTACTAAAGAAAAATTTCTATCTCAATCAAATTCAATGAAAAATGCAATTGCGAAGTCATTTGGTAGAAGTCAAGAAGAATTAGCATATTTATTAAGTGACCAGAGGAAAATTAGCTCTCAAGCTGAGCTCGATTCATTAATGGGTAAAGAAGATGAAGCTGCTGAAGAAGGATTTGAAAAACTATTAGAGAACTTGACTCAAACAAAAAATGCATATGAAGATGTCGAAACCACTGTCGGTAAATTAAATACGAAAATGTACGTTGAATCCTCTGAAAATGCATATGAAGCATCTAAAAACTTTTCTCGATTAAATACTGAATTGGCAAACAATACAAATATATTAGGTACTTCTCAATCACAGTTTTCTAATTTAAACAATGCATACATCAAGGGTGTAAAAGCATTGACGAATGTAGATGGAGAAAAGATAGGAATTAAAAAATTCACTGCCGCTGTTGTGGATTCGGGAAAAACTATGGGAAAAGAAGCCGCGAATATATTAAAAGAAGCTGAAGAGCTTCAAGGTAGAACAGCAGCACTTGCTAAACAATCACAAGAAGACATAAAATCATTAAGCAAAACAAGGAAAGAAACACTTGAAATAGAAGAACAAGCAATTAAAAATGAGCAACAAAAAACAAATAGCAATAACAGCACTACTAGCGCTATGGCACAACAATTTAATTCAACTGTCAATATACCTGAGGGTGGTGTTAAAGTTTATTTAGATAGTAAAGAAATTGCTGCTAGTATTAATACAGATGCCATAGTATCTAAGCCATAAGGAATAGAGCCAAACAATGAAAAAATATAAATTTTTTAAAAAAGAAGAGTATAAAGATCAAGCATATAAATTAACTGAAAAATATAATTTGAATGACAAAGAAAAAGAAGAAGTTAATATACTTATATCTAAATACTCTTTACTTTTACAAAAAATTAATCAAAGTATTGAAAATAATAAGTTTGAATTAATTAAAAAAGAAATATTAGAAAAACTTAAGGAATAAAAATGTCATCTAGAAAAACTCTTAAAGATTTCTTTAAAGGAAATAATATCGGAAATAAATCAGAAGTTAGTAATAAATTATACTATAATATAACTGACGCTAATGAAGACGGCAGAGTTGCTCGATCTGATGATGATGATTTAGGTACTTTTTTAGATGACGATGGAATACCTAGAAAATTAATTAGTGACAATGAAGGATTTTTAGGTAATTATTTAAGATTTATTGTAAATCAATCAAACAATATGTATTATCCTGCTGGGAACAACAATATAATAGTAGGAAAATATAACAGAGGCAACAAAGTTATAACTGAAGATAGTGCTAGCTCTTTTTCAGAAACATTAAATACATCAAAAAAGACATTTATTAAAACAGCAGACACAGAAGGTACTAATACATCAGACTCTTTAGGTAAAAATTATTTAGACACAATTAGTTTAAATCAATTAGACAGTAATAATTTACAATCAATATTAGATAAGGCAGGAAGTGACCCAGATAAATCAGGCAATAATTTATTTAAAGATATATCAGGTAGTGATTTAAATGCTTACAATAATATTAACAGTAACGAAAGAAGTGATAATAAAGTATTGGGGTTGGTTGAAGATTATATAATAAACAACAATAGGTTTGGTAATGTAGGAGAAGACTTAAATCCATTTATGAAAGATAACAACCCAGACAATTTAGAAGACTTAGATTATAAAATAAATGACAAATTTGGATATTCTGATGAAAGTATACTAGTAAACATCGATCAACTTAAAAGTTTAGGTGAAGAGTTATTAAAGAAAGCTTCTGGTTTTTCAGAACAAGATGTAAATATTGACAATTTAAATCTTGCCAGTGATATCGAAACCAATAATTTGATAGGTTATGGTGAAAAATTAATGGGTATCATTAATAATCCAGTTAATTCTTTTCAAAAAGTAAGCGGTGATAATTATCGTGCTAAGTCAACATCAATTTACCCAAAAGATGAAAATGGAAATACGATTAGGCAAGGTAAGGGAAATTTTATTAATCAAAATTCTGATTCTTTTGGAACCAAATTTAATAGTGAAATTAATTTTTATAAAAAAAATAAGAAAATAGTTTTAATACAAGCAAGATTGGCATCCCTGGCGATATACGCTATTTATAATAATTTATATCAAGACATTATTAAATCTCTTTCTCAACATAACGATACAGAAGATCTTAAAAAAGAATCCGCGATTGCAATAGAATCAGGTAATTTTCAAAATTTATATGGAAAAGCTAAAGCTTTACCTAACTTACAATTAGAAGCTTTAAGAGAAAAGTATATTACTAAAACTATCTACCCATATGAAGATTGTGTAGTAAGAGGTATGGACATATGTTTAAGCGCTGCTGCCTTAGACGAAAGTGCTACTAATCCTGTTTTCGAACAATCCCCCGGGTACTGGCTATCAGTATGTAGTTCTGTAATTAAAAGATTTGAATATTCAATAAATAATATAACAGAGTTTATTTCAAAAGATGATGACGCTAATTTAAGAGAATTAATGTTTTCTTTTACTGATAACGCTGCTTTAAGATTTTTTAATGCCATGGCTGTCGTTGGTGATGTTAGCTTAAGGTCAACTGCCGGCAAGCCAGTAGACAGTGATCTTTCTTTAAGCGAAAATTCTTCTTTTTATGATGTAGATGCTTTGGAAGATAATCCAAGTACCAGATTTTCGAAAAGTAAGCTTAAAAATGGTAAAAGAATTAACCAGTTATCTTATGCACAGAGTACTGTTCCTTCTGCTTATCTTTTTCCATTAAACTCTTTAAGAGCGAGTATTAAAATGGAAAACGGACCTAGGCATCCTAATTTAATGAGAGCTCACTTTGGTAGTGATTTAGTCGAAAATACTTATTTGTCTATCAATAATGACGGTTCCGGTGGAAGAATACCAAATACTGTTGTAAAAGAGTTGGAAGATCGATTAGATGCAGAATACGTGCCTTTCTATATACAGGATTTAAGAACTAATGAAATTATTTCTTTTCATGCTTTTTTAAGTTCTTTAACAGATCAAATTAATCCTAACTTTAATTCTCAAGGTGGTTATGGTAGAATGGATGATGTCCATATTTATAATAATACTAAAAGATCTATCACATGTGGATTTACTTTAATGGCAACATCGCAAGAAGACTTTGATAATATGTGGTATAAAATAAATAAAATTACCACTTTGTTGTATCCACAGTGGACGCAAGGATCTCAAGTTACTAGAGGTGAGTCGACTTTTATTCAACCTTTTAGTCAAGTTATCGGTGCCAGCCCAATTGTAAGATTAAGAATTGGAGATGTAATCAAATCTAATTATTCAAAGTTTAATTTAGGTAGAGTTTTTGGAATAGGTAACAAAGGAACAAAAATTAACAATAAAGGTGTTATAGGTAAAGTAGCTTCATTTGGCGAAGGGATACAAGAAGGTATTGTCAATGCTATAGCAGCAATTTTTGGTTCTCCAATGCAATTTGAAAATACGACGTCAATGCAAATTAAAAAATCAGAAGATGGTTATAGTCAAACACACATACAAGCTGCTGCAGCCGGATTATCTACTTTACTAGTCAATGGTTTTGTTAATCCGCTTGCATTAAATCCAGTCATGAATCAAATTAAAGACCCAAGAGGCGGCAGCTTAGAATTTTTTTCACAAAACATGCCAGGTATACATGCTGGTTATATGCCTAATACATCAATTTTATTTCTTAAATCTAACGTTTCAAACGGTTATCTCTACGAAACTGGAGAAAAAATAAGATTTAATAGAGCAATAACAGTTTTAGTAATAGAAAAGTTTGCTGAAGCATCAAAAGATAAATACGGTAAAACCATACAGAGAACCAAGTATAAGTGTAAAATAATAGACCCGTCAATTTTAAGCAACTCCGGTGATTATTTTAACAAACATGTGTATTGTTATCATGAAGATTTGTACCCGTTACCTAATAGTGTTTTTACAAATACCGCTCTATTACCCGGGTTACTTACCGTAGGCGCAAGTACTGACGGAGGAAGTTTGTTAGGAGGATTAGGGAAAGAATTGGCAGCACAAGCATTATTGTCATCTTCAGCTGCATATGGTCCGCTTGGCAACGCACTATCTTCAGTGTCGAATATATACGCCCAGCTTTTAGAATCACATGAAAATAAGTTTTTAAATTCCATGAACAACCCTTTTACAAAAGCTTTTGAATCAACAATGGGTAGAGGATTGGCAGGCAAACTTGGTGGTATAACTTTTGACTGGTTAGACAACTCTTTTTCTTGGGAAACAGACTATAATTCCAGAGCACCTATGGGTTGTAAAATAACATTTAACTTAGATGTAATACATGACATACCACCTGGTTTGGATTATGCAGGCTATAATAGAGCACCACTTTACAACGTAGGAAAGATAATGAAAGATATATCAGGAGACGTCTACAATGATGGTGGGTTTAATTCAGAAGCTTACTTTAATAAAACCAGGACAATTAAAAAAGGATAACAAATATGGCCATTTCAAGATACTCTTTTGTCAACAAGTATAGGTTTGCTAATAACGTTTTTTATGGGACTGCTGAATATAATGTTAACATTAGCAAAGCAATATCAAATGGAACGTTAGAATGTCATACATATGTAATGGTGAAAGGTGATCGATTAGATCACCTTTCACATAAATATTATAATGATGCAAATTATTGGTGGGTGATCGCAGCAGCCAGTAGAATTGGGTGGGGATTACAGGTTCCGCCAGGTACATTAATTTTAATCCCTAAGAGTTTGTCCAATGCGCTAGGAGTTGCACAATGATGATGGATAGTTTTTATAATTCTAATCCTAATTTAAAATTAAAAATATTAAGAAATTTAATACTAAAATTTAGCGGTTATATAGCAGGTGCTGAAATAGATAATACTCTTTCAATATTTGGTGGTTCGGAAATACAAAATCAAATAAAGCTATTAACTGACAATAAAATTTTCGAATCTTTAGTTGAAAAATTTAAAAATCAAAATAATATAACAAGTATAGAAAAACAAATAATTGAAAAATTTACAAGCGGTCAATACGGTTCTTTTTGTGCACATGACTTATTATGCAATCCTAGTATATACACAGATATAGCTTTAAACTCACTAACAGAAGATAATTATAATGTTTTAACCAAGGGTGGAATGATAGATGCATTGTCAGTTATAGCAGGTGATATTTCGCATGCTGCTGTTTTCCCTGGTGTTAGATTAAGTGATCGAACAGAGAAGGCACCAAAATATTATTCTATGAAAGACGTTTGTGCATTTTTCGAATATCAAAATAACAGCAATAAAAAGTTAACTCAGGATATATTCAATCAACAAGATCCACATATTAAAACTGCAATCGTGGAAGATTTTAACAATGCAGAACAAGGTATTGAAGATTACATAAAATCTAAACAGGTTTTAAAAAAAGGGAAAGAATCAGAGTTACCTGACATTGATTTATTTGTGAATCCTGAAGAAAATACAAATTATGTATACAAATTAGACAAAGGATTGTGGTATACAAGAGACAAAACTGCAAATTCAAAAAAGTGGATTCCTTTAGATTCACCTGACTATAAAAAATCAATAGAAAATCTTAATGAGTCTTATAAAAAACAGCTAAAAGAGAATAATAAAAAAACACCTACAATTAAAAAAGAAAAAGAAATTGTTAAAAAAGAAATACACACTGTACAAAGTTTTGCGGGTTTTCTGAAAAACAACCCGCAACGTTTGCCTTTTTACGCAAAAACTGGTAATAAAAAAACTATTCCAGCTGCAGTTAATAATCCTTTAAACGATTTGCCTCAAAATCAAACTTTGCCTAATTTAACTTCGTTTATATTTAGAAAACCTATACATAATAGAGGTTCCAGAAATGATAATTATTTATCAGTTTTTTTTGGGGCAGTTTCTCCATTAGAATTGTCTAGATGCACTCCTTATTTAAGTTTAACTTTTTATACTAAAAAAACAAAAGGACAAGATATAAACAGAATGGATTCAACAGGTTATATGAGATTTGATGATGGTGTCAACGGCTTATTTTCAAAAACACCTGATGTTGAAAAATTATTCGAAGGTAAAATTAACAGTTTTGTAGGTGAAAAAGAAACTTTAGATAGCGTCAATTACATGGATATGTTTTTATCACCTCAGACCATGGTAAATGCAAATATTAACAATAATAGTACTAGAAACTTTAATGATTTTTTAGACGTTAGCAATACCAATAATGAATTAATTGAAGATTTAAACAATGTTTTAGATCCTTTTGCTCCAATGCTTACTCTTAAAAGTTTTAACGCCACAATAAATAGTGGCGGTGACTATATGATAACTAATAGAAGGGCAAAATTGTCTATGACATTACATGACAGGAGCCGACTCAATGAAATTGCTCCTTTTGTTTCATTAAACCAAGTAGCTAAAACTTTAGTAAAGATAGAACACGGTTGGTCTCACCCTGATGGAAATTTAGTTACTTCAAATAACGATATTGGTAAATTTTTAAATAGCCTGAGAGAATCTCACGTTTATATGTTAACTGCTTCTGACTTTTCCTTTAGCGGTAATCAAATAGATATTAATATGACTTTAGACTTTTGGGGTGCCTCTGATTTTAAATCAATTCATATAGCTGAAGGTAATTATAAAGACGCAACAAAACTGCAGTCAAAAATAATTGATGTAATATCAGACATGGAAAGCAAAAATATTGTTAAGTCAGAAAAAGGCAATCACCAACTTCAACAAGGCGTCCCGTCTAAAGCAAAAAAACCTGAGTCAGATAAAATAATATTAGATGAAAGAAATAGACGCGTCATGAAACATGTAAAAATTATAAGAAATTCTGTAACTGCAGCGAAAATATTATTACCTACAAATGTTGTTATGAAATTAATGAAAAAGATAGAAAAATACAGTTCAAAGAACGGAAATGATAACACTACTTACTGGCATGCAGAAATTCTTATTGAATATTTTCTTGCATTAGCAAATGAAAATTTAGTTGACTTAGGTTCAAATAAATCTGGGTTAAATGAAAAAGATCCTGCTGCATTAATTGATTTATTAGATACAGATAATTCTAATTTTATAAATAGTTTTAAAGAATTTGAAATTAAATCAAAGAAAAATTTAGCAGAAAGATTGATATCTAAAATTGAGTCAATGACAGGCATAGAAGTCACAAAACAAAAAGATGGTTCACTTAAAAGAAGCTTTAAAAAAGAACATGTAGACCCTTTTACGTCGACTCTTTGTAACGTATATTACGATCCGAATAATACGAAAGGTTTGTATAATGATTATCCTGAAGGTCACATTTCTTTAGGTAAGGTAATATCTAATTTAATAGCTCTGCCCATGTCAGCTACAAACAATTATGATGAAGTTCAAATTTTATTCTATCCGATAAACAACGCAGCAGCCGGCGCCAGAAAATATACAACTGCTTCATTACCTGTTGAAATAAAAACTCTTAAAAGACAAATTTATAAAGTAATTGAAGGTGCAGGAGACTTAACTCCGAGAGGCGTGTTCGATATTATTTCTAATTATTTTCAAGATAACAATTTAAGCATTTATAAACTTTCAAAAGATTCTTTTGGAATTGATAAGAATGAAAAAGAAAAAGAAATTAGAGCTGAACCTGACTTTAATTCAAATGTAAAAGCAAAATTTGAATCCCTTAATCCTGATTACGATTATTCAACGCTCAAAATCGCAAAAGCAGAAGAAAAAATTAATGGTCCAGACAAGAAAAAAATAAAAAAAGAAAATGAAAAAATAAAAAAAGACTATAACAGAAAACAAAACGCAGCTGAAAGATCATACATTCAAAGCAGAATAGCTAGCATTCGAACAAAAACTTTAAAAGACGATTTGAATGATATATACAATTCCGATAATTTAGGCCCGGGCAACTTAACATATTTTAAAAAGCCTGTAATTCATATGGAATTAGAAGTAATGCCTAAAATTGTACCTGCGCCTTCCCAAGCAGCAAATGCCGGAAACATTACTAAAAAAGCAAAAACAGCATTTAAATCAACTTTTATTCTTGATGAAGAAGACATTACAAAAATAAAAGGAATAGATAACACAAAAAAAATACTTAAAATCCATGTATATGATGAAAATGCAACTTCAAAACCTGCTGAAGCTATGTTTATGGATGGTTTAGTTGAACCAGAATCATTTTTTCCTATAGCAGGAATCCTAAATCAGTATGAAGATAAAGAAGAATTAATAACCTTAACAGGCGTGAAAAATTTTAGAGATGCTTCTAGTGCATATATTGAAAAAATGAGTATTAGAGAAATAAAACAATTTGTTTCCCGGGCATTTCCAACTATAAGATATGGAAGTCAACAAGGTGTTGTTAAATCTGTTAATGTAAGCAGTAATACATCTGACGAAATTATCAATTCAAGGTTAATGAACGCATTTAAAAAAGATGAAGAATCAAATAATAGTAATATTACAAAAACAGCAGAAAATACCGGTGAAGTTATAGAAGAATTTATTATTCCTACATCAATTGACATGGCCATATACGGGTGTCCTTTTATTACAATGGGTCTTAATGTCTTCGTTGATATGCAAACAGGAACAGATATTGATAATGTGTATATGGTAGGTGATGTATCACACAGCATATCTGCAGGAGAATATTCAACTACCATTAGTTTGTATTTGCCGCAAATAGGCACAGGAAGAGATATGAGATCCCGGCTGATAGCAGCAGCAGAAAATATTGATAAAGAAAAATTGAATGCGGCAGCCGCTGAAGTTAAGCAAAAATTAGAAGAAGAAAAAGTGCCTGTTTCAACAGCAGACGCAGATGCGCAACAAACGCTTAGTAGGTATAATCAAAACGCCAAAAAAGAAAAAGTTAATAAAGTAAAATCTAGCAGCAAGAAAAAGCCAGTCAAGTCTAATAATACACTAGGCAACGTTCACGGTTCGTTTGCAAATAAAAATATTGCAAGTATCGATTCAACCGATTATTAATAATGTATAAATATTATTTTTAATGTATTATTAATATATGAATATAATAGTAGAAAAAGAATATAGCGTTTTAAATAAGCAATACCTGATTAATCTAAATAGTCACAAAACAAAGAATGTTAATCAGTTAAATATTGTTTGCGATGCGCTACAAATTGAAAAGATTAAGTCAATAAAAGAATATTTTTCTTTTTACTCAGAAATAAATTGTAATGAAAATTATAGTATGTTTATGTCTTACAAAAACAAAAAAGACTATATGGACTACTTTAAAAATAAAATTAAAACAGTTCAAAAATATAATAATGATTATTTTGAAAAAGTCTACATACATAGAAAAGATTTATTATCTAAGTTAAAACCTGTTGATAATTGTGATATGCCAGTATATTCTCATAGTAGCGCAACAGGAAGATCTAAAATAATAAAAGGTACAAATTTTATGACAATGAAAAAAGAAAAAAGAAAAAAACTGTCATATAACAACAATCAAATGTTTGAAATAGATTTTAATTCTTGTGAACCTTATTTTTATTTACTGGCAAATGATAAAATAGATTCAAGCGTAGTAGACGTATATTCAGAAATTCAAGACAAACTTAATATCGCAAATAAAACAAGAAAGCAACTTAAAAATGCAATAATATCTGTACTTTATGGAGCTCAATTTAATACCGTAAAAAGATTATCTAATTTTTCTAAGGTTGAGTATTCAAACCTTTTAAATTTTTTAGATATTACAAATTTTCTAGCTAAACTAAAAACATCAATTTATAACGATGGCTGCATATACAACTTTTACAATCGCCCAGTTATCGTCACCAGCGAAAGATTGGCTGTTAATTATTGGGTTCAATCATCTGTAGCTGATTTTTGTTATTTGTCTTTTGGTAGATTTATTAATGACAATAAAATAAATTTTCATGCAATTATTCATGATGCTATTATTTGCTCCAGTAATAAAAACATTGCAAATCAAATTAAAAATATAAAATATTTACAATGTCCTGTTAGTAATTTTAAAATTCCTGTTTCGTTTCTTACTTTCTAACATAATTACTTTTATGAAAAATCAAAAAATTAAAGAACTTAGACTTAGTGTTGGAACATCACCTGCAAATATGCCTTTTGTTAATAAAGGAAATCCTATAGGCACAGTTTTCAATACAAATGCAGATGACGTATTTTCAAAAAGATATTCTTTGGTTAATGAAGAAGAAGAATCTGAAGATGAAGGAGAAGAAATGCCAGAAAGTATATTAGAATATAGAGTTAGCATTAATGGCAAATACCAGTTGCTTGAAACATTAGAAAGGATTGATGAAGGCTTTTTCCAAAAAATAGCTGATTTAGCAAAAGCAGTTCCTGGTTTAGATCAAATCGTAGGCGATATCGAACTGTATATGCAAGCAGGTAAAGTAAAAGAAGCGTTTGATGGTTTAGAAAACATTGTGAGTAGTTTAAAACACACAGCAGGATTAACAGCATTATCAATAATAGGCACTGTAGAACAATATTCGAGCTTATTACAAAATTTTATATTAGCTGATGAAAAAGATAAAAGTTTATTAAAGGAAGGCGTTGAAAAAATATTAGAAGTTTTAAAACAAATGACAATAACGGCAGCACAGACATTTGATTCTGTTGTTGCATTGCCTACATTCGCTGCAGCCGGCGTTGGTGGAATTGCAGGCGAAGCTATTACAAATGTTGTTACTTCATTAGGCACCTTTTTAAGAGATCAGCCTGTTGAACAATTTGTGTTTAAAACAATAACAAATAGAGAAGGAATAATTTCAAAAATAGTTGAATTGTTTGAAAAAGTCATGACTTTAGTAACAGGCAAAGGCATGTTAGCAGATTCTTTAGGGTATATTGTTGAAAAAATATCCACAACAGGAGGCGAAATAGTTAGATTATTTCTTAACAAACCTTTTGAATTATTAAGAAGACTAGGTGATCTTTATAAAGCTGCTATAGGAGAACCAATAGAAAATATCGAATCGGCAAATGTTATTGATATCGAACAAATGAATATTGATAATAATAACAAAGCAGCTGAAAACACAATCTCAGCTGTATATGAATCTAAAAAATATTCTTTGTTATCTTTAATTGAATCTTTTAATGAAGAAATTACTTCTGAAAAAAAAGGATTCACAGACAAATACGATGATCACAATAAATTAAAGGGAAAGCAAAAAAAAGGATTACCTGATCACCTTCAAAAAGCAATCATTAATAGTAAAAAAAATGAAGTAAATAATGACGAAGAAGTTGATGAAGAAGATTCTTTTGAAGAAATAGATTTAGAAGAATTTTCAGGCGCCGGCGCAGCTGGCGGATATGCTTTACCTTTAGGCGCTTCAAATAAATCAGCTTCTAAACAAAAAGATCATCATAAAATTTTAGAAAAACAAATAAATGAGCAACGAGAAAGAATAGCATTACTTCAAGCTTTTCATCAAAAAACAACAAATAAATTAAAATAATTTTGTAACATACACACACACAATGTATAATTGCTAAGCAATTAAAAATTAAATATTAAAAACTAAAAAATTGCAAATTAAACAATAAAACGGAGATAAATCATGGCTATTGATTTTGAAGCTATCAAGCGCAAATTAGAACGACTAAGCGGTAATAACCGATCACAAAATGTAATGTGGAAACCACAACCAGACGAAGAATCTCAAATTCGTCTTATATCATTTCCTGATAATGACGGCCAACCTTTTAAAGAGTTGATGTTCTATTACAATATTCCTGGACAACGTGGACTTCTTGCACCATCTCAGTTTGGTGAAAGAGACCCGGTTCAAGAATTGATTAATAAACTTCGTGATGAAGGTACAAAAGAAAGCTATGAAATGGCAAAGAAGTTGTATCCTAAAATGCGAGTTTACGCTGCAGTAATTGTAAGAGGTGAAGAAGACAAAGGGGTTCAACTGTGGGGGTTTGGAAAACTTGTTTATCAAAAGCTTCTTGGTATTATGCTTGATGAAGACTATGGTGATATCACTGATCCTAAATCAGGTCGTGACATCAAAGTGGTTTGTTCAAAGCCACCAGGACAACAATGGGCAAAAACAGAAATTCTTCCTCGTGGACGATCAACAAAACTTACAGATGATTCGAAACAGGCAAAAGAATGGATGACAAATATACCTGATACAAAAGGCATATTTAAAACAAAGTCTTACGATGAACTTAGTAAAATTGTAAATGACTGGCTCAATGGTGGCGATGAAGAGGATGAAGGTACTGAAAAGTTTGGAGGTTCTTCAAAACCTGATGATACACCAAAATCTGGTGGCGGAGGTGGTGGTGAAAAATCTTACAATGATTTGGACGATGCATTTGCAGATTTAATGTCATAATGACATAAGATCTTGTTTAAAAGCTTATCATTTTCTTCCTGTTTGTTATAATTAATAGTAAATTATAGCAAACAGGAAGTTTTTTTATGCAAGCAATTATATTAGAAACCAAAATAAACAGTTTGATTAGAGAATCAGTCTTATTAAACGTAAGAGAAATTGAATTTAAACAAGTTTTAAAAGAAGTATATCCTTATTTTAAGCATGCAATAGATGAGGAAAATGCCAAGCTAAGAAAATATATGCTATCCGAAGGATATATTAGTCATTATGAGTATATGCTTAGTGAACAAAAGCAGTTAGAAGAAGGCTGGTTAGATGTCATGGCTGACGTAGGTATCACAGCCGGTCAAATGGTAGGTGGTTTTGTAGGTCAAGCAGCTGGTTTAGCAGGTGTTGTTAAATACACAAAAGATTTTATTGGTGTTGTTGATAAAGCTTTCTTAGAAATGGTAGGTCCGCTTTTAGGATTATTCTTTTCAATGCAAGCATTACTTTTTCCTATGCCGGCTGTAGGCACAATCAAAGGTATTCTTTTAGGTTTTTTCAAAGGCGTTGGCAACGTAATTAGTGGAGCTGGAGGACTTCTTGCAAGAGGAGTAACTGCCTTACTTAGTAGGGGTCATGGATTTATCGGAAAGGCTATTGAAGTCTTAGGTAAAGCTCTGAAGGGAATAACCGCAGCGATTAAGGCTGGTGGTCCAACTATTACTAAAATTGAAGGTAAAGTTGGTGGTAGTATGCTTTCCAAAGCAACGAAGGCCATGGGTACTGCTATGGAAAACTTTATGAAACGCCTTGGGATCCTTAAAGAAGGTTTAAAAAGTCTAGGAAAAAAAGATGTAAAAGAAGTTCCGGGTATGGTAAAAGATATTCTTACAAAAGCTTTTCAAACTGGAAAAGATAAATTAGATGATGTTGCTAATGCAATGAAACAAACAAAAATTGGAAAAGCTGTCGTAGCAGCTAAAACTAAAGCAGGCGAAGCTGTACATAATGCTTTGAAAGGTATGACACTTGGCGCAACTGACGATGTTGCAAAGGTATCATTAAAAGGATTGGTTTCAAAATCTGGTGAAGATTTATCAGGCTTTACAATAAAATCAATCGGTAAAGGGCGTATGTATATGGAGAAGGTAGATGACGCAGGCAAAATAACGTCAACGCTATATGTTTCAGCAGACACGACTGCTAAAATAATGGCAAAGAGTCCTGTTGTTAAGAAGTGGGTTGTATCAAACTTAGATGATACAGCAAAAACTGCTTTTAATAAGTCTTTCGGTGCAGCAACTAGTACAACAAAAACAATGATGAAAGTAGGAAAAGATTCACTTAACGCTGCTAAAGGTAAGTTTGGAAAAATGATCGGTGATTCTTTTAAGCGAGTAAATGACTGGCTAGCGGAATGGATGTTTAAAAATCCAAAGAGTTTGGAAAGATTTGTAGGCAAAAAAATGACTTCTGATGCTTCCGGTGTTTCGTATATGTTTTTAGGTGCTAAAAACGGAAAAATGGTCATGACAACAAATAAGACAGCTATTACAAGGGCAGAAGCAGCAGTTAAAGCGTCAAAGCAGGTTGGTAGTGATGCAATTAAAAAATCAGTATCTACTGGAAAAAATATGGTGAAGACAGCCAGAGAGACATCTAAAGCGCATATTAAAACAGTTAGAGATCAATATGCAAAAAAAATAGCTGCAAAGGAAAAAGGTTTGGGCAAATTAAAGACAAAACAAGGTAAAGTCAACAGAAGAGAAGAGATCTCGAAGCTGAGGGCTGAAAGAGATAAGCAATTAGCTATATTAAAACAACGCCAATCAGATCTAGTATCTGCAGCTAGAAAAGGAAGAGATGCATTTGAAAAGACAGCAAGATCACAAAAAGTTTTAAATGTAGGAAAGACTCAGCAAAAACTCTCAAGTGCTAAGGGTGCAAAAGACACTGTTGAAGAATTTATTGTAACACCTGCTCAATTCTTTTCATCTTATGGTCATATGTGGTTCGGAACTGCAAAAACAGGCATAAAAAAAGCAACTGGGGTTGGAATGCCTGAATTCAACCAGTTTATTATTTATTTGCGTCACATATATCCGCCTAAAGCAGCAGCGGCTGACATGATGAGAATTGTAGCAGCTTCCGGAAAGGATTCACGAATGATACCTGGTACGTACGGGCAACTTGAAATGCCTGATTAAATTATTGTAAACTTCTTCTTTTTGAATTATAATAAAAAGTAAAAAAGGAGAAGAATATGTCAGGTGATAATTTTACTAAAGACTTAATTAAGTCGCTAAATAAAGAACAAGGATCAAGAGTTGCATACAATCTTTCTGTAGACGAAAGTCCAACGCATGTTAATCGCTGGATTAGTACAGGAAGTCAAATGTTAGATTACATATGCGCAAATCAAAAAGGAGGCGGGTTACCTGAAGGTAGAATTGTGGAAATATTTGGACCACCTTCAATTGGTAAATCACACATAGCAACCCAGATTGCAAGAAGCACACAACAGATGGGAGGAATTATTGTATATATAGACACGGAAAATGCAACATCTGTTGATAATCTAAGAATGCTTGGTGTAGATGTTGCAACGCGATTTGTATACGTTGATACACATTGTACAGAAGAAGTGCTTTCCATAGCAGAAAAAACTATTTTAAAGGCAAAAGCTATGGACAAGAATGTACCTGTGACCGTAATATGGGACTCAGTTGCAGCTACTTCTCCAAAAGCTGAATTGTTAGGTGATTATGACAAAGAAACAATCGGCCTTCAGGCCCGCGTGATATCTAAAGGCATGAGAAAAATAACAGGTGTAATAGGTCAAACTAATAGTTTGTTTGTAATACTAAATCAAATTAGAACTAAAGTAGGTGTTATGTATGGCGACCCAACAACCACACCTGGCGGGAAAGCAATCCCATTTCATTCTTCAATAAGAATTAAGTTAGGTGCGGGCCAACAAATCAAAGACGGGGATGATGTAATTGGTATTAATGTATCAGCAAAAACAATTAAAAATAAAGTAGCTCCACCATTCCGCGTTGCTAAGTTTCAAATACATTTTGGAAAAGGAATTGTTGAGCATGAAGAGTTATTTGATTTGTTAAGAAAACATGGTGAAGAGATAATTAATAACAAGTCAATTAAGGTCGCAGGCAGTGGTCAATGGAAAAATTTCCAAGTTGTTTGTTGTGAGTCAGGCGAAGTCCTTATTGAGAAAAAATTTAGAAAAACGTCTTTCAATGAGTTAATGAAAGATCCTGATTATAAGCCTTACATCGATCAACTGGTAGAAAAAGCAATGGTAAAAGTTATGACATCAAATGAATCTGTTGACATAGACACTGAATCTTTAGTAGAGTTAGAAGCACTGCAACAGGAAATGTTTAATGGCGAATGATCGCTGCCTGATTGTAGATGCTTATAATCTTTTTATCAGGCATTATGTCGCGAATCCAACAATGTCAAAAAACGGTGATCAAATCGGTGGTATTGTTGGATTTTACAATAATTTAACAAAGCTTATTGACAAGACTAATGCAAAAGATGTATATGTTATTTGGGAAGGAGGAGGCTCTGTTAGAAAAAAGAACATATACACAAACTACAAAAGGCAGTCTCGTCCTGTAAAGTTAAACAGATACTATGAAGACATACCTGACACATTACAAAACAGAAATTATCAAATCAAAACACTAATTAAATTTCTTGATAACTTTCCTGTGACTCAGTTATACGTAGAAGGTTCTGAAGCTGATGATGTTATTGGATACCTATGTAAATATCGGTTTAAAACCAGACCTAAGGTTATCCTCTCGTCAGATCATGACTATTATCAATTACTTAATAAATTAACGATTATTTATTCTCCTACACTTAAATCTTTTGTTGATGAAAAGTTTGTAATTAATAAGTTTGGAATACATCCAGACAATTTTGCATTAGCTAAAGCAATCGTCGGAGACAATTCAGATAATATACCAGGTGTACCTGGAGCCGGCTTCAAAACTTTGGTAAAAGAATACGGTCATTTATTTCAAAAACCTGATTTTGATTCAAACCGCTATCAACTCTTTGTAGAAAATGCTGCAAATATGGAGAATTCAAAAAAGAAAATTTATAAATCGATAAAAGAAAATAAAGATATGATTGAAAGAAATTTTAAATTAATTAATTTAGATGTAGGTAATTTGGCTCATTACCAAATAAACAAGATTGAACAAAAACTTGAAAATAATGAAAAAACATATAATAATATAAACATACATAAACTACTAAATGAGAATGCTATTAATAGCATTGATATATACAATACAAAAATAATTTACAATAGACTATTGAGGTAATAATGAACATGTCCCCCAACCATGTTGAAAGCTATTTTTCTAAATACGGCCGCCCGTTTCAAGAAAAGATATTTCAAGCAATGCTAACAGACTCAAATTGGGCTGCCCAAATGATAGAAGTCATGACCCCGGAATACTTTGAGTTAAAATACTTATCGTATCTTTGCGATCGACATTTTGGCTTTTATCATAAATACAAGAATTTTCCTACATTACAATTGCTAGCGTCTATTATAAGAGATGAATTATCTTCTGGTGATGATGTTATTTTAAGAGAACAAGTTGTTGAATTTCTTTCAAGAGTTAAACATGCGCCCAATCAAGGCGATTTAGAGTACGTAAAAGAAAAAACTCTTGATTTCTGCAAAAAACAAGTGTTAAAACAAGCTTTAGAAGACTGTGTTAAAGCAATTACAGCAGAAAATTACGATTCAGTCCTTAGTATTATGAAAGATGCTGTTTCAAAAGGTACACCTGCAACTATTGGTCATGACTTTTTTGAAGATTACGAAGCTCGTTTTACACGATTACTCCGTGTATGCAGCCCTACCGGTCTTGATCAATTAGACAAAAAAGAAGTATTGAATGGTGGTTTGGCTAAGGGTGAAATTGGAATTGTAATAGCACCTACTGGCGTTGGTAAATCTCATTGGCTAGTTCACGTTGGAGCTGAAGCTCTTAAGCGCGGTAAAAATGTTTTACACTATACGTTCGAACTAACAGAAACTGCTGTAGGTGTTCGATATGACAGTCATCTTTGCGGAATTGATTCAACAAATGTGCCTGACAAAAAAGATGAAATTTTAACAAGATATGAAGAAAACGACTATGGTAGATTGATAATTAAAGAATACCCAACAGGCTCAGCGAGTATTATCACTATTAAGAATCATTTAGAAAAATTAGCAATGAAAGATTTCAAACCCGGTTTGATTGTAATTGACTATGCTGATATTATGCGATCAACTCGTCAATATGATTCTTTACGCCATGAGCTTAAATTAATATATGAAGAATTAAGAAATTTAGCTATGGAGTTAGGTATTCCAATTTGGACCGCTTCACAAGCAAATAGAGAAGCCTCTGATAAAGAAGTAGTAGGTTTAAGTAATATGTCTGAAGCTTATAGCAAGGCTATGGTAGCAGACGTTGTTATTTCAATATCACGCAAACAATTAGAAAAAGCGACAGGAGCCGCACGCCTGTTTGTAGCAAAAAATAGAGCGGGTCAAGATGGATTACTTTTCCCAATCAGAATTGATACAGCTAGGAGTCATTTTGAAATAATTGATGACCCTAATTCACTTTCTGTATTGGACATGGTAGAATCCTCAAACACAGGCACCAAAGACATGCTTAAGTCTAAGTGGAAAGAAATAACAGGAAAATAAAACTTATCGGAGAAATAAATGTACGACTATAGTGAAGTGTACCAAGCTAGTCTTGAGTACTTCAATGGAGATGAATTAGCGGCTAGCGTGTTTGCCGGAAAATATGCCTTACAAGATGCAGAAGGTAATTATTTAGAAAAAACACCAAATGATATGCATAAAAGATTAGCAAAAGAATTTGCAAGAATTGAAAAGAAATATCCAAACCCAATGAATAGGCATGAAATATTTAGTCTGCTAAAAGATTTTAAATATATTGTACCTCAAGGTTCTCCAATGAGTGGCATTGGCAATAAGTCAAAAATACAGTCATTGTCTAATTGTTTTGTAATACAAGCTCCTTATGATAGTTACGCAGGTATTTTAACAACAGATCAAGAACAAGTTCAGATTATGAAGCGCCGAGGTGGCGTAGGATTTGATGTTTCTACAATTCGTCCAAAAGGTTTGACTACTTCAAACGCAGCAAAAACAACTGACGGCATAGAAGTATTCATGGAAAGGTTTTCTAATTCGTGCCGTGAAGTCGCTCAAGGCGGACGCCGCGGCGCTTTAATGTTGTCTATCTCAGTGCACCACCCACAAGTTATGGATTTTATTAAGATTAAACGAGATCTTAAAAAGGTAACAGGCGCAAACATATCAGTACGTGTGACAGATGAGTTTATGAATGCAGTAAAGTATGATGACCATTATCAGCTTCGCTGGCCAGTAGAAAGCATTGCTGAGGGTGGAGGTATACCTGAAGTTGAAGAACAAGCTTTAGCAAAAGAAGTTTGGAATGCGCTGATCGAATCAGCACACACATCAGCTGAACCTGGTATTTTGTTTTGGGATACTGCAAAAAGTAATACACCGTCTGACATTTATGAAGATCAAGGTTTTGGATCAGTTTCTACTAATCCTTGTGGTGAAATTATACTTTCCCCGTACGACTCATGTCGTCTTATGCTTGTTAATCTTACCTCATTTGTTCAAAATGCTTGGACACAAGAAGCTTATTTTGAATGGAGTAAATTTGCTGAAGTCGTTCAAAAAGCACAAAGACTTATGGATGACATGATTGACTTAGAGCTCGAACAAATTGACAAGATAATGGAAAAGATAAAATCAGACCCAGAGCCCGAAGCTGTTAAAGAAACTGAACTTAAGCTATGGCATAAAATTAAGCGTGCAGCTGGTGTAGGTAGAAGAACAGGTTTAGGAATAACTGGCTTAGGTGATTGCATTGCAATGCTAAATCAACAATATGGTGACATGGAATCAATTACAACAACAGAAGAAATTTATAAATGGTTAGCCCAAAACTCTTACGAATCTTCAATACAATTGGCAAAAGAACGTGGAGCATTTACTTGCTGGGACTATGAAAAAGAAGAAGATCATCCATTTCTTCAACGAATAATTTCAAGCCTATTGCCTAAACGTCAAGAAGACTATAAAAAATATGGTCGTCGAAACATCGCAAATACAACAACAGCGCCTGCAGGATCTGTTTCATGTTTGACACAAACAACGAGTGGTATTGAACCAGCTTTTATGCTTTATTACAAACGTCGCAAGAAGGTCCAAAATGATGAAGAAGTGACTTTTGTTGATGACTTAGGTGATAAATGGACAGAGTACCTTGTGTATCACCATAAGTTTAAAGAGTGGATGGAATTTAACGCTGAATGTGAATGGCAAACAGATGATAATCCTGAAAATGCAGTTTCGCATAGCCCATATGCTGATGCAACTGCAAATGAGATTAATTGGGTAGCAAAAGTAGAACTTCAAGCAGCAGCACAAAAATGGGTATGTCATGCCATTTCTAACACAACAAACTTACCTGCTGATGTTGATGTAGAAACTGTTAAAAACGTATATATGAAAGGATGGGAAACCGGTTGTAAGGGAATAACAGTCTATCGCGATGGTTCTCGTTCTGGAGTGCTTGTAGCTGCTGATGAAAAGAAAGAAACTAAATTCGAACAGCGACAGGCTCCAAAGCGACCAGAAGTTTTAGAATGCGACATCTTTCATACAAGTGTCAAAGGAGAACGCTGGGTAGTCATGGTAGGCCTTTTGGAAGGAAAGCCTTATGAGGTATTAGGCGGCGAAGCAAACCAAATAGAAATACCACGCAAGTACAATAAAGGCACAC
>Ga0257114_1000282_pt1 | contig 39508 bp, 46 predicted proteins | sample SI112_10mmetaG_FD_190149 | JGI IMG/M metagenome (GOLD analysis project Ga0257114, IMG submission 190149) | Marine microbial communities from Saanich Inlet, British Columbia, Canada - SI112_10m | ecosystem: Environmental > Aquatic > Marine > Inlet | place: Canada: British Columbia | collected...
TATGCAGCTTTTGTCTTACTACGTTGCAATCAATAAGAAAACAAATATTGATCAACCCAGAAATCTCGCAAAATCAGTAACAGTGGAGTGAGTTCGTTTGGAAAGGGTGGGTATCCGCCATTATTATCAAATAAGATTGATAATTATCAATATTAAATAAATAAAATTCTATACATTATAGTATAAAAGGTTATATGCTGGATATATGTCATTGGAAGAACAAGAAAAAAAAGATGAAATAAAAACAGTAAGAGTTCAGGGTCCTACCCCCACATTTGGTATTGTAGGTTTTGTTTTTGGACTAATAAGTATTTTTGCATTAAGTGTACTTTTAGTGCCAATCGCGATAATCTTCGCCATCATTTCATTCAATAAAGAGGAAGAACATATATGGGCAATAATCGCTCTAATTTGTGCTGGAATAGGTCTTCTTACATCTCCTACATTATTATTACTTATAGTGGCAATTTTACCCTAAATGTTCTCGTGATATTCAATTGTTCTTTTAAATATATAATTGAAGGTTAGTAATAAGTTTCATGTTAAGAAAAGCAAGCAAGAATTGTATATTGAGACCGATGAACACCCTTTCCAAAAGGAAACATTCAGTCACAGTGGAGTGAGTTTCAATGGACAGGATGGGTATGTCCTATAATTAAATCACGAATGGTAACAATCAAAGATGAAACTTATTACATATAATACTCTAGTAATGAATGAGGGAGGCATAAACCTTCAGGCAGGAATGAATTTTGGAATTCGTGGATCATACTCAATTGTTCTCATGTCCACCCTAAGGAATGCTCCATACTCAGATGAGATGCTAGAAAATGGAGTAATTAAATATGAAGGGCACGATCAATATAGGATAGAGAAAGAACTTAAAAAGACAGTTGATCAACCAATTAAAAATAAAACAGGGACATTGACTCAGAATGGAAAATTTCTTCTAGCAGCAGAAAAATTTAAGGACGGTAAAAGAGATCCAGCAAAAATAAAAGTATATAGAAAGATGAGGATTGGAATGTGGACAGATATGGACTTTTATGATTTAATCGACGCGTTTATAGAACATGATGGCAAACGAAATGTTTTTAAATTTCTTTTGAGACCTAATTTTGATAATTTTAAACCTGAGGAGTCTGATAATATTGATATAGTACATAATAGATATATCCCAGGAGATGTTATGCAAGATGTATTTATTAGAGATGAGGGAAAGTGTGTTGTCTGCGGCGCAAAAGATAATCTACACTTTGACCATAAAATTCCTTTCTCAAAAGGAGGTTCGTCTAAAGATCCAAAGAATATCCAAATACTATGCGCAAGACACAATTTAAGTAAAGGCAATAAATTGGTATACTAATGTAAAGCAAAAGGTATACAAAAAACTCAGGAAACACAATATGTTGATGCCGATGACCATCCTTTCCAAACGAACGAAATCAGTTACGGTGGAATGAGTTTCTTTGGACAGGACGGGCAGTCCTATATGGCCTAATACCCTATTAAAGTAGCTGTATCTATAATTTCCCTACTGAATTATAATAATTTTTTAATAAATTAGTGATCCAATAATATGATTTTTACCTCAAGAACAGAGACTCCTGAGAAAGATAGAACGGATTTAGGTAATATCTCGAAAATGTTTCCATATATATGGGCATTTAAATCAAGAGTGGTATTTGCTTTATTATTTTTAATAAGTGCAAAACTAGCAACCGTTGCAGTACCAATTTTATTAAAAGAGATAGTAGATTCTCTTAATAGTGAAAAAACTTTATTAATTTTACCTCTTGGTCTTTTAATTGCATATGGATCATTAAGACTCACTTCTGCTTTTTTTAATGAACTTAGAGATATTCTATTTGCAAAGGTTAGATATCATGCTGTATATAAAATATCGGTTAAAGTTTTAAATCATCTTCATAAAATGTCTTTGAGATTTCATTTAGAAAAACAAACTGGGTCAATTATTAGAGATCTTGAAAGAGGAACTCAAAGTTTGTCATCTTTAATTAACTATATGATATTTATTATTTTACCGACAATTATTGAAGTTTTACTTGTTGGTGCAATTTTACTTACAACTTATGATATTAATTTTACATTAATAATATTTCTAACAATTATTATCTATATTTTATTCACTTTAAAGGTAACAAACTGGAGGATGAATTTTAGACATGATATGAACCGCCTTGATTCCGAAGCAGGATCTATTGCAGTCGATAGCATAGTAAATTATGAAACTGTTAAGTATTTCAATAATGAGCAATATGAAATTGAGAGATATGGCGATGTTTTGTTCAAATGGGAAAATGCAGCAATGCAAAGCATGACGACCATGTCATTACTAAATTTTGGCCAAGCTATAATTATTACTATTGGTGTTACATTTATAATGATTTTTGCATCATCTGGAGTTGTAGATGGTTCAATGACTTTAGGAGACTTGGTTCTTGTGAATGCATTAATGTTGCAGTTGTTTGTGCCTTTAAATACTCTAGGTATAGTATATAGACAAATTACATATGCATTAGCAGATATGAATATGTTATTAAAGTTGTTAGATAAAGATATTGAAATTATTGATAAAAAAAATGCACAGGAATTAGTTGTAAAGTCTGGCAATATAAAGTTCAAGAATGTTTCTTTTTCCTATAATAACAATAGAAGTATTTTGAAAAACATTTCTTTAGATATACCAGCTGGTAGAAAAATTGCAATTGTTGGTCCTTCAGGAGCAGGAAAATCTACCATAGGAAGACTTTTATTTAGATTTTATAATTCTAATGAAGGCAGTATTTTGATAGATGATCAAAACATTGTTGATTGCTCACAACATAGTCTTCATAAAAATATAGCTGTTGTACCCCAAGATACAGTTTTATTTAATGAAAGTATTTTTTTCAATATACAATATGCTGATATTACTTCAAACAAAGAGGATGTAATAAGGGCTGCAACTTTAGCAAACATTCATCACTTTATCGATAACCTTCCAGAGAAGTATGAAACTATAGTAGGCGAAAGAGGATTAAAATTATCTGGTGGAGAAAAACAAAGAATAGCTATCGCAAGAGCAGTACTAAAAAAACCGAAAATAATAATATTCGATGAAGCTACTTCAAGCTTAGATTCAAAATCAGAAAGGAAGATTTTAAATTCAATGGATCAAATTTCAAAGAATACTACATCTTTAGTTATTGCTCATAGGCTTTCAACTATTAAAGATGCGCATAATATATATGTTTTAGATAATGGGGAAATTATTGAGAGTGGTACCCATGATTCCCTTCTTGCTATAAAGGGATTGTATTTTCAGATGTGGAATCTTCAGAAAGAACCGTCAAAGTAATTACTATTTTGATAAAGTCAAAGATTAAATGATTTACCATTATGTTTATTTCTATATCTTTTAGTGATATCTTTTTGAGTATATTTAGTATAAATATTGCAGGTATTTTATAGATGATTGGAAATACAATAAGTAAAAAGGAGAATATTAGATGTTGAATGTATATTTATCAGGAGAGATCCATAGTGATTGGAGAAAAGAAATTATTGAACTCTGCAAAAAAGAGAATTTAAGCGTTATCTTTACTTCACCGATCACAAATCATGAGGATTCTGATAATTGTGGAGTTGAAATTCTTGGATCAGAAGAAAAGAACTTTTGGAAAGATAACAAAGGCGCGAAAATAAATTCAATAAAAACTAAAAAATCTATTCAAGATTGTGATGTTATGATTGTTAAATTTGGAGAAAAGTACAAACAATGGAATGCTGCATTTGATGCTGGCTATGCATCTGCATTAAATAAGTCAATTATTGTCATACATGGTGATGAACATCAGCACCCTCTCAAAGAGGTTGATGCATCTGCATCTGCAGTTGCAAAAGATCAGTATCAAGCATTTAGGATATTGAAATATATTTTAGATGAGTCACTATCATAGTAACACTAATGATAAAGTCATATATGAGCAAAGAATTTACAGAAACTGACATTAGCGAAATCATTCAAATGGCTTTAGCTGATGATGTGAGCTTTGAGGCTATTAACTTACAATATGGTATTAGTGAAGATCGAGTCAAAAAAATTATGAAAAAGAATATTACAAATAATTCTTATAGACATTGGAGAAAAAGAGTTAAACTTTTTTCTGAAAGAAGGAAACATTATAAATAATACTTATGAATGATAATGAGCGCCAAATAATAATAAGAGAATATGTCCGAAATTATGGGAGTTTAAGCATTATATTTGGGTTTATTGGTATATTTATCTTATCCTTTTTACTGAGTCCTATTGCCTTCATTTTTGGTATACTTGCACTAACAAATAAGGAGTATATCGCTGGTTTAATTGGAATATTTTTTTCTATTCTTGGTGTGTTAACATCACCTTTATTAATGGCACTATTACATATGCCAACCATAACGCATATTCATAATGGAGTGATACTTTAATGGCCGAATGTTTATTTTGTAAGATTCAAAAAAAAGGTTATGAAGATCAAATTGCTTATGAGAATGAATTTTTTTTTGCAACGAGAGATACTTATCCTGTAACAAAATTGCATACATTAATCATCCCGAAAAGACATTTTGCGTCTTATTTCGATATGAATGCGGATGAACAAGCATCAGTTCACCAAATATTAAAACATCAAAGAGATGAAATACTTTCAATTGATCCCTCGGTCGAAGCTTTTAATATCGGTGCAAATGATGGTACGTCAGCAGGCCAATCTATATTTCATTTACATATTCATTTATTTCCGAGGCGCGCTGGTGATATTGAAAACCCTCGTGGAGGTGTTAGAGGTGTAATTCCTTCTAAGCAGAAATATAACAAAAAATAAAAATTATTTTATCAAATTAGAAAATATTCTACTAATAACATAAATTACTATAAATATCCTCTTGAAATAGTGACGATATCGCACATACTAAAAGAAAGAGGAGAAGTTATGATCACATCAATTGTTGTATTTTTTTTCTTAATTTGGTTATTTTGTTGTGCGTTTAAGGATAAATAATTGTGACAGATATAAGTAAGAACAGAGTAATTGATTGGGATAAACAATTGCGAAAAGAAAGAGATCTAATGTCTAATCTTGGCGATGAGTGGACTCTGAGTCAAGTTAAAGAGCTAACCGGCAGCTTCAGGCGCTTAGTTGATAAAGACAAGGATAAGGTTGGAACTGGCGTTTTAGTAGACTGTGAAGAATTCTACCTTTCCCTGGACACTATTGCTCGCAATGCATACAGCATAATTTGTAAAAATAGAAGCTCGGCTCATTTTTCAATCAAAAGAGGTGAGGATAAACATGATGAAGATCCTGCCCTCAAAGATTTTATTGAGTGGGATAAAAAACTTCAATTATTTAAGAAAAATAATGGTTATGAAAATCTCTCTAAAAACTCAGACAATAGTAGTTAAATCTACTTTTTTCTTTTTAATCTTATCTTTTAGTATTTATGCTTCAAATTTAGTCAATAAAAGTATTGTCTGCAGCACCAGTAAATTCAAAATTAAAGGTGGCTTTATATTTAAATCAGATCGTACTATAGAGCGACACAACATTTTGTATGATGAAAATACAGCTAAGAGGTATATTAAAAGCACATCACATTGTTATATGTTAATTAACGATGAGTATGCAATATATGAAAAAGATATAGACCAAGGTTGTGGGTTACCGAATAGTTACATTGATAGCAAAACTTTAGAATATACTATGCCACTAGAAAACCATTTATTATCTGCAAGTTGCTCTATCTATAATGGTGACTTGATCAAAAAGATTAATGATAATTTGAATAATTAAGATATCTATTCATGCTTTTTCAATACACTTGTGATCATTATTTTTAGCTGAATTAACATATGTGCTAACTTTATGTATGCTAATAATATTTGAGAGCTTGCTGCTATGAACGTTATCACCATTCAACCATAATTTAATTTCATTATCGCTTAGTAGAACAGGTTGTCTATGATGAATATCTTTTAGATCACCCTTTGATTCTTCTGTTATTATTGCACACCCATTTTCATTATAAATCCCTGCCATATGTATGATGTTATCACCAATGGTATGATAATATGGAATCTTTTTATTTTGTCGTCTTTCCCAATCAAACCACCTTTTCCATTCATACCATCCATCTGTTAAAAAAATACATCTTTTAGCTTCCTTGAAAGATGGTTTTTCATCAAGAGTTTCAATCCTTGCATTAATAATATTCATTGGAGTTTTTGCCCAACTGGGAGAATATGACCACTTCATGGTTTTTGGCTCACCCGCTAAGACGACCACTTCAGAAGATGGGGATATATTATAGTTCGGTTTAATATCAATATCATAAAGCTCCTTTATTTTATTCTTATTTTTTAAAGTAAACCTGCCACACATAATATACACCTCAAATATATAGACACCACTTCATTCGTACTGTTACACTATTGTAATCTTAGAGAATTATTTATGATAGACATAAAAAGTAATATTACAAAATTCGTTAAAGAGAAAATATTTTATGGAATAAGAAAATATAAAGAAATTTTCCCTAAAATTATTTCTATAGAGTTCACTAGTGCATGTAATGCTAAATGCATAATGTGTCCGCAACCTGATATGGATAGAAAGAAAGAGAATATGTCTTTAGAGGTTCTAAACAAGATTATTAGTGATTGTAAAAACAAACCTTTAAAAAAGATTAACTTGTTCTGGATGGGTGATTCAACTGTTGACAAGAAGATGATTGAGAAGATTAGAATTATCAGGAAGGAACTTCCAAAGGTAAAACTATACTTATCGACTAATGCCCAACTGCTTGGTGCAGAGAGATCTAGAATACTGCTTGATGAAGACTTGTTAGATGTTATTAACTTTGATATTGATGGTTTGACAAAATCTACTTTTGAAGGAATAAGAGTTAGGCTAGATTTTGATGTTGTCACTACTAATGTTAAATATTTTTTAAAATATAAGAAATCACTAAATAAAAAATATCCCCAAACCAGAGTCACTATAATAGACATGAAACCTACTAAAGATGAAGTTGAAAACTTTGTTGAATACTGGAAAGATTTAGCAGATAAAGTAGATGTCAATCACTATAATACTTGGGGCGGCACCCAAGATGAACTGAACTATGATGATTCCCACAAAAAAATAAAACACCAGGACAAAAGAAAAGAAAGTCAAAATGAAAAATTTGATTTTGCATGTACTCATCCTTGGGAAGAAATGGTTATTGGTGCAGATGGGCGTGTTGGGCTGTGTTGCCTAGATCATGAGTTAAATGAGCAAGTTGGTGATATTAGAGAGTCAACTTTGCAGCAGATATGGCAAGGTGATGTAATCAACGCATATAGAAACAAACAACTTAGACTTGATTATCAGTTAATTGGTAGTTGTAAAGATTGTAATGCCCATACGTATCAGAGAGATAAACTTTGGGCAAAATTACAAAAATCATAGATTATTTGCTTCTTTCATAATAACTCTACATGAGTTAGAGTATAGTTTTTTAAGGTCACAATATGAAAAATAATTGGTCAGAAGTAACAGCGAATCAGTTCATTAAAAAATATTCCACACAAGGTCATACAAGAGATTTAGCTCTAAGAGTCTATACAACTCAATTATTAGGTAAAAATAAAAAGCTAGTACTTCATGGAGGAGGGAATACATCTGTAAAGACTGAAGTTAAGGATATAGATTCTAAGACTTATGAGGTTCTTTGTGTAAAGGGTAGCGGCTGGGATATGGGAGATATAGAGCCAGAAGGCCTTCCCGCAGTTAAGCTAGATCCATTGTTAAGCATGATAACTAAAAAACAGCTATCAGACGAGGATATGGTTAGTTTCCAGAAAAGAAATTTATTAAATATTAAGTCACCAAATCCATCTGTAGAAACTTTTCTTCATGCATTTCTCCCGCATAAATTTGTAGATCATACACATGCAGATGCAATACTGGATGTTACAAATAGGCCAGATAGTCTTAGGCTATGTAAAAAAATATTCGGGCCAAAAGTTGGTTATGTGCCATACATTATGCCTGGTTTTTTATTAGCTAAAAAAGTTTTTGAGATTTATCAAAATAATCCCGAGGTGAATTGTTTAATACTTCTTAACCATGGAATATTTACATTTAGTAATAGCGCTAAAGAGTCATACGACTTGATGATAAGAAATGTGACTCTTGCTGAGTCAGCAATTAAGAAAATGAAAAGCAAAAAATTAAAACAAATCAAAATATCAAAATGTAAACTAAGTCCATATGAGATTGCTCCTGTTCTTAAGGGTTTGTTAACTGAAAAAGATAATTCATTCATTATTAACTACAGACTTAATAAAGATATTAAGTATTTTATGAATGGTGTCAATGTTAATAAATATTCGCATCTTGGTACAGTTACACCAGACCATGTTATTCGAATTAAACCATACCCCTTAATTATAGATCCCACCTCAAGTGATAATATTAATACATTTCAAATTAAAGCAAAGCAAGCAATAGCTAAATACAAATCTGAATATAAAAGTTATTATAAAAAGTATAGCAAAGGAAAAAATTTGACTATGCTAGATCCTTACCCAAGGATTATTTATGTGACAGGCATTGGAATGTTCAGTGTAGGGGACAATTATAATGCGTCACTGATAGCTGGAGATGTTGCAGAAACTAATGCAAGAGTTATAGCTTCTGTTGAGGAAACCTCTACCTATCAAACTATCAAAGAAAAAGATATTTTTGATATTGAATATTGGTCTTTAGAACAAGCTAAAATCAACAAGTCTAGAAAATCAATGCAGGGTAAAGTTGTCGTTATTACTGGAAGTTTGGGGACAATAGGATTTGAAACATACAAAGTATTTAAAGAGCAAGGTGCCGAAGTTGTATTGCTTGATTATAACAAAAGCAAAATTAAGGAAACTCAATTAAATATCCCAGATTTATGTCTGTTTGCAGATGTAACGAGTCGTAAAAGTGTGCAAAATGCTTATAGAAAAATCTGTGAAACTTTTGGAGGCATAGATGTTTTAGTGTCTAACGCTGGGTCAGTGTCTAGTGGACCCATAGGAACTATCTCAGATGAAAATTTAAAAAAGTCTTTTGATGATAACTTTTTCTCTCATCAAATATGTGCTTCTGAGGCTGTTAAAGTAATGCTTAGTCAAAAATCTAGAGGCTGTTTGCTCTTTAATATTTCAAAACAATCTGTTAATCCAGGACTTAATTTTGGATCCTATGGGCTACCTAAATCTGCCCTTCTTGGCTTATGTAAGCAGTATGCTCTAGATTATGGAAAATTTGGTATTAGGTCAAATGGCGTTAATGCTGATAGGATTAAAAGCGGCATACTAAACTCATCGATGATAAAAACTAGGGCCAAGGCTAGGAATGTATCTGTAGATCTATATATGAGAGGAAACCTTTTGTTAGATGAAGTCACCGCTCATGATGTTGCACTCGCTTTTTTGCATCTTGCTCTTTCAGAAAGATCTACTGGTGCTATTTTGACCGTTGATGGTGGAAATATAGCAGCCTCAATGAGGTAATTTTCTAGTTAGTCAAACTAATAATAGCAGTCTATTAATAAATTACTGAGAACGATATTTACTCAAACCATCGGCTGTGCTTTGAAAAACTCCTTTTTCAGTAATGAGACCAGTTATAAATTTTCCAGGGGTAAGATCAAAAGCTGGGTTTAATACATTGCAATCTTTTGGAAATATTCTTACTTTCTTTAAAACTCCTTCATTATCTATTCCACTCACATATGTCAATTCCTCTGCAGCTCTATATTCAATCATAGTATCTGTAACTTTATTATTTTCATAGTCAATTGTTGTTCCTGGCAATGCAACATAGAACGGAATATTGTTATCAAAAGCAGCTAAAGCTTTCAAGTAAGTACCTATTTTATTTATTACATCTCCGTTAGACAAAACTCTGTCTGTTCCTGTTATACACATATCTACTTTACCTTCGCTCATTAATAAACCGCCAGCATTGTCTGATATAATTGTATTAGATACTTTTTCATTTGTTAGTTCATATGAAGTCAAAGATGCTCCTTGATTTCGTGGCCTAGTTTCATCTACCCAAACATGTACTTTTATACCATCTTTGATTGCATGATATATTGGCGAGGTAGCAGTTCCCCAATCAATTGTAGCTAACCATCCAGCATTACAATGTGTGAGTATATTAATTTCTTTACGATCATTATTTTTTATAAAGTCTGAAATTATTTGTTTACCATATAGTCCAATTTGCTTACAACATTTCTCATCTTCCAAACAAACATTCTTAGCTATGAGCAATGATGCCTCAAACCTTTCCTTGTCAGGCAGCTCTTTTAATTTATTGTTCATTATTATCACAGATGACTTTAAATTTACAGCTGTTGGTCTGGATGCAAGTAATCCTTGTGAGGCAGCATATAAGTTAGCATCTGTAGGGTCTTCCTTCATTGCCATTACTAAACCATATGCCGCTGTACCACCTATTAGTGGAGCTCCCCTTACCTGCATTGTTTTGATAGCTATGATGACATCAGCTAAAGTTTTTAAAGGTATGATATTAAGCGAATGAGGTAGTTTAGTTTGATCGATGATTTCAACAAATTTTTCTTTTTCATTGAACCATATAGTTTTATAATTCTTATTATTAATTTTCATTAGTTGGAAATAATACCCTGCCTGCAATTGTTTTTAATTTATTTTTAGTCTTGTCTGTCATCATAGATGGGGCAGTAATTATAGCTGTATCAAGGCTATTATGAGTATTCTCATTTTTATGTAAAGTAAATTCGAAATTTTGTATTATATCTTTGAGCATATTTTTTGCTTTATCGGTATTCTCTGCCAATACTTTAATTATCATATCTATATCTACATGATCATGATTAGGGTGCCAGCAATCAAAGTCTGTGACCATGGCAACAGTACAGTATCTAATTTCAGCTTCTTTGGCTAGTTTAGCTTCTGGCATATTCGTCATACCTATAACATCTACATTCCATTCCCTATACAGGTTTGATTCAGCTCTACTCGAAAATTGAGGTCCCTCCATTGCCAAATAGGTCCCTCCCTTTTGGTAATCTACTGTTAATTTATTTAAGGCTGCTTCGCAAAGCTCAATTAGATTTATACTGGTTGGTTGAGCCATAGAAACATGAGCTACAATCTCTTCGTCAAAAAATGTTTTTGCTCTAGCAAAGGTTTTATCGATAAATTGATCTATTAAGACAAACTTTCCTGGTGGTAACTGTTCTTTTAGTGAACCAACTGCTGATATGGATATTATATCAGTAACCCCTTTTTGTTTTAATGCGTCTATATTGGCCCTAAAATTAATATTAGATGGAGAAATTACATGACCTCTTCCGTGACGTGGAAGAAAACAAACTTCTTGGTCGCCAAACTTTAATGTTAATATTTGATCAGAAGGACTCCCCCATGGAGTTTCTATGGTTTCCCATTTAGATTCAGAGGCACCATCTAGCTCATAAAGTCCACTACCTCCGATGATTGCAAGTTTTTTACTTAGCATATTAGCCTTCTGCACCAATTATACTAAATACTTTGTAATCTTTCTTTTTAAGAATATTAGCACCGTTAAGATTAAAGAGGTCGATAACAAACATAAAGCTTATTTTTTTCGTCGACATATTTTCTACTAGTTTAGCTGCAGCGATCGCTGTACCTCCAGTGGCAATCAAATCATCAACAATCAAGACTTTATCATTTTTTGATATACTATCTTTCTGGATTTCTACTTGATCAAACCCATACTCTAACTTATATTTCTTTCTGTAGACCCGTCCAGGAAGTTTACCCTTTTTTCTTATAGGGATAAAAGGTATATTGCAACTATTAGAGACAATTGAGCCAAAAATAAACCCTCGTGCATCAATGCCAATTATTTTTGTAATTTTTTCTTTTTTTACAACCTTTTTAATTTCACTAACAATTATTTTGAGTAGAGTAGGATTTTCTATAAGTGAAAATATATCTTGAAACATAATCCCTTTTTTTGGAAAGTTTGGGATAACTCGCAAATTATTTTTTAGTAGAGTTGATAATTTATTATTCATAATATGCTTATTTTTTCGTCATTTTATATATATAAAGATTATATGATTATTTTTATAGTTTTACTAACTTTATAGTTCTTGTTATTATCATTGTATGGGCATAAAAAATAAAGACAAAATTATTGATATCTTAAATGAAATTATGAGATATGAGCTTTCAGGGGTTGTTAGATACACACATTATGCGCTGATGGTTACTGGAAGAGATCGATTGAGTTTAACTCAATTTTTTAAAGAACAAGCCACAGAGTCATTATTGCATGCGCAGCAGGCCGGGGAGTTAGTCACTGGCTTAGACGGGCATCCATCATTAGAAATCTCCATAATTGAAGAATCCAATAAACATAATTCAATAGATCTTCTTCAAGAAAGTGCTACACATGAAAAAAATGCAGTATCCTTATATAAAGACCTTGTTGAGGCAGTAAATGGTGAAAGTATCTACCTAGAAGAGTATGGAAGAGAAATGATCAAGGCTGAAGAAATTCATAGCATTGAAATACAAAAAATGCTCAAAGATTATAGCAATTAAGTAATAAATTTACTTTGAACTCCCTTAGCCTAAATTGTTTTTAAAAATTCTATTATTTCAATATATGTTTTTTCAGTAGCATGTGGACTATATTTTACAGATACGCCCTTTGTTGAACATTTGTCTAATAATTTAGCAGATTCATTAGGACCTTTAACTTTTTCATTAGAGATTGTTTTTATTTCTCCAATTTTAGATATTGTTAATGTGCACTCATCATTGATGATGTGAAGACTAGGTAGCTTATCAAAAGTAAATCCAAAAAATAAAAAAGGATTGTCATAACCATGTTTCGCACCCTCTAATGAAATATGTTTGATTTTATTTTCATTTGTAGAAAACTTGTCATATATATTTATACATGCTTGTTCCGGAGTCAAGTCATCACTACGACCAGTCAATATTAATAAAGGGTTATTTGTTTTAGCTTCTTCATTAAATGTAAAACCACAGTATGGATAAATGGCTACACTCGCATCAAATAAATATTTACTATTATTGATAAGGTCTGTGGCTTGTTTGAAATGTGAAAGTATTGGTCCTACACCACCCTGAGACCAGCCAATGTATGCAACTTTCTTAATCTTTGGGTGAGTTTTAATTAAATTAAGAGCTCTAAATGCGTCATTCATAAAAGTTATACCGGATACTTTAGAAAAAGTTTTATCATACTTTATGCCTCTATTTAGATAATGATCAATTTGAAAGACAACATACCCATTGTTAGTTAGCAGGTCTACATAGCTATTATGATATTTTCTTAAACCTCCAGATCCATGAGATAATATAACGGCATCATACTCGCTTTTTTTAATTTTAGGAAAAATCAGATTGCCATAGATTATAATTTCAGGCTTTTTATTATAGTTTAAATCATAACTATCTATGGATTTGAAGCATACTTTTTTATCTATTTCTATATTTATACTAGAGTAAACCTTAGTTTCGTCACTGCAGGGGTTTATTTTAGTATTGGAGCATCCGGTGATAATTAGAAACATCAGTAGAACTGATATTAATTTAATAACTTCTAACATTTTGTATCTTATCGTTTATTTAGAAACAGCCTTCATCCCTGTAGCTATTTTAATCGTTTCAAATAATTGATTATCTGTATTATATGGATCTGGTAATTCAACTACTTTATCTTTTTCATATTCTATAATAACATCTGGAGTAATTCCTTGTGCGTGTATATCTCTACCCAAAGGAGTATAGTAGCGAGCTGTAGTTAGTTTAAGAGCAGAACCATCTGATAATTCTTGGATAGTCTGCACAGAAGCTTTGCCATAAGACTTATTGCCAACTATAGTTGCCCTATTACTATCTTGAAGAGCACCTGCTACAATCTCAGAAGCAGATGCTGAACCCCCATTAATCATAACAATTAGTGGTAACCCATTTAATATATCTTGAGGAGTAGCAAAGTATTCAAGTTTAGAATTTATTGTTCTTCCATTCGTGTAAACTATTTTTCCTTCTTGCAGAAAGAGATCTGTAATGCCTACGGCAGAACCTAAAACTCCTCCTGGGTTATTGCGTAAATCTAATATGAGTCCATCAATTGGATTTGGGGCTAGTTTCTTTAATTTATAAATTGCACTTTTTAAATCATTTGTTGAATTTGATTGAAAACTTGAAAGCCTTACATAGCCAATGTTATCAAAAACTTTATATTTTATGCCTTTAGATACAATTATTTGCCTTGTTATATCTAGTATAAGAGGTTCACCGAGTTTTTTTCTTAATACGGTGATTTGAATCTTAGTCCCTGGTTCTCCCCTCATTAGCTTAACAGCATCTCCAATTTCCATATCTTTAACAGAAGTTTCCCCAACTTTAACAATTAGGTCGCCTGCTAAGATCCCAGCTCGTTGGGCAGGAGTATCATCTATTGGAGTTATTACTTTCACATATCCGTCTTCAGTAGTGATTTCTATGCCAAGACCACCAAATTTACCTGTTGTACCAATTTTTAACTCATTAAAATCATCATCAGTTAGGAAAGCAGAGTGTGGATCAAGACCAGACACCATTCCTTTAATAGCAGCTTTAAAGAGTTGTTCATCATCAATTTCTTCTACATACTGCTCTTTTATTCTTTTGAATACATCTACAAACTGCTCAATATTCTGTGCTGGCACAGTTTCATCTGCTTCAAGTGTCACGATAGGTGACTCAAATTGAGCCAGCAAAATCATGGTGAATAGCAAATGTTTTAGATTTTTCATAGTAATATTCATTATATTTTTCTATTAAAGAAAATAATACCATTATATTCCTTTATTATCTTATTAGTTTTGTCTAATATAGATGTATTGATTAAGAATATTACCATATATGGAAACTGAAAATACTAGCTTGGATATTGCAGAACAAATCTTGTTGCAAGAAAAACAGATTCAAAATGATGTGGAAACTGCTTCTCGATCTCTGAAAGCGATGTCTCATCCTTTAAGACTAATGATACTATGTAAATTAGGGGAAGATGAGTTCAGTGTTCAAGATATTGTTGATAATGTTGGTACATCTCAAAGCAATATTTCTCAGCATTTAGCTATTTTAAGAGACAAGGGAATCTTGTCTGCCAGGAAATCAGCTAATAAAGTATTCTATAAAGTTAGTGATCATAAAACCTTGAAACTCATTGAAATGATGAGAGAGGTTTTCTGTTCACATCAAAAATAAATAAAGGACGGCCTCATTGGAATTTATATCAAATAATATAATATTATTTATAGCATTAGCGATACTTGTCTTACTTATTATAAATTTAGAAACTAAGTCTCTTTTTGGCAAAGTTCAAAAGCTATCTTGTGATGAATTAACTAGGCTTTTAAATAGTTCAAAGATTAATTTAATAGATTTTCGTACAAAAGAAGAATTTAATTCAGGTCATATTATTACAGCTCAAAATCTGAGATTCGAAGATATTGATAAGCTTGATACTAAAAATAATAACGCATTTGTTGCATATGCTAATACAGATTCTGATGCCTTAAAAGGGGCAAAGCAATTCTCAAAACTAGGAATACAACAAGTTTTTTATTTAGAGGGTGGCATCAAGTCATGGATAGAAAATAATATGCCATTAACTGGAGAAGATTAAGATGGATAAAAAAGATATTAAATTTTTTGTAAAAAGAGTATTCACAAAAGATTTGTCGTTAGAGTCACCAGAAGCGCCTGCAATTTTTGATAATATCAAGGCAACACCTAAGATAGCATTTAATTTAAAGACAGCCATTGCTACTATTGATGATACTACTTACGATATTACATTAGATATTAATGTTAAGGCTGAAACAGAAAACAATATTATATATGTGGTCGAAGTTAAGCAATCAGGTTTATTTGTCATAGATGGTGCTGATGATGAGCTGAAAGATGTTTTTTTGAATATAAGGTGTCCTGAAGTTATTTTTCCTTATGCTAGGGAAACAATATCCTCGCTTGTTCAGAAAGCTGGTTTCCCACCAATTTTTATCGCTCCAATTGATTTCAATGCTTTATATCAGCAAGAGTTATCTAAAAAGAAACATTAAGCAATGATAAGAACATTTCGAATATTTGGTGCAGGAGAGTGGGGCCTAGCAGTAGCCAATCACTTATCATGTCTTGGTAATAATGTAGAAATCTTTCTACGTGATGGCAATAAGATAAATGAATTTAGTGCACAGCGAGCTTATAAAAATTTAGATATATCCTTCAATAAAAATATTATATTTTATAATTTTTCAGATCTAAACATTTTGCCTGAAAATAAAAATACTTTTAATATCATTGCTTCTTCAAGTTCTGGGTTTTCAGGTATCATTAATAGTTATCAAGAGTACTTCAAATCTTGCGAATCAATTCTATGGCTAACAAAAGGCCTAGATCACTCAAGTGGTTTGCTATTTCATGAAATTATAGATCAACAATTATCACCCAATATAAATAAGTGCATCATATCAGGCCCAAGCTTTGCTAAAGATTTAGTTTCTGCCAAACCATTAAAAGTAAGCCTTGCATCATCTTGCGATCTCTTATCGAACTCTGTTATTGAGGCCATGGAGACAGAGAATTTTATGTTTGAGAAAACAACAGATATCATAGGCGTTGAAGTATCTGGAGTTATGAAAAATATATCTGCAATTTTAGCGGGGGCCTTAACAGTAAATTCATATCCAGATGAATATATAGAAGAACTTATAGCTTTATCTCAAAGGGATATTAAAAGTATCGTCCGTAAAATAACAAGTCAACAGAAGTCCTATAGAGTCTCAGAAGAAGATCTTGATAAAACTGTTTTAAGCCCAGCATGCTATGGTGATATGCATCTAACATGTTATTTTAATACATCTCGTAATAGACAATTAGGTCTAAAAATTATAGGCACATATAATTTAGAAAAGATTATTAAAAAGATCGGAACAGTCGAAGGATACTTATCTACTCTAACATTGAATAAGCATGAGAAAGTATTTGGAGAATCTAGAGTTGTTGAAGCTGCTTATAAGATTCTATATTTAGATGCTAAGCCAAAGAAAGTTTTGAATAAACTATTCAACTAGTGATCTTTTACTTTTCTAGCTAAAGTATTTCTTCCCCACCCTAGTAATTTTGCAGCTTCTAATTTAATTCCATCTGTAGCAAGAAGAGACTCTTCAATTAACATTTTTTCTACCTCCACGCCCACTTTTTTTAAGATATCTTTATCTGATAAGATTTCTTTTCTTATATGCTGTTGAAGGTCTGACTTCCAATCTCCATCTGTACTTACCATATTAATTTTTTGAGTATTTTGAAATATGTCATCCGGTAAATCATCAATTGTAATAACAGATGATGCACTCATTACTGTTAAGTATCTACATATATTCTCTAACTGTCTTATGTTACCGGGCCAATTAAACTCTATTAGATATTTTAATGTTGAATCATCTATTCTTTTTTCTTCTGTATTTAGTTCAGTTGCTGATGTCTTTAAGAAATATGTTATTAGTGATGATATATCTTCTTTTCTTTCCCTTAAGGGTGGGAGTACAAGTTTAAACACATTTAATCTATGATATAAATCTTCTCTAAATTTATTTGTTTTTATTAGTTCTTCTATATATTGATTAGTAGCTGCAATAATCCTCACATCAGATTTAATAGGCCTATGGCCACCCACTCTGTAAAATTCTTGGCTTGAAAGAACTCTTAGTAGTCTTGTCTGTAATTCAGGGTGCATGTCGCCAACCTCATCAAGAAATAGTGTTCCACCTTGGGCTTGCTCAAATCTTCCGATTCTTTGTGCTTGAGCTCCAGTAAAAGCACCTTTTTCATGACCAAATAATTCTGATTCAAGTAAGTCATGCGGAATTGCAGCAACATTAATTGCCACAAAAGGTTTTGAGCTCCTGTTACTGTTATCATGAACTGCTTGTGCAATCAATTCCTTCCCTGTTCCAGATTCACCTCTTATTAGAACAGTTATATTAGAATTTGATATTTTTCCTATTGCCCTAAATACATTTTGTAGTGATTGTGCTTGACCAATAATTTTTGATGATTGAGCAGTTGAATTAGAATTTTTCTTAATGGTATCCACATCAGTCTGATTCAAAGCTTTTAGCGCAAGTGATCTAATAGTATCTACATCAAATGGTTTAGGTAGATATTCAAATGCTCCTCCTTTATAAGCCGAGAGAGCATTATCTATATCTGAGTGAGCAGTAATTACGATAGTTGGTAAACTAGGACATTTTTCTGAAACCTTTTGAAGTAAATCCAATCCCGATAGACCAGGCATTTTAATATCTGTGATTATTAGATCTGGCTCATCTGAATTTAAGGCTAGTAACGCTTCAGAGCCATTAGGAAATGTTTCTATAATAAAATTATCTTCAAGCGCACTCCTACATATTTCTCTAATGCTTTCCTCATCATCGACTATCCATAATTTAGATTTTTTCATTCTGAAGACCATGGAATTATAATAGAAAAGACTGTTTCTTTATTTTTGCTTTTACATTCAATGATTCCTTTATTCTGTATTATTATAGACTGAGCTATAGTTAAACCGAGCCCCATACCATCATTCTTAGTAGTCACCATCGGATAAAATATCTCTTTTAATTTCTTTTCAGGTATACCGACTCCATTGTCAATAACATCAATTTTAATAACCAAATCATGCCTTATGTCGCCTATTGTATATTTCAATAGTGGCCTTGTTTTGATAACTATTTTTCCATCTTTATTAATTGCTTGAATCGCATTCCTGATTATATTTATAAGGGCCTGTATTATCTGATTTTTATCAAGGTATAGTTGTGGAATGCTAGGATCATAGTCTTTTACAAAGTTAACACCAAGATTATCTACATCATATTTAAATAACTCAGTTACATGCTCCGTGACTTCATGAATATTAATCATATCTTTATCTACAGACGGCAAAGGGGATGACATTGCATTTATCAACTTTAATAATCTTTCAGATTCTTTTCGTATAATTTTCGTAAATTTAGCTTGAGATTCATCAGTTAGAGTACGATCTAGAAGTTGTGCTGCACCCATGATCCCACCCAAAGGGTTTTTTATCTCATGTGACAAACCTTTTACCATTTCCCTTGTCGCTTTTTGTTGATCTATTAAATTCTGGTCAAGAGAAATGTTGTATAGTCTCCCAGTCTCATTTAATTCAAGTAATATATATTTAACATCATTATTATAATAACTAGAGATATTACAGTCTACGATACGTTCGATACGATCAAAATTTTTAAACTTTAAATCTCTTAGCATTACAGGCTGAGAGTCTTCTTTAATATTATTCAAATACATTGATAAACTAATATTTTCACATCTCAACTCTGTAATTTCTTTAATAGCAGTTGACGAACCTAACAAGTCTATTGCTGAAGTATTTGTATATATATATCTAAAATCTGCATCAAGAATAAGTATAGCAGTTCTCATGTTATCTAATATTTCATAATTAGAACTGATATCTTGGATATTTTGATTTTTAGGGATAGTGCTCATAATTATTGAAAATTAAAGCTGCCCTCACTATGAGGGCAGCTAGATAAGTTATAAACTATAGTACATCTCAAACTCACAAGGATGAGTTGAAGCTCTAAGTCTTTGCACTTCCTCATATTTAAGCGCTATGTAAGAATCAATCATCTTGTCAGTAAAGACCCCGCCCGCTTTCAAGAAGTCTCTATCTTTATCAAGCGAATCTAATGCGACATCTAGCCCTGGTGCCACAGTGGGTAACATTTTTTCTTCTTCAACAGTTAATTCAAATAAATCTTGATCCATGGCTTCACCAGGACTTACTTTATTTTTAATACCATCAAGGCCAGCCATCATTAAAGCACTAAAGGCTAAGTATGGATTAGCTGTTGAATCAGGAAATCTGACTTCAATACGTCTTGCTTTATCGCTCATAACATATGGTATTCTTATTGCTGCAGATCTATTGCGTGCAGAATAAGTAAGTATTACAGGAGCTTCAAATCCAGGTATTAGGCGCTTATATCCATTTGTTGATGCATTGGTGAATGCATTCAATGCTCGAGCATGCTTGATGATTCCTCCTATATAGAATAATGCCTCGTCTGACATATTTCCATACTTGTCTCCTGCAAAGATATTTTTACCATCTTTTGATAGAGACATATGTACATGCATACCACTTCCATTATCTCCAACTAAAGGCTTGGGCATAAACGTAGCAGTTTTCCCATATGCATGAGCTACATTCATAATGACATATTTGAATTTTTGCACCTCATCGGCTTTTGCCACTAATGTGTTAAAGACCGTACCAATTTCACATTGTCCAGCAGTAGCAACTTCATGATGATGAACTTCACATGGAACGCCCATTTCTTGGCAAGTTGTAACCATTGCAGATCTACAATCTTGTAATGCATCAACTGGTGGGACAGGAAAGTAGCCACCTTTAACCAATGGCCTATGCCCCATGTTACCTTCTTCGTAACTTTTACCGCTATTATAGCAAGCCTCAGTTGAATCAATTGCAAAAGATGAACTGCCAAGTTTGTCTTCAAACTTTACATCGTCAAAAATAAAAAACTCGTTTTCTGGACCAAAATATGCTGTGTCAGCAATACCGGATTCTTTTAAATAATTTTCAGCTTTTTTAGCTATAGACCTTGGATCTTTCTCATATGGTTTGCCATCTTCTGGTTCAATTATATCGCAAGATACTACCAAAGTTGGTTCATCAAAGAATGGGTCCATTACCGCAGTAGTTGAGTCTGGCATTAGTATCATGTCTGATTCATTAATATTTTTCCATCCAGCTATTGATGATCCGTCAAACATTTTACCTTCTGTAAAATCTGTTTTAATTCCATCTATATTTGCTGTTACTGTAACATGTTGTTCTTTTCCATTTGTATTGGTAAACCTATAGTCAATAAATTTGACTTCTTTTTCTTTTACTATATTAAGTACGTCCTCGACACTCATTTCATTGCTCCTCGTTATTTGTGTACATATATTACTGCATTAATCATGCCAGCTTAAAATACTAAATAATGTCACTAAATAGTGCATATTATATTATTCTCAATATTATATGCATTACTATAGCACATATTAATGCTCATATATGGACTTTATGCACTAAAAACATGCATCATGTTATGAATAAACATGAGGAAACGATCAAATAACCTAACAATTTACTTTAATAGCTTGATATGATTTATAATGATTATAATAGAATTAACAAGGAATAATGAGATATAATCATTACTTTCATGTACCACGGGATAAACTTTGACTGCTCACACTATGGATGATTTAGTAGCTCTTTGTAAAAGGAGAGGTTTTATATTTCAATCAAATGAAATATATGGTGGATTTCAGGGTCTCTATGATTATGGTCCGCTAGGAGTTGAGCTAAAGAATAATCTCAAACATGCTTGGTGGAGTTCTATGATCTATGATCGGGATGACATAGAAGGTTTGGATGCATCCATTCTTACCCATCCTGATGTACTTATACATTCAGGACATGAAAATACTTTCACTGATCCGTTGGTTGACTGTAAAACATGTAAATCCAGATGGAAGTCAGACACTATTCTAAACAATAAATGTCCAGGTTGTGGCTCTTCTGATTTAACAGAACCAAGACCATTTAACTTGATGTTTAAAACCAATGTTGGCCCTGTTGAAGATGGAGATAATTTTGCATATTTAAGACCTGAGACAGCTCAGCAGATCTTCACTAATTTCAAAAATATTTTAGATTCAACAGCTAGGTCATTACCTTTTGGTATTGCTCAAATTGGAAAAGCTTTTCGTAATGAAATAACCCCTCGAAATTTTATTTTTAGAGTTAGAGAGTTTGAGCAAATGGAACTTGAGTATTTCGTTAAACCTGGATCAGATGATAAATGGCATAAAGAATGGGTTGATAACAGAATCAACTGGTGGGTAGAACAAGGTATTCCAAAGGATAAATTACAAATTCTTAATGTCCCAGACAATGATTTAGCTCATTATTCAAAGGCAACAGTAGATTTAATGTATGAGTTTCCTCATGGGTTAGAAGAACTCGAAGGCATTGCAAATAGGACAGATTTTGACTTAGGTTCGCATAGTAAAAATCAGAAAGACCTCAACCTTACTTCTGCAACTGAGACCAATAATTTATCAAATGCTAAACTTGCTGTTCAAGATATAGACACTAAAAAATTTGTAGTTCCATATGTTATCGAGCCATCTGCTGGTGTTGATAGAGGAGTATTAGCATTACTCAATGAGGCTTACACTGTTGAAAAGTTAGAAGGAGATAAAGAGAGAATTGTGCTTTCCTTTAAACCTCATTTAGCACCAATCAAAGCAGCTGTAATTCCATTAAAGAAAAATAATAAAGAGTTGGTCGATATAGCTTTCAAGATTAAAGGTGAACTTCAATCTCTTCGACTTGGAAGGGTTGTGGTGGAAAATACTGGTAACATTGGAAAAAATTATAGAAAGCATGATGAAATTGGCACGCCATTATGTATTACTGTAGATTTTAATACTCTAGAAAAAGGCATAGTCACAATTCGTAATAGAGATACTATGCTACAAGAGTTTATTTCAGCTGATAATATATCTAGTTATTTTAAAGATTTTTTACTAAAGTGAATCATCAAAAATATATAATTCTTGATAGAGACGGTGTAATTAATATTGACTCCCCAAGTTACATAAAATCCGCTGAAGAATGGAATGCCATACCAAATAGTCTTGAAGCAATTAAAAAACTAACAGAACATGAATATCATATCATCATCATCAGTAATCAGTCTGGTCTAGGCAGAGGTATTATTCCTTACAGTGACTTTATCCAAATTAATCTTAAAATGCTCAGCCAAATAAGCAAGGCAGGTGGATCAATTTTATCTATTCTGTACTGCCCCAGTTTACCTACAGATAAATGTTTTAATAGAAAACCAGCCCCAGGCATGTTTAATGAGATAGCAAGAAGATTGAATATTTCATTAGAAGAATGTTACTCCATAGGTGATTCCCCCCGAGACATGGATGCGTCACTATTGTCTAAGTGTAAACCTTTGGGTCTGAGAACAGGTAATGGTAGATTAATTGAAAATGATTCTAATTATAACATTCCGATGTTCAATGACCTTGCAGATGCTGTAGAATATGTTATCAAGAATGATATAAACAATTAAAACTTGAGATGAATATGAAAAATATAGCTTGGTTGAGCGATGGTTTATGGGAATATTATACACAAGAGCTTGATAGGATATTATGCGGCTCTGTTCAATCTAATGACCACAAAGAGTTAATTGCAATATATTCTGATTACTTAAAAGAAAAAAAAATAATGCCAATCCAATTACAAGAATACATTAATTTATATTTAAAAGAGAATAGCCTGGACTCTTCTTCAGATGTATTTGATAAAAAAAATGAGTATTTTAATTTAATTTTAGTTGTATGCGTGAGGTGGAAAGAGTCACGCGGAGAAAATAGAACTAATGCTATTGGATTAATTGCTAACTTATTTGATACGGATGCTCAATCTATTTTTAAAATATATGATCAATCAAAAGAGAAAGCAGACCAATATATTTCTATAATGCCAAACATGAAAGAAATCAGTAATTTCTTGGAGAATAGTTAATACACTATGTTATCAGGGCGCAGGGTTAGGAATACCATCATGAATATTATTAATTTCATCAATGATCTCTTCACACAAATTTACATCTATGCTTTCAATATTTTCTTTGAGCTGTTCTATTGTTGTGGCTCCAATAATATTACTGGTAACAAAAGGCCTGCTATTAACAAATGCTAAGGCCATTTGACATAAGCTGATATTATATTTTTGAGCAATAGTTTGATATTTAGATGTTGCCTCATGACATTTTTCATTACTGTATCTAGTAAACCATTCACCAAATAATCCAAGCCTTGATTTACTAGGCATCTCACTAAGATATTTTCCAGTTAAAACTCCAAAACCAAGAGGCGAATAGGCGAGTAAGCCTACATTTTCTCGATATGAGATTTCGGCTAAACCTATTTCATAAATTCTATTTAATAAACTATAAGGATTTTGGATTGTCTGAATTTTAGGTAGAGATTTGTATTCAGCTAATTTTAAATATTCATGAACTCCCCATGGGGTTTCATTTGAGACACCAATATGCCTAATTTTTCCTGCTTTGATAGCATCATCAAGGCCAGATAGTGTTTCTTCAATAGCAACACCTATGTCCTCAGATTGTGTATATCCTAGCTTACCAAAATAATTTGATTTCCTTTCTGGCCAGTGTACTTGATAAAGATCTATATAATCAGTATTTAGTCTTTTTAAAGATGTATTTATTGCTTGAGTTACATGTTTTCTGCTTAAAGTTGTTCCGCCTCTGATATATTCCATTCCAGGACCTGCAACTTTCGTTGCTATTATATATTTATCTCTATTTAAGTTTTTCTTAATCCAGGAGCCTATAAATTTTTCTGTTAAACCTTGAGTTGCTTCTTTTGGTGGAATTGCATACATTTCTGCTGTGTCTATAAAGTTTACACCATGATCTAGAGCAAAAGTTAATTGTTCATGTGCCTCTTTTTCTGTATTTTGTTCTCCAAAACTCATGGTTCCAAGACAGATAAGACTAACATCAAGATTTGTATTACCCAGTTTTCTATACTTCATATTCACCTCAAGACAACATTTAATTATTATGATAGTATAAATAAATTCATTTAAAATATATATTTCGCTAAAAAAGATCAGAGGGTTGTATTATTAATATTAAAACTATGTTATTTAATTTCAGCACATGGCTGCCGGAATCATTATTAAATAAAAATTATATTCTAAGAGATATTATAGCTGGCACAACAATAGCTATGATTATTATTCCTCAGTCAATGGCATATGCCACTTTAGCGGATGTATCGCCAGTTTATGGCTTGTATGCAGCCCTTATCCCAGTAGGAATCGCAGCTTTTTTTGGTTCATCTAGATATCTAGCCACTGGTCCTGTTGCAATGGTCTGTCTTTTAACATCAGTTGCAATAACATCTTTATCTGCAGGAGATACCTCTTTGTATATTTTTTATGCTGTTATTTTAGCAGTCACAGTTGGAAGCTTTCAGGTTACCTTGGCGTTTCTAAAGGCTGGAAAAATTTTTGATACAATTCCTGAGCATGTATTATTAGGTTTTACATCTGCTGCGGCCCTGATTATATCTACATCTCAATTAAGCAAGGTTTTTGGTATGCCTAAAATTTCATTAGGTCAACTAGCTAACCCAGAACTTTTACTTGCTAACACGCCGATTAATTTAGAAGCATTAACTCTGTCAATATTAGTATTATTTTTAATGTACTTAATTAAATATAAGTTCACTAAATTTATGACACTTAGTAATTTAGCAGTATTTTTTGCAGTCCTGTTATCTATATTATATTCTTTAGCACAATCCTACTCAGGTCCTGTCGTAGGATATATTGTACCTGGTTTACCAGATTTTAAAATTCCTGACTATGGTATATTCAATGGGTCCGTGCCAATGTTAATAATCCATACAATAATTATTGCTTTTGTTGGATTTATGGAAGCTATTGCTATAGCTAAACAATTGTACTCAAAAAAACCTCCTAAAGATTCAAACGGTGTTGAGCTATATAAGAACCCTACACCAGTTGATTCTAATCAAGAGCTTTTTGGTCAAGGGATTGCAAATATAAGTTCTGGCATAAGTGGAAGCATACCAGTCTCTGGATCTTTTTCACGATCAGCAGTAAATGAAGCCAGCGGAGCTTACAGTGGTTTATCTTCCATTGTAACAATGATAGTTGTGGGTATAACACTGCTATTCGCTACACCATTATTATTTAGTTTGCCTCAGGCAACACTTGGCATCATTGTTATTTTTGCTGTTATTCCATTAATTAGAATTAAAGAAATGAGCAAATTATACACAGAAAGTAAAAGACTAGGCGTCATTACATGGATTACTTTTGCGAGCACCTTAATATTTCCAATGTTATCTATAGAGATTTATGAAGGAATTACGACGCACATTTGGACTGGAATTATTTTTGGATTTTTGATTCATATTATATTTTCTAAACAACAAATAGCTGAATAGTTATTTTTTAACAACTAAATCAAATATAAAATTCTTTCTTCTTAATCCTCTCCTCTCATAGTTTGTGGTAGGCCTTTTTCTTCTATTAGAATTAAATAATTGCTTATAACCAGTAAACTCCTCAAACATACTTTTGGTATCATATGCATAAATTATATGATCTGTTGCAAAATGTAATATTCCTCCCTTTTTTAACTTTTTAAAAAATAAATTTAATGTATATAAATTTATTATTCTTCTTTTATGATGTTTATTTTTTGGCCAAGGATCTGGAAAAAAAATTAGTATTTCATCAATAACTCCATCTGGAATTTCCTCATTAAGTATTTCAATAGCATCACCATGAAAAACAGACATATTTTCTATTTCATTTATTTTTATGAATTTTTTTAGATTATTTATTCCCTGCATATATGATTCTATACATATATAATTATTTTTATCACTAGAGTAGAGGCTCTTTGTTGATGTTCCAGTTCCAAAACCAATATCTATAATATTCAATCTATCATTCAATAAGATATCCTTTAGATTACTATTAGATTCAGAATATTGGTTTTTATTTTGGCCTTGTCTATATCGATGATTACTATAAAACTTTGGTTTCTTTATATCACTCATCATTACAAATATTGCCCTCAATGGGTGATGATGCGTTAGCATATCTTCTTTTTGGGATTCTGCCAGCATTGAATGCTTCGTATCCAGCATCTACTGCTTTTCTCATTGCACTAGCCATGAGTATCGGGTTTTTTGCACATGCTATCGCTGTATTCATTAGCACCCCATCACACCCTAGCTCCATAATTATGCTAGCATCAGAAGCGGTTCCTACTCCAGCATCTACTATAATTGGCACTTTTGCATTTTCTACAATAGATAGAATATTATATTTATTTTGTAGGCCTAATCCACTTCCTATGGGTGAAGCTAAGGGCATAACTGAAATGCAGCCAATATTTTCTAATTCTTTAGCTACAAGCGGGTCATCGGTCGTATAAACCATAACCTTAAATCCTTCTTTAACTAAAATTTCTGCAGCCTTTAGCGTTTCTCCTGTATTTGGATATAATGTTTTTTCATCTCCTAATACTTCAAGCTTAACAAGTTTTTCTCCATTTAATATCTCTGCTGCAATATTGCATGTGCGAACTGCATCTAGTGCATTATAACATCCTGCAGTGTTTGGTAAGATAGTATATTTGGTAGGGTCTATAAACTCTAAAAGATTTGGACTATCTTTGTCTTGTCCAATGTTCATTCTCCTAATTGCAACAGTAACCATCTCTGCTCCACTTGCTTCTATTGCCAACTTAGTTTCTTCAAGATCTTTATATTTCCCAGTCCCAACTATTAGTCTTGAAGAATATGATTTATTATCTATGATAAGTTTATTCAATTTTTAACCACCACCTACAGCATTAATAACTTCAACAATATCATTTTCATTAAGTAAATATTCTGCATATTCTGATTTTGGTATAATTATTTTATTTACCTCAATTGCCATATATTTTTTAGATATGGAAAGTGTTGATAATAAGCTTTCTAAGCTTATTTGATCGTCCACAACAAGTATATTTTGATTAACAGTTATATTCATCTTTAACTAATATAATGTTCTTTAGCTTGATAAGCAATTAACAAATAAAAGAGTCTTATAAGACTCTTTAATAAAAAAATAAACCATTTTTCAAGCAAGATATAGCCTAATAGTCCTTATTAAACTTTGGTTATTTAGATTTTTACAAGTTAACATAAATATCCGGTAAATATTGTAAACTTCTATATGTTCTGGTTTTTCAAGCTATGTGGTAAAATCTATAACGTTATAGCAACAAATACTTATTATATATGAATATAAAATTACAGTTAAAGAAAACTGCAACAGATTTCAATAACTATGCAAAAAAATATTTATCATCTCATAAAGAGGGAACCACACTTTGGGATGCTATGAACTATGGTGTTGTAAATGGGGGGAAAAGAATTAGGCCTTTTTTAATTATAGAGCTATCTAAATTATTAAATATAAAAAAAACAAATTATATGAGGCTGGCTTTAGCTACTGAATTTGTGCATGCATATTCGTTAATCCATGATGACTTGCCGGGTATGGATAATGATGATTTGAGAAGAGGCAAGTTAACTACTCATAAAAAATTTGGTGAAGCTGTTGCTATTTTAGCAGGAAACAGTCTTTTAACTCTTGCTTTTGAAATATTAGCCAACCCTAAGACCCATCAAAATAATAAAATTAGAGTGAATTTGATAGCCAATCTTGCCAAGATGTCTGGTTCAACAGGTCTTGCAGGAGGTCAGTCATTAGATTTGCTTTATGAAAAAAAAAGGGTTTCAGAAAAAGAAATTATCAAGATGCATAATCTTAAAACTGCAAAACTTTTTGAATTTTGTATGTTATCACCATTAATTTTATCTGGTAAAAATACTCCATTAAAACAAAAAGAGTATCAAAAATATGGAAAAAATTTTGGTTTAATATTTCAAGCAACAGATGATTTATTAGACTATGAAGGTAAAAAAAATATTACCGGCAAACACACTCAAAAAGATCTCAAGAAAAATAAAGGCAGCATCTTAAAGTATAAGGATTCAAAAGAAATCAGACTATATTGTAAAAAATTAGCTAAGAGCGCCACTATAACATCAACAGCTTTTAGTAAATCAGAAAATATATTCAATTTATTAATACATAATATTATAGGGAGAGTTTGCTAACTATGAAATATTTTCTAATCTTTATTTCGTTTCTGTTTTTAGCATCCTGTGCCACTTTTAAGCCGAAAGAATTCTCAGTAGAGATTGATCTAAGTACCGTAGATATAGACCAAAAACCTATTGATGCAGTCTGCAGTTTATATTCATCTTCTTCTAAAATAGATATCCTGGCACCCAAAAAATTTATATTTAATACAGAATGTTCTTCGATTAACGTTGTTTGTACATCTGGTGACTTGTATGGAGATCATGGAATTATTAACGAAAATGATAACAATGCAACTGAAGGGTTTATCATTAGTTCTGGTTTAGGATATTTATTTGATCGTGCTGTTGAGACCATCACTCCCATGGGAACTTTTATTAACCTTATGTCTTCAGATGAATCGGATTGTAATGTAAATAGAGAGATTACAGTTGTTTTGGAGTAAGAAAATAGTTATCTTGTAATTATGATTATTTTAGGCTTGATTGGTTTTTTATTTTTTGGCGCGATTGGTTACTTTGCTTATACTTTTGCGCAATGTCTATGCGTGTTCTCTAGATTAGATAAAATTATCAATAAGAAGATTGTTGGGGTCTTATCTGTAGTTGTATACTTCTATTATGTATATATCAATCAAGATGCAATTGTTGAAGCATTCATGAAACCAATAAATAATTTAGCTGCTATTTCATAATAGTTACTGTTTGAACTGGTGGATCCACATATATTACGCATAATCCTCCGCCAAATGATGCGATTAGCGTATCCGCAACGTCAAACTTAATCAAAATTTTTGGTGAATCTGTTGCTTTGGGTGTGTAAGGTACAGCTAAAGCAACCGTGAAAGTAAAAGTTGATGCACCATCAGTTTTAGCAATTCCATTAGCAGTAAATGTTGACCTTAGATCACTATAATCACCACCACCATTTGCATTTGGTACAATCCATGCCATATCGGCCAAAGTTCCACCAGCGGCTGTTTTAGCAGTCGCAGTCGCAGAAGCAGCTGTATTAGATGGAGATGCAACAGTGTTACAAATAGTGCCGCTAACATCAACTGTCCCTTGTACCTGGAATGTACTGTTAACTGTAGACCTAGCATGGGTATATGTCCGACCTAATTCGATAGTAAAGTTATTTAAGTATGTACCGACATCTGATCCAACTGATTTTGAAGCAATATCAAATTGTTTTGAAGTGCTTCCTAAAACTACAGGGTCACTGCAAGCTGATGATGAGCATAATTCGAATTTACTAACAGTTGTTTTATAAGAAGTTGGTGTTGCCGTAGCGGCATAAAGAATGTTCGAACTTATCAGTAGAACTAATAAATATATAAATTTTAAATTTTCCATTATGTACCCCTACCGATTACAGCTGCACCATTAATTCCTTTAACTATATTATTCTCCCTTCTAACTTTTTCATAGAACCTATCAGCTACTGATGTATACGAGTAGGCTTGTGGTGTCATAAAAACAAACTTTCTGTTTGTAGTATCGTTACTACAACAAACTACATAGGATAACTTTATAAATTCTCTATCATTTGACATAGTATTATCATCATGTATGCCAGCTTCTATAGTGAATCTTCCTGTTGGTTGTAGATGCAAACTTAAGACTTCTCCATGTTTTATATCAAATATACTGGAGTTCCATTTGTATCCTTTATAATATACCTTTGCCCATGGCATGTATGGCATATAAATACCAACTTCTAAATCATACCCGTCTGCAGCTTCTTCTGTAACACCATCTACTACTTTCTTATCAGACAACGCATGGTACATATTAAAATTTACATCATATACACTCGACTTTAATTCAATTCCAAAACCTATCCTGGAATGATTGGAATTTATTTCATAATCATAGAAAGCATTGTATCCATACATTAGAGTTTGATTTACATTTAGTTTTCTCCAGACAACACCTAGATTTAATGTTTCTGTTGAATCAAAGCTTGAGAACGAAAATTGGGATAAATACTTTTCATTATTAGTACCAGACAACTCTGTCATACCAAGTATTCTATAGTCAGTTTTAGAGTAATTTCTAATACGTGTTTCTACTTCAATTAGTCTTAAATTTGATATATTTTGTTTAGCCCAAGATTCTATTGTTGAGTCAACATGACTTGTTACATTGTTTATCGCCTCACCTGCATAGGCCATAGGCGACATGACACATGCTAATATAAAGTACTTATAAATCCTCATTAATCCCACCCCTCTTTTAAAATTAACATGAAATAATCTTAACTTTCAAGGTCTAAAAGTCTATTTTTATGTATCAATCCACCAAAGCTTGAAAACCCAGAACCATTAGCATCTTTAGAAATAACACGGTGACAAGGGATAATAAGCAAACATTTATTTGCTCCACATGCATTTCCTACTGCTCTAGGTGAACTGTGTATTTTATTAGCAATGGACGAGTAATAGATAGATTTTCCATATGGAATTTTTTGTAACTCTTGCCAAACTTTTTTTTGATAATGAGTTCCTTTAGGATCTATTTTAAATAAGAGTTTTTTTCTTTTGCCTTTTAGATATTCAGTTACTTGTTTTCTTGCATCCATTAAAAAAGAACAGTTGGAAGTCTTCACTTTTTTTTTGGTAAAACAGAGTTCAATTATAGATTTATTTTCTCCTCGAATCAGTACATTTGCGAATGCAGTTTTAAATATACACTCTTCCATTATATAATTTTTAGAAAATTTAATATCCAAAAGCCAATTACAGATAACATGAAGCCTATAACTAATATATTTATTAGAAAAGTCATAATCCTAAAATCCAGAGTATCCTTTTTATTATGTTCATTTATAAATTCACCTTTAACCCAAGTTCCAGAATAAGTTTTTCCATCACTATATGTCCATTGCCCATTTCCATATGGCCTTCCTTCTTTATATTGACCACTGTATATTTTTCCATTAGGAAATGTATTGGTACCAAAACCATGAGGAACATCATTTTCCCATCCGCCATCATAGGATCTATTGCTACGTGTTTCTAATAAACCTCGACCATGTTTTTTGCCGTTTAAAAAGGCACCAGTATAAACATCTCCATTCTCAAATTTTTGAATACCCATGGTTTTGTCATTATTTGTATATTCAATTGACATGGTTATGGAGACTTTTGGTTTATTAGAAAATTTATCTGTGGCCATGAGTTTCATAATTAAGCTTTTTTGATTTGAGCTAAAACTGTATAAAATATAGGTCCATCACCCATATCCGTCACATCTTGTGTATTTAAGGCATTAGCATTTACACCATTTCTTACTAAGGAACCTTTATATTGTTTTTGGGTTGAGGCAACACCTTCCAGCATAGAATCTATTATTACAGCATGGGCATAAGTTTCGCCTACATCGTTAAAAATTCTACAAAGGTCTCCATCTTTTATTTTCCTCTTGTTTGCATCTTTGTTACTCATTTCTATAGTAGGTCTTGATGCCATGTCTCTGAGCCTTTCAACAGATACAAAAGAGTTACCTATAAATTGATGCGTTGCTGGACTTAAAATCTGTATTGGATATTTTTTTCTTAAAGTCTTATCTGTAAATTCTTCAATATGTTCAGGATAGGCTCCTAAGCCAATTTTCTCAGTATCTTTAGAATAGATTTGAATCTTGCCATCTTTTGTTGGCCAACCATTTTTTAAATAATTTCTTTTTTTATTTTCAACATCACCTTTGACCCATCCATTTTTTTTAAGTTTTTCAAAGGTAACACCTTTAAATAGAGGATTATGTTTAGGATCAATCATATTTTTAATCATGCTTTCATCTGTTTCTTTGAAACATTTGTCTTTATAGCCCATATACTTCGCAAGTTCTCTGAATAAATCTTGGTTTGATTTACTCTCGCCTAATGGTTTAATAGCAGGCTGAGTTAAACTAAAGTAATAGTGTCCATAGGGTGCATGAAGATCCATATGCTCTAGTTGAGTATCTGCTGGTAAAACGATATCAGCATAGTCACAACTGTCAGTCCAAAAGGTTTCATGAACCACTGTAAATAAATCTTTTCTCTTTAAACCTTCGCGTACACTTATGCTGTCTGGTGCGCAATTAGCTATATCTGAATTCCAAACAAATAATGATTTTATGGGTGGGTCTAAATTTTTATCATTCAGTGCATTACCAATCTGAATCATATTAATTGATCTTGGAGTTTTATCACCCAGAAGATCTGGCCTTTGTAATTTACCTAAGTCAACATTCCACATCTCTTCAATAGAACCTACAAAACAGCCTGAACTTTTATTTTTCCAGGCACCTGTAATAGCTGGAAGCAACATAATCGATCTAATCATCATCCCACCATTTCTATGCCTGTTTAATCCATAGTTTGGCCTGATATATGTTTTTTTAGTTGAACCATACTCAAGCGCTAATTGTTTTATATCTGCTTTCTTAATACCTGTGATTCTTGAAACTTTATCTAGAGTATATTTAGGCAAGATTTTATCTAAAAAGTCTTTATAACCAGTTGTATGTTTTTTTAAAAAATCTAGATCATGTTTTTTATTCTTAACTATTTCATTCATCACGCCTAATGCAAGCGCAGTATCTGTGCCTGGTTTAGGCTGAATGTGCCAATCGCTTAGTTCAGTTGTCCTTGTCTCCCTTGGGTCAATGCAAATAATCCTAGCACCTCTTTTTTTTGCTTCTTCAATAAATGGAACCATATGAACATGCGTGGAAACAATATTTGTGCCCCAGAGTATTATTAAGTCATTATTAGGAACCTCATCAATAGCTGGCCCACATGCTGCGCCATATGTATAGATACCTGCGGTTGAAGCTGCGGCAATACAAATAGTTCTACCTAATCTTGCCGCCCCCACCTTATTCCAAAAGCGTTCTGACATTCCCCAATAACCTAACATCCCTAGAGTGCCCGAATAACTATAAGGTTGAATTGCTTCAGGGCCATAGTCTTTATCAATAGCCTTTAATTTTTTCACAATTAATTTAAGAGCAAAATCCCAAGATACTTGTTTTAATATACCTTTCTTGCCTTTAGGTCCCACCCTTATATGTGGGTAAAGAACTCTGTTTTTGTTATAAACTAAATCAAGATAATGGTTTACTTTATTACATAAAAAACCTTTAGTAATAGGGTGAGATTTACTTCCTAATAACTTTACTGCTTTATTAGCTTCTGTGTCTACGGTCACCTCTAATGAACATGTATCAGGACAATCATGAGGGCAAGTAACATTAAATTTTTTAAATTTAGGTTTCAACATAATTACGTTTCTCTATTTTTTGTATAGTAATAGCATTGGTTGGACAAACTTTTTCACATTCACCACAACGCACACACTTCTTATGATCTATTAATAATTTCCCATGATAGACTCCAATACTTTTGCGAGGAATAATTCTTTTATAATCCGTATCACCATCTTTGATATCTTGTATATCACTTACTTCTACGATGCAATCTTTTATAGGTTTAACAAGAAGACATTCATCACAGAGAACACATAGGCTATTATTAATCTCAAATTTGTAATGACAAAGATAGCATCTCGATGCTTCCTTTAGAGAGACATTTTTATTATATCCAGTCTCTACTTCTTTTTTAAAATCACGTTCATTAAAATCTACTACAGGCATTTTTTGAATTGGAATATAATTCATTTTTAGTTCTCTATTAGTTGCAATGACATCCTCAACATTTATATGACTATGTAGCAAATTTCTTTTCATTAAAAAATTATCAACTTTCTTGGAAACATTTTTAGCATGTGAAATAGCATCAATTAATGTTGTAGCCCCGGTGGCATAATCACCCGCTAAAAAAACTTTATTATTTACTTTTGAGTTTTTATTTAAATGTTGTTTTTGACCGATTGCTAAAATAATATGATCAGCCTTAATCCTAAAGTCAGAATCTTTTATATCTATAAGTCTATATTTATTATTAATTTTAACTAATTTAGTTTTAATTAATTGTATGCCGACCAATTTATTATTTTTTTTAATTAAATTCTTTGGCCTTGCTTTGAAAATCATCTTACCATTTTCATTTATCAGTTCTTCAAGTTCTCCGGGGAGTATAATTAAGTCGTCATTTTCTCTTCTATAATATGTTTTAACTGAACTTGCTCCTAACCTTAAAGCTGTTCTTGCGCAATCCATGCTCGTATAACCACCACCTATCACAACTACATTTTTACCTATATACCTATCGTTAAACTCATTTACTCTCAAAAGAAAGTCCAACCCATTTTCTACACCGGTTGTTTTTGTAAAATCTTTATCAATTTCATTAGGCTTTAATGTTCCTAACGCAAGAATAACGGCATCATATGTTTTGGTTAATGAATTAATCTCAGCAGAATCTTTTATATTTTTTCCATAATATATTTTAATTCCCATATCTAAAATTTGATTTATTTCTTTATTTATTATATTCCTAGGTAATCTGAAAAGAGGGATTCCTTGATTTAGCATCCCGCCCGGAGATTTATGTTTTTCAAAAATCTCAATATTATGACCAAACCTTTTTAATTCTCTGGCAACTGTTAATCCAGCTACACCAGAACCGATAACTAATATTTTTTTATTTGTTTTTTTTGCATAGTTATCTAGCCTATACTTTTTACTAAGATTATATTTTTCGGCAGACCTTTTTGAAAAACATATTGAAACACTATCACCATTTTCATCATCAGCATGCCTGCATGAACTTTCACAGGGTCTTGAGCAAACCCTCCCAAGTACTCCAGGAAAGATATTGTCTTCTAAGTTGATTTTATATGCTGCATCAAAATCGTTTTGATAAATTGCTTCTAAATATCCTGGAATATTTGTATCTGCCGGACATGATTTTCGACATGGAACACTCTTTTCATACCATTTGATATCTTTTGATTTCTGAGATATTCCAGCATTGATTGTTAGGGCGGGATTGTACCTACCAAAATAACTTTTTTTCATAATCTCCCCTTATAATACTCTAACAAGTTTTTATTCCAGAAACAGCTCATAATTTATTAAAGATACATAAGAGTTTGCTAATATTATTACCTTCCTAAGTAGTGGATTTGTTAGGGGTAATATGTGATCATTATAAAATAAGTATTTAAGGGAGATTTTTATGAGCTGGAATTTAAAAGGGGATTATGCAGAAAGCTGTAACTGCGATTTAATGTGTCCATGCATATTCCTTCAGGCCCCAACAAAGGGTTTCTGTGAGGCTATGTTGGTATGGGACATAAAAGAAGGTAATTTAGGTGACGTTAAACTTGATGGTTTAAAAGTCTCTGCATGGTTGCATGCACCTTCAGTTCTAACAGAAGGTGGCTTTCAGCTAGCTTTATATGTTGATGAAAACGCGAGTGATGCACAACATGATGCAATTGTTGAATTGTGGAGCGGGAAACATGGTGGCCATTTGGGAGTTATAGCAAGTTTAGTTGGTGAAATAATTGGCGTCAAAAAAGCTGCTATCACATGCAGTATTGATGGCGGCAAAAAAACGCTCCAAGTAAGCGGAGCAGGTGGCTGGGATATGGCTGGTGTTGAAAGTGGTGATGGTAAAATTGCACAGTGTAATTTCCACCCTCTAGCGATTAATCCTGGATTTCCAGTAGATGTTAATGTAACAAGCAAACAAGAGTATTCAGACCATGGTAGATCATGGAATACTACACCAGATAGAGTTGGTTTGTCTGGGCCGTTTACTTATCAAGCGTAATCAAAAAAATAGTTTTTAAAGAGGGCCAAGGCCCTCTTTTTTTATTTTAAGAAAATATTTATGTCAGAGAAACCAACACAAAAACCTGAAGTTATTAAAGCTATAAATGCTTTTGGTCAAAATGATTTCAAAGAAGCCGAAAAAATATGTCTAGAATTATTGTCTAGAGATGATGATGCTGATGCCAATCATATTGTTGGTTGCATAAGAATGGGTCAGAGAAAATTTGACGAAAGCATATCATATATAAATAAATCTTTAGAAATAACTCCGGATAGTATAGGAGTTCTAATTTCTCTTGGTTGCGTATTAAGTTCAAAAAAAGACTACATGGAATCAATTAAAGTATTTAATAAAGTTATTAAGCTTAAAAACGATTTGTCACAAGTACATTTTTATCTTGGTGAAGCATATAGACAAACTTTACAGCAAGAAAAAGCATTATCATCTTTTAAAAGATGCTTAGAGATTACGCCTGATCATATCGGCTGCCAGCTAATGGTTGGTATTATCTATGAAGAATTAAAAAAATTTAATCAGGCAATTAATTTTTATAAATCATGCATTGATACCTATCCAGATTATATAGAGCCTCATATCAATCTAGGAATGTGTTACCTATTAACTGGTAATTACTTGGATGGATGGAATGAATACGAGTGGCGATTAAAATTACCAGCACAAGTGTATGAAATAAAATTTAAAAAGCCACGTTGGGCTGGGCAAGATTTATCTGGTAAAACTCTTTTGGTCGCCACAGAGCAGTCAGTTGGAGAAATATTATTGTTTTTGAGATTTGTTAAACAACTTGCCCTCGATGGTGCAAAAATTATTATTATGACTCAAGGTGAGTTGAGACAAATTCTTGAAGGCCAAAAGTGGATTAGCAAGGTTGTTAGTTATGATGATGAGATTCCAGACTGTGATTTTTATTCTTTTTTGCTTTCTATTCCAAAAGTTCTAGAATGGCAGCCTAAAATGGATACACAAACACATCCTTATTTAGATATAGGTAAAGAAAACTTTCCTGAAGCTATGACTAATAAAAAAAATATAGGGTATTTGTTACATCCTGATATCAATTCCTCTTTAGCAAAGCAGTCAATGATACCTGAAGAATATATTAATAGTCTCGTTGTGGATGAATGCTTAAATTTTATAAATTTATTTGAAATAAAAGATATTGATGTATTAGCTGGTGTTATTCAAAATTTAGATTTAATAATTTGTATTGAAAGTGACTTAGCATACTTGGCTGGAAGCTTAAATATACCTACATATTTAATTTTACCTCCAGTGCCTAAACATTTTTGGGATTTAAGTTATAAAGACTCCACCCCATGGTACCCATCACTAACATTATTTAGACAACAAACTACCGATGATTGGGATGAAATTTTTAATAGCATTAAGGAGAAAGTTATAAATGTCTAAATTTTTAGTCAGACAGGCTTTTGCGGAAGCAATGGACCTCCATAAACAAAATCGTTTTGATGAAGCAAAGGAATTATATAATAAAATTCTTACAGTTGATAACTCTGAACCAAATGCTCATCATTTAATTTCTCTTATATTTATGGCAGAAGGTGATTTTGAATCTTCAAAGATGCATATAGAAAAGGCTATCGATAAAGCTCCCGAACAAGCTGTATTCCACAGTAACTATGGAAGCCTTCTTCATTCTATGGGAGAGTATCAGTTAGCGGTTAATGCAATTAAAAAATCTCTAAAAATAGATAAAAAATTATATCAGTCTCACTATTCATTAGGAATTATATATAGTGACATGAACCAATTTGAAAAAGCCATAGCTAGTTATACTACAGCGATAGAGTTAAAGAATGACGCTCCTGAGGCCCATAATAATCTAGCTAATCTTTTTAGTAACTTAGATAATTCTGAAGCTGAGTATCACTATAAAAAAACTGTAGAGCTTGTTCCTAACGAAATTTATCCTAGACTTAATATGGCAAACTATTTCATCAAGATAGGAAGATTTAGTGAATCTATAAAATGTTTAAATGAATTAATAGATATGGGACTTGAGTCAAAAGAGGTCTTTAATAGTCTTGGAGTATCACATAAAGGAATTGAAGACTCTCAAACAGCAAAACTAATGTTTGGCAAAGCTCTTGAGCTTGATCCTAATTTTCTTTTAGCTCAAAAAAACCTGGATAGTATAGAATAAGTTTGCTTCCTATGTTCTAGCGTTATTTTTACCTAGAATAAAATACCTGAGTTAAATATAAATTTACTCATTAAATTCATCAAAATCATCTATTTCGTTAATAAAACTCTATTTTATTAATAATAGCTTGTGTTCTCTCTTACTAACTGTTAAAAAGTACCCACAGTTGCATAGAATATATGTAACTTGAGAAGAGCCTCAGTAATATGTTATCTAAATAACAATTGGTGGATATCTTCTACTAATTTGTATTTAACTAACATAAGAGAAATTAATGAATAATTTTGAAAGCCTGAATCTTTCCGAAAATCTAAATATAGCTTTGGCTAAAATGGAATTTTCAAAACCAACTCCAATTCAAGAACAAACCATACCTTTGGCCTTGCAAGGCAAAGACATACTTGGTTCTGCGCAAACAGGAACTGGTAAAACTGCTGCATTTTGTATACCTATGGTAGAAACTTTATTAAAGAATGAAAACATGACAGCTTTGATAATGACTCCAACAAGAGAATTGGCAAGACAGGTTCTAGATGTTGTTAATCAACTCATGGGCAATCAG
>Ga0257114_1000285_pt1 | contig 39373 bp, 32 predicted proteins | sample SI112_10mmetaG_FD_190149 | JGI IMG/M metagenome (GOLD analysis project Ga0257114, IMG submission 190149) | Marine microbial communities from Saanich Inlet, British Columbia, Canada - SI112_10m | ecosystem: Environmental > Aquatic > Marine > Inlet | place: Canada: British Columbia | collected...
ATACTGTTTTGCTACTGAAACAACAAACCTCAAATTGGCTTTTGCCAATCGGTCAAGAGCAGCTCTGTCTCCTTTTCGAATTTTTTGCGCCAAAAGTATCTCTTCATCCGCTGAGATAAGCTCGACACGACTAATTTCTGATAAATACTTGTCCAGTGATGCTGTATCACGGTTGGTGAGCTGCTTCGAAATTTTTAACTGTTTCATCTGGTTTAGAATTATATGAGGTATTCTATTAAAAGACGAAAAAATATGGTATTGAGTTGGCAACGAATGAATTGTGCCATTAATTCCACATAAAATAAAGCTTTCATCAACTATTTTTAGGTAACTAAAAATTGTATGGTAATTTTACACAATGAAAGTACTAATGGTTTGTCTTGGGAACATCTGTAGATCACCACTCGCTGAGGGTTTACTTGCGAACAAAGTACGACTCAAAGAATTAGATATTGAGGTCGATTCTGCAGGAACTTCCGGGCATCATGCAGGAGACCCTCCTGATTATCGCATGCAAGAAACAGCCCTTCAATTTGGTGTTTCTATAAATCATATCCGATCTCGTCAATTCGTAATTGACGATTTTGATGCATTCGATCTTATTTTTGTCATGGATACACAAAATTACAATAACGTTATTGAAATGGCACAAACTCAGGAAGATCGAGAGAAAGTTAAATTCATTCTGAATGAATTGTATCCTAGACAAAACAGAGCAGTTCCAGACCCATATTATGGTGGAGAACAAGGATTTGAGAAGGTATACCAATTGTTAGACGAAGCAACCGACGCATTTCTAAGTAACATAAAAGAACAATGAATAAAGGAACATTATATCTGATACCGACGACACTTGGTGGAGATTCGACAAGCGACATCATACCTGAGGATGTTAGACAGCAAACAATCAAACTACGTTATTTCGTTGTTGAGAATATCAAATTTGCACGTCGCTATCTACGTAAAATTGATCGTTCCTTTCCAATCGATGACTCAACTTTTTATGTACTCAATAAGAAAACGGATCCATCTGAACTCCATGCTTTTCTCTCGCCCATTTATGAAGGGAATAATATTGGTATAATGTCAGAAGCGGGGTGTCCTGGTGTTGCCGATCCAGGCGCTGCACTTATCGGTCTAGCTCACCATTCCAATTTGAAGGTCAAGCCATTGGTAGGGCCATCATCCATTCTACTTACACTCATTGGGAGTGGGTTTTCTGGTCAAGAGTTCGCGTTTCATGGCTACTTACCAAAAGATAGAAAAGACCGTATTCATATCTTAAAATATTACGAAACAGACACAAGAAAAACAGGAAAAACCCATCTTTTCATGGATACCCCATTCAGAAACATGAACGTATTGGATGATTTATTGAACTCGTTGGCAGATGCTACAATGATATGTATCGCATCAAATTTAACAACCGTGAACGAGGATATAAGAACAATGTCGGCGAAAGACTGGCGCGTAAAAGCGTATGATTTGGCAAAAAAACCAACGATGTTTGCGATAGGTACAATTCAGTAAATGGTAGTTGCTATTTACTTCATACCTCGACGCTTTTTAATAGCATCGTAAGAATCCTGAATTTTCTGAAACTTTTCCTTCGCTCCCTTTTGATATTCTGCTCCCATTTGCTCTACTTTGTCCGGATGAAATTTGACCGCCATTTTTCGGTACGCCTTCTTAACTTCGTCGTCTGAAGCCGTTGATGAAATCCCCAGTATTTTATAATCTGAATCGACATCCCGATAAAACATGGCTTTAATCGATTCGAAATCGGAGCTGGCAACACCTAGCATGTTTGAAATATTTTGAATGACATTAATTTCAGCATCAGAAACATCCCCATCGGCCTTCGCAATTCCGAATAAATAATGAAGTAACTGAGTACGAACTGCCGGCTGCATCCGCATTTTAATGTCGTTACAAATTCTTTGAATAGGAATTTCACTCGAATCCAAAAAACGTTTCAGCGTTTGTAAATGTTGCCCTGAAAATTGCGGGCCAAATTGTTGTGTGAAAAATGATTTAACATAGTTTAGTTCCGATTTCAAGACTTTACCGTCAGCCTTCATAACTGCGGCAGATAATGCCATCAGCATGGTAGGCACATCACTTGACGTTGAATGCTGCTGGTAATAACGGAACATATCTTCTGCTGACATGCGACGCCCACCAGATTGTGCTCGTGCTCCATCCATTAAACGCTGATAATTATCAACCGCAGAACCAACAATGAGGCCCAACATCGCACCCCAAATGCTTTTGAAAAGTAAAAAGCCTCCAATACCAAAAACGAATTTATACAAATCTTGAAATTTTAAGGCGCCTCAAAAAGAGGCGCCTGGTAAAACTATATTAATTCTATACTTCTTTCAATAAATTTATTTAATTCTTCGCCTTTTAACATTCCTTGAGACAATAATGCAATATCAGTCAACTGTTTAATTTTGCGTTCTTGCGATTTTTTCGTTTTCGTATTCAGAATCGCATTCACCTTATCGTGGTTTGAATTAACAACCAAGTTGTGCATCTCTGGAAAAGCAGCCATATAGCCACCTCCACCCATACGCTGCTGCTCCATCATTCGACGAATAAACTCTGGTTGCGTTATTATCACAGGGGCATCATCTGCATTCATGCTCTCAAATTGAACTGTGAACTTTTCCTTATTCACGACATTTTCGAACATCGGTTTCAATTTGTCTTCGTCCTCCTGGGTTAACTTAGATGGAATTTCCTCATCTTTTTGAATCAACTTATCTAAAGTGTCTGCATCGACCCTTGCAAATTGAACATTTTCATTTGACTGTTCCATTTTCGCTATCCAGTGTGGTGCCAAAGGACCGTCAAGATGAAGAACATCATATCCTCGATCATTCGCTTTTTTAACAAACCCAAATTGCTCTTCAGGATTGTTCGTGTAAAGAATTACGAGCTTCTCGTCTTTATCTTTCTGAAGCACTTCAATTTTTGACTTGTACTCTTCTATTGTTGCAAATTCACCTTTCGTATTTTTTACCAATGTAAATTTCTCAGATTTTTCAGCAAACTTATCATCAGACAATGTTCCATATTGAACAAAGATTTTTAAGTCTTCCCATTTTGATTCAAAATCTTTACGATCGTTTTTGAACATTGCAGCTAACTTATCTGCAACTTTCTTGGTGATATGAGTTGAAATTTTCTTCACATTTCCATCGCTTTGCAAATATGATCTTGAAACGTTCAATGGTATGTCCGGAGAGTCAATTACTCCGTGAAGGAGAGTTAGAAACTCAGGAACAATTTCCTCAACACTGTTAGTAATAAAAACTTGATTTGAGTACAAATTAATTTTATTTCTCTGAACCTCAACATTTTCTGCAATCTTCGGGAAATATAAGATTCCAGTTAGATTAAACGGATAATCAACGTTTAAGTGTATATGAAATAAAGGCTCCTCCATTGTCGTTGGATACAGCTCACGGTAAAAACTGGTGTAATCCTCTGGTTTCAAATCAACTGGTGCCTTTGTCCAAGCTGGAGCTACATTATTAACTTGATTTGGAACTTCTACTGCAACACGTTTCGTCTTACCATTCTCGTCTTGTTCTCCATTCGGATCATCTTGGTATTCAGTTTTGTCACCAAAAAATACAGGAACAGGAAGAAATTTACAGTATTTATCCAAAATACCTTGAACTCTTGGTTTGTCTAAAAACTCTTTTGACTCCTCATTAATAAATAAAACAATATCAGTTCCTCTTGTGTCCTTTTCAATTTCTACAATTGAATATTCCGGAGAACCATTACTTTCCCATTGAACAGCTACGGCACCGTCGTGACGCGAACGTGATTTAATTTGAACTTTCTCCGCAACCATGAACGCAGAATAAAAGCCCAAACCAAAATGACCAATGATTTGCTCAGCTCCTTCTTTTCCTTCGTATTGTTTGACAAACTCTTCAGCACCTGAAAATGCAATCTGATTGATGTATTTGTCAATTTCCTCCTCGGTCATACCAATACCATGATCGCGGATTGTCAAGGTACCTTCTTCTTTATTGAGAAGTACCTCTACCTTCAAATCACCAAGTTCACCTTTAAACTCTCCGTTAGAAGAGAAAAACTTTAATTTTTGTGATGCATCTACTGCGTTCGAAACCAATTCTCTCAAAAATATTTCATGGTCCGAGTACAAGAATTTTTTAATGATTGGAAATATATTTTCCGTTTGTACATTAATCTGTCCAGTTTTCATTTGTATCAATTTAAATATGGAATTCGAAAGACAATCTCTATGCCACTAGGGTTTTTCTGCCAAACTGACGGAGAAATTGGACAATGTGACACCCGACAGTGAATATTAATTATTTTTATGCCAAAAAGAAGAATGATTTTCTATTCTGTTGTTCTATTTCTTGGCATTTTGAGCGCAACACGATACGCTAAATCACTGCAGCTAACCAACCTAAATAACTGGCATATGCCAATAGCATTTGCACTGAAGGTGTTTTCTGGTATGTTCTTCTTGTATGTGTACACCTATTTATATGGAAATGGCAACTTAAGCGCCGATGCCGGAGATTTTATGCGTGAAAGTAAAATTATCAATGGTGTTTTTTACGAATCTCCCATTGCTTATTTCAAGTTTTTGACCGGTATTGGAGACACGAAAAAATTGCAAATGGCCTACATTGAATCGATAGGACACTGGGACATTGGAGCACAAGCAATAATAAACGATACAAAGAATATTTTACGCTTTCACAGTCTGATTCACTTCATTAGTTTCAACAACCCGATAATTCACATTTTCGTAATGTCTCTGCTATCATTATTTGCTGTCAAAAACTTCTTGACTGGACTGATAGGTAGAACAACAATTTCAGTAAATGTACAATTCTGGATGTTGGTGTGCATCCCAAGTGTTTTGTTTTGGACTTCAGGACTATTAAAAGAACCAATACTCTTTCTTGGTCTAAGTTTGTTATTTAGAGGGGCGTTTGCCGAAGAGAGACGAGCGCGCAGAATTATAACGTCCAGTATTGGTGTACTACTTTTGATCGGGATCAAACCCTATGTCCTAATTTCAATGCTTCCCGCAATCATCTTTTATATCGCTTTCAAGTACTTGAAAAAATACAAATTATTTGGGGCGATTTTAATTGTAATCATTCTTGCAAGTTCAATACTCGTCCTTTTCCCGAAGAAAGTAGATACCGCCGTTCATTTGATCACCCGCAAGCAACAAGACTTTAAGAATATAGCTAAACGCGGTATTTACGCCTTGAATGGAGCGGAGGGGTTCTATTACTTTGAACCACGACAAATCAAAGATGTTGTTATTAATGACAAGACGGTGACCATAAAAAAATCTATTGATGTATACCTTGTTGACGTCGGAGGTATAAAATCACCAGTTCCCGTGAGACTATCCGATACAAGTATGGAATACCCTATTTACTTCATGCGAAATAAATCCAATGGGTATATCAACATTCCACAAATCAAAGATTCTTTTGTACAACTTTTAAAAAACATTCCAACTGCGTTATGCAATAGTCTATTTCGACCGTATTTTAATGATCCTGGTGGTTGGTTAAAATACCCTGCATCAATTGAAGTCTATTTGGTTTTTATGTTTCTTTTACTTGCGATAATTAGACATCGAAAAATTGAAACTATTGATTGGGGACTCATCCTGTCGTTACTGTTATTTGTATTGACTTTGTCGCTAACTATTGGCTTGGTGACTCCCGTATTGGGTGCTATTTCTCGCTACAGGATTCCTGCCTGTATTGCATTGGTTTTTGTAGGAATGCTAATTTATGAACATAAAAAAATGACCCATGAGTAACTACGTACTAATTACAGGAGCTACGGCAGGTTTTGGCGAAGCTTGTGCACGTATTTTTGCCAAAAACAAGTGGAATTTAATCATAACGGGAAGACGAAAGGAACGTTTAGAACTTCTGAAAAAAGAATTGTACGATGCACATGACGTCGATATTGTAACGCTCAGCTTTGATGTCAGAGAACAACAAGCCGTCGAAAATGCAATAAATCTGATCTCTGAAAAGGTTAAAAATAAACTTGAAATACTCATTAACAATGCTGGCTTGGCAGTTGGAAAGGGGCCTATCGACAATGGCATCATTGATGATTGGGAGCGCATGATAGATACAAACATAAAAGGACTGCTGTATGTTTCAAATGCAGTAATTCCAGTTTTAAAGTCAAACGCAAAGGGTCACATCATTAATATCGGAAGCATTGCAGGAAAAGAAGTATATCCGGGAGGCAATGTTTATTGCGCTTCAAAACACGCTGTTGATGCACTCTCCAAGGCAATGCGAATCGACCTTGTATCGCATCAAATAAAAGTCACTAATATAGCTCCAGGAGCAGCAGAAACAGAATTCTCCGTTGTGCGATTCAAAGGCAATAAAGAGGCTGCTGATGCAGTATATAGTGGGTTTGAACCTCTAACAGCTATAGATATTGCCGAAACAGTCTATTTTGCTGCAACCCGTCCTGCTCATGTCAACTTAAACGATATAGTGATTATGCCAACCGCTCAAGCAAGCAGCACAATTCTAAATAAATAAACTTTAGATATTCCTCCTGATAAAACAATAAATTAGAAACATTATGAATTTGCTACAAAAGCATCCAAAACATCATTAATCGAACCATAAGTATTGTTTCGAATCGATAGCAAATCATTGCGCTTCATCCAAACAGCCTCAGTAATTCCTTCTGATTGTTCCGGAGATGTTTGCAATGATCCCGTGTAGGATAACATAAACCAAATGGTTTTTTTTAATGCATCTTGACCGTTCCACTTCATTGTATGGTACGTCTGGGTTAAGGGTTCAATAATTTGATGCCCACGTATCCCACATTCTTCAGTAATTTCACGAATACATGCAGACTCAACAGATTCCCCATGATCAACCATGCCTTTAGGAATATCCCAAAAGCCCTTTCTTTTAATCACTAAAAACAAATCATTACACTGAACAATCCCACCTGCAGCCTCAATCAGAATGTACTTTTCAAACAATCTGTGAAAAGTACTTTCTGGATTCACGCACATCAAATACAATGGTTTTTCAATTGTGGCCTGCTGAATGAGTGAATCAATATTTTCGAGGGTATCAACTCGATCTGCATCACATTGTAAATTACCTGTTAATAAATCATCTCTATCGGTAAAAATTAATGGCCATTGATCGATAAATACTTTGTACATTTGCACTCATGATTTTAAATGAAAATAAGGCCATAAAAGTAGCAGAATTTTTGCTTCAAGTCAAAGCGATTAAACTCAGTCCAAATAAACCATTCACATGGGCTTCAGGGATCAAGTCGCCTATATACTGCGACAATAGAGTAACTCTTTCTTATCCAAACATCAGAACATTTATGCGACAAGCATACGCAGAATCAATTCTAGATCACTTTGGTAAACCAGATGTAATTGCTGGTGTCGCTACTGGAGGTATAGCTCAGGGGGCACTTGTTGCCCAAGAATTAGGGATTCCATTCATTTATGTCCGTAGCTCAGTGAAAGAACATGGCATGGGAAATCAAATAGAGGGTTACTTTGAAAAAGGTCAAAAAGTCGTGGTCATAGAAGATCTAATATCTACTGGAGGAAGTAGTCTCAGAGCTATTGCTGCTCTGCGCGATGCCGAATTAGATGTCAGAGGTTTAGTCGCAATTTTCACATATGGCTTTGATATTGCTCATGAGAATTTTGCAAATGCCGAATGTCCATATGTCACCCTATCTGATTACAATTCAATGATTGCTGAAGCGCTTGATAGCAACCTGATTTCCCAAGATGACATGGACTCTTTAAAACGATGGAGGGACAACCCAAGCACCTGGAATCAATAGGGATGAAGATTAAAGGGGATACAGTAATTGTGACCGCAGAACGGAGCGAAATAATTGATTTCCTTCGCGACTCTAACAATATCATTCATTTATTGCCAAAAGACAAAATCTCAGACTATACCTCCTCCAATGAAATGTGTGCATTTAAAGTTCAAGGTGGTGTTATTATTTCACTGCACCAAGACGGAGTTGAAGGACAAGATGTGCTTTACATGAAGTCTGGAGAAAAATCACCTTTTCCCTTCCGATTGAGTATCGTGATGAATACTGTTACCGAAGGAACTGAGGGCTACATTCAATTTGATGGAGAAGTAAATACATTCTTGAAATTAATGGTAGAACGACCGCTAACAAGTCTTTTCAACTTCATGTCTGAGAAACTCAAAGAACAATTCAGTTCTTGAATACAATTTCTTTAAGCCCAAACAATACGCTATACCCATTTTTTAGAACACATAGTTTTCCACTAGGGTGAACACCTGTAATCGTTCCTTCAAATTCTCCATCTTTATCCGAAAAAGTTGCTTCTTGATTTAAAAGATAAAGGTGATCGAGATAATCAAACTCCATTTGATTTGTTTTTAAACCTTCGGATATTCTCGCATTAAAACATCCAATAAGCGAAAATAAAACTTCATCCAGACTGTGATGACTTCCAGTTATCACCTTTAAACTTGTAGCATTTGCGCATAACTTTTGTTCTTGATTTACGTTGAGCCCAATCCCGACAATTGACTTTTTAATTGTCGACTTGGACAAAACGTTTTCAATCAAAATACCTGCAATCTTATTTCGACCAACATAGATATCATTGGGCCATTTAATTTGCGCATGAATGCCAATTTTTCTTAAAAAATCAATGATTGAAAGGGCCGTGAACCGTGTCAAAAAATACTGATCTTCAACTGACAGATTGACGTCATCTAGAAACAACGACATTGTGAGGTTTTCTCCAGGCATACTGTGCCATTCAGCGCCCATTTGTCCTCTGCCATTGGTTTGTTCAACTGCCAAAATTACCGAGCCATGAACCAAATCTCCGTTCTTTATGAGATTGGCAGTATAATTGTTCGTTGAATCAATAGATTCCAAACGAGTTATTTTACGACCGATTTGCTTCATGCATTTTAATAGTTGGAGTATTCGAATTAAAGGTTTCTCTAAATATAACGTTAGATTTGTAAAGGTATAAAAAACGTACATGAGTAAAGAAGTAAACGACGATGACTCTAAAATCCTAAGCGATGCAATCGTTGAGGGAATGCAAGAGAACAAGGCAGAAGACATCGTAGTGTTAGATTTACGTGATATCGAAAACGCAGTGTGTGATTTTTTTGTTATTTGTAGTGGTGATTCATCGACTCAGATTGAGGGCATTAGCTCATCTGTCATGAGACATACGAGAAAAGAACTTTCCGAACGGCCATGGAGTCTAGAAGGAAAAGGCAGTAAAGAATGGATTCTATTGGACTACGTAAGTGTAGTAGCTCATATTTTTTACAAAGAAACACGCGAATTTTATGATTTGGAGGATTTGTGGGCAGACGCGGTAAGAATGAACATACCTAATATAGACTAAAAACGATTTAAAAAATAGTATGAGCGAAAAGAAAAACAAAAAGAAAAATCCATTTTCAATTTACTGGATTTACGCTGTAATTGGAGTTGCCATTATTGGAATTCAACTATTTATGTCTACTGGGTCAAGTGTACCAGTGAAATCTGAAGAAACATTCTTCAACATAGCACGTGAAGAAGGTATAAAGGAGGCTTACCTCGTAAATAAAGAACGGGTTGACTATACGCTGAATGAAAAAGGAAAAGAATTTGTTACAGCAAATGGTGATCCTAGATACACCATTTTACGAAAAACAATCGAGGGAAACCAACGAATGACAGAAAGTGATGCTGTATTTTCAACCGAGATCAAAAGTCCAACCACCTTTTCCACTCGTGTTTACGAGGAAAATAAGAGTCTAAAGGAGCGTGAAAAGAGCTTCATCATTGATGTAGAATCAAAAACTGAGCATGATTACTTTGGAGGCATTCTAAGCTTCATGTTGCCGATTATCATCCTTATCGTAATATGGTTGTTCGTAATGAGACGAATGACTGGAGGCGCTGGAGGTGGAGGCGGAGGTCAAATCTTTAACATCGGAAAATCGAAAGCGAAAATTTACGACAAAGGGAAATCGACAAATGTAACTTTTGAAGACGTCGCGGGATTGGAAGGTGCAAAAGAAGAAATTGAAGAAATTGTCGAATTCTTAAAGAATCCTAAAAAATATACTGAACTTGGAGCAAAAATACCGAAAGGCGCATTACTTGTTGGCCCTCCAGGCACAGGTAAAACCCTACTTGCCAAAGCAGTAGCTGGTGAAGCCAAAGTTCCATTCTTTTCGCTTTCGGGTTCCGATTTCGTTGAGATGTTCGTAGGTGTTGGAGCATCTCGCGTTAGAGATCTTTTCAAACAAGCCAAAGAAAAAAGCCCCGCAATTATTTTCATCGATGAAATTGATGCTATCGGTCGGGCAAGAGGGAAAAACAACAGTTTCGGATCCAATGATGAACGTGAAAATACATTGAATCAGCTCTTAACAGAGATGGATGGGTTCGGAACAAACTCTGGTGTAATAATCCTCGCGGCAACAAATAGAGCTGACGTTTTAGACAACGCCCTCACAAGAGCAGGACGTTTCGATCGTCAAATTTTTGTAGATATGCCAGATTTAAACGAACGTCGAGAAATTTTTGAAGTTCATTTGAAGCCGTTAAAACTGGCCTCAGGATTGGACGTTGAGTTTCTTTCAAAACAAACTCCTGGGTTTTCTGGAGCAGATATCGCTAACCTTTGTAACGAAGCCGCATTAATTGCTGCAAGAAAAAATAAAAAAGAAGTTGAAAAGCAAGACTTTCTGGATGCTGTTGATCGAATCGTCGGTGGGCTGGAGAAGAAAAACAAAATTATTACACCAGAGGAAAAACGATCCATTGCATTTCACGAGGCAGGTCATGCAGCCGTATCTTGGCTCTGCGAACATGCAAATCCACTGGTTAAAGTAACTATTGTTCCTCGTGGCAGATCATTGGGAGCTGCTTGGTACCTTCCAGAAGAACGCAGCATAACCACAACTGAGCAAATTTTAGATGAAATGTGCACAGCTCTTGGAGGAAGAGCTGCCGAGCAATTAACTTTCGGAAAAATAAGCACTGGAGCACTTAGTGACCTTGAAAAAGTAACCAAACAGGCCTACGCAATGGTGTCTGTTTACGGATTGAATGATAAAATTGGAAATATATCCTACTACGATCCAAATGGAAACCAATTCACGAAACCCTATTCTGATGAGACAGCCCATGTTATTGATGAAGAAGTTAGCAAGCTAATTGAATCTCAGTATGAACGTGCCTTGAAAATTTTAACTGAGAATCAGGATAAATTGGGTCAATTGGCCGAAAAACTGCTAGAAAAAGAAGTCATTTTCAAAGAAGATTTAGTTACTATATTTGGAAAACGACAGTGGGACAAAGAAGAACAAAAAGAAGAAACGGATAATGAACATTTGACAACCGAAGAATCAATCAATAGTGAATCTAATGAAGATGCTACGAATGTATCAAATGACGAAGTAATAACTGAGACAGATGAGGTGGATCCAAAAGCTGAAAAACAAACTGACGAGCCTACGGGTGAAGTTGGTGAAGGAGCCTAATTGGCAGACTGTTTTTCAATCGACTGATGAAATCGAAATCAGAATAAAGAAATTGAAGTTAGAAGACGAAGGGATTCCCGTTATGATCTTTGATCAGCGGGATTCTTCGTATAATGCTTTTGGATATATTTATCTCAATGTTCACACTGCAAATATTGACAAAGCCATAGAAATTTTAAATTCGTACCATGAATAATTTGATCGTTCGAACACTAACAGGTGCAGTTTTTGCACTTTTAGTGCTCGGAGCCATCTTCTTAGACGACCGAATTGCCTCGCTGATGTTCGGTGCCTTTATGCTTATGGGCATCATAGAATTTTATAAGCTATTCGAGGATCACAAAGAGGTTGAAATTGATTGGCGTCTGGGTACTTTTTTTGTAATTTTAGTTTATGGTATTGGAATAAGCGCAATCTATCAAATTATTCCCACAGTCTTTATTTATTGCACTGCACCTTTAATTTTTATTCTCGCTCTCACAGAGCTTTGGCGAAGAAAGAAAAACCCAATTCTCAATGTTGCTGTACTGTTTATGGGGGCTTTTTATATTGGTTATCCTTTTTATTTATTGACTGTGACGAACCTGACTGACTCACCAACGAATTGGACGGATATAGAAAATACCGACGTATTCTTTAGAATGCCAATAACCGCTATGCTAATATTGCTTGTTTGGACGAATGACACATTTGCCTACTTGATTGGACGTCTTCTTGGAAAGAAGAAACTGTTCGAACGAATTTCACCAAATAAAACATGGGAGGGAACGATCGGTGGAATCACATTTTCTGTTCTTCTTGGTGTTGTTTTTGGACTTTATACAAACAATGGGAACGATTTCATTTATTGGATTGTATGCGCACTTATAATCGCAGCATGTGCAATTTTTGGTGATTTATTTCAATCGATGATGAAACGCTCTTTAAATATTAAAGATTCTGGATCACTTTTACCAGGACACGGCGGCATACTTGATCGTTTTGATGCACTTCTATTTGCCGTACCATTTTTTGTCGCATGGACATGGATTTATAATTACCTTTGACCAAATTTTATCAATGAAAATACACAGAGAAGGCTTTGTCATTATACTTGTGTCGCTATTGATTCTTTCCGGAATCCAAATTGGGAACTACTTTTTATACCTCTACACAGATTGGCTTTGGTTGTATATTCTGCTATCTCTTGGAGTGGTAGCGATGGTTTATTTGATTGTCCAATTTTTTCGCGTGCCAAACCGGTCGTGTAATTTTGAAGAAAATGATATCATGTGCCCCGCTGATGGAAAAGTAGTAGTCATTGAAGAAGTTGAGGAAACGGAATACTTTAAGGACAAACGAATTCAAATTTCTATTTTCATGTCACCGCTGAATGTTCATGCCAATTATAATCCTATTTCCGGAATTATCAAATACGTAAAGTACCATCCAGGACTTTTTCTTGTTGCATGGCATCCGAAAAGTAGCACTGATAATGAACGCTCAACCTTAGTTACGCAACATAAAAATGGGCGTGAAGTTCTGTTCAGACAAATCGCTGGAGCTGTGGCAAGACGCATCTGCTTTTATGTTAAACAAGAAGACCAAGTAAAAACAGGCGATGAATTTGGATTCATCAAATTTGGATCAAGAATCGATTTGCTACTGCCATTAGACACAACGATAGACATCAAAATTGGCGATAAAGTGAAGGCTAAAATGACCAAAATTGGAGAATTAAAAGCCAAATAAGCACTTCGATATATTTATTTATCGTAAATTGGTTGTTACAAAAGAAATCAAAAATCAACATATGAAAAAAATAGTTCTGGTATTGTCATTAACGCTCCTAACAGGAACAGTTGTAGTTGCGAATTATTCTTCTATGAGCAACAACGTGAAAACCGAAGTTGACGACAAAGGAAAAAAGAAGAAAAAGAAAGCTAAAAAGAAATCAAACGCAAAGAAAAAGGGTTCTTGCTGCTCAAGTGCATCATCATGTGCATCGAAGAAGAACGATTGAATACTCAAATCATTACAAAAAAGGCACCCAATAGGGTGCCTTTTTTACTTTCTAATGAGTACTATGGACTCATTTTAAAATAAGGCCAACGGGGCAATGATCAGAACCGTGAACACTGCTTAAAATAAAAGCAGATTCAATACGGTTGACTAATGAACTAGACACTAAAAAGTAATCAATACGCCACCCGACGTTACGTTCCCTGGCACCGCCTCGATAACTCCACCATGAATAATGCTCTCCATCGGTATTCGACTTCCTAAATGTATCCTCGAACCCACTAGCTGTATAGGCATTCATCCCATCTATTTCCTCTTGCATAAATCCTGCTGACTTGTTGTAATTGGCTTTTGGTCGAGCCAAATCAATCTCTTTGTGCGCAACATTGAAATCCCCACAAACAACAACGGGTTTTGTTTTCTCTAAGTCCTTTAAAAATCGTAAAAAAGCTCGGTCCCAATTTTGTCGATAAGCTAACCTGCGCAGGTCATTACCTGAATTTGGAACATATACTGTTACAAGATAATAATCTTCAAACTCTAGAGTGGTAACCCTACCCTCTTGATCATACTCTTCCACACCAATATCAGTAAAATGTGCAAGAGGTTCTAATTTCGTTAATATGGCTGTTCCAGAATATCCTTTGCGAGCTTTTGATTCATTACCGTAAAAATGATATTCGTCAAGTAAAGAAGCAACCTCTTTAGCTTGTTCGACAGTCGATTTTGTCTCTTGAAGACAAATAATATCAGCATCAACCTCGCGCATGTCTGCATGAAAATTTTTCTTCGCAATTGCTCGTATTCCGTTGACATTAAAGGAGATGATTTTCATAAATTAAAATTGGTTCACTCAAAATTAATTAAAGTTCATGAAAATCATTATATTTACCATGGTATTTAATTAGATCTAAGTTTTTTATGAATAAGAACAACCAACGCCGCCATTTTTTAAAAAAAATAACTCTTGGTACTACTTCACTCCTAGCATTTCCATTCTTTAGTAGTTCAAAAAAAACAGAAACCATGAAAGAAAATCATCCAATAAAGCGAATCAAACCACTCGGATTCCAATGGGAGACCATTGACCCTTTCTTATTTTGCGTACATCATGAAGACCAATATCCAAAAGGAAATGAACAGATGGGACCTGCAACTTCACTAGAGGGAAGGTCCATTGGACAAGATTTTATTATAAAAGATGGTTGGCGAATGTATCACGGAGGAACAGTTCCAGGCTTTCCAGGACATCCACACAGAGGCTTCGAGACGATCACGGTAGTGCGAGAAGGATTTGTTGATCATGCAGACTCAACAGGTGCTGCAGGACGCTACGGAAATGGAGATGTACAATGGATGACAGCTGGCAAAGGTGTACAACATTCAGAAATGTTTCCACTGCTCTCAACAGAGACAGAAAATCCCGTTGAATTGTTCCAAATTTGGCTCAACTTACCAGGAAAAAATAAAATGGTAGAACCGCACTTCGCAATGCTCTGGAAAGATACGATTCCAATCATCAAACAAAAAGACAGTGCAGGTAAAATCGAAGCAACCATTGAGCTAATTGCAGGTAGTCTTAAAAACGAAAAAGCGCCAATACCACCCCCAAATTCATGGGCTAACAATTCTTCAAATTCTGTAGGGATCTTCAATTTAAAACTAGAACCTGGAGCAAAATTTGAGCTACCTGGAACACGTGCTGGAGTTAATAGAACAATATACTACTACAGCGGAAATGGCCTCACAATAGAGGACCATAGCATACCAAACTATCATTTGGCAGAAGTAAATTCGACAAAAACCATTGTATTAAAAAATGGCATCGAAACATCAAAAATATTAATTCTACAAGGCAAACCTATCGGTGAACCAGTCGTTCAACACGGACCTTTTGTAATGAATACACGTGAGGAAATTCAACAGGCTTTTAATGATTACCACAATACAAAATATGGTGGCTGGCCATGGCCAGCGTATGAGCAAGTTCATGATAGAGATCGAAAACGATTTGCCTTACACTCCGATGGGCGACTGGAGGAGAAAGGTTAAATATTATTAAGAAGTATAAATTCACAAACACTGTTCGTATATTCGCCGAATGGCAGTTGACGCGCAGACTTTATCTGATCTAGAATTTAACACAATTCGCGAGTGGTGTGCCTCTTATGCGAAAGCACCAACTGCATTTGAGCGACTTACAGAACTTCAACCCATCACAAACTTCAATGAAATTGTTTATCAGCTCGACAAAACGAATGAATTCTTAAAAATCAGAACGGAGGGAGAAACATTTCCTCAACTCGACTTCGAAGAACTCACGGACGAAATTCGATTGCTACCGATCAAAAATGCGTCAATAGCATTGGACGGTTTCATGCGGATTCACCTGGCCTCTGAGCTTGTAAATAGACTGATTTACTTTTTCGATAAAAGGGAAACTGAATATCCACTTTTGAACAGCTCACTAGGGAAAGTATATCATACTCAATTAATTATTGAGCCAATTGAAAAAGTGTTCGATAAAACAGGAAAAGTTCGGGATGATGCATCAAATACACTTAATGAAATTCGAAAAAACATCGCTTCTGTAAGACGTCAAATCAATAAAAACTTTGATAAAGAATTAAGACGTCTTTCAAAGAACAATATTTTAGGAGATACAAAAGAAACTTTTATTAGTGACCGACGTGTACTCACTATCTTATCATCACACAAGCGAAAAATCACCGGCACAGTCGTAGGTTCAAGTAAAACAGGAGCATTTACATATATCGAGCCCCAGATTAATGTACCTCTGAACAACGAACTGGAGATGCTTCTCGATGATGAGCGTAAGGAAATTTTTAAAATATTGCAGGTATTACGTGTAGAGTTGAATGACCATTTACCGCTAATCACTGAATATCAAGATGTTCTCACTGAATTCGACTTTGTTAATGCGAAAACACGATTGGCAACCCAAATAAATTGTTCAAAACCCAAAATCAGTGAGGGCGAGTTAAAAATTGAACTCATTGATGCGTTCCATCCTATTCTATGGAAAAATAATAAAGAGCAGAAGAAAAAAACAAGACCACAACAAATACAACTGGATAAATTTTCAAGAATGCTGGTAATTTCAGGTCCCAATGCAGGAGGGAAAAGTATCACATTAAAATCAGTTGGGCTAATTCAAATTATGCTTCAATCCGGGCTACTTGTCCCTGTCCATGAAAATAGTACAATGTGCTTTTTTCAAAACATAATGAGTGATATTGGTGATAACCAATCAATCGCGAACGAGTTAAGCACGTATTCTTATCGCCTCAAGCGAATGAAGAATTTCCTCGATATAGCAAACAAAAACACCTTGTTTCTAATTGATGAATTTGGAACCGGTTCAGACCCTGACCTTGGAGGAGCATTGGCCGAGTCAATATTTGAAACCATCTATTCAAAAAAAAGTTTTGGAGTAATAACTACACACTACTCAAATATCAAACTTAAAGCCGATAAGCTAAGAAACGCACAAAATGGATGTATGCTTTTTAATACAGAGACATTAGAACCTCTCTACAAGCTCGACATTGGGCAGCCTGGAAGCTCATTTACCTTTGAAGTTGCAGCCATCAATGGTATCCCAGCAGAACTAATTGATGATGCAAAGACCAAACTCGACAATAAAAAGGTCAAAATGGACCAATTACTCAGCGATCTTCAAAAAGAAAAAACATACTTAGCTCGACTGAACAAAGAACACATTGAGGCTCAGGAAATTGCACAAAATGCACTTTTAGAATACAACAGCAAGAAAAAATCCTATGATATCAAAATGATTGATCTCCGTGAAAAACAAATCTCAACCGATAAGCTTCTTCAGGCAGGAAAAAAAATGAAAGTATTCATCGATCGCTTCAATAATGTATCACGAAAGAAAACAATCAATGATCCCCTTTTGGCGGAAATCAAAAAATATATTGCCGTCGAAAAAACCAAAATAGAAGGCGCCAAAAAAGCAGATAAAGTAAAGTCTACTGCAGAACAAAAAAAGAAGACCAAAAGGAAGTCAGAGAATCAATTCAATCGTCACAAAATAACAGTCGGATCGAAAGTTAAAGTAATTTCGACAAAGCAATCGGGAACCGTTGAGGAAATTTCTGGAAATACAGTTGTGATTGCATTTGGTTTTGCACGTATGAAAGTTCAATTGGACAAACTTACCTGGATCAGCTAGCAGAAATAAATTATCGCTGTACCCTCTTGTAAAGCCAAAAAGCGAAGCAACCAAAAAGAATATTTGGAATCCAAACGGCAACTGAAGTTGCGAATCCTAAATTCATTGCAGCTACCGTCGTCACTTTCATTGCAAAAATGTAGATAAAAATAATCCCCAATCCAATCGCGATATTTACTCCAACCCCTCCCCTTTTTTTCCTACTTGCAACGGCAATACCTATGATTGTTAAAACATATGTCGCAAAAGGATAAGAAGTGCGCTGATAAAGTTCAATTTCATACAACGGTACCATCGACGATCCTTTCTTTTTCTCACGTTCGATAAACTGCTTTAACTCAAAATAAGGCATTGTTTCCGCAATATTTTCTCGAGTTGCCATTTCATCCATTGTAAATTGAAACGATGTGTCTTTTCTTGCTCCCTCAGAGATAATATCATTTGTATCTCCAACTGTACGTTCGTAATAATTGCGAAGAATCCACTCATTTGTTCCTTTTTTATTCTCTGCCGTTTGCGCTTTCAAGAAGTAACCAATCTCTCCGGTCTCACTCTCCTGCTCAAAAACGAATTCCTGAGCCTGATTGCTTGCTGCCATATAATTGTCAAAATAAACAACCTGCCCACCCGGAAACTCTGCATGGTAATCTTGAATATACATTTCATTTCGATAAAACTTCTCTTCAAAATCCAAACGCATTTGGTTTGTGTTCGGAATAACAAAATGATTCAACGTAAGTGATATTAACATTAAAATTGACGCAGCAATCATGTACGGGCGCACAAAGCGTTTGAAAGGACGTCCGCTGTTGAGAATAGGAATAATCTCAGTATCCTGCGCCATTTTTGCGGTAAACCAAATCACAGAAATAAAAATGATCATCGAGGAGAACATATTCCCATAAAAAAGAATGAAACTCACGTAATACTGAAAAACAACCTCTTGGACCGTCGCTTGATTGGTCATGAAATCTGAGAGCTTCTCTGCCAAATCAAAAACAATGGACAGAAGCATGATAACTCCAAAAATGAAGAAAAAAGTCGTTAAAAACTTCTTGATGATATATTTATCTAGAATTGATAGCATTATAACCTATTATTCAACTTTGGGATCATTTGATTTTTCCAGGTAGCAAACGTCCCTGCTAAAATGTGTTTTCTTGCCTCTTTAACTAACCATAAATAGAACGATAAATTGTGTATTGTCGCAATTTGAATCGCCAAATTTTCTTTCGCGCGAATTAAATGTCTCAAATATGCTTTACTGTAGGTGGTGTCTACATAGGATGTTCCATTTGGGTCAAGAGGTGAAAAGTCTTTTTCCCATTTTTTGTTTTTAATATTTATAATTCCCTCAGAAGTAAACAGCATACCATGTCGTGCATTTCTAGACGGCATGACACAATCAAACATATCAACCCCCATGGCGATGCATTCCAAAATATTGGCTGGTGTACCTACACCCATCAAATATCGAGGTTTATCTTCAGGAAGAATACTACAAACCGTATCAGTCATCGCATAAAGTTCTTCACTTGGCTCTCCAACAGAAAGTCCTCCAATTGCATTTCCAATCGCATCATGAAAAGCAATCGTATCTGCAGATTCCTTTCTCAAATCGTCATATACACTTCCTTGGACAATTGGAAACAATGCCTGAGTATGGCCATATCTTGGTTCGGTTCGGTCCATTTGGTTAAAGCAACGTTTCAACCAGCGATGTGTCATATGCATCGAATTTTTTGCATACCTATAATCACACGGATATGGCGTACACTCATCAAAAGCCATTATAATATCTGCTCCTATTGATCGTTGAATATCTATCGCTCGTTCCGGTGTAAAAAAATGATAGCTTCCATCTATATGCGATTGAAAACGCACTCCCTCTTCTGTAATTTTTCGTGCTCCAGACAAAGAATATACCTGATATCCTCCACTATCTGTAAGTATGGGCTTTTTCCAATTGATAAATTGGTGCAGTCCTCCGGCGGGTTCAATAACATCCAATCCTGGCCGAAGAAACAAATGATATGTATTCCCCAGGATTATCTGCGCCTCTATATCTTCGCTAAGTTCATGCTGGTGAACACCCTTTACGCTCCCTGCCGTGCCAACAGGCATGAAAATCGGAGTCTCAATTACTCCATGTTCAGTGTGAAGTTCCCCAGCTCTTGCTTTCGATTGACTGTCTTTGTATTTTAAATCAAAGTGCATAAATATGTTAATAATTAACAGCCGTAAAGATAAATGTATTTAAGAAAGCCTGCATATTTGTAGAAAGTGATTTTGCATGTTTGATATAATACCTCAATTTCATGACGCCGCCGCAACCTATTTGTTCTTTGCATTTTGTGCCTTTGCAGGAATAAACCTACTGTACACGTTGCTTGTTTTTGGTCGCTTTTCGTTTCATAGCTTGAAAAAAGAGCAGACGAATAATGAAAAACTCCCAGTTTCAGTAATTATTGCAGCAAGAAATGAGTCCCAAAATTTGTACCATCATTTGCCTTTAATTCTTGAGCAAGACTATCCAAATTATGAGGTAATCGTCATCAATCACCAATCTATTGACGACTCTCAATATATTCTTGATGCATTCTCCCAGCAATACAAACATTTAAAAATTGTCAAAGTCGAACAAAGTAAGCACTTGAAATACGGAAAGAAATTACCTCTTACTATCGGCATAAAAGGTGCAAAATATGACCATTTACTTTTCACAGATGCCGATTGTAAACCCGCATCAGATCAGTGGATAAGTAGCATGTCTAAATTCTTCAGTAAGAAAAAACAAATTGTACTTGGATATGGCCCGTATACAAAAGAAAAAGGACTTCTAAACAAAGTCATTCGCTTCGATACAGCATGGATCGCGATGAATTATTTCTCATTTGCAAAAATTGGATTACCATACATGGGAATTGGAAGAAATTTGGCGTACACTAAAAAAGCATTCGTAAATGCTGATGGATTCAAATCGCATTATGCACTTTCATCTGGTGATGACGACCTTTTTATTCAAGATGCTGCGAAAAATAAGAACTATTGCATTAATATTGAATCAAATTCATTTTGCTATTCAAAAGGCGCTGAAGAATGGAAAGAATGGTTCAAACAAAAATCAAGACATTACACAACGTCAGAAAGGTATGGGGTTATTAAAAAACTAATGTTAGGAATATATCCACTATCAATGTTAATCATGACCACTTCCTTTGTTATTTTAATATTCGATTCGAATTTTAAATGGGTGACGGCTCTAACTTTTAGCTCAATTGCATTGATAAAATGGTTTGTAATAGGACGCTCTTTCAAAAGATTACACGAATCTAAATTTATAGTACTATTGCCATTATTGGACGTTTTATACTCATTTTTAACGCCATTAATGTTCTACTCAGTTGATAAAACAGACAGCAAAAAATGGTAAATAAAGACCACTTATCAGATAAAGCACAAAAAGATCTAGAATTGGTTGACAAAGCGGTTGCTGGAGATCAATTGGCTTATGCCCAGCTAATGGAGCGATATAGAGAGTCCATTTACTTTATGATGCTGAAAATGGTAAAAAACACCGATGATGCTGATGATCTGACAATCGAAGCTTTTGGAAAAGCATTCAATCGACTGCAGCAGTATTCCCCAAATTTCGCCTTTTCTACATGGCTTTTTAAAATCGCCTCAAACAATTGTATTGACTTCATACGTAAGAAGCGTATTAAAGTAACTTCAATGGATTCGGGAATTAAAACCAATGATGGTGAAACTGTATTTATTGATTCAAAAAGCGATACACGCGATCCAGAAGAGTCACTTGAGCACAAGCAAAAAGTACAACATATGCGCGATGTTGTAAGCAAACTAAAACCACGCTACCGGATCTTGGTGGAGAAACGGTACTTTGAAGAATTAAGCTACGAGGAAATCTCTGAAGAACTAAACCTTCCACTGGGCACGGTAAAAGCTCAGTTGTTCCGAGCCCGTGATTTTCTGTCCAATATGATGGAAAAAACAAAAGATTCAATCTAAATGGGAAATATTCAACTCATCTCAAAATATTTCTCAGACCTATCAAATGATCAAATCGAGAAGTTTAAGCAACTAGAGCCACTCTACAGGCATTGGAATGACCAAATCAATGTAATCTCAAGAAAAGATACAAGTAACTTTTACGAACGCCATGTTCTACATTCTCTTGCTATTGCAAAAGTTGTTCAATTTAAACCAGGCACAAAAATCCTAGACATTGGAACTGGCGGAGGATTTCCAGGTATCCCTTTGGCCATACTTTTTCCTGAATGTGAATTTCTTCTTGTTGATTCAATTGGCAAAAAAATTAAAGTTGTGAAAGAAATAGCCTCAACTTTAGATTTGAATAACGTTCAAGGAATACATGAACGTGCAGAGAATATCGATGGTCAATTTGACTTTATCGTAAGTCGCGCGGTGACTGCAATGCCTAAATTCCTAAAATGGACCAAAGGAAAGTTCCTAAAAACAAACAATAATGAATTTAGAAACGGAATCTTATATCTCAAAGGAGGAAATTTAAAGGAAGAAATGGAGACCGTCAGAAAAGCAATTCAATACTTTGAGATACCAGACTTTTATTCAGAAGCTTTTTTTGAAACAAAAAAAGTTGTTTATCTCAGAAACTAATCAAACACTCTCGATTATAGACAATCGGTGACTTTTCACTATCAAATCAAGCGCCCTCGAATTGTGCAACGCTTTAATTGAGCTTGTACTTCTTGAAGAAAACATCCCAATCCCAAACAAAATTCTCTACAATTTCATCCAAACGTTTTAGAAAAAGTGGATTTGGTGCTTGCATCCGCTTGAAGTACTCATCCTGAAAATTGTACAACATGTATTTGTCAAAAATCCCTTTCGACATGGCATAGACCATATTTCTCGAAGGATGATTGAGTCGACACATCATCGACTTGTAGTCTTTTATCAAATGTTTAAACTCTACAACCGACACCTCATAAATTCTTGCTAGCTTCTCAAACACGATACGCTCTATACGATCCGCTTGATCCGATTCAAAAGCACTTTCTAAAAAAGATAAATTTCCAACAACAATGACAAGGGAAAACTCATAACTTTGATTGTGCTGTATGCCTGGTGAGTGAACGAAAGCCTGATCTTCATTTATAAAATCAGCAATAATTGGAAACCCATTATCAATCGTTGAAAAAAGACCATTGATAAACACGTTAGCTAATTTATCATCAGAGACTTTTTTTCTTAATATAGTTCCAAACATATAGTGAGATTGAAATTAATGCGTTAAACAAATTTAACAAACTGTGATTCGAGATTGAAGCATCCTTTTTTGGGTTTTCAACATTTTTTTCAACAGTTGTTAACATGCTTGTTTACCTGTTCATGTGCCAATAATTCAAAAAAAACTGATTTTCATTAAATAATGTAAAGCAAATCTCTAATGAATTGTAACTTTAACTCACTAACAAATCGACAACTACAATGAAGCGAAGTCAAATCATCTTGTTTGTGATATTTATTGTTCTCACGACTGGAATTTTTATACAACTAAAGATCAATCAAAAGGAACAACCAAAGACGCTAAAAACAGAAGACAATATTGTATTCGTCCCGGTCAATAAAATAGTGAATAAAGCCCATACATTGAAACTGGTTTCCTATGGTCAAGTGAGTCCAAATCGCGAAATAATGGTTGCATTCAAGATTCAAGGCAAGCTCAAGAAAGGAGATTTATCAATGAAGCCTGGAGTCCGATTCACCACTGGTCAAATTTTGTACAAACTAGAAAATCTTGATGCATTTTATACGCTGGCAGCACGAAAGTCATCACTTTCAAACTTAATTATCGTCTCACTTCCTGATATTGAATTGGATTTTCCAGATCAAAAAGACAAATGGATTGCCTACTTAAATTCAATAAGCCCGAGTTCAGAAATGCCCCCGCTACCAAACATGTCAACGAAAGAAAAAATGTTCATGATGAACCGAAACGTGATTCAGGAACATTATAATGTAATCAGTATGGAAGTAAGAATGGCAGACTACCTTTATACAGCACCTTTTAACGGCACAGTACTCGATATATATGCTGAACCTGGGTCAATCGTGAATCCGGGAGTACAAATCGCAAAAATTGCACGTACTGACGAATACGAGGTAAAGGTTCCGATTCAAATGAAGGACCTTGACGCATTCAAGGGAGAAACTGAAACGCACTTCATGAACTCAGAAGGAGTCGCTATAGCCACCGGTAAGATTGTCCGTATTTCAGATGTTATCAATCAACAAACCCAATCCGCTGATGTTTATTATTCAGTAAAAGAACTCGATGGACAAAAAATTTACAACGGTATGTTTGTTAATGTTTGTACCAACAAAAAAGAAACAAAAAAATCTGCATTACTTCCCAGGACTGCCATAAAAAATGGAAAAGTAAACTGTCTAAATGGAACAAAAATTAAACCCATTGAAGTAACCATAATTGGTACAGTTCAAGATTCAATCTATGTTACTGGACTACCAGATTATAGCTCAGTTGTTTTAAGTCGAATGGGCAACATAGATAAAAAAGCCATTTACAAAGGAATCAAACGTTAACCCACGAGAGATGAATAAAATCATACAATTTTTCATAAATCGACCGGTATGGGGAAATGCGGGTATTGTGATTGTTTTGATGTTTGGACTCTTCACCGTCCTAAACATGAAAAAATCATTTTTCCCTGAATTAGAACCAAAAACAATTTTTGTTTCTGTAACCTTTCCTGGAGCCTCTCCAACCGAGATGGAACAAGGAATTACTATTAAGATTGAGCAAGCAGTAAAAGGCCTAGACGGTATTGATGAGATCAACTCGACATCAACTGAGAACTTCACTCAAGTTGCTATAACGGCAAACGAAGACACAGATATTGATGAATTGCTGAGCGACGTGGAAAATACAGTAAGTTCTATAAGCGGATTCCCAAAATCAATTGAGCCACCCATTGTAACAAAGCAAAAAACAGGAGGAATGGGAAGCGTAGTGGCATTCGTTGGTATTTCAGCTCGCAATCCCAATGGAGATATTACCAATCTCACCGATATGGCATCTCAGGTTGAAAACGAACTGTTGAATTCAAAAGAAATTACACAAATAAAGAAAACAGGATTCCCAGATAAGGAAATTAGTATAGAAATGCGCGAACAAGACTTGTTGCGATATAACATATCTATGCAAGAAGTAAGCTCAGCAATAAGCTCTAAAAATGTAGATATCACAACAGGAATTATACGTGGAACGATGGAAGATCTGAATATTCGTTCAAACAACAGATCGTCAGATCCAAATAAAATTAAAACTATTGTAGTCCGAACAACGCCTGTAGGTGACAATATTACTGTCGGAGATGTTGCAAACGTGAAGCTAACCTATTCAGAAGGATCACAACAAGCAAAATTCAATGGAAAACCAGCGGTCTCTTTCCAAATTGAAAAAACCATGGATCAAGACATCTCAAAAATAACGGATGCGCTTTACGACTATAGAGATAAGTTCAATAAAAACAACCCGGAATATGAATTCAACATCTTTTATGAATTCAATAGCTTGCTTGACGACCGGATCGATCTCTTGACTAGAAATGGGATAATGGGACTAATCTTAGTGCTCTTGTTTTTAGGTCTATTCTTAAACCTCAAGCTATCAGCTTGGGTTGCATTTGGTATTCCATTTTCATTCTTAGGAATGTTCATACTCGGTGCGGCATATGGCATCACAATCAACATGATCTCCTTGTTTGGTATGATCCTCGTTGTCGGGATATTGGTGGATGACGGAATTGTTATAGCTGAAAATATTTATACCCACTTCGAAAAAGGAAAGCCAGCACACAAAGCAGCTTTGGATGGGACAATGGAAGTAATTAAACCGGTATTCTCTTCGGTACTTACAACAATTGTCGCCTTTTCAATGCTCTTATTTATTGAAGGTATGGAAATGATGCGAGAAATGGCATTTGTTGTGATCGCATGTCTACTATTTTCATTGTTTGAAGCATTCATAATTCTTCCTTCACACCTCGGACATAAGACGGTTCTCTCTGAAAAGAAATCATCAAATGTTTCTTACTTTTTGGGATCTGGATTAATGGTTAGCGGTCTCATCGTAATTTACGTTGCTACAGGTCTAATTTCTGAGACCAATTCATATGGTCTGTTATTACTTCCATTCACCCTTATTGTTTTAGGAGCAACACTATTCATTACAGGATTTACAAAATCGCCAATGGAAAACAAAGTGCGAGAAGGTGCAGATCGTATGATCAAATACATACGTGATCATTGGTTCAAATCAGCTGTTGAAAATATTGTTGGAAGCAAGCGAAAATGGTTCTACTTTACCTTTTTTATACCCATGTTCTTCACAATTACGGCATTCATATTAGTTGGGAACGGCGTAATTGGAGCAACATTTTTTCCCAATATTGAGCCTGATTTCTTCACTATCGAAACAGCTTACAAACCAGGTGAATCGAAAACAAAGACCGAAAAATTCATCAATCGTGCAACTCAAATTTTAATTGAAGAAAACAATCGAATCATCAATGAAACAGGAGACACACTCTTAACCTACTATTCAAGTAATGTTGGCGCATCAATGAATATTGGGCAGAGCGGAAACCATACAGGAATGGTTCAAGTATTCTACAATGGTGAAGGGAAAAACACACCAGTCGATACCCTAATGAACCGAATTATTCGCAGAATCAATAGCAGCGAGGAAGGCCAACTTGCTGAGAATACATATGTCGGAGGGTTCAATCGATTTGGAAAAGAAATTGCCATCGGCCTAACTGCCCAAAAAGAAAACGATTTGTTGCGCGCAAAAAATGAACTTAAGCAGCGCATGGGAGAAATCGAAGGGGTAATCAATATCAAAGACAATATGCCTCCTGGAAAAAACGAGGTTGATATAAAAATTCGTCCTGAAGCTGAAATTTATGGACTTACTGAAAGTTCGATTCTTGCGCAAATTCGAGGTGGATTCTTCGGTACAGAGTCGCAACGGGTAATTGTTGAAACGGACGAAATCAAAATCTGGGTCCGCTTTCCTTTAGAAGATCGAAACTCATTGTTCGATCTAAAAAACATGAAAATTAAAACGCCACAGGGAACAGCTATTCCACTCAAAAATATATGTGATTTCAATATGTCAAGAGCCCCTGAGACACTAAAACGTCTCGATGGCCAACGTATCATTACAGTAGACGCGGAATGCACCGACCCTGATCAGGTTGCAAAGATCAATACCAAAATTGAAGAAAGTATTCTAGAAGATATGTTCAAATCATATCCCAATCTAAGCAGTGTAGAGCAAGGACAATCCAAACGTCAAAAAAAAGCGCAAGCCTCTATGTCTGGAATTGTTCCAATTGGTTTAGTGATCATGTTCATCATCATTACTCTTCACTTTAATTCACTGAGTAGTGCGTTTCTAATTATGCTTGTCATTCCATCAGGAATTGCTGGAGCAATCATTGGGCACGGCCTGATTGGAATACCCGTTTCAATATTATCTATGTTTGGAATTGTTGCGCTGATCGGAGTTCTGGTAAATGATGCTATCGTATACCTCGATCGTTACAATGAACTATTAAAACAGGGGCAAGATGTCACGACCGCAGCGAAAGGAGCTGCCGTATCGAGATTTAGACCCATCCTCTTAACTTCACTTACAACCGTTGCTGGACTGCTACCAATTATATTGGAAACGAGTATGCAGGCTCAATTCTTAATTCCTGTGGCGGTATCAATTGCTTTTGGAGTCTTGTTCGGAACAGTATTTATATTGGTATTTTATCCCTCTGCGATTTTATTCTGGAATAGAGGAAGAGTTGCATGGAGAATTATTATCCACGGTGAGAAAATTGAAGAATTTAGCAGTGTTGAACCTGCTTTGAAATTTGAAAAAAATCAACATGAATTTGAAACAAAGTAAGCTCGTATTTTATCTGCTAATTGCGCTTTCAGGACAAGCTCAGAGTGATTTATCAGCTTCTGACGCCGTGTTTACCGCTCTAGAAAATAACTATGAAATCGTTATTTCACAAAAACAACTTGAAATTACGCAAACAAATAATTCATGGTCTGAGGCTGGTGCTTTCCCCACAGTTGATCTTTCAGTAATGAATGGTTATTCTTTGCAAGACAACAGTAACAATGAGGCTCCATTTACCATTCAAGGCCTCATCTTGAACCAAAGTATCACGCCTTCACTAAATACAAACTGGAATATCTTCAATGGCTTTGCAGTGCGAATTTCTAAACTGCGACTTGAACAACTTGAGCAACAAAGCGCGAACAATGCAATGGCTATTATTGAAAACACCGTTCAAGATGTACTAAAAGCATATTATACAGCTCAACTTCAAAACGAAAGAAAAGGGCTATTCGAAAATATAATGGCACTATCACGGAATAAAGTGAACTATTATGAACTGAAAGAAAAATATAGTGGCTCAAACTCGCTCGAACTGCTGCAGTTTAAAAATCAGTATTTAACCGATAGCACCAATTATTTACTTCAAAAAATTTCGTGCGAAAATGCACTCCGAAATCTTGTGCTACTGATGAATGATACAACTATTGCAATCGACAAAATGAAACTTACGGACGAATTGGACCAGCGCCTTATCGACGCTGACTTCTCCAATGCACAGGAAGAAATGCTCGCAAACAACCAAAACCTCAAGAACCAATACATATCTCTTGAACTTCAAAAAACAAATACATCGTTTCAGCGCTCTTTTCTATATCCCACACTTAACTTCCAAGCAGGAGTCAATCCGAATTGGGCAACACTACGCGAAATCAAAGACAGTAACTTTGAAGCAACAAGCAATAACATATCATATTACGGGAACTTAAACCTCCGCTTCAGCCTTTTCAATAATTGGAAGAACAAACGTGCCGTCGAAGTATCTAAAATCCAAGAAGAAATCGGTTCAATGAACATTGAGAGTATGAAACAAACCCTCTCGAGCACTCTGAAAAACTTGATATCGCTCTACAAGACTCGTGCTCAACTCGCAGATATTTCAAAAGAAAACCTCATCTACAGCACAAAAGCTCTTAAATTGGCAGAAGATCGATTTAATGTAGGTAGTATTAATTCAATCGAATTTTCTGGGTTTCAAAACAATTATCAAAACACGCTAATTCAACATTACGAGAACTTATTCAACAAACTTGACACCTACTTAGAGATCTATAAAATGACAGGTCGAATCGGACTGAAGTACACAAATTAATTATCAAAGATCAACCTTCTAAGCGAATCGCGCTCCTTTTTCAACGATTCAATGTCATTCTTTTTACTTCGCATCAATAAAATAAACTTCCGTTTAAATAAAATATGCCTGTAATACTTCGAATAATAAAAAGCCAATAGTCCTGATGCTGGCATTGCAAGGAAGTAAAGACTTTTGACCCAATATTTAGGGGCGAATAGTTCGCTAAAAGTAAAAAGAAAACAGAAATACATTATTGGATACAGAATCAAACTGAGCAGAACTGATACCGGTGCATGATACTCTACGTCTTTCACCCGATTTGTCACAAAAACGTCAACAAGTTTGTACTGAATGATATTGTGGATCGCACCAAATAGAAAAAAAGGCAGTCCCATCAACAAGAAGAAAAAAGACGTCAATAATTGTCTAGAAAACATGCGTCCTCTGTATTTTCTGTCAAGAAACCCTGGTTTTATATCTAATGATTGAATTTTCCAATTGAGATCTTCAACCAAAAATTTTATTTCCGCAATCCTCCAGGGTTGTGAAATTCGAAAAGCATTCATCTGATCAAAGATACTTCGCATTAAATACACATCTCGCTCTACGCCTTTTCTGTCGGTTTTTACGTAGTCAGACGATAATATGTCTACAATATTTTCCACCAACTCCTCTTCTTCTTTTTCCTCTGAGTGCAATAGAATACGAGATAGTCCCATGCGGAACTCCTCTGTGAGTTTACGCGCTGATTTTAGAGAATCCTTTTTAAACTCTTCGATGTAAGGTGCTGGAAATATTGGTTGACCAACAGTGGCCAGAACAGAACTTCTAAACTTTTCAGGTTGAACATAAATCAATCCAATTGGCACAACTGATAAATTCAATTTTCCAGAATTCCTCAATTCCGTTTGGATTGCAATTCGAGCTGCACCGGACTTTAATCTCCTCAATAAACGCTCCTGAAAACTATTCCCCTCCGGAAAAATAACCAATGTTTTTCCCTCCTCAAGAAGTCGATAGCAGGCCTCAAATGAATCGATATTGGAAACGCCTGGGGTTTTCGAGTCAATCATTCTGTTAACCGGAATCATACCCAACCCGTTAAGCACCCAACGACGTAAAGGACTTGAAAAAAATGTTCCTTTTGCCATGTAATAAACACGCTGCTTACAGATGTATCCAATCATCCATGCATCCATAAGTGTATTGGGGTGGTTCGCAATAATAATCTTAGGTCCTTTCGTATCGATATGCATGCGGTTTTTAACCCGAATCTGACGATAGAACAGACGAATACCAACAATAACAACTATTCGAAGAAAATGATAAAACATATATTTCACAAGAAAGATAATAATTCTCTTAAGTAGTTAATGGTTGTTTTCTCTGAATAAGAACTAAATTTACCATGTGAAAACCCCAATTGCATATCTCAATGAAAATGATGGCACTGGTATCTTTGCATTTGGTGAAGGTCCAAGATTTGTGCTGAATTCTAATGAGGAATTAGAAGAAATGCAGTCGTTCATCAATGCACATAAAGGACGCTACTTATTTACAACATTAAGCTATGACTTAAAGTCAACAATTCAGGGTTTATCATCAAAAAACAAAGACAATCAAGAATTTCCTTTAGCAACAATATGGGCGCCGGAATCAGTAGTCTCAATTCAACATGATTCAATCAAAGAGTTCTTGTTTGGTTCTAGCTCGGCTCAAAAAATCAAATTTGTTAACTCTTTTTTTTTGACCAAATTGAATCCATCGCCACTGAATGCAAACTTTCAGGCACGACTTTCAAAAAAAGATTATCTGCAACACATTGAACAACTAAAGTATGAAATTCAAATGGGAACCATTTATGAGGTCAACTTCTGTCAAGAATTTTATGCTGAAAATGTTCAAATCGAACATCCTGCCGAAGTCTATTTTAAGCTAAATGAAATCACCCAAGCACCGTTTTCTTGTTACATTTCTATGCCTGACTTTGAGGTTTTCTGTGGGAGCCCAGAGCGATTCATTAAGAAACAATCGAACAAATTAATTTCCCAACCGATCAAAGGCACGAGCAAACGCGGAAAATCGAAACAAGAAGACGTTGGACTAAAAAGTATACTTTTAAATGACCCCAAGGAACGTGCAGAAAATGTAATGATCGTTGATCTGGTTCGAAATGATTTATCTCGAATAGCTAAAAAAAACAGCGTATCTGTTGATGAATTATTCGGAATTTATACATTCGAAACTGTACACCAAATGATTTCCACAATTTCTTGCGAAATTGAAGATTCAATAACTTTTACAGACATTTTGAAAGCAACATTTCCGATGGGTTCAATGACGGGGGCGCCGAAGCATAGCGCAATGCAGTTGATAGAAAAACATGAAGATTTTCAGAGAGGTTTGTATTCTGGATCAATTGGATATATTGCACCAAATGGCGACTTTGACTTCAATGTTGTAATTCGAAGCCTCATTTACAATACCAAAAATAAATACCTTTCTTGCCCTGTAGGAGGAGCAATAACAATTCAGTCAAAGCCAGAGGCTGAGTATGATGAATGCAATACAAAAGTGCAGTCTATTTTACAAGGTATGAATGCATAGAATAGAAAAACATATTCAATCCAACTGGAGCCACCTGAGCTCTAAATCGATCTCTATTGCATGCAGTGGTGGACTTGATTCGATGGTATTATTAGCTCTATTCTGCAAGCTAGAATTAGATGTAAATGTCTTACATGTCAATTACAAATTACGAGGACAAGACTCGGAAGATGATGAAAAATTTGTCCGGAAATTCTGCCAAAGCAAATCGATTAAATGTGAAGTTCGACAAATCGATTTAAATGAACATCTAAAATCAGGTGGTAACTTACAGCAAAAAGCACGCGACTTTAGATACAAATGGTTTCAAGAGATCGCAAACGGATCTGATAACAATAGAATCGCGTTGGCCCAGCATGCAGATGACCAAGTGGAGACATTCTTTATTAATCTTGCCCGAAAATCTGGTATTATGGGACTGGCTTGTATGCCTGAAGAAAATAATGGAATTATTCGACCGCTACTCCCCTTTAAAAAAGAAGAATTAAGCTCATACGCCAAAGAAAACAGAATTCAATGGAGGGAAGATCGATCGAATAGCGATAAAAAATACCGCCGTAATTTACTTCGGAATGAAGTCCTGCCATTTGTAAAAAAGACCATTCCAACATTGGAGGAGAGTGTTCTCATACTTGTTCGACAATTTCAATCCAAACAGAATGAACTAGAGCTTGCAGTTGAGCCGATTTATAAAAGTATCCTAAAGAATCACATGCTTTCAATGCATCAATTTGAGAAGATGTCTGAAAATGCAAAAATTGAATTGTTCCGGATGCTTGAGCAACCTCATGGAATAGCTCAGGAAGTGGAAAAACTGAATCAAAAAGGAACAAAAGTTCCACTTTTAGCAGCTACAGACCATACATTTTCCTCTGTTGTATTCGATAAAAGTCAATTGAGTTTCGTTTCAGCAGAAAACAAGTCAATTCCACACTTAAAATTTACTACGATTGATACACTCCCAGAAAAATTTGGAAAAACTGAAATCTATTTGAATCCAGAAAGAATCGAAGGGAAACTAGTTTTGAGACGTTGGAAATCAGGAGATAGAATTTCTCCAGTTGGCATGAAAGGAACTCGTTTAATATCTGATATTGTCTCAGATGCCAAATTGACGGGGATTCAAAAACAAAATATATTCGTACTTGAAGATGAGAAATACATTCACTGGTGCGTAAATCTCTGCATCGGCAGAGTTGCGCTAGCTTCAGAAAATACAGAAAAAATAAAGGTCCAACTTAGTTATTGAAGTTTTCTAATCAACTAAAACCTCCTCAATTGGTCGACCTGTCATTGCGTTGACTTGCTGCAAATACATCAAATGAGTTAAGGTTGAAGTTATGTCCGTTATGTTCATAGGACGAAAAATTTCCATCTCTTTGATTATATTTCCATACCACAACAACGGAACATGGGTATCATAGCTGTAGGCTGACCCGTGAGACGTTCCTTTTCTTGCCAACTCAGAATCCTGTCCTTTGGGCAAGTATCCGGGCTCTAGGATCAAGACAACATCACCACTTTCGGAATGGTGGTAACCATTTCTTACCTTGTTTAACCATGGATCATCAACATTCGCATTGTAAAGTTGACCTCCCGTAAAGACCCGCTTCACTCCAGCCCATTGGATCGCATATTCAGCAACGAAATCAACAACCTCATTCAAATCCAGACCTAAAATTGAAATACTATCATGGTTTAGATATATATTCAAATTGTCTTGCTCTAAAACCAATGCTTGTCCATATTTTTCAGTCATTGCCGCTTTAAGCTGAACCATATTCGTATCCATAAAAACATAACCTCCTGGTAACCCTTGATCAGTTAAATTCTGAGGCACAGGAACTACTGCATGATCTGCGGTTAAGAAGATGACAAAATCTTTCTTCCCAACAGACTTTTTTAAATATGAGATTAACTTTTCAACTTCTAAATCTAACCTCAGGTAGATATCCTCAATCTCTTTTGAATATGGACCAAAAGCATGTCCAACGATATCTGGAGTTGAATAACTAATACATAACATATCAGTTTGATTGTCTTGTCCCAATCCCTCTGCAAGAATTGACGAAATTGCCAAATCGGTGAGAATTGTATTGCCGTATGGAGTATAAGGCAAAATTCCTTGTGCCGTAACGCCCTCAATTGCTGTCATGGCTTTTAAATTGTATGGGAAAGTTGGTGTTTCTTTTCCTGGGAGTAAATGTTCATACTTTGAATTGTCTACCCCACTCTCAGTGTATGTGTTAATGTCATAGAGTGTGTTCCAGGTTCCTGACATATATTTTTCAGAATATTTTTGTGCATTGAACTGCTTCACCCATGTTGGAAGCTCTTGCATATAATAAGTACTTGTAATAAAATTACCAGAACTATAGTCGTACCAGAAAGACCCATCGCTGAGATGGCCACCAGGTAAAATAGCTCCTCGGTTTTTTATGGACATAGAAATTACCTTCGCATTTGGATAAGTCAACTTTAACTGATCTGTTATTGTGTTCGACTTCAGGTTTATCGGAGAACAAGAACCAGCATTTGAGGCACTCCCGACAGTCGAATATGAAGAATCTTCAACGCAATTTATCGACCTCCCCAATTTTCGATCAAACCAATCATTCGCAACAATACCGTGATTGCTTGGTGTAGTTCCTGTATAGATAGAGGCATGTCCAGGACCTGTATACGTAGGTACATAATTGAAATTCATATTCCTACAATTTGCTCCATCTTTCATCATTACCTTAAATCCATGATCTGAAAACTTATGAGAAAAGCGATAGAGGTATTCGTAACACATTTGATCCACGACAATTCCTACCACTAGTTTGGGAGAATTATCTTGTTGCCCTTTCGAGACAATCGAACTTAAAATAAAAAGACCAAAAAGAAGTTGCTTTAATTTTACCATGAAACAAAAATATTGATTTAAACCCGCCTTAGAACAATTTACATACATTAACTTTGTATTAAATATCATTAATTATGCTCGGATTGAAGCTCCCAACAGATCCACGTTGGGTAAACATAGTTGAAAAAAACATCGAAGAAATTTTAACTGATCACGCGTATTGTGAGCAAAAAGCAGCGAGTAATGCCATTTCTGTTATCGTTAAATATGCTGAATACCCAGATCTTGTTGAAGCAATGACAGCAATCTCTATTGAAGAAATGGAACATTTTGGGATGGTTCACAATAAAATTTTAGAAAGGGGACTTAATCTTGGCTTTGAGCGAAAAGATCCCTACGTGAACGACTTAGCAGATCATTTGCGAAAGGAGAATTCCGGTGGATCAAGAGTAAATCAATTCGTCAACCGTATGCTGTTTGCAGCTATGATTGAAGCCAGAAGTTGCGAGCGATTCAGAATTTTGTCAGAAGAAATAAACGATATGGATCTCCGCAATTTCTATCGCAATTTAATGGAGAGTGAAGCAAGACATTATACAACGTTTTTAAATTTCGCCCGCAAATATGGCGAAGGTGTGGATGTTGATGCAAGATGGCAAGACTTCTTAGCTTTTGAAGCCACGCTTATGAGTAAATATGGTCGGAGTGAAACAATGCATGGATAACTCCTCAATAGAAAACACAGAATTCCTAATGAATTACAATAAGTTTAGCTGGTTTTACAGCTTTTCCAGCGTTTAAAACCTTAATCATATACCATCCACTCGGCAAACCTGATGTATCGATAATCACCTGGTTCGTTTGATCTACTATTTTTTTCTTGGCTACCAGATTACCGGTTGGATCATAAACACAAACCCAATCATTCGCAATCAATTGAGATGTGCTTAAAACAAATTGTTCATCGGCTGGATTTGGAAATGCCATCACTTGAAAATATTGCTCATCTATACCTAAACCTCCAATAGTTGCAATCTCAAAATCATCAAAATAAAAACCGTCCATTGTCAATCCTCCATCAGATCCAAAAGCAAATCTAACTCGAATCGTTTGTCCGAGATAATCTGATAAATTAATCTGTTCCAATACCCAATCAGAGCTGCCCTCCCAAACGGGCTCACCGGGTGGCTGAACACCACCACCCCATTGACCATTATCACCCTCAACAGTGTATGTTCCGCATTGACCTACCCATGAATTTCCACCGTCATAGGAAACTTGAAATTGACAATAATCATAATCGGATTCAATATCCCATTTTGCATAGAAGGAGACAATTGCGGACTGCGCATTCGTCAAGTCAATATCATCTACATATCGATACGTTTCAAAAGCATCATTACTGTAATCGCCTCCATCACTCTCAGTAAAACTCGACACTGGAGAGTATGAATCATCCGTTGTTGTTGACCAGCTCCCAATCCAGTTTGAACTGTTGGCGGCGTCGTCAAATACTTGTGGCACCAATTGTCCAAAGAGCTTTGTAATTGTATCGTATTTGGCCCAAGAACCATAATCTGTTGTTATTACATATTTGATCTCATCACCCGTCTGAATACCTGATGTAAGCGCATAATTAACAGTGCCAGAAGCAAAGGAATTCCAATTAATATCATATTGAATTGGCGCTCCAAGAGACTGAATGTTCAAAAGAGGTGTAAATAAAACTGTCACAACACCTGATTCAATCCCAAGGCGATGAACATTGTGAGTAAAACTACCCGATGTAAGTTCAACATATAGTGGATCCGCTTCTTTCACCACTAAATATTTGTGTGCAATATGCGCCAAAATCATATTTGGGGAAATCATCTCTTGACACGTTGGTACCACCTCACCTTGAGTTGGCCAAAAGTCTGTTCCAATTTCAGGCGTCATTGAAAAAACAGTATCCTTCATGACCAAACCTATATCCATCTTGTACATATAATCATCTGAATTTCCAGATGCAGGATACAAACTGGTTGCCTTCTGGGCAACGTACCCATTCATTGAACACATATGACCAGTGAGTTCTGTAAAGTAATCATGGTGATCTGCAAACTCTGAAGCTTCAGCACCTATTGGATGTAATAAAAGATTACCATAGGAATGTGCATTGAATGCAGCCTTGAAACCCTTTTGCTCTGATAGCCAACGGATGGCTTGTGTCTCTGGCTCAGAGAAGGCAGAGGTGCCCGGATAGGTATCACTATCTTCATTCGAGCTTACCCCAGTCGTATTCCAGAGATACGAATAATTTCTATTTAGATCGACTCCAGGGTTGAATGTTCCAACAGCAGCCTTATTTTTTCTGTGCATTCCAAAACCATTCGGATCATTTGACTCGTTTTGCAAATATCCATCAGGATTGATACAAGGAACAAAGTACAATTCAGTATTGTCAACCAAAAATTGCACCTCTGAATTTGTAGCATAATTCTCAAGTAAATACCACATGTAAAATATGGTCTGTGACATACTCATGGGCTCCCGTGCGTGATGAATTGAGGTATACAGTACCTTTGGTTCAGAGGGATCATCAGTGGTTGGGTTATCTGAAATTTTTACATGATAAATCGACCGTCCCTCATGAGTTAAAAATGTGGAAATCGGAGCACGTGTAGTAATTAGGTTAGGATAGAGAATTGCCATCGAATCCAGGGCATTTAGCATATCTTGATACTTATAAAAGCCTGCATAACTATCGTTTTCAAAATGATGCACAGGTGGTGCGGGAAGAACATCATTATTTTGAGTACAGCTCACATTCTTGGCCTGAAAAATGGGCAATTGATTTTGTTTTGCATAATACGATTTTACATCATCGACTAAAATTTCATAATCAAAACCGTTATCTGCAATCCGTTGAATTTCATTCTCTGAAAAATCGCTGATGAAAAAATATCCTGACTTATGTATACCATGATCAACCGGAATCCCCAATTCTGACAACTCTTCAAGACCATTATTGTCTAATATTATTTTGACTTTTGAATAACTTTGGGAAAAGCCCATGCCAGAAAATAAAAATGCAACGACAATTAGATAAAATTTCATACTTCTTAACTTTTAATGCTTTTGCAATTTAAGGACAAATTCTGTACAAATCACGCAATTTATCGTCTCTTCTGACCCAATTTAAAGCCAAATAGGTGAATTAAAGCTGATCAGCTCTAACTATTGTTTGATAACCTAGAAAAACAAACTATTTTTACGTTAAACTATAAAATACACGATCAGATGTCAGAGAAAAAAGTATCGTTTTGGAGAATATTTTGGCCAAGCTTAATCGCAGCAATAACTGTATCAATTCTTGGATGGGGTATTTGGGCACTCATTATAGGAAGTGCTTTGCGCGTTGAACCTTTCGAAGTTGCAAGCAAGACAGTTCTTCATATGACACTTGATGGACAAATAGGAGAACGCACAAAAGCATCACTCAATCCGACAGAATTAAAGTTAGACAATCAACTCGGTCTTGCAACAATTTTATTCGCACTGAAAGAGGCGAAATCTGACGACAATATTGAGGGGGTATTTTTGGAAATAGATAATTTAAATTGCGGAATGGCTTCGGCTCGAGAAATTCGAAACGCCATCAATGATTTTGAAAAAAGTGGAAAGTTCGTAGTTGCATACAATGGAGGTGAAATGGTCTCCATGAAAAACTATTATCTTACTTCAGCCGCAAATGAAACTTATGGGTTTCCATCATCAAATATGGAATTTTTAGGCTTGGGCGGAGAGCTTATGTTTTTCAAAGGTCTACTGGACAAGCTAGAAATAGAAATGCAAGTGATTCGTGGATCAAATAACGACTTTAAAAGTGCAGTTGAGCCCTTTTTCAGAACGAATGCAAGCGACTCTTCAAGAATGCAAACAGAAAGATATATGGCGAGTATGTGGCAAACAATGCGCGAAGATATTGCTGCTGATCGGAATGTTTCAATAGAAAAACTCAATGATTTGGCAGAAAACGCATCCATTGTATCCGTTTCAAATGCAGTGAAAAACAATTTGATAGATGCAACAAAATATAGAGATGAAGTTTTGTCAATCATTGCCAAGAAGATTAAAGTAAAAACTTCTAGTGATATTGAATTCCTCTCATTCTCAAAATATGCAAAAGAACGATTTTATCAAGATCAAACCCTTACAAAAGGAGATGCACCAAATATTGCTGTAATATTGGCAGAGGGAGACATTTCAAGAACAGGTGAAGGATTGACTTCTGAGGATATTTGCAAATTACTCAAAGAGGCGCGCGAAAACAAGACGATTAAAACCGTTGTACTACGAGTAAATAGCCCAGGTGGAAGTGCGCTGGCAAGTGATGAAATCTGGAGGGAAGTACAACTCACAAATGATAAAAAAGAAGTTATTGTTTCAATGGGAGACTTGGCCGCCTCAGGTGGTTATTTTATCGCTGCACCAGGAACAACAATTTTTGCTGAACCGAACACAATAACAGGCTCTATAGGTGTGTTTGGAGTAATCCCCTACATTGGTGCAATGCTAGAGAATAAATTGGGAATTTCATTCGATCCAATCGGAACCAATACACACAGTGTAATGTCATTAAATAGGAGATTAAGCGAGGATGAACGTCGCACCATACAGCAAGAAGTTGACAAAATATACGATCGCTTCAAGGAGGTTGTAGCAATTGGAAGAGGAATGACACTGGAGCAAGTTGGAATCGTTGCTCGCGGTCGCGTTTGGACCGGCACAGACGCGCTCGAAATTGGACTTATTGATCAAC
>Ga0257114_1000287_pt1 | contig 39305 bp, 27 predicted proteins | sample SI112_10mmetaG_FD_190149 | JGI IMG/M metagenome (GOLD analysis project Ga0257114, IMG submission 190149) | Marine microbial communities from Saanich Inlet, British Columbia, Canada - SI112_10m | ecosystem: Environmental > Aquatic > Marine > Inlet | place: Canada: British Columbia | collected...
AAACTCGCCGAAGAAGAGGATGAATCATCCGAAGAATCTGAAGACAGCGATGACGAGGAAACGGAAGAGTTGACGAAACGAGTGGCTGAGTTGTAGATTAACGTAGTAGTCAGTAGCGTGCCAGTAGTGTTTGTACAGTTCGTATTTCACATAGTTCAGTATTCGGGCGATTCAGCATTCAGGCGACTCGGTCATTCGGCATTCGGGCGACAGGACGATAATAGGCAACGAGAGCGTAATTTGGTCGCCTGCGAGTCGCCGAGTGTCCTCAAGAATGTCAATTGTGTCCTCAAGAATGTCAATTGTGTTAGCATGTCGTGCTTCTTCTTGTTCTTGTTGTTCTTCTCGTCGTTCGTGTTGTTCCGACGCCGCCTCGTCGGGCGAGGGCGTCGGCGTCGGCTCGTCCCCGTGTCGGCGGCGGCATGCGCGAAGATGATTCGCGAATCCGGCGGCACGCTTCCCGATAAAACCACAATGCGGGCACACCAACGATTGCGATTTCTTGTGCGTCGACGCGAGGGGCTGATTTGCCGACAACGTCTTCAACTTTTTCATCTTTCGTGCTCTGTAAATTCGACTGTATTCATTCTTTTTCAACCGCTTTCGCTCTTTTCGTTCTGTATCGTCGCTTCCCTCCGTCGTGCTCGCGCTCTCGTAATATTTCACGTCTGCGCGACTACGGCGACGTTCGTCGATCTCTGGCGGAGGATACCCAGGTTCCAAGGCTTCGAGAATGGTGTCGATCTGAACGATGTCGTCGTCGACATCCTTGGGACTCAGGCACAAATCAAATCGTGGCACGCGTGCGGTGACGCTGTAGAGAGCGTTTTGTTTTCTGATCGATCCTACGGCACCGCAGTACTGTGGTTGGTCAGTTCCTGAACGTTTGTGTGTGCGCGCGCACTACCTTGCCAGCACCCTGTTGTATCGAGCCGTCCTCTTTAAACACCGTCAATTGCGAGCGAATGAAACCGGGATAGATGGTTCTATCGATCAAGCGCTCGAGCTCGCGGCCGACGGTGCGACGGCGGGTCGCCATGAAGAGATGAAGAGAAAGAGAGAGAGTCGAAGTATGAAGATTGCGCGGTTTGGACGATTCTCGTTACACGTGGGTTTCTTCTAAATCAAGTCGGCCACGTTCATGGGCATTTCGTCGATTTGCGTGGAATAGTACTGTTCGATATCTCTGAGCGCACGCACGTCGTCTGCCTTGACGAAGTTGATAGCGACGCCCTTGCGTCCGTATCGCCCCGAGCGACCGATGCGATGGATGTAGTTTTCACGGTTGCCCGGAAGATCATAGTTGATGACTAAAGACACTTGTTGAACGTCGATACCGCGCGCCCAGACGTCGGTTGTGATCAATACGCGCGTCGTACCGCCTCGGAACTCGTTCATGATTTCCTCGCGCTCCTTTTGAGGCATGTCGCCGTGCATGGCGGAGACTGTGAAGTTGTTCTGTCGCATTTTCTCCGTGAGCCAATCCACCTTCTTCTTCGTGTTGCAAAAGATCACCGCTTGCGTGATCGTCAGCGTGTCGTACAAATCGCAAAGCGTGTCGAACTTCCATTCCTCGCGTTCGACGGCGACGAAGAACTGCTTAATACCTTCAAGCGTTAATTCGTCGCGCTTGACCAAGATGCGCATCGGATCCGTCATAAACTTGCTCGTCATCTCCAACACTTCGTTCGGCAGCGTGGCGCTCACCAACACCACCTGCGTTTCCGGCGGCAAGTATCTATACACATCGTAAATCTGTTCCTTGAACCCTTTATTCAACATTTCATCCGCCTCGTCGAGGACCAAAATCTTAATCCCGCGCGTGCGTAAATTCCGCCGCTTTATCATATCGAACACCCGTCCCGGCGTCCCACTGACGATGTGACAGCCGTAATCTAATTTGCGAATGTCATCCCCGATCGACCGTCCCCCGATGCACGCGTGCACTTGCACGTTCATAAAATTCCCCAGCGACAGCGCCGTCTTCTCCGTCTGCACCGCCAACTCTCGCGTCGGCGACAGCACCAATCCCTGCACCTCCCTCGATGTCGTGTCCAACATCTGACACAGCGCCAGCGATATCATCGACGTCTTCCCCGTCCCGCTCTGCGCCTGCGCGATCACGTCCCGTCCGGATATTATCGGCACCACCGCTCGCTGTTGAATCGCGCTCGGCTTTTCGAACCCGTACGAGTACAGCCCGCGCAGCAAATCCTCACGAATTCCCATCGCGTCGAACGTCGCGCGCGGTTCGATCCCTTCCGACGTCTCGAACGATATCTTTTCATCCGCGTCGTAGCTCGTCGCGGTTCGCTTGCCCGCGTCTTTCGCCATCGCGCGCGCTCGCCGCCGTCGATTCGCCGCCGCCGACGCCGCCGTCGACGGAACGATTCGCGCGCGGTCCGACCGCGCGCGCGCGACGGCGACGACGCGACGACGCGACGACGACGACGACGACGACGACGACGACGACGGTTCGCGTCGGTCGCGACGCTCGAGCACGCGAGCGCGAATGCGGCGCGCGATGCGCGCGAATGCGCGACCTCGAGGTCTTCGGCGATGTCGACGCATTGAGACGCGCGCGCGAGTCGGTGCGCGACGCGCTCGAGCGGCGCGCGCGCCGTCGACGCGCGCGCGCAGCGCCTATCGGTCGTCATGGCGCCCGCGTGGCACGGGCCGTACTGCGTGAGCGTCGTCGCCGTCATGTTCATCGCGCTGCTGAAAAATGTCGCGGGGCCGGACGTGTTGATGCTCGGCGCGCTCGCGCTCGAGCTCGCGGCTTCGATCGTGGACCTGGGCGAGGGATTGAAGGGGTTCAGCAATAAAGGCTTGCTCACCGTCGCGTGCTTGTTCGTCGTGGCGGCGGGGATATCGAACACGGGCGCGCTGGACTATTACATGAGCAAAGCCTTGGGGACGCCGAAGAGCGCGGCGGACGCGCAGCTGCGGTTGATGGTGCCGATCGCGGTGGTGAGCGCGTTTTTGAATAATACGCCGGTGGTGGCGATCATGATACCGATCGTGCAGAAGTGGTCGCGGAAGTGTAAGATTTCGTCGGCGCAGTTGTTCATACCGCTGTCGTTTAGCTCGATTTTAGGCGGCACGTGCACGCTGATCGGGACGTCGACGAATTTGGTCGTCGATGGCATGCGACGGGAGCGATATCCCAATGAACGCGCGCTCGGGTTGTTTGAGCTGTCGAAGTTTGGCGTGCCGGTGTTGCTGAGCGGGTTGGCGTACATGCTCATCGCGGCGCCGGCATTGCTGCCGGGCGGCGCGCGAGACGGCAATCGCGCGGGGGGGCAAGACATGGATATGGACGATTTAACCGTAGGTGCAGTCGTTCCGCGTGGTTCACCCGTCGTGGACGCCGAAGTCGCTGTCTTGCGCGGGTTGAATGGGTTGTATCTCGTCAGCGTGCAGCGAGGCGACATGCTGATGCGCGCAGTACAACCAGATTTCATTCTCGAGGTTGGTGACATCTTGATCTTCACCGGTCTCGTCGATCGCATAGGGGAAGTGTGTAAAACACACGGCTTGGTGCCGCTCACGCACGAAGTGGAGGAGAAAATGTTAGAAGAGAAGAGGAATTCGTTCGACGATTATCGCAAGACCAATGAACGCTCAGGTGAAAACGCCGAAAGCACGGTGACGTTTCCTCCGCGCGCGAGGACGCCCTCGCTCACTGGTCAGTCGCAGGACGACAGTGGTATTCGAGGCGTTGCGTGGATGCATCGGGAGTCGAGAAAAGATGGGCGAGCGTGTATAGAGTTGCACACGTACGAAAAGATGCTTCGCAAGTTCAAGTCGAGCGGCAACGACGAAGACGCCGACGGGAGCGCGAGCGATAAAGCCGCCGCATCACCACCGAGCGAGCAGAGAACGCAAAGTGGACGCGCAAGTTTAGATTACAACTTCAAGCACGGTGAGCGTCGACGACAATTAAGCGACGATATGCGTGAGCATGACTATTTCACTCAGTCGGTTGAGGTCATTCGCGCTCGCATACTCGAAAACTCTCCGCTCGTCGGCACAACGCCATCGGAGTGCAAGTTTAGGCACAAATTTAAAGCGTCCATAATGGCGGTGCAGAGTATGGGCGAGAAATCAGGGACAGGGAACGACGTCCGCCGAGGGCATCTCGGGACGACGATTTTCCGAGCCAACGATATTCTTATGCTTCATGTCTCTCAAGAGAGCCCACTTCTGGTGCAAAAGCAAGAACGTGAAGCTGCGTCAGCGGAAAACTCGCGACGTGGACTTCCTTCGCCAGGTTCGCGACGGAATTTGTCCTTGGATGCCATCGAGGCGTCGACGTACACGTGCGGGAACGATTTGGAGGTTTTGCTCACCGACGCGAAGACCGAACTTAACTTTAACGAGTTTGCCATTCCCATGCGCGTCGTGAGTGGAGGGGCGTTGGATGGCAAAACCATCAGAGGCGTTGATCTGGCGAACGTGCCGGGTTTATTTTGCACGGCAATTCAATCGAACGCGAGCAGCGAAATGCGCATACCGGACGCCGAGACAATTCTTAATGGTGAAGATATTTTGTGGTTTGCGGGCGATATGAACGGTATGCAGACGCTTCGACGCATTCCTGGGTTAGTTTCGCAAGAAAATCAAGTGGAAAAGCTCAAGCACGTCCGTAAAACTGATCGAAGATTAGTGCAAGCCGTGATATCACAAGGGAGCTCGCTCGTGGGGAGATGCGTCCGTGACACGCACTTCAGAACGCGTTACGACGCCGTCATCATCGCTGTCCAACGCAGTGGAGGGCGTATACAGGCGAGAATCGGCGATATCGTACTCGAAGCGGGCGACGTTTTGCTCCTGGACACGTCGACGAGTTTTTTGCTTGATCATAAGTCGGATCCGACGTTTGCGCTCATCTCTGAAATCGAAGACTCCGCTCCGCCGCAATTCGACAAGCTTCTTCCTTCTCTCGGCACAGCAGTAGTGATGATAGCTGTTTTTGTCGCCGGTGCGCTCGATCTCTTCGTCGCCGCGTTACTGGCTTCGGGCGTCATGCTCGCCACGGGATGTCTGACACAGGAGCAGGCGCGCGCGGCGGTCAAATGGGACGTCATTGTCACGATAGCTGCCGCGTTCGGAATTTCCGCGGCGATGGAGCAAAGTGGTGTCGCTGCCGGGATTGCATCGACGCTCGTGAGCGCCGGCAACGGCATGGGTACTGGGAAGCCGGGAATTCTCGTCGCCGTCTACCTCGCCACAGTTGTGTTGTGCAACATCGTCGGTAACAACGCCGCCGCCGCGCTCATGTACCCCATCGCCGCTGGCGCTGCGGAAAAGCAAGGGATTGATAACGTTCAGATGAGCTACTTGCTCATGCTCGCCGCTTCGGCATCGTTCATGTCTCCATTTGGTTACCAAACCAACTTGATGGTGTACGGTCCAGGCGGCTACGTTTTCGCCAATTTCCTCAAGTTCGGCGCACCGATGCAAGTAGTTCAGCTGATCGTCTCTGTTTCTGTTGTTCTACTCGACAGCAAGTGGTGGATCGGGTGGATCGTGGGTTTCGGCGCCATCCTCACGATTTACCTCACGCGTCTCGTCGTGCCAATTATACGCAAACGGCGAGACGCCGCGCGCGGCGGCTCGACAGATTCGCGGCTCGACCCCATTCAGGAAGTTCTGTGACCGACGCGAACAGCGACACCACCCACTCTTAGAGCGTCCGTCGCGATATTTAAGAACGATAAACGACTGTACAATAACCACATCCGCACGCTCTTTCTACCGACGAATCGCATCCGCGCATCGTTTCGCGAGCGTCACGGGCGACGCGCGTCTCCGTCCTCACCCACCGCACCTCGAGGCCTCACTCACCCTCGCGCGTTTCTCGCAGCGGATTCCCGCCATGACGGATAGCGCAGTCATTCTCCATCGCGTCGCTCTGAACGCGGCGTTCATCGCCGTCGGCTACGCGCTGCGCGCGCTGAAAATACTTACCCTCGAAGATGGCAAAACCGTCTTTCGCTTTGCCACGAACGTGACGCTTCCAGCGCTGTTACTGTACGTCATGACGCGCGCGAGCGCGGTGGGCGCGTCCAGTGGATTGAGTGCGACCGTATCCACGGTGAGCGCGATCATTCCCGCGTGCTCGTTGCTCGTGGGCGTGGGATGTTCGTTCGGGGCGTACCTCGCGTATCGCAAGTCGCCGGCGCGCGCGAGAGGGTTAGCCGTCGGGAGCGCGACGGGGGTGAATTTAGGAATGTTTGCGTACCCGTTCGTGGAAGCGATATGGGGGGTGCCTGGTCTGGCGCTATGCGCGATGTGGGACGCTCCGAACGCGGTGGTGGTGTTCGGCGCGGCGAAGGCTATTTTCGCCGCCGAGCAAAAGCACGGCGACGCGTCTCGAGCCGTGCACGACGACGGTGGGATTTACGACGGGGAGTGGTTAGATAAGAAAAAGCACGGGTACGGGTGTTACAAGTACCCGAGCGGGGCGACGTACGAAGGGCAGTGGAAGAATAACGTCAAGGATGGCTTGGGGGTGTACACGTACGGCAAGGGCGGTTCGTACGCCGGCGAGTTCAAGCGCGGTCGGTTCGACGGGACGGGGATTCGCGTGCTGCGCACGGGCGCTGTCAAGGCGGGATTATGGGAAGACAACGAGTTTGTCGAGGCTACGACGGTAAAGGATTGCGAAGGGACGATTGCGGCGACGAACGCGGCGGTATCGACGGCTCGCAAAGCCGCCGAGGCGAGCAACCTCACGATGAAGGATTTATTTTGGAAGGTGGCGAAATTTCCACCGGTGATCGCGGTGACATTGGCCAGTATGATGAACTTCACTGGTATTGCACTCCCTCAGACTGCTTCGCAGCTCGTCGTGCCGCTGGCGAACGCGAATAACCCGATCGTGTTGCTCACGCTCGGCGTCCTTTTCAAGCCAGCGATGGACCGAATGCAAGTGCAAGCGGTGGCTAAATTTATCGGCGTGAAATACGGTCTTGGGTTGCTATCGGCGGCGGTATGTACATTATTCATTCCACAAAGTTTCGCGCTCGCGCGAGGCGTCATAGCCGCGCTGTGCGTGATGCCTGTGCCGTCCATCGTCATGCAATACTCGGCCGAGCACGAAAACGACGGCCAACTTGCGGCGGCGATTGTCTTGAGCTCGCAAGCCATGACGCTCGTTTTGATCTGTTGTTTCGCCGTCGTCGCGCCGTACATCGTGAGCATTGATAAAGTCGTGTTTTCGGGCGCCCTTCTTGCTGGCGCCGTTGCCGTGGGCGTAGCGAGCGCCGTCGGCGTCCGGGCGTTGAAGCCGTCTCGGGTAGACAAGGCGAAGAGTCAGGGCGTGGCGGTGGCACCGACGGCGAGCATGCGATCGACATCCCCACGAAACATCGCTCATCGGCGACAACGGCGCGATGTTACGGTAAACATCGCCGTTAATGCCCCTCTTCGTGCGCTGACTGCTCGAGGTTCTTCCTTTACGTCGGCGAAGCGGTCGGCGCCGCAAGCGCCTTTGCGAGCGGCTCTGAGCGGCGGTGTAAAATTAGTAGGATTGTGATCGCGCACTCGAAGTATAAATAGATTGATTGTTCTTTTTATTGACATCACACGTTACGTAAGTTCGTGGGATTTTCAAAACTGCTATTGGAAAACTCGCGCGCCTTTACTCAACTTTCTGCAGTCATGGTTTCGGCTTCCTCGCGAATCGTGCTGTACAGCGCGGAAGACAAGTAACGCTCGCCAAAGGACGGGAACACCGTCGTGATGAGCTTACCAGCGTTCTCCGGGCGCTTGGCGAGCTGAATCGCCGCCGCGGCCGCGGCACCGGAGGAGATACCGACCATCAAACCTTCTTGCAACGCGAGCTCCTTGGCCATCGATATGGCGTCGTCGCTCGCGATTTGCACAACTTCGTCGATGACGTCCATGTCCAAAATACCCGGGATAAAGCCCGCACCGATGCCTTGAATCTTATGCGGACCCGGTCCACCGCCCGAGAGCACGGGAGACTCCGTCGGCTCGACGGCGACAATCTTAATGTTCGGGTTCTTGCTCTTCAAGTAGCGACCGGTGCCGGTGATGGTGCCGCCAGTCCCGACGCCCGCGACAAAGATATCGATCTGTCCCGCGGTGTCTTCCCAAATCTCCGGTCCCGTGGTTTCAAAGTGTACCTTCGGGTTAGCCGGGTTTTCAAACTGTTGCAGCACGTACGAGTTCGGCGTCTTGGCGGCGATTTCCTCCGCCTTTTGCACCGCTCCCTTCATCCCTTTCGCCGGGTCCGTCAACACCAAATTCGCCCCAAACGCCTTCAACAGAATCCGTCGCTCGAGGCTCATCGATGCCGGCATCGTAAGCGTAAGCTTATACCCCTTCGCCGCCGCGATGAAGGCCAATCCGATGCCGGTGTTCCCGCTCGTCGGTTCCACGAGCGTCGTCTTCCCCGGCGTAATCTTCCCCTCTTCCTCCGCCGCCGCGATCATGCTCCATCCGATGCGATCCTTCACGCTGCAGCACGGTTCCATTATCTCGAGTTTCGCCGCAATCTCCGCCCCGCATCCCTCCGACGTCTTATTCAAGTACACCATCGGCGTGCATCCCACGAGTTGCGTCACGTTGTCCGCGATGTTTACGTTTCCCGCTCGCGTCGTCGTTCGCGTTCGCGTCTTCCGCGTCGTCCGCGTCGTCTTCCGCGTCGTCGTCGTCGTCGTCGTCATCGTCATCGTCATCGCGCGCACCATCGAGATGGCCATCGCGGCGTTCGATCCGTGTCGAGGTCCTGCGAGACGATCGCCGAATCGTCGCGGCTTTCGTCAGTCGTCGCTCGCTCGGCGCGCGTCGGTGCTCCGCGCGCGCGATCGCGCGCCGCGGTGCGTCGTCCGCGTCGTCCGCGTCGACGATCCGATCGACGTCGCGCACGCACCGTCGCGCGTCGGCGTGTGCGAACGACGGAATCGTCGCGCGCGACGCCGACCCGGCGCCGACCGCGCGCGAGGACGCGCTCAACCCTAGCCTAAACCCTAGGCATCTCGAATTTTTAGTGGGACGCGCGGCGAATGCGCGGCGGCGCGAAGGGCGCGGCGACCGAGGTGCGTGACGATGAAAACGGACCTACGAGCGCGGACGCGCGGCGGTGCGAACGCAGATGCGGGTGTGGTCGTCGTACGCGATGACGCGATGGGCGTGGTCGGGGAGGGGTGGCGAGGCGCGGACGGCGAACTCGGCGACGCGACGACGACGCTCGAGGCGAAGCGCCAAGTACGCGCGCTCGGCGGGGGATTGGCAGTCGGTGTACACGACGTGGAGGGATGAGGCCGGGATATCGCGAGCGCGGATGGTTTCGCACGCGTCGGCGGCGGTGAGGAGGCGGGAAATGAGATCCGGGGGGGCGTCGGGAAGCCTGGCGCGCGCGGACGCCGCGCGAAACGTCGCGCGCTCGGCGACTTGGAGCGAGGCGAAGACGAAATCGTACTCGTCCAGCGTCAACGGCTCGGTGCGCGCGAAAAAGTGCGAGCACGTGTCGATTGCTGTTTTGATCGATTCGTGCGTCTCCACCGGTGCTCGCGCTGATGCTTCGTCCGACGACGTGAGCCACCACGACGACAAAATAGCCGCCGTCGCCGCGCACGCGCATCGCGCGGCGACGTCGAAGAGCGCGGTGGCTGGGATCGTCTCGAGATAATGCATCGCTTTCTCGCCCTCAACGATCGGATCAAACAGAGGGTGCTGTTTATGCGCCGGCACGCGCGGCGCGCGCGTCCATAGCTCGAGCCACGTGTTTCCGTCGCGGCGCATTCTGTCGCTCAAGCGTCCGCTCGATTCGTCTGTTTGTTCTTCTCCGGCGCCGGAGACGATCCAATCTTTGGGAGAGTGCCAACGCACGAAATCTTCAAACACCGCGCGTGGATTCGCGGCTTTGAACGCGGACATATCGGACACGAGCGAATCGCTTTGAATGCGTTGTCGCGCGGCGCGACCCTCGTCGTCGTCTCCGAACGCTCGAAGCGCCGCTTCGCGCTCCGCCAACGCGTCCTCCGTCATGCACGGTGCTTCTTGCGTGATCGGCGCGCGAATGAACGCATGCGGTGCGTTCAACAAACGAATTTTCAGAGTCTCTGAGACCCCTTCCGCGCAGCTGTCGTCGCCGTCTTCGGGCGACAAATCTTCCTCGGCGCTCGCGTACTCGTCCGACTTCGCCGTCGTCGCGCTCTCGCTCCCGCTCATCGCTCTCTCGAGCGCTGCGCTCGAAAGCTCAACGTCGCCACTCAACAGCGCGTTTAAATCTAATTCATCGTCCACGGGATGACGCATTCTCGTCGACGTCGAGCTCGTGGTTTTGAGCAAACGATCGAACTCGTCACCACGTGGCGAGTCGGCGGATCTCGGCTGCGCGCCGTCGCTCGCTCGCGTCGACGCGTGCAACTCGGCGTCGCTCTTCGCGTTCCTTCGCGCGATGCATTGATTAAGCATCTGCAATTTTTGGTAAACTATGCATGCGCCGTGATCGATGCCTAGAATTTCATCGCGCACGACGCCTGGAACGAGTCGTCCCCGTTCCCAGTATTCGCGTCGCAACTCGCGAGCGAAAGCGTTCCACGAATGCGCCACCGCGCGCGGATTTTTCAACGAGCAGCACGCGTGAAGGGCGAAACGGGCAAGGATAGAATTGGCAGGCGCCGTTTTGTACGGTTCACGAAACGACTCTTGCGTCACCAACGCCGTCGTCGCGAAGGACGTAAAGATATCACGCGTCACCCCTCGAGCCGTTTCGTCGTTCGGTATGTGAGGCGTCTGGTATCCGCGCTCGACCCAAAACTCCGCGCTCGCCAAAGTCATCGTGTCCAATGCCCCCGTCACATCTTCGACATCTTCTCCACGAATGATCTCCGCGCTCTCGATGAGCGAGAATATCGCCTCGCTCATCGATGACGTGTCGCTCGAAATGACGGCGTCGTCCTCCTCGCCTCGATCTCGCGCCGCTTGCGTGAGGTCGCCCCGCAAACGCCAAATCGGCGCGTCTTCGACGTCGAGATCGGAGAATGTGACGCAATCTAAGCGCACATCGAGCCAGAGCGCGTCCACCTCTAACGTCCGCCACGGATCCTCCGCGTGTACCCATGCAGCCCAAGGACAATCGTCGTCCCACTCGTCGACGCGCAAACCGAAATCGTCGTCGTCGCTCTCGTCTTCAATTTCAGACGTCATCGGCGATGTCGTAGCCTTTGCGCGCGTGAACTCGCGCGTGATGCGCGCTGAAACAATCGAACTTTCCAAGGCTTTCGTTTCCGCGTCGATATCTGCCGTAGATGGGTTCGAGCGACGCGTCTCGCGAACGCTTCTGTAAAACGCGTTCACGCACCCCGCGAAAGTTCGCGCCGTTACCTCCTCGCGCGAACTAAAACGCGTGAACCTTGTGACGTCGGTTTCACAAACCGCATCGTCGTTATCATCACCCGCGCACACGTCCGCGGAAAAATCGCGCTCGTAAAAACCTCGCGGGGTCGCCACCGCCACGGCGCCGCCGACGCGAAGCGCCGACATCGCCAACGCGAACGCGGATCGCACCGTCAGGGCCTCGTCCTCGTCCACGAACTGCCCCGCCCCGCTCGCGCTCATCGGACGCACTAAAATCACGCACGCACAATCGAAAAACGTGACGTAATCGAACCCATCCACCGTTCGTTTCCTCGCGTCGTACTCGGACGAAGCGCGCGCTCCGTCGCGTCCGGCGTCGCGCGCGAGCTCGAGCAAACTCTTCCCTCGCAGCGTCTCCCACGCGCGTCCGCGTCTGAGCCGTTCGACATCAACGTACATCTCGCACCCGTACGCCTCTTTCCGCCAGTGCAAGCCGTGTTCGCGAAACTCGCGTCGAAACGCCGCCGCCGCGCTCGCGCGCGTCGAAACCGTCGCCGCGTCCTCGTCCAACCACTCCCGCAGCGTCGTCTCCGCGTCCCGCGCCAGCGTCTCGAACGGCGTCGCGCACGAGTAATCCTCGTGCGCGACGACGCGACCGTCGTCCGAGCCATCGTCGTCGTCGCGCGGCGCGTCGTCGTCGTCGCGCGCGCGTCCCTCGCGCAAAGTCTCGCGCGCATCCTTCGAGCGTCGCGTCGCGTCGTCGACGTTCGCGCGTCGCGCGTCGACGTCGACGCCGGTCGCGCGCGCGTCGCTCGCCATCGCGCGCCGCGCCGCGCGCGCGGACGCGCGACGCGACGTCGCGCGCGACGGCGTGACGATTTGTGTCGCGTCACTCGCCGTCGCGCATGCGCGGCGTCGTCGCCGCCCTCCTGGACCGCGTCCCGGACCGCGTCCCGCGAACGCACGCGCGCTTTTTCGACGTCGCGAACGCGTGCGCGTGCGCGGCGTGGATCGTCCTCGCGCGCGACGCGCTGCGCGAGAAGAGATCGGCGCGCGCGAGACGTTTCGTCGTCGACGGCGCGGTCGCGACGCTGTGCGCGGCGTACGCGTGGTTGTTCGTCGCGTGCGTCGCGAAGGGAGTCGACGCGCGCGCGTCGTTCGGCTCGCTCGCGGGCGTGCGCGCGCTGTTCGAGCGCGACGACGCGTTGCTCGCGGGGTGGTTGCACTTTTTAGCCTTTGACGCGCGCGTGGCGGATTGGTTGATTGACGAAGAACGCGCGCGGGGGGTGCCGCGAATGTGCACGGCGTGCGTCACGCTGCCGTTGACGTTCGCGTGCGGGCCCGTGGGGTACGCGTGGAGCGCGTGCGCGCGAAAAGTGTTGGCGCGCGAAACGCGAAGACGATGACGGCGCGCGCGAGCGCGCTCGGCGCGGCGTACGCGTGCGCGGCGGCGCTTTGCGGGATGATGATCGTGTGGATCGCGCGCGCGCCGGGGAGCTGCGCGCCGGCGTACCTGAGCGCGATGAAGGATGCGTCGTTTCGCGAGGCGAGCGACCGCGCGGTGCCGAGAACGTTGTTGACAAAGTATCGGACGAATTTCGCGGTGTGCGCGACGCACGTGCTGCCGGCGAGCGCGTGGTGCGCGATTGCGCCGTTTCAAATTCACCCGACGGCGCGAAAGCGGTTTCCGAAGGCACACCGAATCGCGGGGCGAGTGTTCTTCGCGTTGTCGGCGGCGATGACGTACGGGTACGGCGTCATTCACGCGCGAGATTTACACTTTCACGCGAACGATTTCCCATCGCTCAAACGCGAGGAATGCGTGTCATTTTGGTTTGATTACGGCAAGATTCCAGGATTGTCGTTCGTGCGCATCGAGCATCTCGGTGCGGCGTGGTTCGCGTTCACCGCGTGCGCGGCGTACGCCGCCGTCGCGTTTCCGCCGCGAAATTTCGCCGCGCACCGCGCGTGGACGTGGCGTCACGTCGCCGCCGGTCTCTCCGTCGCCCTCCAGCGCGTCTTCATCGCGCTCCACCACGTCTACTTCAACGCCGCGTACGGATTCGGCCACGCCCACGGCGTGCCAGAGCTCCAGAAGCCCATCTTCGCGGACTCTTTAATCTTCGGCGTCGTCGTCGCCGTCGTCGCGTGCGAATCGTGCGTCGCGCTCGCGCGTCCGCCGCGCGACCGGGCGAAAAAGTCTTGACGCGTGTATCACGATTACGAAAAAGTCTTGACGTGTAAATATTACGATGACGATTACGATGACGTTCGCGACGCGCGCGCGTCCGCGCGTCCGCGCTCGAACTCGAATCCGAGGCGGACGTCCAACCTCCGCGGTGCCCGGTGCCCGGTTTCACGTCCCCGACGATTTCCCGACGCACCAGCACGCCGACGCCGCGACCGCCATCGCCGCGCTTTTGAGCGCCGAGACCGCCGACATCGTCGCCCCCCACGACTGCAACAGCGCGAACGCGCCGCCCGCCGGTACGAGGCCGCCGTAGAACGCGGACTGCGCCGTCGCCGCGAGCGATCCCGCGGCGACGCCCGCCTGTGTGAATCCCACGAGCGCGAGCGCGGATTTCAACGCCGCGCCGGCGCTCGCGGCACCGACGGCGACGGCGACGAGCGCGTATAACATCGAGCGATCGCACGCGAGGCGCGCCTTCCGTGAAATCGTCGCGCGCGCGCGTCTTCCGTAAAACCGTCGTCGCCCTCGTCGCGCGCGCCGATCTCGCGACGAGGGCGACAAAAATTCACCCCCGATTGGCGACATCAAAAATCACCCCCGATTGGCGACATCGCGACGGCCCCGCGCGGTGCTCGACCTCGAGCCGCCCACTCGTCGACGCTCGGCCCATGCCCGTGCGCATACGCCTCGCGCGCGTCGGCGCGAGGAACGCGCCGCGCTACCGCGTCTTCGTCGCGGACTCGCGCGCGCCCAGAGACGGGAAACACATCGAAATCGTCGGACACTACGACCCGATCGCGCAGAGGGATGGACACAAGCACGTCGGGTTGAACATTGAACGCATCAAGTATTGGTTGTCCGTCGGCGCGCAGCCGAGCGAGACGGTGGCGAGGTTGTTAGGGCAAGCGGGCGTGATTCCAGCGCTGCCGAGGCGAGGCAGCGCGGCGTCGAGAGGGTTCGCGGCGAGCGGAGGGTGACGCGCGAACCGCGGAGAGACGCGAAGACGAGACGTAGCTCGGTAGACGGAGTAGAATCATAGACGCTAGAGGAGTGATGAAACATGAAAATATCTTCATAAAATCATCAGCGAGCGCTAGGGGTGTGCGCGCGTTCGCTCGCTACGACGGCGGCGCGCCGCCGGTGTCGTGCGCGACGCGAAGGCGAGTCTCGAGTCGCTCGGCGTCCTCGCCGCACGTGTCGAGCAAAGCGTCGCCGTTGAACACCTTGGTGGTGGCGACGACGAAATTGCATCCGCATTCCTTGGTCTTGGCTAAGTGACGCAGGCACGCGATCTCGGCGTGGGTGACGCCGCCGATGAAGAAAACGAGAACGGTGGGTTTAGGCCAGAGCTCATCCTTGCCGTCGAGCGGGGCGGCTTTCTCGCGACGCTTGTTGAACTCGCGATAACTCGCCTTGGCGTTCGTCGCGCGTCCATAGTCGTTCTCCGTCTGCGTGTACTCGAACGTGTCTCCGGGTAAATGCTTCAGCACGTCCTCTCCGGTGTTGTTCGGGGCGATGGTCTTCCACGGCCCTCGCGTCGCCGCCTCGGCGATGCGACAGCTGAGCGGCGCGTAGCCCGACGAAGAGTAGGCAAACGTGATGTCTTTCGGCTCTTCGGAGCCATCGACACCGTCGGCGACGAGTTTGAGTGGCTTTCGCACCTGAGCGAAACCTCTCGGCCGTTTCTTCGCCGCTTCACGATCGACAAACAAACCCGCGGTTTCGAGCGCGAGGAGCTTGAGCATAATCTCCGGTCCAAACGCGTTGAACATGTCGGAGAATAGCTTTTCGTGTACTTTCGGCGGAAATCCGTTGAAACATATGCACGCGAGCACGATCATGCGTAAACACGGCACGGCTTCGTCGCCGCGGTAAATCATCGTCTCGATGTGCTCGATGACTTTCTTCAAATCTTCCCCTTCCACGCACAAACGCTCGCACTCGAGGCGGTCTTGGAACCAAATCTTCTTCGTGCAGTCGATCAAGTACTTGGCGAGCGTGGCGTGCAAATCTAAGCCCGTGCCCCCGATGTTGGCTTTAATCTTCTTCACGAAATCGCCGATTTCGCTCACGTGTTGATCCTCGACGTTGGACCCCTTAATCGCGGCGTAATCCTCCTTAATCGCCGTCGCGAGGTCGCGAATGACGTTGCACGCTCGCCCAAAGTTCAAATCGCGAATTTCATCAAACAACTTGTCGGTGTTGTTGAGTTTCGGCCGCATCGCGATCTCGCCAGCCTTGTGCGCTCGCGCGCGAACGGGCATCTTGCCTCGTTGCTCCTCCGGCAGATTCGCTTCCGCCTCTCTCGCCTTTCTTTCCCTCGTCTCCTCGTCTTCAAACGCGCGTTTGGGAATCGCTACCGCGCCTTTTTCGATGCCTAAAATCTCATCGATCAACCCCTCGTACGTGAGCTGCGTGCACAGCGGGGTCACCATGTCCACGTCTCGATCGATCAAAACTATCATATCTATCAGAGAATCTCCATCAACGCCCGGTTCGACGTGCTCGGGTTCGTCGTCCGCCTGTCCGCCGAGACGAAGCTCGAGCATCAACTGCGCGACTTTGTGCGCGATTTCGCCCTTTCCCTTGACGACGTGCGCGAGGCCGGTGACGTCGCGCTGAAGCTTGTGCAACGCCGCGGCGACGTAATACGTGCACGCGTGCCACTCCTCGGTGACGATTTCGCTGTAGCACTCCGGATACTCGAGCGTGAAAACGTCCGGTTCCACGGGAATCAAGTGCGCGTCGCACGACGTCATCTCCACGTATTCGAGCGCGTGCAACTCTCGCAGCGCGTCTTCGCACATCGCCGTCGCGCGCGGCACGCACACGACGTACATCTTCGGCAGCGGCGGCACTTCTGAAAACGCATCCATCGCCGCGTCACCGCTCGCCCGGTCCCTACTCGCGCTCTCGCTCTTCCCCATCGCCCCGCTCGCGACGCGCGTCAACAGACTCGCCGCCGCGTCTCTCGCGCTCGTTTTCGTTCGGTTCGCGTTCGCCGCTCTTCGCGCGCGCTCCCGCAGCGCGCGCTCCCGGCGATCTCGCACCCCCCGGACGTGCTCCGCGATCGTCACCATCGCGCTCAACTGCGGACGCACCGCGAACGCGACCGCGTCCGCGTCGTCCTCCGCCGGCAGCTCGCCCCGCGGCTCCAACGCGTAAAACCTCCGCACGCGCGCCTCGTCTCGCAATCGCCGCGCGACGTCCCGCGTGCACCGCACGAGTCCATTCGCGACGGCGCCGTCCATCGCCAGCGCGACGTCGCCGTCGCCGCCGCGCCTCGACAGCGACGCGATCGCCGTCACCAGGGCGTCGCGATTGCGCGCGTCGAGCGTCGACGCGATGGCGCTCGCGGAGAGCTCGGACAGCGCGCGCGTCGACGCGTGAGACGTCATCGCGCGCGCGCTCGACGACGGTCCGCGCGCGCGCGCGTCGCGATGCCGTCGCGAGTGATGACGGACGGCGGCGCGCGGTCGCGCGACGGCACTCGTCGCCGCGCGCGCGCGTCGATCGCGTCGATCGCGGCGACGCGCGCGACGATCGATCCGCGTCCCAAACGCGCGCGCGTCGCGGCCGCCGATGGACGGCGCGCGCGCCGGCGGCGGCGGCGGCGGCGTCGCCGAGGTCGTCGAGCGATTGCGACGCGCCGTCGAGGCGAGCGCGCGCGCGCGTCGACAGGGCGAGGGCGGATCGCGCGCGCTGACGGAATCGAGCGCGGCGCGCCTGCGCGCGGTGCGGAGGAAGATGGCGCGCGCGACGGCGGCGCTCGTCGGCGGCGGCGGGGACGCGCGCGCGCGAGACGACGACGGCGAAGAAGAAGAAGAAGAAGAAGCGTCGGATTCGGCGTCGGATGCGGCGGCGGACGCGGAGGAGAGGTTTCGCGACGTGCGAGACGCGATCGACGCGCGGTGCGATGCGATCGACGCGGCGGTGATGGAGGCGCGAGGGGACGGGGACGGCGACGGCGACGGCGACTGGGACGAAGGCGCGGCGACGACGACGGCGACGAGGAGACGAACGACGCGACACGACGCCACGCTCGCGAGACCGCAGGAATCGTTCGAAGACGCGGTGGATAATCGTAGGGAAAACGTCGCGCACAATGGTTCGCGGAAACCGGTCGGGTACGAGAGTTACGAGGCGTTCGCGACGTTCGCGAAGCGGCGCGACGAGTATCCGGAATTTATTCTCCGAAGCGGACCGGCGACGCTGCCGACGCCCATGGACGAAGACCACGCGCTCCAAGTCGTGGAGACGGTGGATGCGTTGGAAGAGCTCGCGGCGCACTTGGAAGAGTGCAAAGAGTTCGCGGTCGATCTCGAGCATCACTCGTATCGGTCGTTTAAGGGATTTACGTGTTTGATGCAAATAAGCACGCGCGAGAGAGATTTCGTCGTCGACGTCTTGGCGCTTCGCTCGCACGTGCGCGACGCGCTCGGGAAGGCGTTCGCGGACGCTGATAAGCTCAAAGTGATGCACGGCGCCGATAACGACGTGCAGTGGCTTCAAAAAGATTTCGGAATGTTCGTCTCGTGCTTGTTCGACACCGGTCAAGCCGCTCGCGTGCTCGAGTTGCCGAGCAAAGGTTTGGCGTACCTGCTGCACCACTACTGCGGTATCAAGGCAAACAAGCGGTTTCAGCTCGCTGATTGGCGTCTGCGTCCGCTGACGAAAGAGATGGTGGAGTACGCGCGCGGAGACACCCATCACTTGTTGTACGTGCACGACAGGTTGAAGGAGGCGCTTCGCGCGCGCTCGGAAGATTCAATCGCCGAGACGCTCGCGCGCAGTCGCGACGTGTGCTTGAAACGATACGTCCCGCCCTCGTTCGACGACGGCGCGTATTACGAAGATTTGCTCAAGACGGATAACTTGAAGGAGCTGAGCGAGCCGCAGTTGGCCGTGTACGCGGCGTTGTTCGACTGGCGCGATCGCGCGGCGCGAGACGCGGACGAAAGTTTGGGGTACGTCTTGCCCCGCGCGCTCATGCTTCGCTTGGCGCTCACGGTGCCGTCTACAACGCGCGCACTTTTGGCGGAATGTCGCGGCGAAGCACCGCTCGTGGCGAAACACGCCGCGCAAGTGGCGGATTTGATTTCTCGCGCGCACGCCGTCGGCGCGCCGAGTTTCAAGCCAAACGGCGCGGAGGCGCCGGAGGGCGCCGTCACCGAAGTCTTCGTCGCCGCGCGACTCGCTGTCGAACGCGACGCGCTCGCGACCGAGCTCACGTCGACCGCGGCGGCGCTCCCAGCGCAAGAGCGCGTCTTGGCACCCGTATCCGCTGCGGCGACGACGACGAAGCGCAAGCGCGGATCGATGGCGTCGCTCATGGGAGGCGCGAAGTCATCCCACGCGAGCGCGTCGACGATGATTCCGATGGCGCAAATATTCGACGTGTGGGGCAACGATGCGGAACCCGCAGTCGCGCCGCCGGTGAACGACTCGACGATCGCCGTGGATGCGGCGACGACGAACGCCGCGTCCAAGGCGTCTGAACGCGTCGTCGAACGTCGCGCGGCTCGAGAGGAAATCGAGCTTCCGGGAGGCGTTCGCGTTCCGGCACCCTTGCGTAAGGTGGACAAACACTTGCCATTTGTCATACCCACCAACGAGATGTCGCGCGCGGATGAAGCCGCGAGCGCGCGCGCCGAACTTGCAGCGCGGCGCGCCGAGACGATGCGCGGTTACGAAAGCACCGATAGCGACGACGATGAAGACGAAATCACAGAGGAGATGAAGAGAGATGCGCAAGATTTTGATTTGGACGCATCACGTAAAACGTTCGCGTCGCTCGCGAAGGAAAAGTTTGGCATGACCGGCACAGATTTGCTCTTTAAACCGATCGAAGTCGAAAAGAAGCGGGGCTTCAATCAGCGCTTCAAGGCGGCGTACGACGAACCGTTCAAAGCGGGACCGAAGAGTAAATCGTTCCCTCGTTCGGGCAATCGAAACACAACGTTTCAAAATTAGCGCGCGCTTGGGCGACGGCGGCTGTATTCTTTTAGAATTTGTATATTTTACACTTTGAGATGGCATCAGTACAACTGCACGGAGTCGCGCGTATTCGACGAGCTAAACGCTTGAAGCTTGGCCACGGACGAAGGTGGTTCTACGTCCTTGTCCTGCACGTCGTGCACGAGGAACTCACGAATAATATCCTGAATTTTATCGCTCACGATATCCACGGCGGCACTCGCCAGCACGCGCTTGTGCCATGTGGAATTCGTCCGCAAATCCTCCTCGTAAAACGCCAAGCACTCGGCGCCGATGGAGTCCCACAATCCTCGAAGAACACCCACCATGGCGCGTCGCTGCGGCAGCTTCTTGTCCAGTGAAACCTTGATACCATCGATGTACGCGAGCACCGGAGCGACGACGGGTTCGACCTCTTGCTTCGGCTTCGCCTTGCACAGCTTCTCCCGCAACGACGGGCCGCAGCTGTACACGCCGTGTACCGCGCGTCGCAAGTAGCCGTTGTAGTGCGCGCGCAACTCGCCGAGCGTTTCCGTCAAGCCGTGCCCGAGCTCATCTGCACCGGCACTACCGCCGTTCACCGCCCAAGTCATCAAACGCTGCCCGACTTTTTCTTCGTCGGCTCTACGAATCTCCATCGACTTGAGCGCGTTGAGCGCCGCGGCGAGCGCCGGAGGAATGCCATTGTGCGCGGCGTCTCCTCGACTCAGACGTTTCGACACTTGCTGCGACACTTGCTGCGTTCGTTTAGCGACAGACGCCACACCGTCCTTCATGCTCCCGAACTTGTTCATCCAGTTGCCCTTGGCGCGCAAAGTCGGCTTCGACGACTTTCCGTCGCCGTCTTCCTTGTTCGCGATGCCAACGTGCAAGTGTTCGACCGACTCGGCGATTTGCTTGATGAGCAAGCGCTCGGCGCTGACGAGAACCCTTTCAAGTGCGAGCGCTTGATCGGGCCAACGCGTGACTATGCGCTCGAAACCGTGCAAAGCATCGTTCATGGCGATGTAAGCCTCCTCGATGGCTGGGCCGACGATGCCCTTCGTGGTGAGCACCGCGACGCATCGCACCTCGAGACGCCTCTGTGCCGCCGTGATCCAGCCATCGATGTGCGGCTGGAAGATTTTACGCGTGTCGAGCTTGGGTGCACCCATTCTTTGACCATCCTTTTCCTCTATAGACGCCGAAGCTTGAAGATTGCACGATCTCTCGATGCAGTCCAACACATCCGTCGACGGCGGTCCGGAGGGAGGGCACGCGTCCAACGCGTCCTTGAACGTCGCCGCGACTTCCGTGCAATACATATCCGCCGAAAGAGCGGGCAAGGAGAATCCACCTGGAAACTCGGAAGCGCTCTGAATCACTCTGTCCGTCTCCAACTCGTTCTTGAGCGCCACGCACAATTCTCCGATGGCGACGTACAGCTGCGTGACGAGATCCTTGTTGTTCACCGCCAATTTTCGCTTTTCGTTCACGAGAACCGCCTTATTCTTCTTGAAGCATGCTCGCGCGGCGCTGGTGATGTTTTCTGTGAGGATCTCGAGCGCTCCACTCGAGCTCGGATCGCGCTGAAGCGCCTTGAACAACTCCAAGGAGACGTCGAGCGCGGGCGCGGGGACGATGGGCGGTATGCTTTCGGTGATGCCTCTAAACTCGCTCTCGTCCAATGACTTGTAGTTTGCGAGACACACGCACACGAGAGTCATGACGGCGGAGCGAATGCCGTTGAGCATCTGCCCTTCCGTAGAACCGAGCGAACCATCGGCTTGACGCCGCAACGCCAACTTCAAGTGATCTCTAATCAGCGATAAACAATCCGCCGTCGGCGTGGCCACGGCTAACAAGTGCTGGATGTATCGCAACGATGTGTACGTTTCCGACACACCGTGCCCTTTCGCGAGTTCGTCGAGCAAAATTTGCCATTGACCGTGAATTGTCAATCGACGTCGCGTGAAACCGAGCGCGCGCAGCGCGGCGCCGAGGGCGAAATCGTACGCCGCCTGAGGCGTGAGCACGTGACTCGCCTCGGCCCAACCCTGCATCGAGCGGTCAGGCGCCGTGCCCGCGCCCGGCGGTGCCGACATCAGACCCGCACCGACCGCAGCTTCGAACACGGCGCTTAAACTCACCGTCCCTTTCTCGTACTTGTGCGTGTACGCGGCGGCTTGTTCCGTCGCCGGCATCTCCACCTCGAGCTCCAACGGCAGTTCGACGACTCCAGCTTCGGCTCTCTTGCAGAGCTGATCCAACGCGATTTGCGCCGTGGCGACTTTTGAGCCATCAGATTTGAGCGGCACTTCGATGATAAACTCTTTGTCCCCTGGTCCCAGAGCCAAGCGCACCGCAGGTTGCTTGACGACGATTTCCGCGCACACCTCGGCGCTGCCCGGGCCACCCTCCGTGCGAACAATCATGTGCTGACCACGCGCTTCAGTCGGGCGTTGCCAACCGTGCTCGCGCGGATCCCAACCTTTGGTGAACTTTTTCAAACCACGATCGATGATTTCAACGTCCATGACGGCGATGGTGATGGCGGCCCAGCGCACGCCGCCCGCGCCCGGGCCGACGCCTCGCGTCGATTCCGCTCGGCGCATCTTCTCCGGCGTCACGCGAGTTTTCGGTTCAGGCGACCTTCCCTCGTCCGAGTGCACGCCAACTAGAACATTGTCCAAACCGAACGCCCGACGAAGCTCAGCGCAGCGTTCATTGAGGAAAAACAAACACGTATCCATGTCGAATCGTCGCTGCGCCGTGAACGATCCGAGCGAGCCTTCGAGACAGCTTTGCACGCACGCTTCGTACGCGAGAAGCCGCGCGCGCTCTTCACCGCGCCACATGCCGAGATAACACTCGCCTTTCGGGGGAAGCTCGGGTCCGGGGCACACGTACGCTCGACCTTCATCGGTATCCGCTCGCAGCGGTCCGTTGGTTGCCGATAAAATCGCCGTCGGCGAACCAAACGCGACGTTCGCCGCCGTCAACTGTCGCACCGGTGAACGCGCTTCTTTCGACCGTTTCGTCGCGGTAACCACGCGCGGATTCACGCTTTCGTATCGACTCGGACTCATCGGCACCTCTTCCTGCGCGCGTTTCTTCCTCGCAGTCGTCATCGAGTCGCGCGTCCCCGAAGACACCTGGCGACTTTTGCGCTCCACGGCGACGACCAGAGGCGCGCCCCACGGATCGATCGAGGCTGTGGCGAACGACTCATTCGAACTGTTCACCGCGCTTGATTCACCCTCACGCATGCCCTTCTCGTTTGTCCTCGCCTTTAACGGCTTATTCGTCGCGCGCGCGTTGATTTTCTCCACCTCCTCGTGCACGACGACCTTCTTCCCCGGCGTCGTCGCCGCGCTCGCGGATTTTTTCGCCATCGCCGTCAACGACGCGTTCTCCGCCTCGGCTTTGAATTTCACGTTCCCTCGCGTCGTCCGTCGCGTCGTCGTTAACGTCATCGCTTCTTCCTCTCCCTCACTGCACGTTCCCGCCGCGTCTTCCTCCGACGCGCTCGCGTCGTTTCGCCGCGTTCGCGCGTTCGCGCGCTTCGTCGTCCCCAATTTCCGTCTCCGTCGCGTCGTGAGCGGTGAGTCCCGCATCCCGTCGCCATCGTCGTCACCATCGCCTAACGCCCGTCCGCGCGTCGTCTGCACCGCCTCCGTCGTCATTCGCATCGACGCCCACGGGTCATCTCTCGCCGCGCCGTTTCGTTGAAACGTCTCCATTCGTTCGTTCGTCGTTCGTTCGTTCGCGCGTTCGGCGTTCGGCGTTCGTTCGCGCGACGACGACGCGCCGACGCGCGTCGAGACGCGTCGACGACGGACTCCCTCGGTCGGCTCGAGCGCCGCGATCGGTGCGTTCGAGTGTGCGGCGCGCGCGTCGGGTCGCGCATCGCGCGCATCTGGCATTTCGACGGTTTTGTTCCCCTCGCGCGCGCGTCCGTCGGCGCGCGCCGTCGACGCGCGGTCGGTCGCCGCGTCCGCGCGCGATGGGGCGTCGCGACGCCAGCGCGGCGCGCGATGGGGCGTCGAGACGGTGCGGCGTCGACGTCCGCGTCGACGTCCGCGTCGACGTCCGCGTCGACGCGCGCGTCGACGCGCGCGACGGCGTCGCGCGTCGCGAACGCGAATCGCCGCCGCCGAGGGTTGGCGCGCGGCGACGACGCGACGGATGGCGCGCGGTGCGACGCGCGCGGAAGCGCGAAGGGCGCGGTGACGCCGATGCGCGCGCGCGTGACGCGGGCGATCGCGATGATCGGCGAGAGACTCGGAACGACGACGACGACGACGACGACGAAGGCGGAGACGACGCGGACGACGCCGCGGCGGGTGGTGTACGACGACGACGGAAACGTGTTGAGCGATTTCGTCGGGCAGACGACGTGTGCGATCGAATCAGACGGTGAGAGTGGGATGACGCGCGTGAAGCTGACGACGTACGATCGCGTGGGATTGATGGCGGATTTAGGAAACGCGTTCAACTCGATGGCGCTGAGCATTCGGAGCGCGCACTTGACTTCGACGAACGAGGGGCTGGTGGAGTGTACGTTCGTCGCGTCCACGTTTGCGCTTCGAGCGATGGCGGCGAATGATTACGAAGAGTTGAAAACGCGCTTGGTGACGAGCGCGTTGCGTCGAGGCAAGTCGCCGAAGTGGATCGAACGTCAGGCGCGCCTGAAGCAACTCTTCAAGCGCATCGACACCTTGGACAGCGGATACATTTCGCAGCGCGAGGTGGACACGTACGCGAAATCTTTGAAGATGCCGGCATCGTTCGTGCACGACTTTGTGGCCGAAGGGGATTCGAACGGGAACGGGTGGATGAACTTTGAAGAGTTTGCCGCGTACGCGCGCTCCAAAGATATCGCTTTGCGCGACGCGTTTGACTCGTTGGAACCGGACGATAAGGGCGTCATCACGGGAAAACAACTCAAGAGCGGCTTGCGTGATTTAGAGTTGCGCTCGGGGCGATATAACACGCGTAAAAAACTGCGACAGAAAAATTTAGACGCCGTGCTGCAGTCCGTGTCGGATAACGCTTTGCTCAACGCGGATGATTTCCGCGATTTGCTCGTCTTCATGCCCGTGGACGCGTTTAGAACGGTGCAGCCGTACTACATGAAGGTTGGTTTAGATATTGGACCTCGCCGTCTCGCGATTCCAGACAAACGTAAAGACGGTTCACCGTGGGGGCACTTTGTCGCCGGCGGCGTCGCCGGCATCGTCGCCAAGACGATGTCGTCGCCGCTCAACGTCGTCGCGATTCGCACCACCGTGGGTGGCGACGGCACCGTCGGATTATCGCGAATGTTTCAAAAGATCATGCGCGAGGAAGGAACCAAGGGATTCTTCAAGGGCAATTTAGCGAATTCGCTCTCGAGCGCGCCTGGCAAGGCGTTTGACTTTTTCGCGTACTCGACGTACAAGAATATGCTCACTCGAGGCGAGCCGCGCGAGCCGACGAATGTTGAACGGCTCTTGGCGGGCTCGCTCGCTGGTATGACGTCGGACACACTGCTATACCCACTCGAAGTCATCTCCACGAGACTGTCGATCAACACAAAGGCGTACGCGAATTCGCTCGCCGCCGCCGCCGCGGTGGTTCGTCAGACTGGATTGCGAGGGTTGTACTCTGGCTGGGGGTGTGCGATGCTCGGAACGATTCCTTACACCGGTTTGAGTTTCGGCACGTACGACATTCTTTCATCAGCGTACAAAAGGGCGACGAAGCAAGAATCCGCGGGCGCCTTACCGACGCTGCTGTGCGGAGTGACTTCGGGGTTCATCGCGTCCACGGCGTCCTATCCGATTTATCGCGTCACGGTGAGAATGCAAACTGGCCTCGCGCCGAGCTCGTCCATCGCCAATTGCTTGAAGCTCACGCTGAAGGAAGGAGGTGCCAAGGCGTTGTTCCGCGGTTGGGTACCGAGCTCGTTGAAAATCGTGCCTCAGGCGGGATTCTCTTTCCTGACGTACGAGCTCGTGCGCACGCTTTTGAAGGAGAAGGAAGAAAAAGATCGCGCCGCCGCGAGCGCCGCGAAGCAGTCGCCGGGGAAAAGTTGAGCTCGGACGAGAGGAGGTGTTGTAATTGCATGGTACTATTAATGAGTAGAGCCCTACACGGCGCTTACATTTTCTTCGACCCGCACACGGTGCGGTGACGCGGATCCGTTTGTTCTTGATGCACGTTTTCGAAACCGGCGTTTGTCAACATTTGCTGCACGTCGATGGTGTAATATTCGTTCGAGTGCGGCTCCGTAGACTTCATGAGCGTGAACAACGCCGGTGGAAGCTTTTGAATTACCGGACTCTGCGGGTTGTTATCCGTCATCACAAACGTACCGCCCGGTTTCAACACGCGATGCGCCTCCTTCATGAGCGCCGCCGTCGCGTTCTCGGGACACTCGTGAATCACAAAGGCGAGCGAAACGATGTCAAATGTCGCATCGGAGTACTTGGTGTCTTCGCCTTTACCGTGAACCCACGTGCGTCGCTCGCTTCCTTCCACGCCTTGATCACTCACGCTCGCCACGGCGAGCATGTACGGCGACAAATCGAGTCCCACGATTTCGGCTTGCGGAAACGCCTCGCTCAAGTAGCGCGTCGACATCCCCACCGAACACCCAACGTCGAGAATTTTCTTCGGCTCGACGTCAGTGGCCTCGTTATACTTTTCTCGATGCGCGCGCACGGTGTCGGTGTACGAGTCTCTCAACCTTTGCTGCGCCGTCTCCGCCGTGATTCTATCCTTGGGCCAAACGCGGAGCGCCATGGAATACGTCGCGCTTCTCGCCTCCGTAGCGGCGAGCCAGCATAAATTCCCTTCGCTGTACGCGTGAAACGGTTTCAAGTAATACTCCGGGTATTCTATCGAATCGTCCTTGATCGCCTCGAACGCTTCGTACACCCTCGAGTCGCCCTCCAGGCGCTTCGCCTCGTCGCGCCACTGAATGCCATTCTTCTCCGCCGTCTGAATCAGCGTCCTTCGTGCCATCGGTTTCATGATGTTTTCGTACAGCAACTCGTTGGAGATCGCGGCGTCGACGAGCTTGGACAGCGCGTCGTCACCGGCCCAATCCGGTTTCGCCTTCTCGCTCGTCGCGCGCGCGACGGCGCGATGACGCGAACGATATCCACTTCTCGTCGACCTCGTGCGGGACGACGACGACGCGCTCGAGGGTGACGCGCGGGCGCTCGCGCGCGATGCGACTGACAACATACTCGCGAGAGCGACGGTGGCGGTGCGAACGTCCGCGGCGCGCGTCGTCGAGTGGCGGCGTAGGTTTTGTCCAACGCGCGATGGCGCGCCTCTACGGAGACGAGGAAGAGGCGACGAGTATACATTTAGCGTTCTTTAATTCGCAGCGTCTACGTTTACGATCTCGAGACGTAGCGGTTGCCCTCGAGCGTGAAGGTGGGTTTGGTGACGATGATGGTCTCATCGGTGTCGTCGTCGATCAAGGCAAAGTACGTCGATACCAATTCCGCCAAGCAACGGTGGAAGAGGTCGTTGGCACGCCAGTCGCGCGCGGCGCCGAAACACGACACGCAGTCTTCGTGCGTCGCTTTCAAAGCATCACGCCATTCGCGTTGAAACGCGACGAGTGCGTCACGAATGACGAGTGCATCAATGCTCGCGCCTTCACCGCTCCGACGGCGTCGCGAAATCGTCGTAATTCTGGGGAAGCGCTCCGCCAACGCGTGCGACACAAACGCTTTGGACTCTTCGATGAGTTTTTCTTCGAAGAAGTGCAGACTCGCGAGTTCTGTGGCGAGTTCGTCATCCTCAGCGCATCTCTCGACACCGTCATCATCGTTGAGATTCGTCAAAGAGCTTAACGTCGAGCAGATGTGATCGTACGACTTTACCAAATACGCGCTTCGCGAGCGAGGCGACGCCTTGAGCGAAGCGCACAGCTTACTCGTAACACAGTCGTACATCGACCGTCGCAAACGATCGAGAAACAAATCAACCTGATTTGCAACGTTAAGTTCATCCGCAGAAGATGCGCCCATGCGCGAATGTGCCACTGTGGTGAGCGCGAGGACAAAGTTTGCGTATCGCTTCACGATGAAACTCGGCGACTCTGGATTGGGCTCGAACGACTCTCGCGTGTCCTCGAGCGACTTGACGTGCGCATCACACGCGTGCTTGAACTTCGGCCAAAGTATCATGTTTAAGTTGTCGATGTACGCGTCCAGCGCGGGCACTCGGCGACGATTCATCACGCGTCTGTGGGCGTTGTTCACGCGGATGGCAATCAACAGCCCGACGGCGTCGTGCCCAGACTGCGCAACGCCTTGGGCGACGAAATCGTTGTACGCCATCAGTGGACCGGTGAAAACGATTTCAAACATTTCGCGCTCGCCTTTCCAAAATACTTCGCAAAACGCATACTCGAACGTCGCGGTGTCTATGAGCAGGCGATGCGCGCTTCGGAACAACTCCTCGTAGTCGTGCGCTTCTTGCCTCACCTTGTCCGATTGCCGATGCACCACCAACGGAGGCTCTGTCTCTGCCGCATACATGGCACGCGCGCGATTACCAAGATCAAATAAGCTGTCGCCATTCGTCTCATCAGTCTTGGACGCACTAGAAGACGCCGGCGACGACGTGATGCCCGCGAACATTCCAGCCAAGGCGTTCGCCGCCGCCGACGCGACGTCGGTCGTCGCCGACGTTGTTGCCGTCGTCGAGGAAGTCGTGCGCGTCCTGGATGCGAGCAAAACTCGAGATCTAGGCGCTTTTGTGACGCGCTTGAGCGAATCCAAATACGAAGTCATCGCCGTTTTCAACACTTTTCCCACGACATCCGCGTAAGTGCTCTTCACCTCCCAATACACCTCTGGTCCTCGCTTACGTAGGAACTCGATCAGAGGCGCGTGTCTCGCGAGTGAATTTTCTTGAATTAACTGTACGTTCGCGCGTGGCTTCTTCAACGCCGCGAATTCACCGTACAAGAAGGCCCAAGCGCGGTCGACCGCCTTGACGCGCAGTCGCTCGAGTTCTGGCGCGACGTCGTTTACAGCGCGACCCGCGCCTTTCGATGCGGACACACTGAGATGATCCAACTTCACCTCGAGTTCGCGAACGGCTTCGACAAATCCCCCGTCACCGCCGACGAAGTCGCCGTTAAACACGGCGTTAATCAGCGACGGCGGTACCGAAAGCGCCTCCACCGCGTCGCCTAATTTTCGCTCAGCTCGCGCGCGGTTTGCACTTCGCACGCGTAAATCTTCGCTCGAACGCTGTAACTCCCTAATTTCCATCGATATACGCCCTAAATCGTCCTGAAACGTCTTCAACGTTTGTTCCATGTCGCTCAATATCCCGTCGCACGCGTGCACTTCGCCTTGCAGTTGCAGTAAATTCTCGCACTCATCCGCGTGAGCGTCGATCGAGCGACGCTCGACGTCCACGAGTTTCGTTTCGATCTCCCTCGCGCGTCGATCGAGGGATTCGAAATCACCATCATCGTCATCCTCGCCGTGCTCGTCGTCGTTTTCTCGTCGCAACAGCGCTCGAATGACTTCGTGATTGGCGTACCGCAGTAACGATGCCGACGTGGGAGTCAGCGTCGAGGTGTCGTTGACGCCGCGCTCGGGTGCTCGCATCACGCTTGTACGATCCATAGCGATATACGCGCACTCGCGTCGTGCGAGACGCTCGAACCAGAACGCGCGCCCTGTTTTGAGGCGTCGATGCAGATGTCTAATACTTTACACTTTCGGGCTACTACGTGAGAAGTTTGCTTACTCTTTTTCTACGGGCGCGGGCGCGACTTTCTTCTTCGCCTTCCCCGATGGCTTTGAATTCTTCGCCGCCGCCGCGTTCGTCGGTTTGCCCTTTGAAGAAGTCTTCTTCGCCTTGCCTTTCCTCTTACCTTTCGCCGGCGGCGCCTCGCCTCGCGCCTGGCTCAGGCGAAAGCGACGAATCTTTGCCGCCACCCCGTCCAACTCTTCGACTTCATCGTGAAAGTCATCCAACGTATCGCGATCCGCTTGTCTGGCGATTCGTTCGTTCAAGAGGGAAGGAATGTAGCCAAAGTTGCGGTTTCTCAGCAAGTCCTTGAAAGGTTTTTCGCCGTGCACCATGCGATGCCAGTTTATGTTGCGTCCAATCTCGCCCCCCGCGCCCGCACACCTGCGGCAGTTCACCGCTCCCTTGCCTTGACAAAACATGCACTGAAATGTCTCAATCTTCGCGTTCAACGTCGCGAAATCACCTCGATCCTCCGGCTTTTGCAACTTGCCAGTGGCTTTGCAGTGCTCGCAGCGCATCGTCTTCGCGCCGCCGCAGAGCGTGCACGTTCGGTGTAACCAGTGCGCGCCGGACTCGCGCGCGGCTGCGATGACGGTGCCGACGAAGCATACCTGCGCGCACACGCCCAGGATGCCCTTGATGTCGTCTTCACCACCCATCGATGTCGGCGTCGGGCGTCAGGTTATGCGGTGTAGTGAGGGTTGAGATTTTCTCCGCACTTCCGCACTCGCGCGCGCTCGAGTCTTTACGCGACGAGCCGCATGAGCACGTACAGACAACCGTTCAGCCGCGGTGCCGCGGCGTTCGGGAAACGACCGAGCAGTTCATCGAGCGCCAACGCCAAGCTCGCCGAGGCGCTCAAGGTGAAAATTGACATCGACAAGGTTGATTTAGAAGTCATCAAACCGTGGATCTCGCGCGAGATCACCGCGCTGTTGGGGGTGGAGGACGAAGTTTTGATCGGCATGATCGAGGTGTTGCTAGAAGAGTGCAAGATTCACAAGAATGGCGCACACATGTACGCGCAGTTGGAGTCGTTTCTCGAAAAGCAAACCGAAACGTTTTGCGTGCAACTGTGGGAGCTCTTGGCGAGCGCACAGGCGAACGCGGGCAAACACGGAGAGAAAGGCGTGCCATCGAAATTCATGAAGGATACCGAGGCGCAGCGCAAGCGCGAGGACGAGGCGTACGAGCGCATGAAGAAAAATCAGGAACGCGGTCGCGACGGTCGACGTTCGCAGCAGAAACCGTACGACCGGCCGCCGCGACGAGATAGCAGAGATAGGGTACGCGGCCAAGAGAGGCGACGAGATTCTAGAAGTCCGCCGCGGCGACGGTCGCGGTGGGGCGCCGACGGTGAGCGGAGCGACGGCAGCGACGACGCGTGAAGGAGGCGAGACACTCATCGAGGTTGAACCGCGGCAAAACTCAAGATGGAGAAAATTTGTAAAATGTTGAATTCATTATTTCATCAAGTTCATCGCGCACGAGTACAATCTACGCTGCCACGGTTTTCGGCCACTTGTCGTGAATCCAGCTCTTGAACTTTGCACACGCCGGCAAGAAACCTCCGTTTTCGGCACTATCGGCGATGACCTCGTCGCCATGGACGAATAGCATGCGCATGTCCAAATCAACATCGCTCGTAGATGTGGCTTCGGCTAGAGATTTTTCATAAGCCTCACGTTCACTCTTGACAAGTTCTTCGACGTCTTCGCCGAGTTCTTTGACCCAGGCGTCGTGCGACAAAGGCTTGCCAGTGAGATTATTCACCAACCCGAGGAAGCCCGGCTTGCCGCTGCCGGCACGCCAGTACTCGGCTTCGAGCGTTGGACCGACTTTTGGGTTATCGACAATGTATCCCTCGGTGCGGAAGAAATGCTCTCGAGTTTGGTGCACGGCCATCTCTGCGAACACGTATCCGTGGTAGTATGCGGACGACTCGTCGGCCAAGATGTGCGGCACGCTCATCAACGGACGACCGCTGAAACCTCCTTGAATCTTTTCTTCAATCTCATCAGCGACGCGGCAAATGTTTTCCGTCGTCAATTGATCTTCCGGAAGCTCGTACAAAGCCTTCTCAAAGTACGGCACGGCGATCATCCCGCGCAGCGCCATGACCTTATAAGGGTGCTTTTGTCGAATATTTCGTTCAATCAACTCCCAAGGAATGACGTTGCCCTTGCGATCCTTCGCGTATCGCGCTTGCCACGCAGCGTCTTCGCACAAGGCGTCGAGAAACATTGACTGTGTCTCCGCCAAGGCGACAGAGAACGGCGCCCGCTCTTGCGCAAACACCGGAGAACCTTGAACGATGTTGGCAAAGTGCGCGGCGTGTCCGCCTTCGTGCATCAGCGTCGTCAAGGCGGTGTTACCGCTACCAATTTCATCAGGCGTGGCGAGCGAGGTAAAGTTCGACTCAGACGGCACCCACGTGCCATCAGTTTTCTTGAACGGCGGCGTCGGCCAGTGGCAAAAACCGTTGGGATACTTGCCGACGCGATCGCATAAATCCAGTCGCATAGTCGTGCCTTTGTAACCAATCTTCATCGCCCCGAACGAGCGTCCCCAGACCTCGGGAGCGTTTTCAAATGGATAATACGGATCAATCAACTGCGTCAACTCTCCGCTGAGCGCGTACGCTGTGTTCCATCCCTTGGTCGCGTCTTCGCCCTTTTCCGCCTTGAGCCTGTCGCGCGCGGCGTGCATGAGCGGTCGCGTAGCTTCCTCCAAGCCATCGAGCATCTCGAAGCACTTCTTCTTGTTGAAGCCTTCCGCTTGCGTCACCTTCATGTCGTAAAAATCCTCGAAACCGAGCGCGCGCGCGAAGCGGTTGCGCTCGGCGATGATGGCTGGGAAGCCGTTGTCGCACAAAAAGGGACCGTTCGCGCGAAGCGTCTCCCAGCAACTCTTGCGCACGCACTCCTCATCGCTCGAACGAATTTTCGTGCGCAACACCGTGGGCGTGGCCGAGACGAACTTGCCGTCCACATCGGTGTACCCGAGCTCTTGTTTATTGCGCGCCGCTTGCAACGCGTTCTCCTTCGCGATGGCGGATTCGCGCAACGCCACGGCTTCTTTGGACTCGACGATGTAGCACTTGAGCGTTTTTTCGATTTGCTCCAGCACAATCCTTTGGTCATCCGTGACGTCTTTGGACGCCAACAACTCGCGCGTCTTCGCCAACGTCTCAGCGTCGCCCATGAACGTCTCCAGCGCGTTGAACGACTTCGTCAGCGCCTCCACGTCGTTCCCTCGCAGGTTCATCTTCGTCGCCCAAAAGTTATCCTCGAACGTCTTGTGCTTGGCCAGGTATTCATCGTTGAAAGCGTCGATGAAGGACGCCGGCGTCGTCGTCGCCGAGTTCGCCATGACGTGACGTCCTCGTCCTCTCGCGGCGACGTTTCCGACGACGGCGCGTTCGCGAGCGCGTCGAGCGAGCGTCGAGGCCGAGCGCGTCGAGGTCGAGTTCAACGCCGATCCGCGATGCGTGATCACTCGAGCGATGACGCGCATGCGACACGAGGCGGTGTGTGACGATCTCGATGACGACGGGACGACGCCTCTCATCCAGCGAGACCCCGCAGACGTCGTCGCCGACGCTGGCGCGGGCACCGCGCGCGCGATGACGCCGCCGGCGTCCGTCGATGGCGACGACGTGCGCCAAGACGCCGACGACGTCGTCATCGCGCGTGCGCTGCGCGCGACGCTCGTGCACGTCTGCACCGCGCGCGGGTCGTTGAAGTCGTGCTGACCGAGCGAAGTTCCGAGACGCGTGTTCGGGGGTAAATCGGCGCCCGCAGGCGACGACTCGCGCTTGAGACGGGCGATTCGAGGGAAATCGTGGCGCGATTACATGGAGCTCACGCGACGGATCGCGATCGAGGAAGCGGAGCGCGGGAAGATTGAAATCACTCAAAAGGGCGAGGCGGTGTCGCCGCCGAGCGCGTTCAGGGGACCGATTCGATTGCGATTGCGACGGACGGCAACGGTGAACATTGGTGACGGCGAAGTTAAAGTCGAAGGTGCAGCGTCGCAGCCGTCGTCGAAGAGGCGTAAACGAAACGTTTCGCCAAACTAACGGTCGCTCGTGAAGGCTCGAGCGGAAACGGCGACGCTCCGTCGCGCGCGCTCGACGCCCGATACGCCGTTAGAGTTCACCGATGCGGTCGGCAAATAGAACTGTAATATGTGTAATGTTTTTGTCGTGATGACGCCACGCGACCTCGCCGACGCGCCGAGAGCCTGGCTGCCGCGTTCCCGGTGTTGGCTCTCTGGATAAAGCGTCGTCAAGCGTCGCGTCAGTCTCCGACGCGCAGGCCGCGATGGCGTGCAAAGTCTGCGCCGTGGGACGAGCGATATCAACCCCGGACGTCGATCGCTCGTGTCGTCCCTGTCGTCCGTCGAGCGTCCGTCGTCGACGCTCGTCGACGCTCGTGGCGTCATCTTCCGGGACGTCGTCGAGTGGTCGTCCGCGCCGTCCATCGTCTTGGACGGCGCGTGAAAAGACGCAGAAGAATATTGGGCGCGATTATCTCGTGGAGCTCGGGAAGAACGACACCGGGAACACGAATACAAACGTCGGCGCCCGACAAGGTGTAGTGGACGACGTCTTCACGCGCAACGCCACTGGCGAGTTTCAACTCGGCGCTGATTCCGACATCGCGAGCGGAGAGCTTCGGTACCGGTATCAAGAGGCTAGAAAGTTTAAAAATTTAGTCGGCGATTACCACTGTCCACCGGCTTTCATGGAGAAGGTGAGCGGGCACTTGGTGAAGAACTTTTTATTTGGCGGCGGCTTGCGACACGTGCGAGAGATGACAAACGAAGCCGGAGTCGTGGTTCAACCGCCTAACACCCCGCTGATTTTGGGTGTTTGGGGCGGCAAGGGTTGCGGGAAATCGTTTAATTTGGAACTTGCGTGTAAAGCCATGGGTGTGACGCCGATCATCACGAGCGCTGGTGAGTTGGAGGACGAAAACGCCGGCGCGCCAGGGCGGTTGATTCGCGAGCGATACAAGCGCGCAGGAGAAATTTTGCGACGCACGGGAGTGATGAGCTGTTTAATCATCAACGACGTCGATGCTGGTATTGGATGGTTCAAGGACACGCAGCACACGGTGAATAACCAAACCGTGTGTGGCACGCTAATGAATTTGTGTGATCACCCAGAACTCGTCAGTCTTGGCGAAGATCGCGGCGAAGATGGCAAAAATTTGCAAACTGCGCGCGTGCCGATCATCGTTACAGGAAACGACTTATCAACGGTCTACGCGCCATTGTTGCGCGATGGAAGAATGGATAAGTGGTACTGGAATCCTAGTCGAGACGATATCTGTGACATCGTGCACGCACTTTTCAAGGACGAAGTGGACTGGTCTCCAGACGCCACAGCGCGTCTAGTCAATGCGTTCCCGGGTCAGCCGTTAGACTTTTTTGGTGCCGCGCGGGCCAAAGTATACGACGACGCCGTATCACGTTGGATGTGCGAGGGCGACGTCAGGGAGCGTTGCGAGTTTTTGATTCGAAAGATGTCGTTGGGGGGCGAGGAGGACTTGTTCGGAAACGTCGGCGATGACTCCTCGCTCTGGCGCTATCACACGCCGAAAGAAGTCGTGCGAGGGGCTTCAATTTCCCCACAAAGTGTGTTTGACGCGGCAACGGAGTTGGCGCAGCAGCAGCAGTACATGATGACGCAAAAGCTCTCCATCGAGTACATGAAGTGGCAAAAGAATCCGGAAGACTTGACGGATGAAGAGCGCGAGGCGATGGAGGCGAAGGATAACTGGCGCAAGACGATGAAGAAACGCGAGGAAGCGAGACGCGCGCGCGCGGCAGAAATGCGTATCAACAAGGCGAGCCCAGAGAGCATAGAGGCGCGGAGATTGCTTCTCGAAGCGACGATGAAGCGCGCCAGAGAGAAGCGTGAACTTGAATCGACCGAAAGACGACTCACGGTGACTAGTGAAGGCATCCAGTCAAAGTCGATTCCAGGGTCTCCATCGTCCAAGCGCTGGATGACGGTTTCGGTGGAAGAAGCTTTCGACGCGTTCAAAGCCGGCGTGTGCTCGGTCATCGACGTTCGTGACGTCAAATCGTTTCGGCGCGAGAGCATTTCGGGCGCTTTGAACATTCCTCTCGTAAATATCGAAGGAAAACCACTTGCGTACACGTACACGACAAATGCGCAAGAGTTCCTTGAAGTTTTCACCTCAAAGTTTCCAAACAAAGACGCTGCAGTAGTGCTTCTCGGGGGGCGTCAAATTGAAGCGAACGGGTTGGATGACCCCGAACGGTGCGGCTGCATGGACGCGCTGATCGATCGCGGGTACGAAAACGTCGTCGTTGTCGATGGGGGTTACGATGGCTGGGTGAAGGAGTATACACCTGGCGGCAAAAAGCGTTTACAAGAATGGAAATTGGATGTGGTGGTCGGTGCATCTGGTACGTCGTGCGTCGGCGCCGAGCTTCCCGTCGTTGGAGGTCTTGCGGAAGAGCGAAAAGCGGCGCAAATTGCCCACTTGAAAGCACTCGAGGAGCATCTGGTGAATTCAAACGCGAATAGCGCGTGGAAAGTGGCGTTTGATAGGTTCGATCGGCTTTACTTTTACAACGTCGAAAGCGAGAAGAGTCAGTGGGCGGATCCATCGGCGTATGATGTCACGAATCAGATTTGGTTGCTCTCGGCGCCGATGAGCGATTCAGGCGCCATCGCGTTGACGGCAATTTCCGTCGACGACGCCGTGCAGCGTTTACTTTCCAAATCATCGATGGTGATCGACGTGCGTAACCCATACGCTTTCAATATGGAATCGGTCAACGGCGTCATTAACGTCCCTTTACGTCGAGCGGAAGGATCAAAGCTCTCGCCGACGTACGCGATTGTCGGCAAAGACGCGTTCGCGCAAGCTTTGGCATCCATCGCAGCCGATAAGGCACAGTCGCTGATTTTCGTCGGCGACGAGTCGCCGGACGAGCGCTCGGAGATCGCCGCGCAGCACGCGCTGTCGGCGGGGTATACGGACGTTTTGATAGTCGTCGATTCAGTTCCTCAGTGGCTCAAAAAGTACACGGCGAGCGGAAAACCGAAGAAGGTGTTGGCGCAAGGGGCTTACAAGAGCGACCTGCTGTCAAAAGGAGCCTTCAACATGTTCGCGGGCGAATCGTGATTTCGCGTGAGTTCGCGTCGTTCGCAGAGACATGTATTAAGAGAACAGCCGATGCTTCAGAACGCGACGTATGACCAAGCAATTCTTTTTCGCCGGGGATCTCATGCTAGCGCGCGGCGTGGATCAAGTTCTTCCGAATCCGCTGCGAAACGCCTCGCTACGAGCTTTTTTTGGGCGCTGGTGTAGACTTTGGCTTCGGCGCAGGCTTCAGCTTTGGCTTCGGTTGCGATTTGAAAAGAGACTTTTGGACGAAAGGGCGGTTCAATGTAGAGACCACGAAGGCTTTTTGCTCCTCAGACAGCTGAGCGATGGCTTGTTCAAAGTTTTCAGGTGTTTAAACGTGTTCTTGTGGTACATATATAGTTCTATTATAAGCCAAATCCCGCGCTTAGATTACGCGGGTTCATATGTATCTCACGAAGATGACCTGGTCTTTCGATGTCTGGTACCATGTTTCTAACACAAAAATCCAACCTGACTGTGCCATCAAGTTGATGAAGTCTTCTACGACGCACATTCGCACATCGATCTCTTCTTGGCCGTACGCGTAATACGCTGTGCCAACCTTTCGCCACCCACACTTGTTGACGATGACCTCATCCGTCAAATTGTGCTTCTTCATCTGGTAGATGAAAGAAAGGTTGCTGTGTGTGGACTCCGCACTGTCGTAATCCGTTTTAGGAAAACTCGCGCGATTTGGGTTATCTCCCGCCGAGTGAGCAAAGTTGTAGAAACACCCATCGCACGTTTGATCCTCCAGCGGTACGCCGTGCCCTTGATAAGAACCGAGCGCCCCTGCTGGCATCGTCCTTCCGCACGGGCACCATGAGACGATGTGGTATTCACGACCAGACCTGTGACTTGCGATCTCCACACTTCTTTCGGTCTGCCTTGTCAGCGTGTTAATACCCCCGTTTACCGAGCCGAGAAGAACACTCACGACCAACCCGAAGATGGCGAACGCGACCGCACCCACGCCGTATACGAAGCCCCTGCGCCTATCCTCGTCGCGAAGATACCACGGGCGCATCGCACCGTCGCTCATTTCGACGACGGCGAACTGTTCTCTGTCGTCTGCCATCACGGCGGCGAGTGGCGCCGCCGTCGCGATCTTCAAGCACGCGATTCCTCCGCTGGAAACCCCCACGGGTGTGCGTGCCAGCACCTAGGGTTTAGGGTTTAGGATCGGACATATGGAGCCTCACTATTAAGCCGTGTGGCCACATACATTACCATATTTATGTCTATCATACCACGACATCCCGCGCTTTGATTACTGTAAGGGTGAAGTTCATGGTGTAAAACTGATAATTTTTTATCAAGTGTGGGGCTGACTTAGGAGGTTTTTACGCATCGTTTTCTTCGTCAATTGGTGCAAAGCGTCCACGGCGTTCGTTCCATTCTTCCTTGATTTCATCCCAGTTAATTATTTTGTCCTCACCGAACTTTTCAATGTCTTCCAATGTCCACACCACGCGTTTGGCGTTGTCCATCCAAAGAGTGTGACCGTCTTAAGCAAGTTCGTTTGACTTGTAAAAACGGAAAATGTGTAAATTATACGAAATCTGTAAATATGTAAACTGTGGGGCTGACTTAGGTGGTTTTTGTTTGTAAAATGGTAAAATTAGTAAATTATACGAAATCTGTAAATCTGTAAATTACACTTTTACACATTTACAGCCTCGCTTTAGTGGTATATTTCCCTGGTTTACATATTTACATTTTTACAACCCTGGCGCGCTCCTCCGCGTACGATCTCGATCTCCGGAAACACAACCCGCCCCGTCGTCTGGAGGAATGGAAGCTCCTCCCACGGACATTCCCCCCGCTGAAATACGATGCCTACTGGGCGACACTATTGATGTGATGGCGACTTTTCCAGACGCTACGGTCGACCTCGTGCTGAACGATCCGCCGTATGGTTGTACTGCGAACTCGTGGGACGACGCATCGTTCAACCTCGAAAGGTGTTGGCAGCAGTACGAGCGTATTCTGAAGCCAAACGGAATCGTCGTCCTCTTCGCGTGTTCAGACACGAGCGACGAGCCGTTTCTGACGAAGATCTTGAACAGCAAACGTCGTCGGAAGTCCTGGGAAAACCGCGAGAAGTATCATATTTCCACCTCTTTCGGATTTCGTAGACATGCTCACTGAGGCAAATGTGTATTTGAAAACCGAGGAGTTCGTCGAGGAAGAAAAGAAGGAGGCTGAGTCGAGTCAAACCTACTGCGAGTTGGACGACGAACTCATCGATTACGATTTAATGATTGACGAGGCAGAAACCTCTAAAGCTGTGGCGAGGCTTCAGCAATTAGAGTTCAGTCAGACAGAACTGCCCGACATTCACTTTGATCACGAGTAGATTCCAACAGCTCACGCACGAGTTCAGGAGGATACGAGAACTTCTGATCCATAGGCGTGTGTCTCTTTTGTCCGATGCTCGCCTGATGTCTGCCGTTAATGACTCTTCCACAACAGCCGCGGACGCACAGTCTTGGCTTGAAGGCTGCGTTGTTAGTCCAAAATCTCGTTGTCTTCCTGTATGGATACCCGTACATACAATAGCTTACTCTGTGGTACGGTAAGTCTCGCATAAAAGGTTGTTCCTTGAGCTTTCCGCCGTCGGGATTCTCAATGAACCAAAACTTTGGTTTAAAGTAGTCAATGATCTCAAGCGTTCGTAGCACGACTTTGTTAGCTTTTTCAATATCAGGTGGTTTAGATTTCTTACAACAATCTCTAAGTCGGCTGTATTCAGTACACGGGACACCCGCGAAGACGGCGTCAAAGTGATTTGGAGGATACGCCGATTTGTAATCCCACTCCATTATGTCTACTTTGATGGTCGGTTCGTGGAACTCGCCTGAGAAATC
>Ga0257114_1000288_pt1 | contig 39262 bp, 19 predicted proteins | sample SI112_10mmetaG_FD_190149 | JGI IMG/M metagenome (GOLD analysis project Ga0257114, IMG submission 190149) | Marine microbial communities from Saanich Inlet, British Columbia, Canada - SI112_10m | ecosystem: Environmental > Aquatic > Marine > Inlet | place: Canada: British Columbia | collected...
GAGCTGGGCCGAAGTATATCGAGAGGCGCCTTGCACACTGTTCCACCACGACAGGGGCTACGGACGATGGGCGGACTTCTGGACAATTCGCAAAAGGTACTACTCGCACGAAATGGGAAGTGGAAACTGGAACTTGAACGACCGCCCGAATTCCGCCTACGTCGCGCCGGGTTACACGTGCACGATTTGGCAGCACCACTTCTCCGGGCAATCGGTGACTCTGTACCCTGGCTTTCACTTCAATAACGACTTCTCCTGGAATAATCAGGGTGATCAAACGAGCTCCGTGTACGTCGATTGGATAACGCCTCCTTCTCCTCCGCCTCCTTCTCCTCCGCCTCCTTCTCCTCCGCCACCTTCTCCTCCGCCGCCTTCTCCACCCCCACCTGGCGAGTTCAAGGAACCAGTAGTTTCGGTGACCAATCCAACGACGTTCATCTCGGCGTTCTCGTACGATTTCGGCATCAAAGTTGCCCACGTCTCGTGCGACAACGATGCTGACTGTTTCGAATCACAAGTCGCTGACGAAGTTAACACACACCGGCACGGGCTCCGTTGCGAAGTCAACGTCGCGCGAAGAGATGATCCGAGCTGCGTTGGGCCAAGTGAATGGCAAACACACTACATGCCCTGTCGAAAATGGAATGACTTCCTCCCCAAGACGCTGGAACTCACCGACGTCGACGGCAAGATCTTATCCGGCACGTACGACATCACATATGCATGCTATTTCGTGTACTCGAATGGCGCTAAAGTTGAATCACAGCTGAACTGGAAACACCTGCACACGTTTGAACTCCACGAGGGCTGCGCCGAGTCGCTACCTTCAGGGAAAAATGGGGATCTCCAAAACGTGGCTCGTCAGCTTCTTTTAACCGCCGACGAATTCAACGTCGCGGACTGCAGAAACGAAACGCAAGTGTACAAAGCAAAAGAGAGTGTGTTCAGACGACACGACAACGACCCTACGGATGGCGTACTTTCATATCGAGAGATCGTAAGCGCACTTCAGAAGCAAAGCGCCGACACGTACGCCGTGAAACGTTGGAATGAGGCGCTTCATGGCGCGCTAGAGCTCAAGCCAGCGCACGTCATGCGCGTGGAGACGAATGATATGGCGTGTGGCGGAGGTACAATTGTATACGATGATGCGATATACCCTTCTGACAGTCCTGGTCGCGAGAGTACGCTTCAGCAATGCTCCGCGGAAGCGGCTTCCATGCGCGTCGCATGGCACTACAACACACAGCTTAGTGCCGGCGACTTCGTGTGCATCTACGTCGATGGCTTGTTGTACGATACACGCTCCGTGACTCGTGTCGATCCGCAATCATCCATGTATTCCGAAGTCGGCGGTCTGTATGCACCGACGAAACTTGAGGACATACGACCGGTATCGGGCATCTTTGAGGACGTGCAACAGACGCTCGTGGCAAACTTTTTGTTTGATGACGACACCGCGCAACTCATCGTTTCGGCGGCACCCTCGACGAGCACCAAGCCAAGACTGCAACCAGAAGGAACGACAAGGGATATCGCACCGTGTACCGGTGGCGACGGCGGGCGGTGCGTACAGCAGGTTTCAAATCCAGGTGCTGCGACGCAGTATGGGTACAAGTACAAAGCTCCTGAGCTTTTCTCCGATGACTTTGCACTCACCACCTGGATGTACAGCACGTGCGCGAACAACGCGGGCAACGATGTCAGAAGAAAGTCGATCGCATATTTCACGGGTGAAAACGGCGGTGTATCGCATTTACTGCGCTTCTACGTCAACCAAGCCTCATCCATCGAGTTGGTCGTCGAGTACGTGCGTGATGGACGAGTGACGCACTCGCTGACACTCACGGGCATCGCTTGTGATTCTTGGCATTACGTCGGCTTTTCTTTGAACAAAAGAGACAAACTCGTTGTATTCGCTGATCTCTCGGGTGCTGTGGATGATTTGTCGGACACAAACTCGTTTAAAACGATGCATGACATGGATGCCGACGCACCGAGAAAAATTCTGAGGGTCATGGATGACTTGGAGATTCTCGGCGCGGTTGATATCGAGTTTGACGACGTTCGCGTGTACTCTGGTCAAGTGAGTCGAGCCACATTCTTGGACGCATTCGAATGTGGACACAGAAGCGTCTGCGCGAAACGCGCGCACGCGACGCCATCATCCCGCAGAGTGATTTGCACGTCAGCGATCATCGACACGAAAGACGTTGCAACGTATTCGGATTACTTTTGCGCGGCTGCTATGTACTACGATGGATCAGCCATCGACGTCGCCGCAATACTGGACACTAGTGGCGTGACGTTTACGTATCGAGACACATCTTGGGAAGAGAGTTCCTTTGAAATGCTTCGTAAGCCCGTGGGTGAGGAATACGCCGCCGCAAGTTACGAAACTATCATTCAAATGGACGGCGACTTGAAAGGCTGTGTGAACAAGTTTAGCTCAATTTCTTACCTCGATCGTCAAGCGGGCACAAAGCCAAACTTGGAATGGTACTACAAGGTCCGCACGAAGATGGCGTCTTCGTCGTCTGCGGACCTCGTCTCTACGACGCACTACTTCAAAACTCCATGGATTGGCACAATCGAAGGTATGGTCAAGGCGGGACAATCGCAGACGCCCGTGCCGTACGTTCGCATCTGCGCTGGTTTCGCTTTGTCCGCTGGAACTTTGATGTCACCAGTCGCGTTGTCGTCTGGTCAGAATGCCGCGCTGTATATGCAAGCCACACACTCGCGCGACATGAGCAAAACCGCGGCTTCTAAAACTTTCGTGGTAACGGATGGTGAATCGAACCCAGGAAGCGGATTTGCGTCGCTCGCTCCAGGTGAATACCTACGCGTCGCGTTGACCGGCTGGAGCTCGATGACGGGTGTCGGAATATGCGTAACAGGTAGTGGCGCGACTGATCACATCACGGCACATATACAAGATCATGATTCTGGCGATTCGAGCGACCACGGGCATGGATGCGAACGAAATGATGCTCTCACAGAGGTACACGACGACCACACGTGCATGCTGTACGAATGCCGCGGCACGAATGTTTCGTCTTTCCACGGTGCATTCGTGACGGCTGCGTATCGAAGTGATTCTGACCAAACGGCCGCCATTGGAGTGACTGAAATATTTACAACTGGAACGAAAACAAATTGTGCATTCAGTGCCACGACAGATGCCGAAGGTTACTATGAAATCAATATTCGTGACACTTCTGGACTGATCCCGGTGGAAGCCAATCTTCTCGCCGCGGCATATAAGGAGGAGATTTTCACTAAGACTACGGTGACGCTCATCGACACGTCCTCGGATGATATCAACGCGGCGTCTGACCCGCTCAAAGTGTTGCTCGTCGTTCGTACGATCGATGCCACGGAAAGTGTATCCACCTCTGAGTTTGAGCCGTTCATCGACTGGGACGCGGACAACTCTGCAAATTTGACTTTGTTGGAGTTTGCAAGCTTCGTCGAGCATGCCTCTGGATTTCCAACAAAGGGGCACGCTATCATTTCCGAAGACATATGGAATACGCTCGACACTGATGCAGATGGATTTCTCGATGTCACCGAGTTCAACGTCGCGCAGTCGTTCATGAATAACGGCAGGCTCATCGCCGATCCAATCCTCGTTTACACTCCCATGGAAGCCAAATATCTGTCTCAGCTGCTAACGACAAGGCAAACTATCGCGATGAAAGACAAGTGTGAAAACTTCGTGCTCGCGCGACACGGTACTTTGGCCTTGCCTTCAAACACATCTGCTTGGAACACTTGGTACGAAGGTATGATTTCGTCGAATGCGGACCCATTGCGTTCGGTTTCATCTTGCACATCGGAAGCGCAAATAGACGCCGTGCTCATCGGCGACGCGGAGACGACAAAAGCGATTCCTATGCTGGTCTTTGGCTTCCAGAAGAACACGCTTTCGCTTCGCCAGGGCGCGCGTACGAGTGAGGCTGACGACATCTACCAGGGCATCGTTGCGTCCTCCGCCATCGCGACTCTCAGCGCTACGCAGCAGTACAGCGACATCGTGCATTTTTTCGACACGACGGAATCTCCGAAGTCAAAGAATGCAGAGCACGTTTTCGGACGCGACTGGGATGATCCCACGGAGATGGAAGACAACGCGATGAAACTGAGGCATCGCGAGGTGATGAGGCGTGATTTTGCAGACGAAACAGCTTCCATTGTGCGCGGCGCGGTACTGTTTCCCAAAGACTGGACCGCCGGATCAACGACGTGCGGACTGTCGGAAGCCACTATCATGGTCAGAGAAGTCGGTAGCAAGAGCAAGCCGGTAGAGTACAAAACAGACGGATCTGGATGGTTTGAAATTGCCTTGACTAGAGGGAAATCATTCGAATTCAACGCGACTTTCCCAAAACACACCGTGTGTTACACGGGAAGGACCGTCGCCGACGCGGCGGATGAGGTGACGTGTGACTCTCGACCCCAATCAGTGACTCTGAACCGCATCGGCGATGGGAATTACATCTTCTTCACCGATGTGACTCAAGGAAACATTGATCTTGGGTTGTATCAGGGACAGTGCGATGCGGTGTACTCTGGAGCGCGGTTCAAAGTGACTCCAATCAATGGCTGTCACTCACCCGTTTACGTCACTTCCGAGCAAATCGGCGGATGGATGTCGAACGTTAAGGGCCTACCTGAAGGCAAGTTTACGGACGTCGAGCCGCTTCCATCGAACGCCCGAGTGTGGCCTTTTGCTGCGATGGATTATTCAATCATGCTCGTATCTGGTCCACCAGTGGGTCTGGTCGGCGAGCTCATCTCAAGCGAAACGTGGGACTGCGAAACGGAGAGCGGAGACATGGTGACCTTTTTCAGGCGACGAAACGCGCTCGAACGTTTGGCGCTCATGCGCGAAGGAAACGACTGGTCACAAATTCGATACAAGTATCACGGGTATATTTGCGTTGATATACCGGATGCATATATCCCTAAAATTGCAAACGACGGTGACATATGTTACGATGACAGCGAGCCGACTGGAGGTTTGACTTCCAAGCACTTCCTCGGTACTTCAACTTCGCAACAGAATCCCATTCAGCTTCTCATTTCAGACAAAACGGAGATCAAAATCGGAGTGTTTGAGATTCATCAGACCAGTGAGACTACATACGCTAAGTGCTTTTCATCGCTACCAAACGAACACGAACGCACGGGAAGCACTAAGATGAAGATCCGTCAAGACGTAAGTGACGCGGAAGACACAGAGTGCCATCCCGATCGCGGCGGTGGTGAGTCATGTGACTTCCAAGTGGACGTCGATGAGAATGGCTTCGTTCAGTTTCCCAACAACGCCGATGACGCGGCGACGCTCATGACGATAAAAGCTGGTTCGCCAAATCTTGCGGGAGTTCATCGACGCACCGTACGAGTCGAGGTCGAGCGTAACGACTTGTACCGCACTGTCACCGCCACCGCGATACGTTATTTGATTCCTCTCGGATCAAAACCACGCGTGGGTCAAGGCGAAAGCGATGACACGTTTTGGGCCACCGTTCCGTTGGATGGTTTGGTGTACACCGTTGTGCACGATCCTCCGGGTGGAGACTCGTACGCCGAAATGCACTCTGGGAGTACGTTCAAAATGGAATTTGTAATCGCCGGAACGCGCGCGATGACGGCGATGGCGGGCACATACTTGGATTCTGCCTTTGGTAAACAAGGCAAAGCTGCGTTTGGATTCAACATTGGATACACTGCTGAAGCAAGTACGGAAGTAACCAAGGTTGATATGCAATTTGGCGGTCGAGGCGAATCCGTGATCGATGGGCCAAACTACAAGGTGCAATCAACCATGAAAAATTCTTGGGATATCACGATGGAGACGTCCCGCGTCGTCAAAAGTAGCCAAGATCCTGCGCTCGCCGGACGAGCCGGGGACACGATTGTCGGCGGTGGAATTGAGTTGGTGTATAAGCTGTCTGATATATTGGATCTGAGTCGCCAGGATGGAGACAAAGTGTGTTTACAAGTTCAAGCCGAAGTGACTTGGTTACCGAGAAAGCCGACGACTTATGCCTTGGCGTTGCATTCCATCGAGAAGCAAGTTGTGCCGAACTTGAGGTTTCTGCTGTCTGCTGTCAACAAAACGGGAGGTGTAAGCGCATCAGACCAATCGGGTAAACCGACTGACATCACGTGGGGCGACTATCTCACCGGAAAGATAGCTTCATGGGAGCGCACATTAGCGTGGGCGTCGCCCGAAGACCCCTCAAGCATCACCGCCTCATTCACTGGAACGGATTCAATTTACGGCCGAAACTTTGACACAAAGCGGCGTGCGGCTGGAGGGTACAATGATCTCTTTGAAGCAGACGACGATTACTCGAGCGTGGCCACTGACCTGTCGGTAGAATGGGCGCGAGGGGCGGGCATCGACGTCGGACAAGCCGCACCGATGCATATCATTGCCTCGCTGATGGCTTACTTCCAGAACATGTTCCCGACTTCCCCTGCGGTGCTCATGGTCCAGAATCTCGCCTTCGCCCCTGGTGCTTTCATACAAGAAGCTCGAATACTGCCTTATGTACGCAATGATTTCGACGCCGGTGCAACCGATGGTTCTCAAATGCAGAATCTCTTTCCAGACGGCAAGATTCCGTACACGTCGAGCTCCATCGTGCACCCACAAGCTCGCAACAGAGCCGGGTTGCCCGATTACGACTCCAAGTTCAAAACGTACGACAACGAGGTGTTGTATTCTTTCGGTATGAGTAAAATTGCCGCTGAAAGCATGGATTCGTGGAGTGACGGCAGTGGCGATGCATTTGAAGGCACCGTAGATGAGGTTCAAGAAGAGCATTCGAAACAACTGCGAACCAGAGAGACCACACGCATCATTTCCTCGCTTTCTGGAGGAGTTGGTCCGGTTGGGTATTCTCAAGGGTCGAATGACCAACCAGCCGATGAAGACATCCTGCTGACTTTCAGCGGCGGCGGAAACGCGCTCGAGTTCGAATTCAATTCTATCGAGGTGCTCGAAGACTACCTCTCGCACGTCTCGTTCGAAATTGAAGGTACAGTCAATTTCAAGGGCGGGTATCATCAACAAGGGGATATCACAGCCGCGGGTTTAGGAGCGTATTGGGACGACAACGCTGGCTTGTCTTACGGTTGGAACCGCGACTTTACGCACGACAGATTATTCTCATGGTCGAAATACGGTCGCGTGACGGCGAGGTACTCGCTGGGAGACCCTGAATTTGGCGATAAATTTGTCTTGAGCGTCGGTTCTGACAAGCGATTCGGCACTCCCGTATTCGTGACCAAGGGTGGTCGAAGTATGTGTCCGGGAGAACCCGGTACTTTCTTCCGCGAATCGAGCGTCAGCCTCCAAATTCCTTTGGACACGAAAATGAACACCGAGCGACTTAATCCTGGACAACGGGCGATTTTTGAGGTGGTCATCCATAACGAGTCGCCGTACCGCGAAGCGAGTAAATTTGCACTGCGTCTTGTGGATGGTCTCGCAGAGTCCCTTCGCACAATCGTTTCTGCGGCGTACGAAGAAGCCGCCGAATCGTCAGCAAATGGTGCTTCTGTACTAGCACGAGTGAACGCCGTCGCGGCAACGACTATTGCAAAGTCATCAACTGAAGTGGCGAATATGAAACGAGCCGCCTCTGACGCGGCTGACGCCGGCGCACTCGCCGTGGCTGAAGCCGTGGACACCGCCGCTCGAGCGGCACCTCGTGAAAACCGCGAGCTCGGCGACAGCACCTTTAGGATTAACGGTAAAGCGTTGCCGATAGACGATTACTTGCCGTTTAAATTCGTGGGCGGTGATGCCATGGACAGGCAAAGTTTCATCTCTGAGCAGTATATGAACTTCGCCGTCGAGCCCGGCTTTGCGACGAGGAAAATCGAATATCTTCAATTACGTCTGCAAAGCTTGTGCGAGACAAGAATCTGGGAAAACAACAACCTGTACCGGGATCCGATCTCGTACACGCAAAACGTCGACCCGATGAGTTGGGAGCCATCGTGCCCAAAGGTGGCGTTTACTGAAACGACCATGTCCACGTACTTGAGCGCAAGCGTCTCCCTTGGGACTTCGAGCTGGCTCAATCTTACCGTCAGTAATCCTGATCGCTACATCTTATGGCCGGATAATCGAACGAATCCGAGCAACCCGCTGATGAATCCAAACCTCGCGTTTGTGCGTTTACAGTATCGCCACGTCAGTGGTGGCGAGTGGATTACGGCGAAGTCTGAAGCCTCGCCTGAAACGGATAAAAAGTTCAATCTTTTGTGTCCCTTCTCACGATCAGACGGATGTAAATTCGATTGGAACACTAATGGCGACTATGAATTACTCCTCAGTGGCTTCAAAGATGGAGTGTACGAGCTTCGTTTGAAGAACTTCTGCACCGGCGGCGACTCGTTTGCCGACGCCGCCGTACACGAGTACGTCGGCGAGCAAACGTTGACTCTCACCGTTGACACCGTCAGGCCGGTACCAACGCGAGTGTTCAGCATGAGTCCATACTTTGGCGCGGTCTTTGATGAAACAATCGATTGCTCAAACATTGACGTCAGCGTCACGAAGATAAAAGATGCCTGCGGAAAGGACGCCGTCGCCGTGAACGAGGTTGTGGACGTGACGCTGCCACCGTACAAGATCAAGTGCTCGAACTCCACCGCACACGGTACGGTTTCCATCGAGTTTGCGCCCGAAGACGTTGGAAGATATCGAGTCGTCTTCGAAGGGATCAAAGATGGCGCCGGTATGCTCGCGCATCCCGTTGTCCGACAGTTCTCCAAGTGCGGAGTCACGCGCACCTCGGCATCCGCCTACGCAGCCGCCGAGGCGAGATTGGGACGCATCGAAGCCACCGGCGACGATTCCGACGGCGATTCCAACGAATACTCCACGCCGTCCGTCGTCGACTCTGAGTCCTACGTGCCTTCCATCACCGTCTTTGTCTTGCTCGTCGTCGCCGTCGTCGTCGCGGCGCTTCAATTCCGACGCCCGCGCGCCGCCGTCGACACCGACGACGCGCACGGCGCGCTCGTCGTTCCGGCGCCCGACGTCTCGACCGAGGCCATCAAACCTCCGTCGTACGGCGCCACCGTGTGAACGCGCGCGTCGTTCGCATTCGCTTCACTCAACTTTAACTCTTTTTCTTTGTATGCATCTCACTTTTTCACTTTTCACGCCTCTCACTGACTCCCATACAAAATCCCCCGGTCGGCGGTCGGTCGGTCGAGTGGATAGGATCGACGCTTTCCGCGGCGCGCGCGCGTCGATGGGATACGACGCGCGCGCCGCACACGACGACGCGCGACGCGATCGCGAGCTCGACGCGCGACGCGCGCGCGCGCGTGACGATCCGAGCGACGATCCGAGCGACGACGGCGCGCGCGATGGCGACGCGCGGCGCGGCGAACGCGACGCGCGGGACGCGCGGGACGGCGGCGATAGGACGGGGACGAACGACGACGACGACGACGGCGACGGCGGCGGCGGCGACGCGAGGACGAGGACGCGAACGCGAACGCGAACGCGCGGTGATGACGATGGCGGTGTCGTCGAACGCGTCGACGGGGAAAACCGCGAATGGGACGCGAGTGATGCGGAATAAGAATCGCGCGGTGGTGGATGGATCATTGCTGAGCGCCCCGGCGAGCGCGAGACGACGTCCGGAGGACGTCGTCGGGGATGGGGCGAGTGGGTACGAGGTGGAACAGCGCGCGTTGGAGGCTTGCGTGGCGAGACAAACGGCGAACGAGCGAGCGCCGAAGATTAACGTGCCGATCGAGAGTTTGGACGCGGCGTACGAGCGCTGCAGAGAAGTGACGGCTGAGTACGCGAAGACGTTTTATCTCGGCACAAAGCTCATGACACCGGAGAAGCAACGAGCGATTTGGGCGATTTATGTGTGGTGCCGGAGAACGGATGAGCTAGTCGACGGACCGAATGCGTCGCACATCACCCCGGAAGCGCTCGATCGATGGGAAGAACGCCTCGAGGGTATCTTTGACGGGAAGCCGGTGGATATGATCGACGCGACGCTGTGCGATACCCTCTCGCGATTTCCGGTCGATATTCAGCCGTTCAGAGACATGATTGATGGTATGCGAATGGATCTCGTTAAGCCGCGGTACGAGACTTTCGACGAGCTTTACGAGTATTGCTACCGCGTCGCCGGCACGGTGGGTTTGATGTCCATGCCCATCATGGGATGCGACGAGAATTTCCAGGGCGACGTCAAGAAGGTGTACAAAGCTGCGTTGGCGCTTGGGCTCGCGAATCAATTGACAAACATTTTGCGCGACGTCGGCGAAGATGCGCAAACGCGCAACCGCATTTACGTCCCGATCGAGGATTTGAACAGATTCGGCATCACCGAGCAAGAGGTTTTGCGAGGTATGTTCAGCCCGTCCACGGGCAAGGTTGACGACCGCTGGGTGGCGTTTATGAAGTTTCAAATCGAACGCGCGCGCCAAGTGTTTAAAGACGCCGAAGATGGCGTCAACTGCTTGCACAAGGACGCTCGCTGGCCCGTCTGGAGTGCGTTGGATGTGTACAGAAACATTTTAGATGCGATCGAGGCAAATGGGTACAACAACTTCAATCAGCGCGCTTACGTGCCCAAGGTTGAGAAGTTTCTCATGCTCCCGCAATCGTACTTGAAAGCTCAAAAAGCGCAAATGCACTAAGTTTACATACGGCTCGCTTCGCTCAGCTTTATCCTTGTATTCTCAACATTCATTCAATTCTTATTATTCATTTTATTACTGTCGGGTCGCTAAAAGACAACTTCTAAAAAGCATGTCTTACTCGCGTCGTCTTCGAGGCGCAGGTCTCGGTGCCTTGGGGGCGACGTCGACTGCCACCGCTGGAGTAGGCGCGCATTTAGGACAAATCCAATTGCTAGGCGCCTTGGCGCTATCCTTGATGCCGACGCAGCGAGTGTGCATCCAAATACCGCACTCGTCGCACGCGATCATTCGTTCGCCGTCGTCGTCTCCTGTGCCGCACATGCACTTGACCGTCCACTGTTCCAAGCCGCCCTGGTAACGGAATTCACTTTCTAAATCAGCGCCCTCGCCATGGACTTCGACGAACGCACCGTGCATTTTACGCCAACCCAAGCGAGTCTTGTCGCTCACGCCCTCGTACCCTTTCACTCGAGTCACTTTGAAGTCGGACAAGACGACGTACAAATCTCGAAACGCCTTGGACGCAACGCGCTTCAAATCACCGAGCGTAGGATCACTTGGAAGCCAAACCATCTCAGGGGGTGGCCGCGTGATCGTTCCGATGCGTTGACGCGACTTGCCGTTGTTTGCGCCCAATCCACTGAGCAGGGGACCTTGATTGCGAGTGTCGATGACCGCCGTGACGATGATTCGAATAGCCTTTTGAGCATTCGGTGCCGGCTTGACCAGCTTACTCGCTGGCGTGGAATCGAGCAAATCTTCGACTGGGGTGTAAATTTTGACGAATTGTTTCGTATCGAGAAGCGTACGAGCTGCTTCGATGAGCGGAGCACCTTTGACGGTGACGCGTTGACCCGCATTCTTTTGCAACCGCGCCGGTTTGTAGCTTTCCAGCACATCGTGGTACAACGTGAGCAAATCCCGATCCACCTCTGCCGCGGTGAGCTCATCCACAGTGCGAGCTACGCGACCGTTCTTGAACTTTTGCGCGAGCATTTTCGCTGGCGTAACTTCCGATCGCGGCTCAACTTTCACTGGCGTCGGCGCTTCGTCCTTGATGGCGACGAGTTGCAGCGGCTTCGAGCGTGTCACCTCTAACGTGAACTCCATCTGATTCTTACCCTGACGACGACGAACGATACATTGTTTTCCACTCGGAAGCGTCACTTGACGGTCATTGAGCGTCTTCAAGATGTGATCCAAGAGTCCCGTGTCGCCAATGCCCTTTTCTCTCGCACCGGCGCGAACTTCTTGTCTAGAAATCCATCGGTCTCGCTGATCGTTCAGGGCGAGTACGCACGCATTGGCCGCGACGTTAAGTCTCGCCTGACTCCATCTTGACGTCGTGCTCGGCGCATGGTGCGAGTCCCGATCGCGCGAATCCCAGTGTACCATCGGATCACTCGGCAAGTTGATTTTAATATCCTCTGGCGCAACGGCGGGACTTTCTTCGTCGCGACGCCGAAGCGCGCGAGCTCGCTCGGTCCGCGGCGGCGGCGGAGCTGCACTCGTCTTTGCCTTCTTTGACACTTGTTGTGAATTCGGTGGCGGACGTCTGGCTAATTTCGGAGAATCTGTGATATTGCGCTTGTACTCGCCCTTCTTGTCGACAATCTTTGTGCCCGCTAATACTGCAGCCACGCCGTGCAGGGCCAATCGCTCGGGCGGTCGGCGACCTTCCTTAACGGCCAGACGAATATCTCTTTGCAACATCATGACGTTGTTGACCAAATCACCCACAGTGTTGATCCCGATATCCTCGTTGTTGAAGATTTTCACATACTTGTCCACCAATGCCACGACGTCCACGGCGTCTTCGTTTCCTTCCTTATCTAAAAGATCCTTGACGTACGAAAAATCGTTACGAAGTTGTCGCACTGGAAACTTGCGTAAAAGCTCGCTCGCTCGCTTGTGCGTCATCAGGGTGTTCCCGAAGCTTCCCTTGCCGAAGATGTAGCCGTACGTCCCGTACCACGTCGCGCCGCGCGAAACCGGATTCAACAAACGAAGCTCTACACCGTATTTCTGACTCACATCCTCCACACTCACCTCTCTCGCGCGAAGCTGGTAGCAAATTGTTTCCCATAAACCCATCAATTGCGTTCCACTCAGCGCCATGCTCCCCGCTTCGCGCCCATTGATGCGTTTCAGGTGACCGAAACCGTTTGCGTGAATCATGCCGTGTAAAAGATGTGTCTGGTGATCTAAAATGGAACATTCTTTGTCCACTTCGTCGCATACCGAGCACTTACGTTCGCTCGAGCTCACGGCGCAGCAGCAAAGCTGACAAATGCGCTTACCCGTGAGTTCGGGTTTGTTCCGAGCTTTGAAATCGGTGTGCACGATGAAATGATACTGCTTCTTGTTCACCGGATGATGCACCCAACCGATGCATCGACAGCAATCGCAGTGCGCGCGCTCGGATTCCTCCACGACTTCTTCGTAAATGCGCAGCGTCGTCGCGTGGGGCTGACCTTTAGAGAGTACCACGGAGTATCCCATAATCCCGACCTCGGTGTATCTTCCGTCGCACTCGGCGTATCGATTCAGAAATGATTTGATGTTGTCCCGAAACGGTCCACCGTACGCGGCATCGCGATTTAACCAAGGCGTCGGCTCTATCGGCGCGCTTTTCCGCGCCCAACTCGGTCGAGATTTCCTCGGGGACGACCGTTCGTCGTCTTCCTCGTCCGCCTTCTTCGTCGTCGCCTCGCCGCCGCTCGTCCGTCGCCTCGCGTCCGTCTCCTCCTCGCTCGACCCTTCGCTCGTCGCGCTCTCGCGTTCACCACTCTCAGACGCCTCACCTACCGCACCACACGAGTCCTCGTCGTCGGAATCGCTCTCGCTCTCGCTCTCGCTCGCCGCCCTCTCGCGTCTCGCGCCCTCGTCTCGGCCGCTCCGCATGAATCCCCAATTCGCCGGCGTCAGCGCCCCCACGACGCGTCCGACGAACCCCCGCTCGCGCGTCCCACTCTCACGCTCGCCCTCGCCCTCGCCCTCGCTCTCGCTCTCGCTCGTCTCCGTCGCGTCGCTCGTCGTCCCGCTCGTCCCCGTCGCCGTCCCGCTCGAGCTCTCCGACGCCGTCGACGACGCCGACGCGCGCCCGCCTCGCGCCCGCGCTCCCCCTCCGCGCGCGCGCCGCGCCGTCGACGTCCATCCGTCGCCCCTCGAGGCGCGCGCGCGCGCTCGCGACGCGCGATCGCGCGCCATCGCGCGCGACGCGGCGTCGCGCAATGCGACGCGGAATAACGAACGACCGAAATCGGAGTCCCTCGTTCTCGAGTCGCGACTCGTCGAACGGACCGAGGGTTTCCGGGGACGCGTCGCGCGGGTCGGTCGGTCGATCGACCGCGCGAGGGTCGACGCATCCGCGCGATCGACGGCGCGAGGGTCGACGCGCGATCGAAACGTCGATCGACGTCGATCGATCGCGACGCGGCGACGCGACGACGCGCAGACGCGCGCGCGGGGCGGATGACGGCGACGGCGCGCGCGACGGTGACGGCGACGGCGACGGCGACGGCGCGCGCGACGACGACGCGGGCGCGGCGCGCGCGGACGACGACGCGCGCGCGGCGTCGACGCGCGGACGCGACGACGACGCGGGCGACGACGGCGACGACGGCGTGGGAGGAAAAAGCGCGGAAAAGCGCGACGGGACGGACGCGCGACGGGCGACGGCGCGCGGCGGGACGGGCGGGGGCGATATATAACGCGTCGTGGGATGGGTTCGACGCGGGCGAGGACGAGGCGGAGGACGAGGCGGAGGACGCGACGGCGGCGAGGCGATGGGCGGGGTACGCGGGCGCGCTCGGGTTGAACTTGGGACTCGGGACGCTGTTTTGTTGGTCGATTTACTTGGTGCCGCTCGAACAAGGGCTGGGGGTGGGGCGAGCGGTGCTGTCGAGCGTGTTTTCGCTCTGCACGGTGGCCACGGTGAGCGCGATGTCGTTCGCGGGGCCGTGGGTGTACGCGACGTACTCGGCGTCTCGCGTGGCGGCGTTCGCGGCGGCGTTCGCGGGGTGCGGGCTGTGGACGGCGGCGCTGGCGGTGCCGCTCAGGGCGGTCTGGCCGCTGTTCTTGGGGTATGGGGTGATGTTTGGGTTCGCGAGTGGACTCGGGTACGGACTGTCGGTGCAGATGTCGCCGTACGCGCCCCTGAGCGCGGGGCTCGCCACGGGGCTGGTGACGTCGGCGCGCGCGTTCGGGGCGTTTTTGTTCGCGCCGATGGTGAAGGCGATGGTGTTTTCGGGAGGGCCGCAATACGCTCTTAATACGCTCGGAAATTACATCGCGTTCTCTGCCGTGCCTATATTCCTTCTCTTTCGCGCGTGCGGGTTGGCGGCGCCGCTGGCGAAGATGCGCGACAAGGATAACGTCATGCTCGACGAGATGGAACGCGACATCAAGCTCGCACCGCTCATACGCGTGCTGTGGGTGTGTATGGCGACTGGATTGTTTTCTGGACTCATGGTCATGTCACACGGCGCCACCTTGCTGTCGTCTCGCGGTCTTTCCGCGCAAACGCTCATCATCGGCGGCGTGTCCATCGTCTCCTTTACGACATCCGCCGGTCGCATCTTTGGCGGATGGCTTTGCGATCGAGTGTCGCCGAAGCGCGTGCTCGTGCTCACACCACTTCTCGCGGTTGGACCGCTAATGTGGGCTGCCATGGATAAGACGAGCATTCTCGCCGGTAAACTCGCCCTCGCCGCCGCGGGCGTCGTGTACGGCATGTTCGCGAGCACCATACCGGTGGAGGTTCGCCGCGTCGCCGGCGCGGGCGATTTTGCGCGCACTTACGGGCGCATTTTTACCGCTTGGGGGCTCTCCGGTCTCGCCGCGCCTTACGTCGCGGGTTTATTTTATGATTCGTACGGCGATTATTCCTTCGCCCTGTACGTCGCCGCCGCGTTGAGTTGCGTCTCCGCTCTCGTCGCTCAGCTCTTGGAATCGCCTCGCACAGCCGAGCGCGAGCGCGTCGACGACGAGACCTCCCGCGCTCAGGCCGCGGCCAAGCGCGGCGAGCGCTTCATCGACTGCACCACCGACGGTTTAGCGTCCGGTTGAAACTCTTCTTGTACCTTCGCTCGCGCTTGTCCTTGTAATTTGTTGTCTCTGTCTCAACGCGTTTCGCGCGACCGAATCCGCGCGCGCGCGCACTCGTCGACGCGCGCGATGGTCGCCCGCGACGACGCCGAAAACGACCGCGAGCAACGCGATCCGTTCGAGCTGTTGGCGCCGATCGCGCGCCGCGCGCCGCGCGAGCGCGAACGCGCGACGGTGAAGGCTGACGAGGACGCCGAGCGAATCTCGACGACGAAAACGAACGCGCGACGCGCCGAGACGACGACGGAGGGGGTGAAAACGCGCGCGGACGAGGAGATCGAAGATGTCACGGCGCGCGTGCGGGCGCTGGAGGCGATCGCGCGCGAGGGGTTCGCGGAGATGAGCGCGGCGTTGAAAACGTTGACGGGACAGGTGGCGGCGTTGAGCGAACGCGTCGAGACGCTGTCGACGACGTCGGAAAGGTTCGAGGCGACGGAGGAAGACGACGGCTCGGGGTCGTACGATGATGATTACGAGGAGTACTACGAGGAGTGCCCGCCGCCGCCGCCGCCGCGAAGGGGGGATCGGGGACCGACGCCGCGACGCCACGGTCCGCCGCCTCGAGGCGGACACGGTCCTCCGCCGCACGAGCGTGGACCTCCGCCGCACGAGCGTGGGCCTCCGCCGCACGAGCGTGGACCTCCGCCGCACGAGCGTGGACCTCCGCCGCATCGTCACCCGCCACCACACGAGCGCGGACCACCGCATCGCGGTCCTCCGCCACCGCACGGTCCTCCTCACGGATACGGCGCGCCGCCACCGCACGGTTCTCCCCACGGGTACGGTGCGCCGCCGCCGCCATTCGAGCAGCCGCGACCGGAATCTCCAGCCTATCCGACGGCGTACCCCGCGTACACTCCGATCGAGTCTTCGCCGCCGCCGCCGCCTGCGAGCGCGGTGCAAACATCCGGAGCGGTGCCGCTCGAGCACATGATCGCCGACTTCGGCAACATGGGCTTTAGCCGCGAACAGGTGTTGGGCGTCGTCGGCGAGATGGCGGCCACAGGAAAGAAAATCGAAGTGAACAGCGTGTTGGATAAACTCATGCGCGGCGTTTAGGACATGTTTTACAGATTGTACCGATACCATCAATACGACTTGCGCGATTCTTCATCTAACTCGTCGAATATACCAATCTCGTGTTGGCGAGAGACGGCGTAACACTTGTGCGTGGTGAATAACCACTCCGAAAACGCCTCCATGGTAGTTATCCTAGACGCGTTGTCCCGTAACGCCGCCGCCGACGCGGCCTCGCGCTTCGCGCGAGCACGCAAGGCGGATTCCGAAACGCCGGCGTCCTCCGTGCTCACGAACCGCATGTCCACAACCCCGTGCGGGGCGAGACCCCACACCCACTCGAACGCCGCGCGCGTGCGTTCCATGTGAAACGCACTCGTCACCACCTCCACGCGCGTCCACGCGCGCGGAATCGCGTGCAAGCACAAAGAATAGTACGCGTTGCCGATGGTATCCATAGACGCCGTATCCTTCAGCATCGAATCCGCGGGCACGCCCTTATCCATTAAATACGACGCCATAGACGTCGACTCGTGAAGATTAAACCCACCTTTCGCCATCGGCGGCGGTTTATGCGGCGTCATCGATCCTGAAAGCAGGATCCGCGGCTTGGCGTCCGCCGTCGCGTTCGCGTACGCCGTCGCCGCGTAATCCAATCGCGGCGTCACCCACGCCGGCAGCGTCCCATCGTCTTCGATTCCGCCCGCTACGACGACGATGGCGTCTAAGCCACCATTCGCGCGCGCGACGACCGCCATCGCGCGTGCACGGCGCGTCTCTCCCGCCCCCGCGCGCGCATCGCTCCAACTCGACGGTTGTCCCGACGCTCGCGCGCGTCGCTCACCGCGCGCGCGTCGCGCGCCGACCGCGACCGCGCGCGCGCGATGACACGCCGTCGTCGCCGCCGTCGCGACGCGCGCGGTCGACGTCGCGATCATGACGCGCGGCGCCGTCGCCGTCTGGCGCTGCATTCGACGTCGCTCGCCGCGCGTCTCGTCGTCCCGGACCGCTCGCGCGCGTGCGCGCTGGAAACATGCGCAAGAGTCTCCGATCTATCGCGTCGTGCGCCTCGCGCGTCGTCGCGCGCGCGACGCCGCGCGCGTCGTCGACGAATGCGTCGCCTCGAACGTTGCCGAGGTTAACGACTCGCGCGAGTGCCGCGGCGCCGCGGATCGCGCTCGACGCGCGTTTCTGCGCGCGTGGATTCGCGAGCGATGCGTCTGCGCCGGTGAGCGCGCGCACGCTGAGCGAAGCGCTGCTGGAGGAGCGCGCGCACGAGAGCGCGGCGTACGAGCCGAGCGCGGCGGCGGCGAGCGGACCGCCGGAACCGTTCGAGTTACACGAGACGGATGGTGACGCCGAGGTGACGTTGACGAAGACGTACGGTGACGACGAGGAAATCGCGGTGACGTTTGTGGCGCAAGAAGAGCCGTACGACGATGATATGCTCGATGAGGATGATTTCGACGAGGAGGAGGACGGGTTGGATGAGGAATTGGAACTCGAAGAAGATGAGAGTATCGCGATCGACTTTAACGTGGTCGTCAGTAAGACGGATGGGAGCGCACACCTCGATTTCGACTGCGTGACGGATGGAGAAATCATCGAGATCAGGCACGTGTCTTACGAACAGTACGACGAGAACAATCCAATTTTAGGCACGGCGTACTCGGGGCCAAACTTTGAAGACTTGGAAGAAACCGTGCAGGACAAGTTCCACGACTACTTGGAAGTCAGAGGCATCAACTCCGATCTCGCGTCGTACATAGTCGAGGCTCATCTCGATAAAGAGCAAAGAGAGTACACGAATTGGCTCGGAAACGTCTCCAAGTTTGTCGCGGACAAGAAGGAAACAGAATAAAATAAGCGAGAGCGGAATTTAGCTACTAAACTTGTGTATGTTACTGCAAAATACCTTTTCACCGGAGTGAAATCACGCTATCATAGACGTGCTAAACACCTGAAACACGCGCTTGGAGGACTTTTTGCTACGGACGATGTATTGCATGACGCACAAATCGATCCACGGCGCCGATTCTTCGACGGATTCGTGTACAGTCAACTTTGCCATCATATTCGTCAACCTCTCGCGCGCCGTGGATGGTTTGCTCAGATCAGTCGGCGTTACGTTATGGAAGAACTGTGCCGCCTCATCGCCGTAAAGGTTGACGTCGACGGAATCGGTGCCGTCAATGACGCGAAAACGGCAACCAAACTCGTACTTTTTGGAACCTTTCGCGAGCTGGCACATCTCCACGATGTCTGGGCTAAATCCTCTAACTATGACGCGCAACTTGTGACGCATCGGTGGCTTGGTCATTAACATCTCACGAATCGTACTGTATCGCATGTTTGGATGCTTTGTGACGGTGATCGTGGTGGAGTGCCCGGGGGCGCCCCAGCTTGAGACCAAATTTTGTTGCTTGCGCAAACGGTACGCCTCCATAATCGCGGGAAGCGGCTGTTTGTTTCGAATGAACGCCGTCTCACGGCGCACAAATCCCTGCAGTTGGCCACGCACCACTTGTGTGTTCAAGTTGCGAATCTTCACCCACTCTCCGGGTTGCGGAACTTCATCCATGTCGAGCTTTGCGCCGTGCATGAAGACTGGGAGCGCCGATCCGATGAGCGGTACAGTTGAGTTGATCTCGTTTTCTGGCACCGCATCTTGGCCTCTGAAATCAAACCCGTGCGCATAGAACTGTCTCTTGTCTAATGCACTTTCCAACTCGAAATCTGTTTCGTCTAAGCGCATCTCTTCTCGCTGTTGCGAAAGCGACGTCGTCATCGACGGCGGCAAAGGCGGCGCGTCCGTGCCGTCCCACACGAGCATGACGTACGAACCATCCGTGACCTCCACGAAATGCGCGTCCAAGATCAAGCAATACAAGTCGAAAAACTCTTCTTGCTTGATTTCACAAATCCTTCTCTGCTTGCTCTGCCCCGAGGCGCCGTTGAACTCGTTCAAAAACGGCATCGACGTCGCCCGCTTCGCGTATCGGCGCAACTCTTGCACGCGCTTCAAATCCGCCGGCGTCAGATTCACCGAGCTCTGCGCGTACGGTGTTTCGCTATCATCCCGTCCGCTAAACAAACACCACGCCGTCTTAGAGTGTCCATAACTCATCATCGATCCAGTCTTCGCGATGAATTGCGGCCTTCCTTGAAACGTTTGCGCCTGCACGCGATGAATTCGAATCACATCCCCATCCGCCGGTCTCGGCAATTCGTACGGATTCTGATCGAAGAACGTCAACGACAATTCACTCGGCACCGTTTCCAAGTCATCCGCGCTTCCGTACACCACCGCATCCGTCGTCGTCGTCTCGTCGTAGATTTTCAACGTCATCTTCGAATCGCTCCCGCGCGTCTTGGACACCGCCGTCGCATCCTTGACGATCCCGTACACGTTCACGTACTGCTTCTCCGCGCCCAGCTCCCGCGCGCGATCGTGCCACATCTCCGCGCACGTTTTATACGCGTAGTCCGGCATCACGCGCGTCTCTCGCGCCGAACGCGCTCGACGATGAATTCAAACGTCCAACGTCCACACCCAACCGTCGCGCGTCGCGTCGCGTTCGCGCGCGTCGCGCCGCGTTCGCGCGCCGTCGCGGTTCGCGCGCGCAAACGCGCGGCGCTCGCGCGCGCGCCTCTCTCGCTCTCTCTCTCGCGCGCTCGCGCGTCGCTCGCGCGTCGTCTCTCGCGCGTCGCGATGTTCGGTCGCGTCCGCGCGCGCGCGACGCGACGCGCGACTTCGCGACGCGCCGCGCGCCGATCGCCGATCGCCGCGCGAAGATCGATGCGCGACGCCGACGGCGCGCGCGACGACGCGCGCGACGGCGCGCGCGCGCGGACGCGGACGCGAACGGAGAGTCGTTACCTGAGCGCGGACGCGGACGCGTTCGCGAGCGCGATGGACGACGCCGCGCGATCGGAGGAACCGTCGCCGAGCGGGTGCGCGAGAAAGCGATGCGATGCGATCGGACGTCGACGCGCGGGCGCGAACGCGCGCGATGGACGGTGGGGGAAGACGATGGGAGCGATCGCGTCGACCGGAGAAGGTCGCGTCGGCGGCGAGACGGGACGCGCGCGCGCGGGAGGACGCGACGACGTCGACGCGCGATGATTGGACGATCGAGGCGAAGGTGACTGACGCGCGCGCGAACGTTGGGTGATCCGTAGGACGAGCGAGACCGGGGGTGGATTTCATTCGCCGATGACGTCGCCGCGCGCGCTCGTGGGCGGCGACGAGCAGCTCGGAGGCTCGCGAAGGCGAACGCAGTGGGGAGGAGACGTCTCCGATGGATCGAGTGGGTCCGTGGCCGATCGAAACGCGATGGAACCGGGTGATTTAAGACAACGGGGCGTTGAGGAGACGCGCGAGGGCGATGTGCGATCGAAAAAGGCGCTCGAGAAGGCGGGGACGCTGAAAATCAAAGACGTGGACACGGGGGAGGAGTTTATCATGCACAAGTCCGAAGCGAGCGCATTGTTGACCGCGCATCATTCGTCGCGTAAAATCGTAAAAGACGCCGCGACTGGGACGTCGCTGACGGTGAATGAGTTCGGTTCGCGCGCTGGGTTGCCAGATCAAGCACCGCCGGTGACGGTGCACGCGCGCGGAACGGAGAAATCGTTAAAAAATCTTCGACGCATTCAAACGCTGGGTTCGCAAGAAGGCGCGGTTTGGGCGATGCAATTCAACGCAAACGGTAGCTATCTTGCGACAGCGGGGCAAGACAGAGTGGTGAGGGTATGGAAAACGTTTCGCTCGGGCAAGCTGCGAGGGGAGGCGCTGTTCGAGGACGCTCCGGTTCGCGCGTACACAGGACATCGCGGCGATATTTTGGATCTCTGTTGGTCGCACACCGATTGGTTGCTGTCGAGTTCGATGGATAAGACGGTACGACTGTGGTACACGACGATGGATGAATGCTTACGAATCTTCACACATCAAGACTTCGTGACGTCGATAAAATTTAATCCCGTCAACGACAAATTCTTCATCTCCGGCTCGCTCGATGGAAAATTGCGTATGTGGAACATCCCTGATTTAAAGGTGGTTGATTGGGTTGATATTGGTGAAATGGTGACCTCGTGCACGTTCTCGTCTTGCGGTCGTCGCGCCGTCGTCGGGACGCACAAGGGAAAATGTCACTTTTATGGCACGGATAGTTTCAAGTTTAAGTACTCGCATCAAATCCAAGTTAAGAACGCGCGCGGCTCCAAACTCTTGGGCAGAAAGATCACGGGACTGAATTTCATGCCCGCGGATGATGAACAAGACGAATTACTCGTCACCGCAAACGATAGCAGACTTCGCCTGTACGATGGTAGCGCCGTCTTACAATGCAAGTATAAAGGGCACTCAAATCAAAACGCACAAATTCAAGCGAGTTATTCTACGAACGGCGAGTACATCGTTAGTGGTAGCGAGAGCCCGGATGTGTTCATCTGGCGCGCACATTGTACGACGCTACCCGCCTGCGCGTGCGGTGGAGGTGCGACAGCAAAGCAGAGCACTTACGAAAAGTTCACGACGAGCGAACAGCACGTAACCGTAGCGCGATTCGGACCAGACGATCTTCGCACCACGAGAGCGTTTCCTTTAGAGGAACTCAGTGGTACCACCGGCCAGATCATTCTGGCCGCCGGGTATTCGGGGAAGGTACACGTATACGAAAACGTTTAACCTTTTGATGCGACGAGACCAAGCGAGATTCGTGTCAATGTCATGCGCGGACGTCCGATATAGCTAATGTGATAAGAAATTGTGTACAATCTGACACTGCCGGTTATCGGCAACGGTCAAACGGTCATCTAGCTAACTAGTTGTGTCCTACTCTTGCCGGCGACGTAAAAACGAAAACAATCCGCCGCGTCTCGGTTTCTCTTCTTCTTCGCTACTCCAACCGTCGCCACCGTCGGCGAGTCGATTCAAAACCTTCGCCAGCTGTGACTCTAGCAATGCGTTACGCTCAGAGAGTTGCTGTTTTGCCTCATTCGCACTGTTAAGTTGCCGCGATAAAGTCTTCTTTTCGATCTCGAGCTGCTCGAGCAGTTCGTGAATCGATGATAGTAACTCGATTTGCTCGTCGTCCGTTTCCGTGGTATTTGCCGATAACTCGGCCTGCTCTCGTTGCTTCTCCATGGATGACGCTTTTTCTCTAGCTTCTCGTTCGACGTCTGCATCCTTCTTCTTTAACCACGCACAAAGAAACACGGCTTCGTCCTCGTCGAGTTTCTCGAGCGTCTTCATAAAATTTGATTCGCGAATGCGCTCTTTGAACAAACGATCTTGCTCTCGCGTGGCCTCGAGTACGAGCTCGAGTTCGGAAGCGTGCGAATTTGATCGTTTCGCCTCCGCGCGTAGTCGATCGTTCTCATCCTCGATCCGAGCCATGTCTTGCAAGCGTTCCTCCAGAGCGACGACTTCCGCCGCGAGCGATTGCACTCGCTCGCTCGTGTCTGGATTGCCCATCATTAAACCATCGTTATCACCACCCATGGCTGAACGCTCTTGATACTGCAACCATAAACGATCGAGTTCGTCGCGCGTGTGCGAGAGCTGCGACTTAGTTTCGTTGTATCTCTGCATCAGCGCATCGTTTTCATTCGCCAGTTTGTCCACCATGGCTTGAGACTTTTGCAAACCGCGCATGAGCCCGAGCTTTTCGGTCGTCATATCGTCAATGACTTCCTGCAACATCGAGATCTCGCTTTGGTCGTCCCGCACGACGCGCGAGGACGCGTCACTGATGACACCACTCACGCGTACTTGTTCGATTATTGCGTCCAATTCTGGAAACGTCTCAGTCGACGATTTCTCCGCTTCATCCGTCGCATCATTCGCGCCATCATCCGCGCGTTCGGGATCATCGAACAGCCTCGCATCGATCTCAGCACCCCCGCCGATCGCGCGCATCACCCGTTCGTACTGTTCCCGCGCGCGATCCGTCGACGTCGTCACGCCCAACACGCCCGTCTTCGCGTCTCGCGCGTCCTCTCGCGTCGCCGCGTCCGATCTCGTCACCACCGTCTCCACGTACGCGTCCGCCAAATCCGCGTACGCATTTCGCACCCCCATCGTCGTCTCCCCCGCGTTCGCCACCTCGCGAGCGTCGTCGTCTTCGACGTCGAACGGCGTCGCCGCTTCGAACGCCGCGGCGTCCCGCGCGCCGCCGCGCGCGTTCTCCTCCGCGACGACGTCCACCCCCGTCGTCGTCCTCGCGCTCGACGCCTCGGCGCGTGAGCTCATCGCTCCATCCCGCGACGCGTCGCCGACGCTCGTCTCGACGCGCGCGCGCATCGCGTCGCGCGCGTTCGCGTTCGCGTTCGCGTTCGCGTCTGCGTGATTAATCTTCAATCCATCGCCTTCGCGCGCCTCCACCGCGTCCGCCGCTTTCTCCGCGCTCGCGCGACGCGCGCGAAACGCATCGAGTCGCGCGCGTCCTCGCGCCGCGGCGGCGGACATCGCGCTGTGCCGTCGCGCGTCGAAGAATCGACGACACAATCCGACGCGCATTCGGCATTCGCCCGCGACGATGCCGTCCGAGGCCGAGCCGCGCTCGCCGAGCCGCGCGAACGCGGACGATGCGTCCGCCGACGTCGCCGAGGGCGCCATGGCGCGTCGTCGCGCGTCGCTCGACGGGAAAGTGCTCGTCGGTGGTGAGGGGCAAGATTACATCGCCGCGACGCTGAGCCGCGCTGACGACGTCGCGGCGGCGATGGAGCGCGTGCGCAAGCACGGAGCGTTGCTCGATGCCGACACCGAACCCGTGCTTGGATTGCTGAGCGCGCTCGGAGTGAAACGAGGGGAGGCGTACAGGGAGATGCTGGAGCGAGCGGTGGCGGAGCTGACGCGCCGCGCGCCGACGCTGCCGCAGGGGACGCTGCTGAGCCTGCTGGATGCGTCGTTTCCGTACATCGGGATCGAGGAATTGAAAGCGGTGCCGTTGACGGTATTCGCGCACATGACACCGGTGCCGAGCTCGTACTTGAAGCAGGTGAGCCGAGACATGGGAATGTTTCGACAACTGCCGGTGGAGGTGCAGCGACAGTGCTGGGTGAAGGACGCGGCGTTGCTGCGAAGGCACGTCTCGCCGTCGATGATGGCGTACGGCGAGGAGACGGAGGCGGTTAGGATGAATATGAATCAGGATATGACGCTGGCGGAGTTGAACGTGAGTGATGATTGGTCGCCCACGAGCGCGGCGCGGGGGACGAGCGACGGCGGCGCGGGCGGCGCGAAGAGCAGAAAGGCGTTGCGCACCGAGAGCGCCAGCGTCAATAGATTGAGGAACATCATCGGTACGACGAAAAACAGCATGAACCCATCCTTGTACATTGAAGTGATTCGTCTGTGCCGCGCGCACTTCGCGAACAGCGGGGACGACTCCGCGTGCTCGCTGCGGTCGCAGTTGCTCATGTCGTATCACGACGCGGGTGAAAATGAATTGTGCTCGATGGATAAGTGTCATCGCTTAGCGTGGCTCATGGATGCGTGCATTCGAGACAGATACCTGGATGGAAGACGTCTCAAAGAGATGGGGAGCTTGATTGATAATGCGGTGAAGAAAGCCAAAAGCAAAACCGTGAAGAAACCAACAAAAACAAAGCCAACGCGATTCCGAATCGTCGGTTTTGGCGCGAAGAAGGCTGAAGCAAAGAAAGATGGGAACGAGAGCGACGACGGCGGTAGTATCAGTCGTGTGCACGACGTGCACGAAAGGGATGACACACTAGAACAAGTACCGGGAGATATGGGGATGATTTTACAAGATCCTCCGGTATTACACCTGCTGTTGCACGAAACCATTCGCACGCTCGAAGCCGTTATCGAGGCGGAGGGCGTACCGAAGAAGGAGCCACGCTTGCATGATTTGACCAAGTTCATCTGTCTCGCGCTCACATCTCAGGCATGTTTGCGTGAGAACTTTTCAGAGGTCCCAGCTACACCAGAACCAATTGTCAAAGACTTCTACACGCTCTTGGGTAAGCTCATGTTGGACGTGATGCTGAGAGACAACGACGACGATATGGAGACGGATGGCGCGCACGAGCCCGACATAGATGTTGAAACTCGCGGCAAGTTCAAAGAGTTGATGATCTGGTCTCCTGCCATACGTAAAATTATGTTGACGTACGCATTGATTTGTTTACAGCGCAACAACATCCGAACGGCGACGGAGGTTTTAGAAATTGCCGCCGACGTGCTCATCGACGATGTCATCATTTACGAAGGCGCGTTCGCCTTGACTTTGGCAAATCGCATGTCAACGATGCTGAAAAAGAAGCAGACTACCGTAGACAGCGCGCTTTGGAAGTATGCTGTCGATGGTATTTTGATCCGCTCGACGTCGGCGAGCTTAGAAGTGCACGAAGAAGTCCTGCGAATGCTCATGCTCGCCGCAGATGAGCTCACCACTGAGGCGTTGGCGACCGCCGTCGAGGCGACGCTGATAAATACGAAGAAGAGTCGTAAGCAACGCAAAAAACGGGCAAAACAGATCGTATACGAATACGAACCGATCGATACTTCGAAGCACGCTCGTCATGGTAGTTCACACAACTTTGGCGCCACGGCAGACGTGCACGGAATCGCAGCGAGCAGCACAAGCGCGGCGAGCGTGGATAGCATCCGAGCGGCGTGCGAGCTCTTCGCGTCGACGAAGAAGTTGAGCAAAGAAAGTGCACCCATTCTTTTCGACTGGCTCAATAAGCGTAGCAAATGCGCGAATGATGGCGACAACGCCGGAATCGCGGGTACGGGAGGATATTTCGACGACGAAGGCGACGAGGGAGGGTCGATTTTGGACTTTGGACTCTCGCGCGACGTAAAATCGCCGAGCGTCGTGCGCGACTCACCGTTAATGAGTCCTCGACGAGCTTAGGATTGTAAATACGCTCACGTTACATCAAAGCATCTATTTGCGTCTGTATCTTCTCCACGTCGCGGAAGAAATCCACGAGCCCGGCGCGATCAAACTCGCAGTTAAACGTCTCGCGTTTCATCACCCCGCTCGGCGTCGGTTCGCTCAATTCTATGTCTAAACTCCCTAATAACTCTTGCTCCGATCCCGTGAGCGGCAGACTCAGCTCCCACTGCACGTCCGTCATTATTTTCGGCGCCCCGAACGGGGTCGATTTCACCCGCTTCAGCGCCTCTTCTCCCTTCGACGCCCACGCGCCGCCGCACGCGCTCGCCAACGCCGCGCTCGCCCCGCGTTCGATCAACATCGCCACCAACGTCTCCCCGCTCGCGCCCGACGACGCCGCGAACGCGAAGACATCCTTCGCGCTCGAGCTCACGCGCGCGCACTCGCGTTCGTTCGCGTCGAACGCCTCGCGAAGCGCGAGCGCGTCCTCGGAGTCGTTTTCGAATGCCTCGGGCAGCGCGCGCAGCGCGGGTTCGAGCACGCGCGCGGTGAGCGCGCGAAGATCTTTTTGAGCGTATCGATCGAGGTGTTGAATCGCGCGCGCGATGGACATCGCGCGCGAGGCGGCGCGAGTCGAGGTGTGAGGCGACGGTTGGGCGAGGTGTGAGGCGACGGTCGGGCGGTTGGGCGACGCCGAGCGCGCGTCGACGTTTCAATCCATTCGATCGTATTGAGTAAACGCGCATCGAGTAAACGCGGTTCGGAACGAAGTGAGTGATTTTAAGGGGTGCGCGAGTACGGCTCGCCGTTGTCGTCGTCGGCGTCGTCGACGACGGCGGCGTCGGCGTCGTCGACGACGGCGGCGTCGGCGTCGGCCGAGAAGAATTCAGCGCTTCCTTCGTCATCGGCGAACGCATCCTCTTCGTCTTTTTCGTCTTTGAGCATGCCTATGTGTTCTTCACGCTCGACTTCCTCACCGTGCGTACGAATGTCTTCAGCAGTGTTCAGTATCGGAGTCAGGATGTCCGAGCGGCACAATACGCCAACGAGTTGCTTCGACACTGGATCGACCACGGGCAGCCGCCAGACCTTCCACTGCAGCATTTCAGCCCAGACTTGGGCTAGATTCGCACCACTCGTCACGACGTGTGCTGGTTTGCTCATGACGTCTTTCACCTTGCTCTTCTCGAGCACTTCGACGGCCGATATGTCCTTGTGCGAGAGCACTCCAATGACGTGTCGCGATTTATCGAGCACCGGAACGCCAGAGTAGGAACGCAGAAGCTTTTTGACGATCGGGTCGCCCAGTTCAAGCTCTGGCGTTACGAAGGCTGCGGGAGTTGACATGTAATCCGATGCCTTCGCGCTGAACGGGTCAGGATCCGAGATCTGAACGCGGTCCATGGCATCGTCGCCACCGCTAGGCCGGTGCACGTTGAGGTGCGCCGAAGTGACTCCTGAGATGCCTCCGCGCCGTGGCGACGCGCGCGAGACGATACCGCGACGGTGGAAGTCAAGCGTGGGAATGGTTGAACTAAAATGACTCGCGTACATGGTGGCGGCGTGTTGTGGTGTGTATGGTATTATCGTGTATTCCAACATTGTATTCCAACGCGCGACGACGCGATTCAGTCCTTCTTGTGGCATCTCGCGTATATCGCGCTCGCAGTGAGCGCGATTCCTGATAAGTAAACCGCGGAGTAAATCGCCTCTCCGCGGGTTTCGAACGATGGAACGAAGATGCGTCGCAAGAGCGATCGCTGCGGCTTGAGAACGACGGTAACGGAATTATTCATGCTCATGACGCATTGTAAATGCTCGCGAATCACCGCCGGGGAGAGGGACTCGATGACTTCCTCTCGCACTTCTTCAGTCATTCGATATAGCGCTTCGATATCGCCGTTCAGAATACTCTTGTGCATCAAACGCGATTTATAGAGTTCGGTGATATACTCGCGCCAAAATGTGTTCTCTTGTCGACTGACTTCAAAGTCTCGAATTTCGCATTCGCGAACGGCGTGCACGTCTTCCTCCGTCGGACCGTGTTCGCGAAGATGTCTCACGACTTCTCGGGCGTGTGCCGCGAGGTGAGCGCCTCGCTCCGGAGCGCACGAGAATGATACCATGATATCGCCCGAGTACATTTCACCAGCGACATCCGGGTCTTGGTAGCCGAACGATGCATCCGCGTGGCAGGTGTAAATCTCGCCGTATTCAAATCTCAGCAAAGCCAGCAATCGTCTCTCGATGATTGCCGCCGTCATGACCGTCTTAAACTTTGCCACGGTCAACTCTTTTCCGCCCAAGAGCGTCGAACGTCCGCGACTGTTGTGAAAGTCCGGATTTTGTATGCGCACGGGAAACGTAATCGATGCCTTAGACATCCCTTCCCGCATGTGCGCTCGCACAGTGCGCGAGATGACGCGCGTCGGGAACTTCAGCAGGAACGGTGTCAAGTTGCGTTTGCGTTGACTAATACCTTCAAAGGCCTTGAGAACCTTGGTGGGTGACGCCGGCGGAATCGAGCCGAGATACTTTTCGATGAGCGGAACGAGTGTCTTCGAATCGATCGCTCCGACGAAAACCATGGTAAATTCAGACGGATCCAAGAAGCAAGCGTCGAAGAACGCGCAAGCCTTTTTGCTGTCCATCTCACGCAACGACTTGACGGTAATTCGCTGACTATGGTACGACTCGCCGTAGACGAGCGAGCGAACGACCTCGCTATATTTACTTTCGGGGTCTCGACTTTGATTTCTAATTTTTTCCTCCTGCATCTGCATCAGTGTCTCTAAAACTTCCGGATCATTCGTCGTGCTCACGTCGTGCGTGAACAAAAGATGAATGCACTGCAGCGCGCTTTCGATGTCCACTGGTGATGTTTCACCTTCAATATTACGGCGATACATGGTTACGTTGGCGTGCACGTCCGATCTTAGACCCGCTATGATACCGTCGTAGACATCCGGTCGATGGCCGTAGATGCCAAGTTCGCTGGCGACCATGTTTGAGCACATCGCATCGATGTAATCAATCTGCGCTACCTCCGAAAGACCACCTCGTGCGACACCACGTATGAGGACTTGATCGTCAAGAAAATCAGTCACGCGAATGGCGATGCGCATACCGTTATTCAGGGTGATCTCATTCACCTCCAACGCCGGTAACTCTCGCGAGCCGACGATGGTGCCAGAAGTCAACGAAGTCGCGTCCATCAATACCTCGGGAATATCAAACACTTCGCTTTGGTCAATTGCACCCTCAATTTCCCTCAAGCGGACATTCTCGATCGCTTCTCGCAAATCATCTTCACTTGTACGCTTTCTACCTTCTTGTACGCGAATCACGCACGAGTTACGCACGTTCAATTGACGCGCAAACGCCAACACGTCTTCTTGTGACACGCGCTCAATGCACGCCTTGGCAAGAGCCGCCTCGTCTTCAGCTCCGATGACGAGATCACCGCGCAAGAAATGGCACACTAGCTCATCGCGAACAGACTCACAATATGTCTGCTCGCGTTCTGCGTACAATTGCTCTGTATCGGCGAGCATGCGCGACTTGGCGATTTTCAACTCTTGCTCCGAAATTCCGTGCAATCGAATACGTGCGAGTTCGCGAAGTAACGCCTCTAAACCTGTGCTCGCACGACTCTCCGCGCACGTCGCCTGCACGCTGAGTAAAGTCGTCGTCCTCGTCGCGTCCTCGATGATGCCACCCGCGCTGAAAAATGGGGGCTTTGGTTGACGCATCATGCGATACAATCGATTATCGAGCGCCGTCTTGTAAATATCCTCGACCGTCTTCAAATAATACCCGCGCGGAGTGTCCACCGGAATACTCGCGTACTTGAACGTCACTGTCACCGCCGTCTGCTTCAACTCGCGATCGACGTGCGTCACGACGCGCGGTTCGGAATGCTCCATCGCGGAGTTTTTTGGTCGTTCCATGACTGGATTCTCCGCGGGCTGCCCTTCTTTCGGCTTCAAGTCTTGAAACGTGCTCTCGATCAGGCTCACGACGTCGTCCAGGTCTTGAAAATCTCCAACCGCAATCACCGCCATGCGTTCAGGTCGGTACCATTTGGCGTAAAAGTCTCGCAAAACCTGCGGGTCGGCGTTTTGTATAAAGTCCTCCAATCCGATGGGCGAGCGTTCGGCGTACAACGACCCCTCCATCAACGTCTTCCAATACGCCTCCGCCGCGCGTCCTCGCGCGTCCCGTCCTAAACGCCATTCTTCCATCACGGACCCTCGTTCGCACGCCACATCCTCGTTCGATATCCGCACCGCGCTCGCGAATTCGCTCAAAATATGCATCGACGTCGCCAACACTTCCGCCTTTTGCGTCGGAATCGTCAACTCGTACACCGTCTCATCCATGCTCGTGTACGCGTTCGAGCACGCACCGAATTCCGCCCCGATCGACTCTAAAAAATTCACAATCGCAAAGTGTTCGTACGATTCCGTGCATCGAAACGCCAGGTGTTCCACCACGTGCGCCGCCCCTCGCTCGCCCTCGCCCTCGAACACCGACCCCGCGTCCACCGCCAGCGCCAGCGCCGCGTGTTCCCTCGGCTTCTGGCTCTCCGCCACGTAGTACGCCATCCCATTTCGCAGCTTTCCGCTCCGCGTCCGCTCGCTCGGTCCGATCGGCAGTCTCTCGCGCGCCGCGGCCGCGTCCCGGACGTCGTACGGAAACTTAAAGTCGCGCGATTCTTGCAAGCCCGCGCTCGACGCGCTCGCGCTCGCCGTCGCCGCGCGTTCGCGCGACGCGTCGTCGTCGTCGTCGTCGTCGTCGTCGTCGCGCGTCGCGGGCGCGCGCGCGTCGGCGTCGTCGCGCGGCATCGGCACTGCGCGACGCCGAGTGATGTCGACGCGTCTCGCGGGCGCGCGCGACGCGCGTCTCGGGCGCGCGCGTCTCGCGAGCGCGCGAGGACGGCGCGCGCGGGACGGCGCGCGTCTCGCGGGCGTCGCGCGCGCGACGCGCGGGCGCGCGGACGGCGGCGCGGACGCGGCGGGACGACGCGCGCGCGAGGACGAGGACGGCGACGGCGACGACGACGACGGGCGCGATGCGCGCGCGCGCGCGGCGATGGACGGTGGACGCGGACGCGCGGTGACGCGACGCGTGCGGCGCGGCGCGCGGCGGGTCGTGCCCGATCGCGCGCGCGCGAGCGGCGGCGCGGACGCGGCGGCGGTTGAGACGTCGAGCGGGACGCGGGACGAGGGACGAGGCGAGACGCCGACGACGCGAGCGACGCCGATGACGGCGGAGAAGAAGAAAATGGGAAAGAAGGAGCGACGAGCGGCGTTCGGACCGAGCGTGGCGTTGAATAAAGAGCTGATGGCGTGTGAGACGTTGGAGGCGTTGGCGGAGACGTCGCGTCGCGTCGCGCGGGACATGTCGGCGGTAAACGTCGCGACGACGTACGGAAAATTGGCCAGGTTCGCGCGGGGGGGACGAGGGAAAGTTAGTGAAGAGATCAAGCGGTCGGAATGGTTCGCCGAACTCGAAGAGCGCGCGATGGAGAAGCTGGGGGAGTGCGAAACCAAGGCGCGCGCCGTCGCGCAAATTGCGTGGGCGTGCGGGTACTTGGATAGGGGTCGACATCTGCATGGTGAAGATGCGTTTTGGGATGAATTAGAGCGGGCTATTGAGAGAGAAATTAGTAAATGCGAGCCACAAGGTGCGAGTAACGTCGCGTGGGCGTACGCAAAGCTTGAGATGCGCATGCCGAACGGCATTCGCAACGCCATAGAAAAGCACATTGTGCAAAATGCGAGTGCGTACAAACCGTTCGAATTGAGCATCACGTTTTGGGCGCTCACGAAGTTTGGAGACATTCCGACGGAGGAAATGCTAGATGTATTCGAGCGCGAGATGCGACTTCAATCGTGTGGTTCACAAGAGCTTACGAACATCGCTTCGGCGTACGCGCGCATCAGCGGACGGAGAGTGCGTCAGGGGACTCAAGGTTTCCTGAAAGAGTTAGCCTCGAATGCTTTCACCATTCTGCACGAATTCGACAACACGGAACTTGCGATGTTTCTCTGGGGGTTGTCAAACGCGGGTTACTACCTGGACGACGACGATGCGATGGAGATATTCAAAGTAGTTGAGAGGCGAGCGAGCGGCGCCAAACGATTGGAGCCACAACAAATTGCCTTGATCACGGGATCGTTTGCGACGTTCACGGACGACGTCACGGTGACGCACTACAATTGCGAGACCGGAAGTCCGCTTTCGCATCTTCGAATGAGTGCGCAAACACGAGCGGCGCTCAAATCCGCGATCGTAGCTCTGGAGAACACCTTTCTGGCCTCCATCGCGAAGTGCAACATGGACGATTTGAGCTACGTAATGTGGGCGTTCGCGCACCTGGAGCATCGGCCCAGTGACGAGTTTGTTCGACGGCTCGAGGAAGAAGCGATCGATAAAATCGAAGAAGCGAGCGCAAAAAATCTATCAAACCTATTGTACGGATTTGGAACGCTAAACTTGGCAGGACTCGGAGTGTTTACGCACGCCATGTTTTGCGTCTCGCAAAAACTGGAAGAGTTTACACCAGTTGGAATCTTCATGGTTTGCTCGGCTTTGGCGAGTAGTAACTACGATCCGGGACCACAGATGATGTTACAGTTCGAAAACAAGCTCATGAAATCGGCGCATGCGTTTGAATCGCAAGATTTCACCGAATTCTTGCGCGTATTCGCGAGGCTTAGGTACATGCTCGCGGACGAAACTTTCGATTTCATCGGCGTAAGCTCGGCGAAGACGCTTGATCGCTTCGACTCATACAGGATAAGCATGACTTTATGGTCGCACGCGACGCTGTGCGCACAGCCTCATGATGCTTTACTCGCGCGGATTGAAGACGAGATTCGAGGTTCTGCGTCCCAGTTCAAACCGCAAAACTTTGTGTTGGCTTTGTGGTCGCTCGTTTTGCTCGGCTCACTGGAAGACGCGCGAGACAGTGTCGTGCGTGTCTTGCACGCGCTCGTCAAACTTCAAGGTGGTGCTTTGACGAGTTCGGAAGACTTGGAGGATGCGCAACTATGCTCTCTCTACATGGCGCGTCTCACTTCTATGGGAAAGCCGTTCGAAGAGCTCATCCTTGGCGTCACGGATGGCGTCGCCGACGAATGCGAGCGTGCCTGGCTCCGCGCAAAGGCTCAAGATCCGACGATTAGCAAAGTTCAGCATCACATCGGCGAAGTACTCCGCGAAATTGGCGCGCAAGATTTTGAGGTTGAAGCGCTCGTGGAGGGCGGCAAGATTCGTTCTGATATCGTATTCCTGAACTCGCGAATCGTCGTTGAAGTCGACGGTCCGCATCACTACAGCCGCGACGCATCCGGTTGTCTTCGCGAGCTCGGTCAAACCGTCATGCGCAACAATCTTTTAAAATCATGGGGTTGGCGTGTCGTCATCGTTCCCTACGCCGATTGGGGCGACATGCTCACCATTGAAGAGAAAGCGTCGTATTTACGTTCTCTCCTCGGCGACGAAGTCTTCGTCGCGTAGCGAAGAGCGAGTTGTTATAGTTGATTCTTCATAGACGTCACTTCGCTCACCGCGCCGCGCGTCGGCGCGCGCGCCGCCGACGCCATCGCGTGCGATGTCGCACCAATCTCGCTCGGGCGCGAAACGCCGCAAAATCGCCGTCGGCGACGATCCACTGCTTCGAGCGTTTCTCAATCAGTACGCCGGCTGCGCCGTCCCCGACCACGGAAACCCACCTCAGATCGATCGCGTGCGCTACGCCTCGCTCGACGCCGACGCGTTCGAGACGAAATACGTCCTCGGTCGTCGTCCGGTGATCCTCACGGACGCCCTGAGCGACGAGAGCGATCTCGCGGGGGCGAACATGTGGACAAACGCTTTTCTGCGGGACGCGTGCGGCGGCGACGCGTCGACGTCGCGCGTAGAATCGCGCGATGAAGGCGCCAACGAACGGTTCGGACGAGGAAAATATAAATCCATGACGTTCGATGCGTTCATGGATAAGTACGAGGCGCGAGACGGGGGATGGTATCTCTCAGCGGGAGGGAAGGCGGAACCGTTTGCGGCGCCGGGACGGTTGTTGGCGAGCGAGACGGCGAAGTCGAGCAAAGGGAAGCTGCCGTTACGTCCGAAAGGAGTGCCTCGCTCGCTCGTGCCGGCGGATGTGAATTTATGGATGGGTAGGAATTCGACCTCGACGTCGAGCGGTCTGCATCACGATTATCACGACAATTTGTACGTGTTGGTGCGAGGCGAGAAGACTTTCAAAGTGTTTTCTCCGCGCGACGCTGGACGCATGTACACGACTGGGAAGATATGTTGGGTGCACGAGAACGGGCTCATTAATTACAAAGGCGCGAGCACGCTTCAGGATGGCGATGTGGCATTAGCCACGGGGGAGTCCGCGTTGGAGTTTAGATTGCGCAAGGCTCGCGGCGACGAAGATGAAGACGAACCGGCGATCGGCAGTAGCGACGACGATTTCGCCGACTTTGACGGCGTCGATGATTACGATGAACTCAATCAAACTCCAGAACCTTCCGACGACGATTCGGCCGAAGAGGAAAAACGAAAAGACGATGATGACGAAGAGGACCCACCGAGTTTTAGCCGGATCGATTACGACCGTCTCGATGAATTTCCTCTCTTCAAAACCGCGTCGGCGATGGAGTTCACCGTGAAAGCTGGCGAAGCGCTGTACTTACCCACGGGATGGTTCCACGACGTCTCGAGCCGAGATGCAGGCGAAGGACACGTTGCATTCAATTATTGGTTTCATCCACCGCCTCTCGGTGAGGCGTGGGAAGGTCGCCGCGCGCTCTGGGAAGAAGATTTTCAGCGCTCGGTGCTGCCAAAGTTCCAATAGCTCTTAATAGAATTTACAACACATTTTCTACACCGTTTTCACGCCGCGTGCCAGCCTTTTACGCACCCCCTCTCGATCGACGTCATAATGCCAAAGGATTTGATCCTCGTAATATCGCTCTTTCGCAAACGCACCACCACCCATCGCGTCTCGCGCGGCGAGCCACAACCGCCACTGCTCGGGATCTTTCCCGTCGGTCGCGTTGAATCGCTCAATGGCGACGTCGAACGCCGCCTTTGCGTTCGCCAGTGTCTCATCGCTCACCGGACACTTCTCTATCTTCGGCTGCAAGTCCTCTTCGTCCGGCTCTTCGACGTCGTCAAAGACCACCGCCGCTCGAAACGCGCACCACGGCCCGTGCAGCGGATGAATCGACTGATGCGTGTTCTCATCCAACCACGCGCAGTTTGCGACGTGCGCCAAGCGTTGAATGGCGATCACCTTTCCTTCCTCGACGTCCGACGCCCAAAAAATTCGCACTCTACTCGATAAATCCTCCCCCGAACGTCGCTTAAATCCGCGCGCCACCTCAATCGCGTCCGCCGCGGCGTCGCGAACGACGCGTTCGCAATATTCATCCAGCGTCATCGTCCCATCCCTCGCCAACGCGTCCGCGAACGCCGGCCACAGCGCTTTCGAATTTCCAATCAACGCGACCAACGGCGACGTCGCGCGTCCGTCTTCCCTCGCGCCGATCCTCGCCGTCTCCGGCGCCGCCGCGTCGTAATCCGCCGCCGAGCACGCCGCGACGACGTCCAAACCTCTCGCCGCGCACGCGCGCGCCAGCGTCTCCACCACCTCCACCGCGTCGATGTTTTCCATCGCTTCGCGCTCGCGCGTCTCCAGCCGCGCGCGCGCGAGCGTCAGCGCGCCGGCGCCCGCGCCCGCGGCGGCGACCGCGCGCACCGTCCCGCGTCCGCGCGTCGCGAACCACGCGCGCGCCGCGCGATGCCGCGCGACGTGCCGATCGCGCCACACCTCGACGCGCGACATCGCGACGCCGCGGCGCGCCGTCGCGACGCGCTGCCGATCGTCGAGCGCGGCGCGCGCGCGACGTCGATCGACGCGGCGCTCGAACGCGCGATGGCGCTCGAACGACGCGCGGGCGCGCGCGCGGCGCGTCGGAAATCATCGAAGGCGCGATTGGACGACGGCGAAGCGTCGGCGCCGAGACGACGCGCGCGAGGGGGCGATCGAGGGTCGGCGCGAACGATCGCGACGATCGTCGCGATCGCGCTCTGCGGCGTCGTCGCGGGAACGGCGCGGGCGGCGCGACCGATGACGGGGGGGGGGGGGGGGGGGCCGGGGGGGGGGGGGGGGGCGAGACGCCGAGGAGGACGCGCGCGGAGCGCGCGCTCGAGGCGTGGGAGACGAAGACGGCGCTTGAACGCGCGCTGCGACACCCGCAGAATGATTTGGAGGTGGACGGTGCGTGTGGGATGGTGCTGAAGAAGCAGTGCTCGCACGTGCGACAGGCGAGGGACCTGGCGGCGGAGGCGTGGCGAAGGGTGCGGTACGAGGAGGAGTTGGCGGCGAAGGCGGCGCGGCGAAGGGAGAAGAAACGAACGATGACGGGCGCGGAGGCGAAGGAAGCGAGCGTTGACGCTGCGGCGGCGTCTATGGAGTCGATCGGGTCCGTGGGTGGGACGAGATCGCTCTTGGCGCGACGCGGCGGCTCGCGCGCGAGCCCGAGCCGAGGCTCCAGAGGATCGCTGAGCGACAGAATGAACAGAGGGCGCGCAGAGCGCGAGTCAAAAGAAGAAGCGAAACGAGAGAAAGAGGAAGCAGAAGCGCAAGCGAAACAAGAAGCCATAGAGAGGGCTGAACAAATGAAGTTTGATGCGCTGAAAAGCTTTCCCAAAGGCACGCTCGCGAACGATCCGGAGAAGCTCGAGAACGACATCGCCGCGGTGGAGGCAAAGCTGAAAGAAGAGCCTGACAATGTCATGTATCAAAAACGCTTGCAAAAGCTGAACGGTGATAAAAAAAGGATGATCAACGCGGCGGGGGATTTGGGCTTCAGAGGTGGCGCCTTGGAAGCAGGCGAACAGAAGGAAGATCACTGGTTCATGAACGACGATCGTGGCGGACGCACGAGCTACCGTAATCGAAACGGTCGACGACACCGCGCGCCGCAACAAAACGCGAAGGATATGTACGACCACCTCATGAAAAAGATTCCAGTAATTTCGAGAAGTTATTTTGATTGCGTCGAATACGTCATCAAGTCTGAAGAGAAGGTTGCGCTGGAAACATTCATGGAGTTCGGAAAACCGGGCGGGCGCAAGAGCATCATAACGAAGGAGTGTCATCAAGAGTATAAGGCTGCGCAAGCTCGAGTGTATGAGTTCTGGCACGCGGAAGAAAAAGTCAAGGACGCGTGCGAGGCGGATATCAAAGAAAATTGCGGAGGAGTGCAGAGTGGATACGGATTGATCACGTCCTGTCTCTGGGACGTCAAGAGCATGCCGTCCGCATCGTTGGCGAAACCGTGCGAAGAATCCCTCAACATACTTCACGTGCCACTGCCGTCTGCACAACCCATCAAGGCGATGAAGAGCAAACAGACCGAGGAAGAGACGCACGTCGAAGAAGAAAAGGTGCACGTCGAAGCAAAAAAGGTGCACGTCGAGGAGGAGCGCCCGCACGCTGCAGAAGTGGCGCGTGAGGAAGCGAAGCGAGACGGGGCTAAAGTGATCGAAAAGCCGCAACTCACGCGATCAAATCGACCCACTTCTCAAAAATCTGGCGAAGAACCCGAAAAGGTCGACCAGGACGTAAAACTGAAGCTTCGCGAAGCGGAAGCCAAGATTCAACTCGCTGAGGACGCTGCGGCGCACTCCGCGCAGCAGTCTCGTAATCTCGTCATCGTCATGCTTCTCGCGTGCGCACTGTACGCCGCGAGCCGGAAAACTGTACGCAAGAAATTTTCCAACGCTATTCGTAAATTGCGCCGCGATTCGAAAGGCGAACACCTCGGCTAAGTTGTAGAGTTGTTACACGTTGTACTGTAATACAAGAAACCACGGCTCGCTATTTTTCTCATAGGTCCATCTCGTCAAAGACCATCGAGTCATCGTTACCGAATGATTCTCGGTGCGATCCATCGTAGGAATTGTACCCCGTTCCGCCTGTTTGGTCATTCGACTCGTCCAAGTCGAGTTCGTCGTCGGAGTCTAAGTCTAACATCGTCTTTGAAGTCGCGTGCATCGTGAAGTAGAGAATTCTCTTCAGCTTTTTGTTGTAGAAGAAGTAATTGAACGACCACAGATTACCGTCGTCTGTGAACGGATCACCCTCGGCCACGGCTTTGTAAGAATACACGTCGCAATCAAACACTTCGATCGCGGCATCGATCGTCTTCCACAAAACCTCGAGAAAAGGCTCCTCGTTCCCGTACCGCGCCGCCCAAACTTTACTACTCTCCATGAGCAACGTATCTATGTCCGTCTTCACGTCGCTCAGCGTCCCTTCCTTGGTAAAATGCTCCGCGCGCAAACTACTGAAGTCGTAATCCGGATAGATGTGATTCAGAGTCAGTATAAGATAAATTAACGTCTTCCGACTGTTTTGATCCGTCAACGGCCCCACCGGCGACGTGCTCAGGTTCGTCGGCGAGCAGCTCGACACAATCTCCGTCACCACCTCCGCATCGAGCGAGCGCGACAATTTCTTATCAGTG
>Ga0257114_1000289_pt1 | contig 39173 bp, 23 predicted proteins | sample SI112_10mmetaG_FD_190149 | JGI IMG/M metagenome (GOLD analysis project Ga0257114, IMG submission 190149) | Marine microbial communities from Saanich Inlet, British Columbia, Canada - SI112_10m | ecosystem: Environmental > Aquatic > Marine > Inlet | place: Canada: British Columbia | collected...
TGTGTCGTCGTCGTCGTCGGAGGAGGAGGGCGCAGGCGCGACGGCGTCGCCGAGCGTCGAAGGGACGACGCAGCAGGAGAGCGCTGCGCCGGCGACCTCCCCGCCCGACGATGCGGCGCCGCGAGAGATCGAAATGCAGGACGTCATGAATGATGACGAACCCTCGACCGCGGCGGACGACGACGGCGCGGAAGAATACGACTCGGGTGAGGAGGAATTTATCGAGGACGACGGCCGCGTCGAAGTCCCGTCTGATCTCGAAGACTACATCGACGACGTCGACGAAACAACCGTGGTCGAAACACCCGCGGACGAGGAGCCACCGGTGTCCGCGGTCGTCGAGCCCGAGAACGAAGGATCCGACGTCGCCGAGGCTCCGCCGCCGACCGTCGCGACGCCGTCGAGCTCGAGCAGAGTGCGAATCGTAGACCCGCGAACGAAGCAAGAAGTGACGTTCGAGCCGGCACGACCCAAGCCAAAGAGCGACGACACGTAAAACGCAACACGCGATAGGCATTGAAGATTAACAAAACTAGACTAGACGACTCGCGCCGCCATCGTTCGCAACGCGTTTTCGCGCGTTTCACGCGCGCTCGAATTCCGGCGCCGCCGCCAGCGCCGCGGCGCGCGAGCGCGACGCCCCTTTCACACCGATTCTCGCCGCGTCCCTCGCCTCCGCGCTCGTCACCGCCGTCGCCGCGTCGCGGTGTCCTCGCCGCTCGCCGTCGCCGCGCCGACTGCGGTGCCGACGCCCCGACGACGACGACGACCGGTGGTGGTGATGCCCGTGTCGCCCCCCGCGCCACGCGAGCAATCCGTGCCCGCGATGCGACGCCCCCAGCGCGTATCCCGCCGCGCCCGCGCCGATCAGGGCGAGCGCGCACACCGCCGCGAGTCGCCACCCCGCGCGTCGTCCAACACCCTCGCGGCGGCCGTCGTCCTCGCGCAACAGCGCGCGCCGCTCCGCGCGCGGCGACGACGCCAACGCCGCGATCGTCGCGGATTTCATCCCGCGCTCGACGTCGTCGTCGTCCATGGCGCGCGTCGCCGCGTGCGGTGGGTGTTGTCTGTGGCGTTCCGCGAGCCGAACGCCAGGCGCCGACGCGCGGCGGCACGCGGCGCGCGGCGCGCGCGACGATGGCGACGGTGACGTTCGCGTCGTCGTCGTCGTCGTCGTCGCTCGCGGACGTCGGGCGACGCGCGTCGCGCGAACTTCAGCGCGGCCATCGGTTGGTGCGACGACGACGCGAGTTGTGCGACGCGCTCGAGCGCGCGCGGTCGCGCGCGGAGCGCGACGCGATCGCGACGTGCGAGCGGGACATCGCGCGCGTCGACGCGACGGTCGAGCGCGTCATCGAGCGCGTCGAGGCGCTGAAGGAGCTCGCGCGGGCTCTGGAGGCGAGCGAGCGGGGCGAACGCGTAGACGCGTAGACGCGCAGACAGCGCCGCGCGGCGACGATCGCGATCGGCCGGCGTCTGTGATGTAATGTATATTACTCTCGGTATCTTTGTTACACGGCGGCGGCGTCCTTCGACGACTGGCTGCTCTTGGAGGCGGTGAACAGTTCGCGAAACGTCTGCTTTCGCCTCGCGCCGCGCTTGGCGTCGCCCTCCTTCGCGCCGCTCGACGAGGCCACCTCGATCGCGATCACGGCCACGACCGCGAATCCGGCCGCGAACGCCAACATCGGTCGAAGCAGGGCGCCTATCCTGAACTTGCGCCGTTTCGAGCTCGCCGAAAACTCGTCGTCGCTAGAGAAATCGAGCAGCGCCGAACGATATCCCGCGCTCTGAAACGTCATATTCTCGCTGTCCCTCGTCATGTTCACCGCCATGCTCGCGGCTGCGCTCTCAAAACTCATCGCATCGTCATCGCTCGCGCCCGCGTTCTCTTTCGACTCATCGCTCGCGGCGTCGTCGAATCGAAACGACGTCTCGCTCGTCCCGGCGCCCGCCGGTCGCAGCGGGGGCGACGCCGGCGTCGTCTCCTCCGCTTCCGCCGCCTCAACTCCCGCGCGCTTCGCGATCGGGCTTAAAATCTCCGACGACGCGTCGAACGACACCCGTCGAGTCCCTTCCGCGTCGGCGCCGCTCTCGTCACCGTTCAAAGTCATCTTTTTAAACTGTACCGACTTTTCGCCGTCTGCGATCGGCGTCGCGGACGATCCGGCGCGCTCGAGCGCTCGCGCCGGCGCCGACGCATCGCTCTGATCGAACAGCTTTCTCGCCACGGGCATCGCCGGCGCGCGCGCGCGTGTGACGGCCCGAATGCGAATTTGGAATGTTTTCGCCCGCGCGCGAGCGGGACACGCCGACGCGCGATCGTTCGCGCCGTCGCTCGCCGCGCGGTTCGGCGCGAAGCGCGCGCGAGCGTTCAGCGTCGTCCTCGCGCGGTCGCGCGCGATGATGCGACCGCCGGCGCCGCGCGCGAAGCCGACGAAGGACGCCGCCGGTGGGGCGGCCCCGGACGTCGAGCCCGCCGCGCCGAGCGCGGACGCGCGCGATCGCGCGTCCGCGCCGCCGCTCGGGAAGACGTACGACGCGCCCGCGTGGGGCGGGGCGCCCGCGCGCGAGTTTTATCTCGATTGCGTCAAGGGCGGCGCGTTGGCGTCGAGGACGCGACTGGACCGAGGCGAAGGCGAAGACGCGCCGCGAGGACACGTGACGTTCGGAAGGCATCCGGCGTGCGACGTCGTCGTCGAACACCCGTCGACGTCACGTTTGCATTGCGTGATTCAGTTCAAGGCGAACGGGACAGAGGCGTACGTGTACGATTGCGAGAGCGCGCACGGGACGTTTGTGAATAAGCGACGCGTCAAGCCGGGCGTGCACGCGCCGATTCGAGTCGGCGATCAGATCAAGCTCGGCGAGTCGAGTAGATTGTATATTTTAGACGGCGATGAGAGCTTGATGCCAGAGGAAGGGCTGAGTGCGGCAGAGATGAAGGCGTTAGCGGCGTTGGAAGCCGCGGCGGAGGCTGAGATGCAGCGCGAACTGGCGGCGTTGAAGGCGGAACGCGCGGCGGCGCGCGAACAAGAGGCTGCGGCAAAGGCTGGGTCGTCTTGGGGGATGATGGATGCCGATGACGAAATCAACGAGCGTCAACGCGCGATCGAAGAGCTGGATTGGCGCACGCACGATGGGAAATTTAGCGATAAACAGGAAAAGCAAAAGCAAAACATTCGGCGCAAGGAGGAAAAGATCTCAAACATGCGCCTAGAAGTCGATCGAATTCGAGCCAAGGAGTCGCAGCAAGACGGTGGGCTATCGTCCGGGCAATCGACGCGAATATCTGCGGTCGAGCGCGCGATCGAGACGTTGCAAGAAGAGATCGAGGACGCCGATGAGACGCTCAACGAATCGTTGCGCGTGAGTTTGGGTTTGCAAGCTGCGGTGTCCAAGCGACGTCGGGGCGCGCGAGCGAACTCGGACGACGAAGACGGTCAGAGTGGAGATGAAGACGACTTTTACGACCGTTCGCGGACGAGCGCGAGTCGTAAGCGTCGAAAAGAGTCGAAGAAAGAATCCACGCAAGGCGCGGCGGCACCGAAAACGTTAGAGACGGCGGCTACGTTGTGGGACAAGCGCACAGCGATTGAGACGTCGATCAAGGAAACGGAAGAACTCATCAAAGTCACCGAAGAAGCCGCGCTCGCCGAACGTCAGCGCACGGCGGGACTTTCAGCAGACGGCGACGCGTTGGACGCGTACATGGACGAAATTGGCGCGTCGAAATTCACGTCTCAAGTCGAGAGATTACGCGTGACGCTCTCCGAAAAAGTGTCTGAACTCGAGCGAGTGTCTCGACTGTTGAAGTACGCCGACCCAACCGAGGAATTCCGTCCTGGATCGGCCAAAGGAGACGCCATGCGGAAACACGCCGAGGAGGCGGAGGCGAAACGCGCCGAGGAGGCAAAACGACGCGCCGAAATCGCCGAAGCGAAGCGAGCGGAAGAACTCGAAGCGCGCAAGAAACGTGACGCAGAGATGCGACGGCAAGCGGAATGGGAAGAGCAAGGTAACTTGCAAGAGAAGCGAAAGTTCACGGGAGGCGTCGATCCCGCCTCAACGTCGGCGCCGGCGAAAGCGAAAGCCGCCGTCGTCGAAGATGACGCCGATAACGCCGATGACGAAGGCCCAGTGATCGTCGAAGACGTCGAACAACGAGTCACACCGACCGAGCGCGAGATTGAACCACATACCGCCGCTGAGACTGAACCCGTGGTGCGCGACGACGACGACGGTTTCTTGATGCCGCATCAAGTGCGCGCCGGCTTGGAAATTCGCAAACCGCCAACTAAAGCCGCGCCATCACACGCGGCCGCACCATCCGCGGAGGATACCGTCATGTCAGACATCCAGCGCCTTCTTGATGCCTCCTCGGGCGCGAGATTCGACGCCGAAGCCGCCGCCGACGATTCCGACTGGACCGCCCCGGCGAACCAATCCGGCGACGGCGCGAGCGCGCTCAACAAAAAGCTCGGCTACTGACGCGCGTTCTCTCGCGATCGAACCCATTCTCGACGCGTATCCTTTGTTTATCGAACCCATTATTTCGCGCATCGCTCGCGGCGTCGACTCCGCGCGCGAATTCGAGCCCTCGTTCGCGCGCGTCCTCGCGCCGCTCGAAGATCCAAATTTTCAAACGTCGTCCGTCTCGAATCGGCATTCACGGACGCGTCGCACCACCGCGCGCGGTCGTCATGCCCCCCAACCGCGCCGCGCGCCACCGCGACGTCGACGTCGCCGATCTCGAGCGCGAGCTCGCCGAGTTCCGCGACATCATCGACGGCTGGGTCGGCGAAAACGTCGCGCGCGAAAGACGTTTGAAGGATGCGCACGACCGACAAATCTTAAAGCTCGAGCGCGAGTACGACGCGCTGATCAATCGCGAGCGAGAGCTGAGCGAACGCGCGGCTGATAACGCGCGCGAAGCGGAGCGGTACGAGATGGAGGCGGAACAGGCGCTCGAAGAGACGAACGCGGCGAGAGAACTGGCGGAAGGACTGCCCGAGCAGTTGGCGGCGCTGCGCGAACGCGTCAGGGAGGAACGGACGGCGATCGAACACGCGAAAAATAAAGCGACGGGAACGAGCGCGATGGCAAAATTGGACGCGCTGAGGGGGGCGAGCGCGATGTACGCGGAACGATTGGGATTGAGATTTGAATACGGCGAGGCGGAGCGGTTGCGGTTGGTGTTTAAATACGTCGACGCGCGCGCGCCGGAGCGGGAGTTTACGTTCGCGGTGCGATTGCGCGGGACGGCGTACGAGGTGGTGGAGTGCGCGCCGATGTTAGCGTCGATCGACGCGTTGCTCGCGGAGTGTAACCGTTCGAATGATTTCGGGAAGTTTGTGCGGGACGCGCGCAAGGCGTTCGTCGAACTCGCGAACGGCGACGACGGCGTCGGCGCGCTCGCGAGTCCGCGCGCGTCCGCTGGGCGCGCGACGCGAAGCAACAGTCGTAGGTAAATAGACAGCGCGACGGTGCCACCGGAACCGCATCATCACGCAGTAGCGAGACATTTGTAACGTAGCGGCGCAGCGCGCCACGCCCGCTCCCGCGGCACAAGCCGACGCATGTCCCGCCTCGCCCCGCGCGTCCGCGTCGCGCGCGTCGTCTCCGTTCGCGCGCGACGCGCGACCGCTCGCGTCCGCGCGTCCTCCGCCGACGCGCCGTCCTCCGCCGCGCGCGTCGCGTCGCTTCGAGCGATTTTAGGCCTCGACGACCGCGCGCTTCAGCAGCTCGATCACACGGTGGAAGGGCGCGCCGTGCGCGACGACGTTCCGCTCAGCGTGCTCACCGAGCGCGTGTACGCCCTGAGCTCGGCGCTGCCGCGCGCGTGCGCGCGCCACGCGTTCGAGCTCGCCGTCGAGCGCCCGGGGCTGCTGACGCTGGACGCGTCGGCGACGCGCGCGGCGATCGAACGCGCGGCGAACGCCCTGGGCGGCGCCGAACAGCTCGAACGGCTGTGCGCGGAGTGCGCGCCGGCGTTCGCGCACTTGCTCTGGCGCGTGGGCGCGCGCGAAGGGACGCTGGCGGATTGCGAGCGACCGCTGCGAGACTGGGCGGCGGGCGAGGTGGGCTGGCATCGCGTCTTCACGCAGAGAATCGCGAGCGAGTGGGGGTACTTGTTGATGCTCGGTCGAATGGAGACGAGCGTGATGGCGGGGAAAGGCGTCGTGTATCGGAACGTGAAGACTGGGGAGAGCGTCGCGTTTCGGAAGAGCGCCGATTTCGGCGCGCGCGGGGCGGCGGCGGCGGCGACGGATGTGCGACGGGAAGAACTCGTGCGACTAAGAATAATGTAACAACAGACGAATTTGTTTAGCGATACTAAGCTTTGCGTTCGAGCACGGCGACGGACTCGACGTGCGTCGTGTGAGGAAACATATCGACGGGCGTGACGGTTTTGAGCTCGTACGCGACGTCGTCCGCGCCCTCCGACGGCGCCGTGAGAAGTAGCAAGTCTCGCGCTTGCGTCGCGGGATTACACGACACGTAGACGATACGCCGAGCACCGATTGTGCGCAGGATCGCGATGAGTGCGGAGTCCATACCAGGCCTCGCCGGGTCCGTGATGACGATGTCCGGCATGGGAAGCTCTTTGCCTTTCGGCGTCGTGAGAAGACCTTTCGGGCCTTTGGACGGATTTAATCTCGCCAAATCAACGCGATAGAATTTGGCGTTCGTGATGTTGTTCAGCTCGGCGTTGCGTTTCGCGTCTTTCACCGCCTCTGGAACGACTTCCCATCCCATCACTCGCGAGCAGTCGCTCGCGACGCTGAGTCCCATCGTACCGACACCGCAAAACAGGTCGAGCACGATCTCAGACTTATCGCCGCTGAAAGCGCACGCCTCGCGAACCTGTCGCACCAATCTCGCAGCCTGCTCAGTGTTGGTCTGAAAGAAGGACGCCGAAGAAAGTTCAAAGTCGATGCCGTTGAGCGTTTCGACTAATTTGTTCTCGCCGAACACCGCCTCGACTTTCTTAGTTGACCCAGCCTTCGTCGTCGTGCCACCCTTGACGAACTTTGACGAGCGTCCACCGCCCGCGCGTCGGAGTTCGGCTTCGCTCGGCACGGAAGTGTGCACCACGGACACCACGCCCGGTACCTTCGAGACGACGTCGATGAGTCCCGCGAGCGGTCCCGTTTTCAGTTCGTTCGGCGAAGCCGTCGTCGCTAAATCGACCATCACAGCCTTCTCACCGCCGCGCTCGCCACCAGCCGTGCGAATCGTCACGCTTCTAAGGGTGCCTTCGCCGCTCGTGCGATCGAACGCCTCCAAGCGCCCGTCCGCGCGTTCCAGCGTCTCCCGAATCGCCGCCAACACGCGATCCGCCTCCTCGCTCTGCAACAGACATCCACCGCTTAAATCCACCACCGAATCGTTCGCCCCTCGCGGTCGCAGCCCGACGACCGTCTTTCCTCTCGTTCCACTCGCGAACGCGAACTCCATTTTATTCCTATACCTCGACGTCTCGTCCGCGCCGACGCACGCGCCGACTTTCGCCTCGGCGTCCTCGCCCGCTTTATATATTCTCGCCAGCACGTCCACCACCCGATTCCGCTTATGCCGCACCTGCGCGTCGTAATTCACGTGCTGCCACGCGCACCCTCCGCACTGTTCGTAGTGCGGGCACGGCGCCGTCACCGCGTTCGGCGCCGCGCGTTCCGTCGCCGTCTTCGCGCCGTACGCCAGCTTCTTCCGCAGCTTCGTCACCCGCGCGCGCACCACCTCTCCGGGCGTCGCGCCGTCGCAGAGCAAAACCATCCCATTCGCGAGCTTGCACACGCCCTCGCCCGACGTGGCGAAATCGACGCACTCCACGGAGACTTCGTCGCCGACGCGAACGTCGCCGCGGTCGGACGCGGCGGCGGCGGCGGTGGATTTCGCGGCGCAGGGCGGACGCGCGACGGCGAGACGACGCGCGGCGTGCGCGACGGGGGCGCGCGCGGCGGCGAGCGCGCGCGCGAGGACGACGCGGGCGAACGCGCGCGGCATGGCGCGACGGCGTGTGCGGCGCGCGGCGGCGACGGTTGGACGCGCGGGAGCGCGAGACGCGCGCGCGCGGGGCGGCGCGCGCGGGGCGCGTGAGACCGCACATCGCGCGCAAAAAGAATGGTTACAATGACGCGCGACGCGAGCGAGGGTCACAGCCCGGGAAGGACGTCGCCGAAGGGTGAGAGCAAACTCGCCACGGCGCGCACGTCGACGGGCAAACCCATGAGCGGGCCGAGCGGCGAGCGGATCTCCGCAGCCGAGCGCCAGGGTCCGATCCAAGGTCCGCCGCCGATTTCTAGACACGCGGTGTCGCTCGTAGCGGCGTCGATGATGGTCTCGACGCGCTCGCCGCGGTCGTTGAGACGCCAAAGGGATACGACGACGACGCCCGTGAACGTCTCGCGGCACAACGGCGCCATACCCTCGTCCAAGCTGTCCGAAGGCGCGCGAATGACGGTGGATTTGTCGTCGTTCGTGCACGTCCCTTCTATCGAGCACTCGTATCGTTCACCGACGGCGGTGACGCTCCACCGACCCCACTCGACGTCCCATCGAACGGCGCTCGCCTCCAACGCCGACTCGGCGCCGTACGCCGACGGCGAGTCAACCTCCACTTGCTGCGCGGGAACGAATTGAAAAAATCGATCGCCGAAGTGCACGCCTACCAGACCGACGTCTTCGCGAACGTTCGGGAGCACGACGACGCCTCGGTTCCCTCCAGTCGCGGTTACGCTCAAATCGGGATAATCCGCGAACGAGTTGCACTGCACCCACCACCATTTCAACGGAAACCCAGCGCCGCCCCAATTCTTCTCGCTGTACGCCGGGCAATCGCTAAACTCAACGCGCTCGCCGTCGGTTTCGATCCATCCGCTCGCCAATCCGTGCGCCATGGTGACTTGCCAATGCGGCTCGAACACCGGCAGCGCCGTCATCCAGCCCGCGGGCGACACCATCTTCGCCCCCGGTCCTCCCCCCCATCCTCGAAGCGGCGTCACCGTGATGTCCCATCGCACGCTCTTCGCCGCGCGTCCTCCGCCCCACGGCCCTTCCTCGCTCTCTCCCTCGCTCGTCAACCTTCCTCGATGTCTCGCGCCCTCGCGCGACACCTCGAAGAAATCGTCGCCGCGCGTCGATTTCAATTCCAACGCGTGCGCCGCCCCCTCGAATCCCGCGCGCGCCTCCTCCGCGCCTTGTTCAAAGTACAAATATTTCCCACACGGCGCGCACACCTGCGCGCCCGCCCCTCCCCGCGCGGACTCGGGCAAATCCGGGTCGTACACGTGATAAATCAGACTCGCCGACGCCTTCGCGCTCGGCAGCGTGAACCGAAAGTACCATCCCTCGAAGAACGCCCGCGCGACGCCGCGCTGTCGATGGTATCCACTGTGCGGCGTTTTCACCGCGCGCGCCGCCGTCTCGGCGCTATCGACCGCGCGCGCGTCGTCGTCGACCGTCCCGTCGACCGCGACCGCGTCCGCCGCCGAGGCGTTCGCGCGTTCGTCGCGTCGCGCGCGCGCCGCGGTTCCTCGCGTCGCGCGTCGCGCGTCGCGCGCGGGTTCGCGCGTCGCGCGCCGCGCGCGCGCCGCCCGCGCGACGACGCCGCGCGCGACCGCGGCGCGCATGCGCCGCGAGGCTATTTCTGGCGCGGCGACCGCGCGGGACAAAAATTGCAATCGTATCTTCGCTGTATCATCTCGACGCACGAACGTTCGCGACGATTGTTTTCGCGCGCTCGAATTCTTTCGGCGCCTCGATGTTACGGGCGCGCGGCGGCGCGCGACGCGACGGAACTAACGACCAACTAACAACCGACGACTGACGGTTGACGCGAAGACTGAAAGATCCGGGCGCTAGAGTTACAACACGAAGACGACGCGCGTCACGCGCGTCGCGCGAAGGTGCCGTGAAAGGTGTACGGAACGTGCATGGGGAGGGCGATGACGGCCACGGGGTCGACTTCGGTGAAGCGCTGAGCGTCGAGGACGACGACGTTTGCGGCGTCGCGCGAGACGTCGTACTCGACGTACGCGAGGTATCCGGCGTCCTCGTCGTCGGCGTTCGTCTTGGGGATGAATTCGCACTCGTGTGGGTAGTGACCGAGGGCGCTCAAGCGCGTCTCGGCCTTTTGCGTCTCGAGATTGAGTTTTTGAATGGAGTCAAAGTAGCCGTGCTCGCCGCACGAATTCGCGAGCGTGTACACGTACTTTGGTTTGCGGCGGCTCATCGTTCGCGGAGAAACCACAGGGAACTCCATGCCGATCATTTTCGTCATATCTCGTTCGCCATCGGCGTTCGTCGGCATCGCGAGCGCGTCTGTGACGTTACCGGTGGCGATATCGATCGTCATCTCGTGCAAATCGTTGTAATGTCGCGACGACCACACGGCGGCGTACATGTCGCCAAAATTCTTTTCGAGCCCGGTGCGATCGCCTCTGAGCTTGCCGTAAAGCACCTTGAGTTTTCCGTTCTCTTCGTAAGCGTCGCACGTGTGATAACTCGAAAACGAAGGCACGTTTTTCGCGTGCACGACGCTTAAATCTGATTTCCTCAGCACGACCATCCACGTCTCGCGTTCGTCGCTCCATTTGAACGAGTGTCCGAAAGACTTCATCCCGCTGAGTGCACCCACGATGGCGTCGTTCGGTAACTCCCACGGGCACATGAAAAACGTCAAGTAATTTTCGCTCATCGCGCAGTCGTGTAACAATGCAAATTCTGGCGCCGCTCGCGGAAACGGCATGTCGGCGACTTGCATCACTTCGCCCGCGGCGTTCACCTTGCCGACAGAAATACCTATGAACGGCGGCTTTTTCAACCCCCACGTGTACAACGTTCCATCGCGCGGGTCCTGCTTACTGTGCGCGCTGAAACCCATCGGAAGACTCGGTCCGAAGACGACTTCACCTCTCGTCGCGAGCGACGCCGGATCGATCGCCACCGGCGCGCCGCCTTCGCAACACGCCAAAACCTTCCCCGCGTGCACGATGATGGACGTGTTCGACGGGTTCGTCGGAAACCGTCCTAAATTTGCCATCATTCCGCTCGCTTGAGTCCACGCTCCTCGGACCGCGACGCCGCTGCTCCCGACCGCGTCGTCGTTTGTCCCATCGCCGCCGTCGCGTGCCCGCTGCTTCGTCCATCTCGCCGTCTCCACGTACTTCCCCGCGCACCGCGCCGTGTTCGCATCGGCATCCATCTCGATCGCTGTGACGTACCCATCGCCATCGAACCAATGCGCGTACTTGGTCGCCCCCAGACGGATCCGTCCCGGTCCCGCGCGATAGAGCGTCCCCGCGAGCTCGGCCGGTATCCGTCCCGACACCACTTCCGCCGCCGTCCACGGCGCGTTCGCCGCTGGTTCGAGTCCACCGCGCCACGGAGCGTCCTCGATCGCGCGCGCGATCTCCCGCGGCGTCGTCGCGCGGCAAACGCAGAGCGCGGCGGCGCGGTGACGTCGACCGAGTGGCAACTGTCGGCGGCGAACGGCGACGGGTGGCGACGACGCGGGCGGTGCGGCGAGGCGCGGCGCGTCACGCACGATGCGCGGCATTTTGTTCGAGCGCGCGGCGCGTTCGAGCGCGCACGGCGAGCGGATCAGGGATGCGCCGCGTTGTGCGGCGCGCGCGGCGACCGAGATTACCATACCACTGAACGTTTGCGTTTGCGTCTGAGTTTCGCTTTTATTCAATGCTGAACTAAGTGTGCGCGCGCGAGTCGCGCGCTGAGCTATTGAGATGATGTGCCTCAGTAATACTGCGGTTGCCCGTATCCCGGTTGCGGTTGCTCGTACCCCGGCATGCCCGGCATCGGCGGAGCCGGAAGCGCCGCCGGCATGAGTTGCGCGTAGAGGTTGCTATTCATCTCGGCCGCGACGCGCTCTTTCTCCTCGTTCACCTTTTCTTCGTTGCGGTCCGCCTTATCCTTCATCAAAATCTCCAACTTACCGTTCATATCACGCATGACTTGAATCATGTAAGGCATGACCCAGTCGCTAAGACCCTTCAACCATGCCTTTTGCATGACTTCGTCGGGCTTCAACAAGTCGTAGCACGTGCACAAGGCGGCGGAGAAGCACTCCTTGTTGCCTTGCTCGATGAAGTAGTCGAGAAGTTCGTCCACGATGGTCGCGTCTCCACTCTTCGCGGCGATTTCCATGGCGTCCTTAAGTAACCCATCCCGCTTGCTAAGATCGATGGCTTGCTGCCATCGCGCGTTGCGCTGATAGATGTACGAAGAAATTCTTCGGAACTCGATCAGTTCGTGGCTCTCGCATTGTACCGCAAGAGATAGTTGATCGCAATTGTCGTACATATCGAGCGAAGTCTTCAACGCCGCGTGATCTTCTTCTTCGATCGCGAGTTCGTTCACGGCGTCGTTCACCGCCGTCAAGTTTGCACCCTGCACAGCTAAAAGGTACTCCTTCACCATGGCCAACTTACCCTCCTTGCGCATGAGCGACACCACGCGAGAGTGATCAAGTCTCGACTGAAGTACACCGAGAAGATTGGTCATCTCTGTTGGGTGCTCGCGAAGGTAAAACTCGATCGCCTGGTAGTACAAGTCCGCGTTGGCAAGCTTGACGCACACATCCTTGAAGACCACGTGCTCCCAGGCGTCGGGGTGCTTCATCATCACCTCGCACGCGTTATCGTACTCGTCGTAGCACCTGTAAAGATACGCGAGCTCGGGCCACAACGCCACGTGGTTGCACGTGGTTATGAGTCGCGGAATATTGATGCGCGCGCTGAACAAACGAATGTGTTCCATGAGCTTGTCGGCCATGTGGTTGGCGTACAAGATGCCGAGCTCGGTGAAAATACCCATGTGCGCCCGGTCAACGCCGACGCCGGCTTCCATAAGCTGGATAAGCTCGGTGAACTTACCATTCGCTTGGTAGTACTCACTGACGGAATCGAGTTCATCAGCTTGGATAATGATGTTGAGACCGGCGAGCTGCGCGAGCTTGTTTTCGCCTTCTTCGAGACACGTAAAGCACACTTCCTTCCACGTACGCGGGGAGTTAGCCTTCTTCGCGGCGTCGACTGCACCTTGGAACATGCGAAGTTTGAGCAAAGTGCTCGCAAGGCAGCCCCAGTTGCTGAGCGCGGTGTACAAAAGTCGAGCAGCCTCGTACAAACCTTCGCCAAAGCATCTGTCGGCGACGGACTGCTGATTCGCGCTGTTCGGCGTAGCCAAAAAGTCTTCGAGCTTGGCCAAATCGTTGATCTTGGCGTACGCGTACACAAGTTCAGTATCGACGCGAGCTTCTTTCTTGTTCTTGCGCACCATGAGCAAATATGGAACCATGTCTTCGTACATGTCGGCTTGGCGCGCGGCGTGAATGACGTCGACGAAATCACTCCCATCTTGCGCCTTGATGTACGACTTGATGGCCGCTTTAACCGCCTCCGGAGTGCCAACCTTGAGCTGCGCCTTGCCGATTTGGACCCAAACTTCGGGTAAGTCGACCTTGCGCGCGTACTCGATGCCACGATCGAGGTCTTCGAGAGACTCGAGAAGAATCTTCATCGCGTCAACATGCAGATCAAACTTCTTGAAGATGGCAAAGGCTTCTTCGTACAACTCGTTACCGGCGGCAATCTCACCGACCTCCGGACCGTTGAAAGAGTCGAGTCGGTTGACGTAATCCATGACACGAGACGCGTCCGCCTTGATGGCGGTAAGGATGAGCAAGTTTTGCAAGTTCGGGTTGTTGCTGAACGCGCTGTTTTGTAGCACGATCTTCTCCAACAACTCGATGAGTTCATGCGGCATTTCTGCCGTCATGAACGCCTTCACGGTCACAGAAACTTGCTCAGGGTTCTTGCTTTCTGGGAGTGCGGTAGACACGACTTGGTCGATAAGCTGGCGGCAGTATTTGTTTTCTTCCGTCAACACAGATGCCCAGAGATCGGCGTTCATACGCTCGACGACATATCTCGCCTGAACCTTGAACATACTGTTTCTGTTCGTGCAATCCACCAACTCTGCGTCGCAGTTGCCACGCTTGTACGCTACGCACGCCAAGTACGGATCGCGCTTCTCGCAGTAGCGACCGACGATGGCGGACTCGTAGTACTCGTTCGTGAGCAAAAAGTGCTCTGGGTTCTGGTTGCTATCGATGAGCATCTTACCCATGGCGTTGTGTACTTGCGGATCCACGCTCCCTTCGTTCACGAGGTGCTCGAGGAATTGCGTGAGGATCTTCAAGCGGTTACGTTTCTCCACTTCTTCCACGAGCGGCGCCACGGGCAAGAGAGATCGCACGGACAAGATGAGAGTCTTGATGAAATCGTCCGGGCACTCGAGATCCAACAGTGTACCGACGACCTTCGGCGCCTGCTTCGGGTTGACTTTTTGCACGTAGCCTTCGATGTAGCGCAACATGTTGTTGTTGTAAAGGTATGTCGTCAAATCCGGAACGAACTCATAACGGTCGCACACATTGATAAGCGGACGAGCATCTGAGAGCTTGGCTTCCATGAGGAACACCTTGACGCGTTCGGCATCGTAATGATCGCTCTCGCGCGTCACTCGCTCGACTTCCTTGATCTGTCCAGTCTTTGAAGCAGCTTCGATAAATTTGTACACAAGGTCCTTGTCTTCACACGTGTTCACAAAGTACCCGAGGTAGTAGAAGAGGCCTTCGGCAGATTCAAACTTGTCAAACATCTTCACGACAGAGTGAATCTCGAGTTGTTCCGTGTACTCCTTAGCAATGTTCACCGCCATCTGAAGGTTTTGACGCATGTTGAACGTGAGAAGTTCCTTAAGGCAGTCCAAAGCCCACTCGCGGCTCAGTGTACCGAAGAATTCAGTGAGCGCTTGCGGGTCCATCGAGTGTGTGTTGACGACACAACGCTTCAAGTCGGCGAGCTCGGTGTAGTGCTCCATGGCTCGAATGTAAAGACCAGCCTTCTCGCAGAGCTGCGCGATGCGCGGGCGGTCGTAGTGCGTGAGCTTTCCTTGCGCCATGATCGCATCAGCGACGTTCGGGTATGTCACCAAGTTGATCTCAAGAACCTTGGTCTGCAGCGCCGCTTGGCTCTCGTCGTCGCCCTTGAGCAAATCGAGCAAGATCGATGTCGCCTCACGAATCATGTTGCGCTGCAAGAAGAGATCGGCGATGGCCCCCATGTCGCACGGTGGCGGTGTCATCTGACTGATCTTTTGTGCCAACTGCACCGCGCTCGCGGGATCTTTCATCATAAGAGCTTGCAACATGTACATATAGTCTGGCTTGTAATCGACGGCGGCGCAGTATTGCGCCATCTTGTCGAATTCGCCACGCTGCGCGAACGCTGCGGTTACCTTCGGACTCGCGCGTGCTTTGACGTAAATCTTAAGCGCAGTATCGGAGTCAGTCGGCGCCAGCATGTCGCCGAGTTCTTCGCTCGCCTCGAGCTTGTCCTCGCTCAGCCATGTGTCGAGAAGCTGCTTCTTGTTTTGCGCAAGCACGAGCTTTGCGAGTTCAACTGATTCCAGCTTGTTCAACTTTCCGCGCTGCAAGCACGCGCCAAAGTACTGTAACAAAGGAGAACTTTGGCCCGGTTGAGTCGGGACGCCGCGAAATCGGGCGATGGTCTGATCTGTGCGCAACGAGCTCATACTCGCCGCGAGTTCGGCCGCCCCCTTGTAGTCCGCAGAGTTGAAGAGCATATCAAACTTGGGCATCACGAGCGCATCGGCGCCGGGAAGATTCCCTCTCGACGCGACCGAAAGCGCAAGCTCCAAGTTATTGAGCGTGCTGCTGATGAACGGCACAACGGCGGCTTCGTTCAGGGTGATCAACAAGACTTGGCCGCCTCTGTTGACAACGTACAAACCGCCAACGCTCGTCGCGGACGCGCCGACGAAGACCGGATCTTGCGAAATTCGGCTTCGGTAGATCGGCGACGCAGTTTCCACGTCGTACACGAACAGCAGACCGCTCTTGGTGACGATGTAAATGACGCCGTATTTGTCGCTCACTTGCATGACGACCGGGAAGTCGTCGGCAAACTCGGGCGGGAAAAACAACTCGCTCGTGCGCTTCGTGAACGGCGTTTGCCCTGCCGGCGCGCCGAGCTCAATCACATGAAGCTTGGAAACCACCGATCCATCGGCTTGAACCATCTTTTGAGCGAAAACTACCAACTGACTCTTTTGCGCGTTGCCCGGCACTTGGTGTGTCGTGAACGCCGCCATGTGCGCCTCGAGCGGCTGCGAGCGTTGTTGCGCCACCGAGTACAGCTGCATGTTACCCTTCACTAACGCCGGTCTCGACGCGTCGCCTTGCGCGATACCGATCAGCGTGAACCACTGCATGTCCTCTGATGCTTTATAGCTGATGATCTGATTCCCGTTCAGGTTTGCAGTTCTGTCAAACACCTTCACCGGCGCGTTCGCGTCATCGATCGACCAGTGAAACACCGCGGTGTTGGTCACGATCCCCAACATTTTCGGCGTGATCCACTTCCAAAACACCACCGGCTCCATGTCGTGCCCCTTGATTTTTGCCTTTTGATCAATGTTGAAAATCTGCAACGAATCCTCCACGCCATTCTCGTTCTCCACTCTCGCCTTGAGCGCAATCACGTTCTGCGTCGGGTTCATAAGCGCGCTATCCGCCGTGATCGGTTTCTTCATCGGCTGCAGCGGGTTATTCACCTCGACGATCACCACATTATTCGTCGTCCCGCTCTCCCGAGCGCACACGTACTTCTCGCTCTCCATGGTGAGATTCGTGAACGAAATACATTGCGGGTTCACTCCGCACGTTTTCAACTGCGCACCGTTCAAAGCCGCGCGATTCTCGTCAGTCACCACCGTCCGCACCATCCCGCGCCCTTTCGCGCGACGACGCGTCCACCGCGCGTTTTCGTTCGACATCGATTGACCCAACGAGATGAGATCGCCTCGGCATTGCCGTCGCGTTCCGTCGTCTTTTCGCGCTTCGAGCGTCGCTTTCGCGCCGCGCGACCGCGGGTCGCGGACGCACCTGTATCGCTTCTTTCACCGTGACCGGCACCGCGGGCGCCGCCATCGTGCGCGCTTCGTCGCGCGCGCGATCGTGCGGTCAATCGCGATTCCGATTCCGCCGACGGACGCGTAGGGTTGAGAGGTTGGGCGCGCCGGCGCGTCGCGGCGCGACACACGGCGACGCGCGACGACGCGCGCGACGACGACGCGCGCGATGTCGACGACGACGCGCGCGACCGCGGTGGTGGGCGCGGCGCGCGCCCCGCGCGTCGGTCGCGCGAAGGCGAGGACGCGGATGCCGACGGATAAGTCGACGACGCGACGCGCGACGCGCGCGAACGCGAGCGATGACGCGGAGACGGGGACCGCGGTGGACGGAAGGAAGAGCGCGTCGATTCGCGGCGTGACGACGACGACGGGAGAGGCGGTGAGCGATGGACCGCGGCCGATGTTGATGGTGGACCTGGCGGCGGGGACGGTGAAGTTCGCGCCGACGAAGCGGCAGAAGAGTCAGGCGACGGCGAAGAAGGATCAGGCGGTGAAGCGGGTGTCGGTGGAGATGAAGACGAAAGGGAACGTCGTGATCGGGGTGCTGGAGGAGGAGGATGTGGACGATGCGACGAATTTGGTGATGGACTTGTTTTTCAAGGTGAGGCCGCAGGATATCTTGGCGAAGAACCGATTGCGAGGCGAACAAGCGAAGCGCGTGCGCATGGGACTTTTGGACGGCGTGAAGACGGCGGAGGATCGTATTTTGATATCTGCCAAGGTTGGGAACGTGTTGGTGGGGATTTCGGAGGTGTCGTTGCCGAACGGCAATAGATATGGGGCCGACAAGCTGCAGCCGAGGGCGCCGAGGGACAAGGCGTACTTGTCAGACGTGTGCGTGAGCCCGACGCAGCGCGGGCGTGGGATCGGCCGACAACTCGTGCTCGCGGCCGAGCGCGCGATGGCGAATATGGGCGAAACCATATTGTACACGCACACTAAGGTTGACAACGAGGCTGCGCAGATTCTCTTTGAAAAGTGCGGATACGAGGAGCCGCCTGAGGTCAAGGCGAAGCTCACCTCGGCGCAAATCGCGCAACGTTCGAGCAAGAACAATCCCTTCGCGAAGCTCGGTCTCGTCGAGGTTGGGCACATTTTGCTCGCGAAACCACTCACAAACTCTGACCTGCCGCCGTAGAGACGAACGATGACTTTGCAATACTATTCACAACACTCGTCTCGTCGTGACGCGCTACGCTCTAACTCTATCTAATACTCAGCTAGGACTTCTCTTTCTTCTCTTTCTTCTCTTTCTTCTCTTTCTTCTCCTTCTTCTCCTTCTTCTCCTTCTTCTCCTTTTTTGCATCTTTACTCGCCGACTTTCTCTTTTTGTCGCCGCGCGGACGAAACACGTGAATGACGCAATTACCGGCGCCAGTGCGTTGGAAATCGGAGTGTAATGCCGTCACTGGTAGCTCAGTTCGCTCAAAATCTTTTACCGTTGACTCGGTGTAAAACTTAGTTTCCGCGAGCGGATGGTGTACAGGGTACCGCTGGACGTTTGCGATCAAAATGAGCGTGTTCGGCCCAGCCAAGTCGCGCATCGTGCGCACGAGATTCGTCCACTTGGCCGGGTCGTTACCGTACACGACGTCGCTCGCCAAGACAAGATCCGGCTGCGTTTTTAACCCGAGAGTTTTTAGCGGCTTTTCGTTGCCCCAAACAAGTTTCTCTACGCGTGCGTCCTTCGCCGCGTTTGCTTCGACGTTCTCTCGCAGTAGCGTCAAGACGTCGTCGTCGCCTGCGTGGAATGAAAAGGAACTCGTCAGTTCGATGTGCGATACGCGCGATGAATGTGCGAGAGCTACTATCAGATGACACTCATGGCCCGCCGAAACGTGCGAGTGCTGTCAGCGAAACTCCCGAGTTGATGTGCGCCACATTTGAAACTCCAAGGACACAGAAAGTCCAATGAAGGGATTAACAGTGGCGAAGGACGAACAAGTCGAAAGAAGACGCGCGAAACGTACCGTCGGTAGCGACAACGTGCGCGCCAAGTTTGGAAGCGACTACGGACGGTAAACCTAAACCAGCACCGAGTTCAACGCATACTTTACCCTTCCAATCGTCGTCCCAAGCTCCACCGAGCGCCTTAGCGACGCCCTCCGTCGCGAGCGGCGATTTCTGTCGAGATAACCACTCCGCTAAAACAAAACTTCCTTCCCACAGTGCCACACCCGTGTTTCCTCTTCCCCATCCCCCACAGCTATCATCGACGCGGACACGATCGGTACCTTTGTAACTCTGCGGTGTCGCCGCGGTGAGCTCGATGGTGGCGTTCATTGAGGGAAACTCGTACGACAACGTACGCCGCGCCGACACGGCTTTGGCGAGTGAAGCGTCTTCAACGCCGAGTCGCTCGTACGAACCGAGGAACTTTAAAAGCTCCTGCGAATTAAAGTCGTTGAGCTTCATTTGTGCGCACGCGCCCAGTGCTTTGATTAATTCATTGTCGTCGCATCCGAGCGCGGCGAGCGCCCACGCCGTGTTCGTCAAATCTCGCGGATTGAACTCGTCGATCATGGACTTCATCGCCCGCACGATGTATGGTAAAACCTCTTGCGTATTTTCGTTGAGCATGGCGAACGACCACAACACCATCGTCAAGTGGTGTGGCGAAAAGGTTTGAAACTCGACGTCGAACAACATCTCACACACCACAGCGCTAAACATTTCAAACAGTTCTGGTGCCTTGATGTCGAGTTTTGCGAACGACCACGCCAAGAACGCGATGTCGCGCGGCTGAAATTCATCTCTGCGCGCCGCGGCGTGATCCTTGTAAGCCTTCATTATCTGTGAGTTATAAATCCCGAGCTTTGCCATCGCGTGCGCTGACGTCGCGATTTGCTGCGCCGATGATTCGTCCGCTTTCCTCGCCATCGACTTTGCGAGCGCGTGCATGACTTTGTGATCGTCGACGGCGAGATTCGCGAGCGCCCACAGAACCATCGAGAGTTCGTGCGCGTTGAACTTGTTCGCGTACGCGTTTGCCGCGTCGACGAATATAGCGATCAATTCCGCATCATCGCTCATGTTCAACTTCGCGCACGCCCAAATAACGTTGGAGACGTGCTGGCACTGAAACTCGCCGCCGGAGAACCACGCGCGTTCTCGCTTCAATCGCGAGCACAACGCCTTGACACCTACTTCGGCGTCTTCTCGCACGCTCGACCCACACTTCGCGAACCCAGACATCGTATTCGCACATTCTTGCGGATTGAACATCTCAACTCGTTCTTCCACCGCCACCGCGATCCCACGCGCGAGCTCGCGTCCCAGCGCGCTCTCCTCGAACACGCCTCGTCGCGTCGTCTCCGTCATCGCCCCCAAGCTCCACGCCGCGTTCGACACCCCTTGCGGCGTCCATCCGTTCTGATGATCCGTCCCTTTATCCACCATCAACGACGCTCGTATCAAGTCTCCCAATATCAACCACAATCCCACGGTATCGCTCTTCGCCTTGGCCAATCCCCAAAACGCGTTCGACAGTTCCTGCGGCTTGAACATTCGCGCGCGCGCCTCCACCATCGCCTCGATCGCGCGTTCCATCGCCTCATCCCGCGCGTTCGCGCGTCCACACGCCCAAAGCATCGCCGCGCACTGCCGCGGCCACCACTCGCGCGGCGCGCGTTCCAGCGACGCGCGCGCGACGTTCGCGATGGTTTTCACCACCGCGCGCGCCTCCCCGGCGGCGGCGCCATCGTCGCGTTTCTCCGCCAGCGCGTGCATCTTCGCCGCCTTGCCCGCGATCGCGGCGCAGTTGATCGCGTTCAGCAGCGCGTCGTTGCCGTCGATGAGCGCGACGAGCTCGCGCGGCGCGCGAGCGGCGACGACGGCGCGGTTGAGCGACTGCGCGTCGGCGCATCGCGTCGACATGACGACGGACAGCGTCGCCGCGCGCGCGTCTCGCGCGTCTATCTCGTGCGTGTGCGCGCGCGATGCAGCGTTACGTCATCTCAGCGCGTCACGAGCGTCGACGGTCGCGCGTGACGTCGCGCGCGCGCGCGAATGCGGCGACGCCGGCGACCGCGCGCGAGCGATCGACCGCAGAATCCGTCGTGATGTTTACCGTGCACGCCCCGGCGCGCGCGACGCGCGTCGCGGCGCGTCAAACGTACGCACAGCGATCGTCCGCGCTGGCGCCGCGTCGCGCGGCGCTCGAACGACGACGCGCGCGCGTGATTTCCAACGGATTGTTCGGGCTCGGGCTTCCTGAAATCGTCGTCATCGGTGGCGTCGCCGCGGTGCTGTTCGGCCCGAGCAAGCTTCCCGAGCTCGGAAAGTCGCTCGGGAAGACGGTGAAGAGTTTTCAAGAGGCGGCCAAGGTGCGCGGCGAAGGCGTTGATCGAGCGAGCGCGCGAGACGGACGCGCGAGGGCAAAGAGTATCTCAAACGAAGGCGACGCGGGACGAGGGCGAGCGAACGCGACGACTGACGAATCGTGACGGTTGGTTTGCGACGCGAATAGGAGTTTAAGGATGAACTTACGGAGGAAATGACCGAAGAAGGCGAGACGAAGGCGATCGAGGGCGATAAGAAGGAGGAGTAGACGGCGTGAGGAATCGCTGAGACGTTGTATTGCGCAGCATCAAGACCACAAAATCTAAGTTAGTTACGTCCCGCCGCCGCGGATGCCTTGGCTTTGGCCTTGCGCGCCGCCACGGCGGGGCGCTTTCCCGATCGTTTGGCCGCCTTCGCGATGCCGGCTTTACTCGAAGTTTGCCTCGCGCCTGGGGCGCCGCGCTGCGCCTCGCCGCCGCGGTGCGCGCTCTTGGACGATTTTCCACCGGGACGAGATCTCGACCCTTCCCACGCGTTTGTGCCACGCGACGTCGACGCATCGCCACCTTCGTCACGAAGCTTCGGATTCCGTCGTTCGGCACCGGTGGCGACCTTCGGCTCGGCGCGCGCCTTGCTCGGCGTGCCGGGTTTCGGCGCCTTGGATCGAGCGGCTTTGCTCACGCGAATCTCTCTATCGCCGAGCTTACTCCCGTCAAGCAAAAGCGCCGTACGCGCTTGCGCTGGCGTTTTGAACAACACGAACCCGATGCCCTTACCCATGGTCGTCTTTCTGTCTCGCACCACGCGCACGGCCTCGACGCTCTTGCGCAAATCGGGATACTCTTTATTCTTGTTGAACAACCGAATCACGTCCTCATCGTCGACATTAAACGGTAAATGGCCCAAGAAGACACTTCGCGTGTGATCATACACCACCTCACTTCGTATGATCGATGGTTTACTCGCTAAATCAACGCGAATGTGCCGTCCCTCGAACTCCTTCATATTCAACGCCGCCGTCGCCGCGCGCGCCGACGCCGCGTCGTCGTACACCACGAACGCCGTCGCGTTCGCCCGCTCCGCGTTTAATTTTCCCTTCAGCACTTTAATTTTCCTAGGTTCGTTTCCATCCGCTTCCACGGGCACGTTTCTCAACCGTACGCTCACCACCTTGCCGTGTTCGCCGAATTTCGCCTTCAACTTTTTCAGCTTCGTCTTCGCCGGGACGTTCCCGACGAACACCGTCCGCGCCAGCTCCTCCGCCGTCGCCTCCGCCGATCGATCGCGATACCCCGACCCCGACGGTTTCGCTTTCGTCGCTCCCTCATCGCTGTCGCTGTCGCCGTCGTCACCACCTTTCGGTTTCTCGTCCGAAACCGCCGCCGCCGCCGGCGCATCGTCCTCGCTTTCGCCCTCATCCTCGCTCGACGCCGCGTCCGACGACGACGACGACGCGCTCGCCGCGCGCGCGATCGGTTTTTCTCGCGCGCGTTTCGCGCGCGCGTCCGTCGCGTCCGCGCTCGCGTCGCGTCGCGCCCGTTTCTTCGCCGACGCCGACAACGGCGCGCGCACCACCGGCGCGTCCGCCGCGCTCGCGGCGTGAAACGCCGACCGCGCGTCGAACAGCGCGGACGCGCCGCTCGACGCGCGCGGCTCGCCGCCGAAGATGCCGTCGAAGATGCCCATGGCGACGCGCGACGCGTCGCGAAGTCGCGCGCGACGCGTTCGGTGCGCATCACATCGCGCCGTTCGACGCGCTGGCGTCGCGCGCGCGCGTCGCGTCGCGGCGAGCGCGTCGCGGCGATGTCCGCGCCGTGGTCGTCGCGGTCCAAGTATTACGTCGGACAGGAGGTGGCGTTCAAGCGCGACGTGGAGAAGCGCTGTCGAGAGTTCTTTTCGCACTGCAGCGTGGAGGAGTTCGACCGCGCGCTCGCGGAGACGATCGCGGCGCAGGGCGGGGGCGCGGGGGCGAGCGATGCGAAGTGTGGGCTGGAGGCGCACTGCGTGAAGCGCATGATCGCGTGCGCGCTGGATAGAGGGGCGAGAGAGCGGGAGATGTGCGCGCAGGCGCTCGCGGCGACGAGGGCGAGCGGGACGCTGGACGCGGAGGATTTCGAACGTGGGTTCGATCGCGTGCTCGCGGAGGTTGCGGATTTGAAAATCGATTTCCCAGATGCCGTGGCTGAGTGCGTGACGTTTTTGGCGCGCGCGGTGGCGGATGATGTGGTGTCGGTGACGTACCTGGAGACGGCGTGCTCGAGGGACGGTTACGGCGAAGGAAGAGACGTGGCCAAGTCGGCGAAAATGACGCTGGCCGATGCGAGTGGGGAGTCGCGCGTGCGTAAGGCGTGGGGCGGACCCGAGGGATACAGCGCGGATAACGCCAAGATAGAGATGCGGGATATCATCGATGAGTATTTGATGTCGAGAGACGGCGCCGAGGCGGAGCGGCGATTACGTCGGTTGAACATGCCTTTTTACCATCACGAGCTCGTCAAGAAAGCGCTGACGCTGGCGATCGAGCAGTCGATCTTGACCCCTAACGTCATCGAAAAGGTGGTGGATTTATTGAAATACATCGGGCGGAGCTCTGTGGTGAACGGAAGTCAAATGGCGAAAGGTTTCGCGCGCACCGCCACGGCGCTCAAGGACGTGTCCATAGACGTTCCCAAGGCACCCGAAATCTTTGGCGAGCTTATTGAACGAGCGAAACGCGCAGGTTTACTACCTGTTGGTCTGAGTGCTTGGGCATCGGTGAAACCTGCATCTTACGGAGGGAAAGCTGCGCGTGGTCACGCGCAGTTGCTTCGGTTGGACAGCGCGCCGGATCTCGCCGCGCTCGCGAAGGCGACGAAGTCTCCAGGTGAATCTCCAGGAGGCTCGCGAAGCGCGTCTCCGGCACCGTTCATAAGTGACCGTATGCACGCCATGACTTTGGAGCGCAAGAACTCTGCCGGTTTGACTCGAATGGGGAGCGCGACGAAGAGGCAAATCAACACTGGTTGGAGTGGCTTGCGCGCTCAAGCGATGCCAAACAATTTGAAGAATTCGCAACGACCGCAGGGATTCGACACCAAAGGATTACTGGTTAAAGCCATGCCTAGCTATCGTTTAGCGCACTTGTTCGCCAAACGCATCGAACATAAGCCCGAAGGTCGAACGCGAAACAAGCTCGGGCTGAAACGAACGAATTCTGCGCCGGGCGGTTTGGACGATCTTGACACATCGCGTTTTGTTCGCCCAGTCGGGTTAGTGCACGATTATATGCCTTTCCTAGACAAGTACGACGTTTTAGAAACTCTTGGTACCGGTGGTTTTGCCGTTGTGCGCAAGGCGAAGCATCGTAACACGGGTGAAATCGTCGCCGTGAAGACGCTTCGCGTCGAAGGTTTAGGCGGCGACAGCGACGACGAAGGTGGAAGTGAGTCATCGAGCGATGAAGACAGCGACGATGAGGATAAGCTTCAATCCATGACGCTTCATGAAGTCAAGCGCGAACTCGTCATGATGCAGCAGCTCTCAGCGCACCCGCATATCGTCACCATACGAGAGTTTTTCACTGAACAAAACGATGAAGTCGTGCACGTCGTCATGGATTGCTTGCAAGGCGAGGAGCTCGACGATTTGGTGAACGCGCGCGGGGCATTTAGCGAAGAAGAGGTCAAGATAATAATGTCTGCCATGCTCGATGCAGTGGCGTTTATGCACGGCAAGGGTGTCATTCATAGAGATTTGAAGCTCGAGAACTTTGTTCTGGCTGAAAAGGGCGATTTGAAGTCGTTGAACATTGTCGATTTTGGTTTGGCGAAGGCGTTGAACGCTCGTCAAAAAGCGCAGCACGTGTGTGGTACACTATCGTACATCGCCCCAGAGGCGTTACTTGCTGGCGTGTACGGTCAAGGCGTGGATGTTTGGGCGCTCGGAATCGCCATGCACGTCCTGCTCACGAATACGTGGCCGTTTGATGACGACGATGAGGATGAACTTTACGAGCAAATCATTGAATGTGATCTCGATTTCGAAACGGAGGAGTGGGAATCTGTGAGTGATGTCGCGAAGGATTTGATAGAAGGTTTACTCGATCCCAATCCCAAGCGCAGGCTCACCGCGGCTCAGGCACTAGAACACGCCTGGTTCACTGGCCAGGCTTCGCACACTTCGGACACGCTGCATAACATGCACACCCGACTCGACGGGTTGATTTCCATCTCTCATCAACCACCTGAACGTCGATTCAAAAGCGGCGAGCTCATCACGCGGCAGGGTGACCCGGCGACGGAGTTCTTCATAATAACTGCAGGCGAGTGCACGCTGACTCGCGACGGCGTCGTCGTCGGCGTTCGTCGAGTGGGCAATTTCGTCGGTGAATTGAAAAACTTGGAAGCGAGCGGCGAAGAAGAAACTCTCACGGCGTGGACGTCAGCTCGCGCCGTAGGCGACGTTCGCGCGCTCGTGTTTCAAGACACCGAGGTACAGTGGGCGTACCAGTTTGATTATCGCCTGACGTCGGAGTTTGACAATATGATTCGTTCGCAACGAAAAGTCATCGCTCGAGAGGCGCGCGGGCAACGCAAGCGCGAAGCGCATGACAAAAAAGCGCTCGAGGCCGCAGAGGCAGAAAATGAGACACCGATGACGAGATCGGTGAGTGAATTCGCGATTCGCGAGTGATTCTACAACTACATCGACTATGTAACAACACGAAAGCGCGCGCTCAATCAAACGTACGCGGCGGGCGGCGGGTCGTCGGGCACGCCTCCGATGTCGAACGAAGGCGCGCACCACGCGTCTGAGTTCGGGACGTTCGGATCCGGCGTGAGCGACGGCGCGCGCGGCGCGTTACCGCCGCCGAACGGACTCGCGCCTCCGGGACCGCCGCCGAACGGACTCGCGCCGCCTCCGGGACCGCCGCCGAACGGACTCGTCGGTTGCGCGCTCGCCACGAACCCCGTCGCAACCGGCGTCAACGAGGGCTGATTCCCCGTGAACCCGCTCGCCATCCCACCCGCCGGCGCGAACGGCGTCGCCCTCGCGTCGAGCGCCGGCGCGTGCGTCCTCGCGAACCCTCCCCCACCCCCCACGATCGCCGTTCCGTCCATCACGCGATCCGCGCCCGCGGGCGCCATCTCCCCTCGCTCCACGCGGTCCAAAACTAACTTTAGCTGATGTTCCGGGAACGCCAGTATTCCCTTGACGTCGCCCGCCTTGGCGTCGGCGTACTCGCGCGCTCGCGCGTGCGCGCCTCCCGCGTCCCCTCCCGCGCGCACCGTCGCGTACGCCGCGCACCGCAGCTCCTCGAACGACGTGTCACCGCCGAGCAGGTTCGGCTGCTCGCCCTTCGGGCCGTAGCACGACAGCGCCCAGTTTGGTTTCTCGTTGAGCAAATCTTCCTGGAGCAGGTCTCGTCTTCGGACGCCGACGGCGGCGTGTCCGCGACCGCCGCGTCCCTGACCGCCGTCGCGCGTCCACGTGTTCGAGCGTCCACCGCGCCCGCGACCGCCCATCGCGCGTCGTCGCGCGCGGACGGCGCGTCGCGGAATCTCGCGCGCGGTCGTCTTCATTCATTCGTCGAGCGCACGGAACGGGGCGAGTGTCGACGCGTTGACGAAGTTCGCGCTTCTTTATTATTAAACTCGTTCGGTCGCGTCGAGCGCCGATCGCGTTCGCGTTCGCGACGTTTCATCGCGTTCGCCGCGCGAACGCTCAGGACTCCTCCGCCGGCGCCGCGTCCTCCGTCGCCGCGTCGCCGCCGAAGCTCGGCAGGCTCGGCAGGCTCGGCAGCGACACGCTCGGCAACGAAAAGCTCGGCAACGCGAACCCCCCGCCCGAGGATTCCTTCTTCGCCTTCGGCGCCGCTTCCTCCCGAACCGGTCGTTCAAACTTCTTCGTCGCCTTCGGCGCCTTCTTCGCGTACTTTTCTCTCACGTTGTACGACCCGCGCTTCGAGCTCTCGTAATCGCCCGCCTCGCTCGCGTCGATCTCGCCCCCGTACGACTTCGCCTTGTCGCTGATCGGCGACAGCCCGCTCGGTTTCTCGACCACGACCGCGTCCGCGCCGGATTTCGCGTGCGCGATTTCCGTCGGTTGTTGCAGCGCGAGCGTCGCCGCGAGCGTCACCGCCGCGAGCGTCCGCGTCGCCGTCGCGAATCGATCGCCGTCGTCGATCGCCGTCGATCGCGTCGTCGTCGTCGTCGTCGCGCGAATTCGCGTCGTCGTCGCGCGTCGGGGCGCGATCGCGCGCGCGCGGGGCATCGTCGTCGTCGTCGCGAGCATCATCGCGGCGCGTCGGATCGCGCGCGTCGTCGTGCGTCGCGCGTCGATCGCGATTCGCGATCGCCCGACGCGGCCCGTCGAGCGGGCCCCGGGCGACCTCGAGGTCGATTCGATTCGATCCTCGAATCGAGATCGATTCGATTCGATCGAATCGATTCGATCGATTCGCTCGGTATCGATCGATCGATCGACGCGCGAACGCGCCGAACGAAAAAAAAACAACACTACGACGATGACCGCCATGAATTCCTCATCGCGTCGATCGGCCGCGCGCGATCGCGGCGACGCGCGACGACGGACGCGCGCGCGCGTTACGGGCGCGAAAGTTTCCCGCGAATCGAACGCGCGTCGGTGCGCGCTCGTGCGCGACGCGCGGTGACGACGCGCGGCTCGGTCGACGCGCTCGACGACGACGACGACGCGTCGCGCGGACAGACGGGACGACGACGACGACGCGATGGCGACGCGCGCGCGAACGGACGACGACGCGCGCGACGCGAAGAATCGCTTTAATCGCGAATCGGCGCGCGCGTCGACGTCGCGCGGCGCGACGGAGACGATCGAGTACGGGACGTTTCACGCGCGCGTCAGCGCGGTGTTCGGGGACGGCGACGGCGGTGGGTGGCGACCGCGATCGAACGCGGTGACGCGACGGGGCGGCGACGGCGACGGCGGCGACGGCGAGGACGCGAGCGAGAGCGCGAGCGAGAGATGCGGGGACGATTTGGATTGCCTGGAATCGGACGAGGAGGGGGACGACGACGCGCGGAAGATGACGCGGTTGGCGGCGAGCGTCGGGCGGTGTCGCGCGCTGGACGGCGAGGCGGATTTCGACGAGGACGACGCCCTGGCGCTCGGCGTCGACGCGCGCGAGCGTCGATCGATGAACGGGGTGACGTCGATGGTCGAGCGCGCGCGCGCGGTGGGCGCGCCGAGCGCGGTGGACCGCGTGCCGGATCACGTGGCGAATCCCGCCAAGTACACGCGATACGCGCTCGACGAAGAGCTCACCGTCGGTAGCGGGCGAGTGTCGAACGCGCGCGGTCCGTCGTCGGCGACGGGCGACGAGCACCCGAACACACCGACGATACACGTCGAACGCGAGTCCATCGAGGCGTTGCCGAAACCGCGATTCTCTCGCGCGGCGGCGGCGAACGTCAAGTCGAAGACGAAAAAGCGCGCGGCGCCGGAATCGAGCGTCGCGACGCGCGCCGCCGTTCGCGTCCATCTCGACGACGACGACGACGTCGTCGATGGACGAGACGAAGAAAACGACGACGATCGGTGCGCCGCGAGCGGCGCGCGCGCGCGAAAATTACGCCGTAGGAAAAATTAAATTGGCGCGGTTAGCGTGGCGTCTTTGTAGCGATTAGGTGTAGAGAGTCGGTTACGACACACAGCGCCGCGCGCCCCGCCGCGGCGCTTCTCCGCGCGCATGTCGAGCGACGCCGGCGCGCCGTGGACTCCGCCCACGTCCGCGGAGCTCTTCGCGAGCGGTACCGTCGTCGTCAAGCGCGAGTTTCTCGTCGAGCCCAGACCACCGCCGCCGCTCGATGCGGCGACCCACGCCGACGCCGGCGACGCCGCGCCGATCTCGGGCGGCGGCACGTTCGGCGCGTTCAACAAACGCGCCAAGTTCGCCGAAAAGTCGCGCGCGGATAAGCCGCGCGAGCGCGGGCTGTGCAATCAGTTGACGCGCGAGGGAAAGTGCGCCTTTGGCGACGCGTGTAAATATTCGCACGACGTCGACGCGTTTTTGAAGACGAAACCTCCCGATTTGCCGGGGACGTGCACGTTCGTGAATAAAGAGGGCGGGTGCCCGTACGGGGTGCGGTGTCGATATTACGGAACGCACGCGACGGGGGAGGGTCGGGACGGCGCGACGGTTGCCGAGTCGACGACGACGCTCGAGCCGCCGAAGACGGTGGAGAAGGAGATGAATTTCGTGGACAAGGACGTGATGGTGCGGTTACGCAAGAAGAAGTATGATTTTTCTAGGGCGGATACGATCGTGAAGGACGTGTTGAGGGCGATGGAGACGAAAAAGGATGAGCAGACGAAAGCGGGAGAGGAGAGCGCGGCGAAACGCGCAAAAGTCGACGAAGAAAACCGTACGGATACGGGTGCGTTTACGAAAGCGCGCGTCGAAGAGAAGAGAACAATCGACTTCAAAGACAAGCTGTACCTAGCTCCTTTGACGACGGTCGGAAATTTACCGTTTCGTCGCGTTTGCAAGACGCTTGGCGCCGACATCACGTGCGGTGAGATGGCGTTGTGTACGAGTTTACTGCAAGGACTCCCGAGTGAGTGGGCGCTTCTTCGTCGTCATAAGAGCGAAGACATTTTTGGGGTGCAGATATGTGGTGGTTACCCGGACTCAGTCACCAGGTGCTGCCAATTACTCGAAGACACGATAGACGTCGACTTTATCGACATCAACATGGGGTGCCCGATCGACTCCGTGTGCCAGAAAGGATACGGGTCGATGATGCTCGAGAAACCCAAGAAGATGGAAACAGTCATTCGTGCTGCCAGCGCGGCGCTTGGCAAGTGTTCGCTGACGTTCAAAACGCGCATGGCGTACACCGATAAAAGTCGAGTCGCGCACACGTTTGCGCCGAAAGTCGCCGAATGGGGCGCGGCGGCGATGACGCTTCACGGACGCACGCGCGCGCAGCGATACCGGAGCGTGGCGGATTGGGAGTACATCAAATTAACGAAAGAGTCGAGCTCGGTACCTTTGATAGGTAACGGCGATGTATACATGCAAAAGGATTACTACACCCATCTGGAGGAACACTCCGTGGACACGTGCATGCTCGCTCGCGGCGCGCTCATCAAGCCGTGGCTGTTCACCGAAATCAAAGAGCGTCGCGACTGGGACATTTCGTCGCGCGAGCGATTCGATATTTTGAAATCATTCGCCTCTTTCGGGCTTGAACACTGGGGAAGCGACACGCGAGGCGTGGAGTCGACGCGCAAATATTTGCTCGAGTGGATGTCGTTTACGTATCGCTACACCCCCATCGGGTTGTTGGATCACAGTTACGGCGCCGCCGCGATGACACAGCGCCCACCGGCGTTTGTTGGACGGGACGATTTGGAGACACTCATGGCGAGCGAGGCGAGTAGCGATTGGGTGAAGATCTCCACAATGCTCCTCGGCCCGCCGCCTGAAGGATTCGCATTTCAGCCAAAGCACAAATCGAACGCTTACGCGAGCGAGTCTGGCGCCGCGCTCGGTGATATGGACCAGGGATGACCCTAACTAGACTATTAAAAGAATTGCTTATGTTGTACTACCGTTCTACCTACATTGGATTTCTCTAAACTACCTAACGCTTGCGCATGGATACGGCGACTTCGATGTGTCGCGTCCACGGGAAATGATCCAATACTATGAAATCGTCGACCGCGTGTGTTGCGTCCAGTCCATCCCTGATGTTGGCGAGCAAGTTTTCAGGTCCACACGACACGTACAGCACGTGATCGATCTGGGACACGAGCGCCAACGTGTCGGCGTCGAGACCCGCTCGAGGTGGATCGACGAGGACGGCGTCAAAGTCTTCGACGCGAATCGTAGCGCCGGCTGCGTCTTTGAACTTTCCGCGCAGCAAACTTTTGGCGACGCTCTCGCTCGGACTCAAAATAATATCGACGTTCGACACCGAGTTCATGTCCAGACTCTCTCGCGCGGCATCGACTAAAACGGGGTTTACTTCAACCGCGACAACGCGCTCGTACAAATTCGCGAGCGCGCACGTATGATTCGCGTTGCCGCAATACAGCTCTAGAAGCATCTTTCGCCTCGAGAACTTCTTCATTGCGCGATGCGCCGCATCGCGCAAGAACTCCATCGTGGCGATCGTGATCGTTCGATTAGGATTCGAAAAAGCGCCCTCGGTGTGTTTGTAAGTCAACACCGAACCGTCGCCGAGCTCGTACTCTTCCCGCACGAAATCATCCCCCGTCTTCGCGACGACGCCCTTGCATCGTCCCATGAGTTCGAGCGACACGTCGTCGAACTTCGTCGCGAGTAAACGACGCGCCGCGAGCGTCCACGCGTCGACGTTGATCGGTGTCGAGTACACGAGCGTCGCCAGCACCTTGCCTTCGGCGACGCCGCACAAAAAGTGCGTCGCCTCGAGCCCGTCCCGCAGCGCCGCCACCGCGCTCGCCTCGCGCAGCAATCGACCCATCACGTCTCGAATCGCCCGTCGCGCCATGGGAAAATCATCCACCATCACCGTCGGCGCGCCTCTGTCCCACATCGCGTAGCGCGACGCGCCGTCGACGTCGCGAACGACTTGAAACCGTACCCTCGAGCGGAACTCGACGATTTCCGAGCGCGCGACGCGCGCGCGCGACGCGTCGACGAACGGCGCGAACGCGCGCGCGATTTCGGCAACCTTCTCCTCGAGCTGGCGCTCGTACGCGTCGGCGTCGAGCGCGCGCGAGCCGTGATAGCTCGGACTCGAGGCCGCCATCGCGGCGGCGGTCAATGGCGGGAGACGAAACGACGCGTTGGCATTGACCGACGCGCGACGGCGGCGCTCTGTCGCGCGCGAACGGCGCGAGCGATCCGACGACCGAACGGTCCGCGGTCCGACGAACGGTCCGGGCGCCGCGCGCGATGGAGTCGAGTCGACGGCGGAAGGACGAGCGCGCGACGAACGACGCGGGATTGCTGACGACGTTTCGCGAGCTCGAGCGCGCGCTGGCGGTGGCGGTGCGCGAGTGCGCGCGAGCGGTGGAGACGAACGCGCGACGGCGGGACGCGCAGGGGGACGAGAGCTTGCGGACGGCGAATGAAGAGACGACGCGGTGGCGAGCGTGGTGCGCGCGGGCGAGGATGCAGACGACGCGGTGCGCGGAGGCGTTGGCCCGGCGCGCGCGACGCGACGAGGCGCGCAGACTGCTTCGGCGATGGCGCGAAGCGGTTCACGTGGGACGAGAAGAACGCGCGCGAGCGCGCGAAGCGCGTTTACGCACAAAACGATCGGTGCTCGATGCGTGGCGCGCTCTGCGGCGAGCATCTCGTGTGAAAGTTTCAAAGCGCGAAGAGACGTTGACTCGCGAGACGACGTTCTACCGCGAACGGTGCGACGACGCCGTGGCCAAACTCGCGCCGCGAAAGCGACACCCTGCGGCCGTTTGTGCGAACGCGAGCGGCGATCGCAATGATTCGGAGTCGGAAGTTCGGCGGGCGTTCATGCGTGGTGTGTGCGCGCTGAACTTAGAGGCGGCGAGAGTGTTGTAGTTGAAGGCTAACGGTTCGTGATTTCTAACAATTTTTTTTTTGCGTTTTTCTAATATTCCGGCGTTAACCGGTGATGAGTCTCGGGGCGATCGCCATACTCATGAGCTCTTGGAACAGAAGTTTGCAAGCGTACGGAACCATGACTTGGACGACCGACGTACGTTCGCTCGGGTTCTTGCAGCACTCAAACGTTTGGTTCTTCAAGTTGGCCACGGCAATCAACCCGCACTTTTGGCAAACGTGGATTCTGTAAGCGTCGGATTGATCCATCAATCGTTCCTTGAGGAAAGAGGCAGCACCATGACTCATAATACAATCTCGTTCCATTTCCCCGAAACGAAGACCACCATCTCTCGAGCGGCCCTCCATCGGTTGACGAGTCAAGATTTGCACCGGCCCGCGCCCACGCGAGTGAATCTTATCGTCTACCATGTGCTTCAAGCGCTGGTAATACGTCGGACCGATGAAGATTTGCGCGTCCAGCATGCGCCCTGTGTGACCGTTGTACATGACTTCGTTACCACGCTTTTGGTAGCCACACTTGTGCAGCATCGAAGAGATGTCTTCTGCAGTAACCGGGGTGAATGGCGTAGCGTCCCCTTCCTTGCCCATGCACGCCGCAACCTTGCCCATGATACACTCCACGAGCTGACCGATTGTCATCCGCGAAGGAATAGCGTGAGGGTTCACGATGATATCGGGCGTGATACCCTCGCACGTGAACGGCATGTCTTCTTGCGTGTACGTCATGCCGACGGTACCCTTCTGCCCGTGACGCGAAGAAAACTTGTCGCCAACCTGCGGCGTTCTCATCGAGCGGACGCGAAGCTTGACGAAACGTAAACCTTGATCGTTCGTCGTGAGCAGCACTTGATCGATGATGCCAGTCTCCGCGTGCTTCATGCCCGTGGAGCAATCCTTCTTCGAGAAGCGCTTGGACAGCACGGCGGTGTCATCTTCGGGAAGCGGCGCCGTCTTACCGATGATGATATCATCACCACTCACGCGCGTACCCGGGCAAATCAAACCATCGTCATCGAGTTTGTCGTAAGTGCCGTGACGCATACCCAAGCACGTGTCTCTGTCTGGTCTCTCGAACTCTTCTCGGCTCAAGCTGCCTTGCTTCTTCTCCTCGTCTTTGAACGATCTGTAGTAGAGAGAACGGAACAAGCCGCGATCGATGGCGCTTTGGTTCATGAGCACGGAATCTTCTTGGTTGTAACCGGTGTAGCACATGATGGCGACAACGGCGTTGCAACCAGCGGGAAGCTCGCGGAAGTGCAAGTATTCCATGGCGCGCGTCGTGACAAGTGGCTTTTGCGGGTAAAACATGACGTAACCGAGGGTATCCATGCGGATTTGGTAGTTCGTCACGTACATCCCCATCGCTTGCTTACCCATCGCACTTTGATAAGTGTTACGCGGCGACTGGTTGTGGTCGGGGAAGGGAATAATGGAGGCACAGATGCCAAGAATCATCGACGGGTGAATCTCGCAGTGCGTGTAGTTGATCGCAACGCCGGTGTTTTGCTCGACCGCGTGGCGACCGGCAACAAGATCATCGATGGTCATGGAAATCATGGTCGTTTCCTCTTCTTCAGTGTCGACGTACTCGATAAAACCCGACGTGACGAGTTCGTTCCAGGTGTACCCTGTGACATCCTTCTCCGTCAACAATTCGATGTGTTGCTTTTTGATCTTGAGTTTTTGATCGTCCTCGACGATGAAGAGCGGACGTGTACATCTACCGTAATCGGTGTACAATCGAAGCTCTTTCAACCGAATGTCGTGCACGACACTCACTGAAGAATCGATGTCACACTGACGGCGAAGCTTGCGCAGCGTTCTGACCAAATCCGCCGGGTTCCGATGCACGCCAACCCACACGCCGTTCAGGAAAATCTTCGTCGACTCAGCAATCAACGACGGAGAGATTTCTTCCAAGTTTTCCATGGTCCACTCGTCCAAGAACTCCAAGATCGGCTCCGAGGGAGAACCGACGGAAACGAGAGCCATGAGCGCGAGGTTCTTCACCAAACCGACAGCTTGGCCTTCGGGAGTCTCCGCGGGACAAATCATACCCCACAATGAGTTGTGCAGCTGACGAGGCTTGGCCAATTTACCCTCACGACCGATCGGAGAGTTGATGCGACGAAGATGCGACAAGGTGGACGAATACGAAAGGCGGTTTAGCACTTGGCTGACACCTGCCCGAATATCTGCAGCTCCTTGCGATCCCCAGTTACCGGTGGCGAGGGAATACTTCAAGCCCTGAGTGATCGTTTTCGCCTTGATCGCGAGCTGGAGCTGAATTTCCTTGCCGCTGTCAATGCAGCGTTGGCAGTACAGACGCACGTCCTTGGTAAGTTTGCGGAACAATTGTCGGAACAATTGTGCCAACAACGGACCGCCGAGATCCAAACGCTTATTGCCGTAGTGATCACGATCGTCTTCCGGACGGCGTCCGAGAGAGCACAGCAACAAACGGTGAATCATGTAACCCAAAAAGTACGCCTTCTTCGTTTCGCAATCCTCACGCACGCCGACGTGGGGAAGTAGCTCTTTTTGCAAAATCTCCTTTGCGTACTTGATCCGCTTCTCGCGAGAAACGCCGACGGCGGATCCACGCTTACCGATGAAATCGAGCGCGACTTCTTGTGATTGGATCACGAAAGCCTCTTCGATAGACGGCCTCAACATCTCCATCATTTCATTGTCCGCGAGATCGTACACGACGTGCTCCAAGATATCCTTGTCTGCGACAAAGCCGAGAGCGCGGAACACGACGAAGATGGGAATATCCGTTCGAATGTACGGTAGCGTACATCGAATCGGACCAGGCGCGTCCTTAGTCCCCGGGGCGTGAAGTTGTCGCATCACGCATGAGCTCGCGCCGCGAGACCCGCGCTCCGGTTGACTGCGGCACTCAGCCTGCCACATAAACTTGCTCGGTTGCTTCTTCTCGAACACGTACACGTGGTTTGTACTCATACGCTCCTGCGCGATGAGCACCTTCTCGCTACCGTTGATGACGAAATAACCACCCTCATCGTACGGGCACTCCCCGAGCTCGGTCAACTCCTTGTCCGTGTGTCCGTGAAGCGAACAGTAATCAGAGCGCAGCATAATCGGAACCTTGCCGATGAAGTTTTTGTTCAAAATCTCCTTCTCCACCGTCGTTTCCCCGTCCGGTTGCACCGTCGTGACTTCCTTCACCATATCGACGTACAACGGCGCCGAATACGTGAGATTACGCAATCTCGCTTCCTTTGGGAACAGCGTTGTGGTGTATCCATCCGCCTCGGTCACCATCGGCTTGCTGAGGTAAATCTGGTTAAAGCTAATCTTGTACGTCTTCTTCTCCATCGAATCGATATCCTGTCCGGGCATGTGTTGATGTTCTGGCGTCAACTCAATTTCCCGCATCTCATCTGCGTCGTCGAACGAATCCAAAGCACGTCAGTCTCTCATTTCCGCGATCTTATACGTTACCCTAAACCCCGCGTTTTACCCGCGCGTCGCGTCGAGCGTCTCGCTCGATCGCACGCACCGACAATCTCTTGCATCGTGTGCTGGATGAACTCATTGAAAGAGTCGAGTTGTTGGCGCACCAAACCCTTCTCCTCGAAGAAGGAACTGATGACGACCCACGCGTCTTCCTGCGCGCTCCGAAAACGAGTGAGATTCGGTCAGTCTCTGATCTTTTTCCGCGATCTTCGTCCTCGCGCGCCTCCTCCGCGCGCGTTTCGTCACCGCGCGCGACCACGGATGCGACGTCGCGTCCACGCGACCGTCCGCGCGCGCTCGAATCCGCGCGAGCGTCGCGAAAGACGACGCATTCGCGACGAATGCGGCGTCGATCGCGGGCGTCGTTCGGTGATCTCGGCGCCTTCGCGTCGCCTTCGCGCGCTCGCGCGTCGCGCGCGGGCGTTCAAACGCACCTGTCCGATCTCTTCTTCCTCGTCGTCTTCTCTGGAGTCGACGCGCATGGCGTCGTCGTCGTCGTAGACGCCCATGGTGATCCCGCGTGCGCGCGAATGACGTCCGCGCGGGCTGGCTGCGGGAAACGCCTCGCGCGGGCTCGCGTGTTTTACAGCGCTACGACTACGAGAACGGTCGAGTCGAGTCGAATTAAGGGATGACGTCGCGACCGGCGCCGTAAATGATGGCTTCGCACTGACGACGAATGATGAAACGACGGCGCGGAGAAACCGCGCCGAAGTCTTTGACCGTATCGGCCACAGCGGCGGCTGGCGAAGCCAAGAAATCGTACGCGCCGAGCGCGGCGAAGTGCTTGAACCAATCTAAAATGGGACCCACGCCGGCGTTCATGAGGATCTCGGGGACGAATAACGGTTCTGTCAAGGTCATGGAGACTAAGGTTTTGCCCAAGCCTTTGAAAGTGACGACGTCTTGGAGAAAGGGGCGCAGGACGTCTTCTCCGAGGCGGCTCATCACGTTGAAGTTGATTCGCATGAGTCGGTTGATGAAGTCGCGTTTCGGGCGCGATCCGACCTCGACGCTCATGCATTTTTGGAACAACCACGCGGCCGATAACGCCGGCTGGTACGCGTTCACCGTTCTCAGGGCTTCGCGGTCGAGGCAGTCGGCGTCCAACGCCTCTTCGCACGCGCCCGTGATTCGCGAGATGTGGCGCAAAATCGCGGCGAGGCCGCCAAAGGACAACGGAGATTGGATGCCGCTCGCATCGCCGATCGCGAGCACGCGATCGAACTCCGTCTTCAGCGGCGAGTCTCTGTACGTCGGAAACAACCCGAATAAAACGCGTTTGAGCTTGGCGTCTTCGATTGAATCCAAGCCTTGATACAAAGGCATGAGGTCCCAGTAATCGTCGAGCATCGACGCGATGCTCGGGCGACTTTCATCGGCGTCCATGTACGTGAACATGTAAGTCGTGCGATCTCGCGGCCCGGTGCTCGCGGGAAACGCCTCCCAAAAGTATTGTCCTCTATAGTCCTCCTCGATGTCCGTGACGGTGCGAATCAAATCCGCCGACGAGTTGTCGAACGCGTCCGCCTCGGCGCAACTTCCGACAACGACGCACACGCCGTCCGGTTTTCTATCGCCTCTGATTTGACGCACGATGGGCGATTGAAACCCCATGCAATCTAAAACCAGCCGCGCGCGCACGGGCGCGCCGTCCACGTCGAGAACCGCGCAGTCGTCGTACACGTCGACGCCGCGCAGCGACGCTCGTTCCAGCACCGCGCCGTCCGCCTCTTCGAATCTCTTCCGACACGCCTCGACGAGCGCCGCGGGCGACACCCCGGTGTTCAAAATGTCCCTCGTCACCAAATCGCCCGCGTTCCCGTTCCCGTTCCCTCCGCCGTGAAACCCGCACCGAATCGGATTAAACTCGATGCGCGTGCACGCGTCCGCGTCCTCCGTCGTGATCGCACCGACGCGCACCAACCGCTCCAACTCCTCCCTCGACACGTTCCACTCCTGTTCGCGTCCTCTCAGCTCCCCTCGCTCGATCACCACCACCCTCGCGCCTCGTCTCTGCAGCGCCGCCGCGACGAGCACCCCCAGCGTCCCGCCCGCCACCGCGACGTCGTACGTCTCCCCGCGCGCGTCGCTCGCGCCTTCCCGTCGCTTCGCGAACGCCGCCGTCGCCGTCGCCGTCGCCGTCGCGTCACCGCGGCGCATCTTCGCCCACGCCGCGTCCAGCGCGCGCAATCCGTCCAGCGTCGTCCGCGCGCCCGCGCCTCGCGCGTCGCGCGTCGTCGCCGTCGCGTTCGTCGTCGCGACGTCTTCGAGCAACCGCGTCGTCCGCGCCGACGGCGCGTCGTCGCGGTTCGCGCGACATCGCGTCGCCGTTCGCGCGCGCCGTCGCGCCGCCGTCGTCGTCGCCGCGCGCGTCGTCGTCGCCGCGCGCGTCGTCGTCATTCGTCGCGCCATCGGTCGTTCGCGTCGTCGCGATGTGACGCGACGAGTCGTCGCGCGTCGTCGCGACGCGCGGATTCGCGCGAAAAACCGTCGGGAAAAAATCCGTCGCCCGCGCGCGAGGCGCGCCGGCGTCTCACCCGCCGCGGTTCGCGCGGTGCCGTCGTCGCGGGCGCGCGCGCGGCGTCGTCGTCGCGCGCGCGGCGACCGACCGCTCGCGACGCCCGCGACGCGCGCGCCGACCGCGGCGCGACGCGCGAAAATAGAAACGAAATTCTCTGAGACGATCGAGCCTTCGGTGACCCGCGCGCGGCGTCGCGTCGCGTCGCCGCGGGCGCGCGCGCGGCGTCGTCGCGCGACGCGCGCGGCGACCGACCGACCGACCGGGACGGTCGCCAACCCCCCCGGCGACACTCGCGCGCGCGCCGCCGCG
>Ga0257114_1000292_pt1 | contig 38985 bp, 44 predicted proteins | sample SI112_10mmetaG_FD_190149 | JGI IMG/M metagenome (GOLD analysis project Ga0257114, IMG submission 190149) | Marine microbial communities from Saanich Inlet, British Columbia, Canada - SI112_10m | ecosystem: Environmental > Aquatic > Marine > Inlet | place: Canada: British Columbia | collected...
ATATAATCACGGATATTATGAAGAAAGCATTTTTAAAGAAAGCAAAAACTATAGTTTTGACAGCTGTTTTATACATTATTGCAGGTAATGTAAATGCTTCGATAATCCCGAATATTTATCTTCCAGATGAAGAAATTTTAGAATTTTTAGAAACTGGGCCTAGTTGGCTTCCCAAACCTTATAAAACACCTATCAAACAAGGCACTCTAATTGAAAATGAAAACCTGCAGAAACTTGTTCCCGGTTTAAGCAAAGAGCAAGTAAAATTTTTACTAGGAACTCCTACAATAATTGATGTATTCCATTCAGAGCGCTGGGATTATATATATTATGAGAGGGTTAATGGCGTATTTTTGGCACCAAAAAGAGTAACAGTTATATTTAAAAATGAAAAAGTTGCTGAAATATATGACCAACATAAAATTATTAAGAAAATGGGCAAGGATGTAAATAATTCTTATAAAAATGCACCTGTAAAAGAAGCGGAGTTAAAGGAAAATAGTTCATATACAGAAATAATTGTAGCAAAAAGAGATGATTATCTTACCGCAACTTTAAAGAATAAATTACCTGTATGCATAGATAATGAATTTGAAAACTACTTAACACAAAAAACTCTATTCAATGCTGATGAAGAAACCTTAGAAGTTAGATCAGATGATCAGAATCAAGATGAAGCAGGAATTTTTTATGCTAATGGGAATGTTGAAATTGAAAGAGCAAATGATTTAGTTAAGTCTGATAAAGCAAATTTTAATGCAGATACAGGAGTATTAACTGCAGAAGGAGATGTTAAATATCTTACAGAAGATCTAACTTTATATGCTAATAAAGGCGGTTATAATAGTGAAAACGATACTGTTAATTTTTCAGATACAACCTATCACTTCCCTGACCAAAAGAGACCAGGGAGCGGCAAGGCTGACGATATATTTATAGATGATGCTGGCGTTATATACTTAACTCCAAGTAGCTATACAACCTGTAGCCTAGATGATCCTGACTGGGAAATAACTTCTTCAAAGACTATTTTATATCGTGATACAGATAGAGGGCATGCTTATAATATCTTTTTAAAATATAAAGACGTTCCTATTCTTTATTCACCATTTTTTAGTTTTCCTTTGAGCAATGAACGTCATAGTGGCTTTTTATTTCCAACCATTGGAAGTTCTGGTGAAAGTGGAACTGTTATCTCAACGCCTTATTATTTTAATATTGCTGAGAATATGGACGCAACTCTGATACCAACAAATTTTTCTGGAAGGGGTCAAATGCTGGAGGCAGAGTTAAGATATAAAACTAAAAATAGTGATACTGAGTTTGAATTAGCAAATATGAGTAAAGATGATATCACTGGAAAGAATAGACATGCTTATTTTTTCAAAGATAATAGAGTCTTAAAAAATAATTTAAAATTGAGTAATGAGCCTGGAGGATGGGATGGGACTCTTATGACATCAAATATTGATGTGGGTGGTACATCAGACTTGACATACTTTGATGATTTTGGCAATACAGTTTCTAGAGTTGGAAGAACGCATATTAAAAGACAAGCAGAAATAACTAGAACAGATTATGGTTCATTTGGTTATTTAAATACATCTATTAGGACTACAGATTATCAGCTTGCTAAAACAGGTTTGATTGAACAATATAGTGTTTTACCTCAAATTAGAGCTAATTTTTATACTCATGAAAAAAACAAGGAATTAAAATATAATTTCAATGGAGAAGTATCTATCTTTAGTCATACCTATGATCATAAAGCTGATGGGACAAGAATAAGTCTATATCCATCTGTCGAGTATCCTTTTAAAAATCCAGGCTGGGAATTAACACCAAAAATAGGTTTAAAGCATAGAAGCTATAGTTTATCTAAAAATACTAATAATAGTATTAGTCAGACCACTCCAATATTAAGTCTTAGAGGTAAAATGATATTTGATAGAATGTCTGGGAAAAATATTCTTCAAACTCTTGAGCCCGAAGCATACTTCTTATATGTTCCCGCATCCAATCAAGACGATATTCCTATATTTGATGCTGGAGAAAATGATTTACGGTATAACCTATTTTCAGAAAATAAATTTTATGGGGAAGATAGATTAAATGATGCAAAACAACTTACCTTGGCATTAAGCTCAAGCATGGTAGATACAAATAATGGCAATGAGATATTGAGAGCTACAATAGGGCAAATTTTCTATTTAGATGATAGGTCAGTAAATCTCACTAATAGTGAAACAAATCATTCAGACTCATCTAATATAATGGGTTTAGTTAATGCTAAATTGTCTAATTACTGGAAACTAAGTGGTTATACAGAGTTTAACCCTCATGAGGGCTATGGTGAGAAAAATCAGGTAAGGCTATCCTATAAGAGGCCTTATGGTAAACAAAATCAAATATTCAATACTAGCTATAGATTTTCCAGAGGTTCTCAAGAAGAAGTGGATTTTTCTGCGGTCATACCTGTCAATAATAGATTATCACTTGTGGGAAAAATTAATTATTCGTTCAATAATCAAAGAAGTAATACAGAAGGCACCTTAGAAAAAATGATTGGTGTTGAATATGAGAGTTGTTGCTATGGAGTGAAATTTGTTATTAGAGATTACTGGAATGGAACTAAATTAGATAATGCATTTTATTTTGAATTCTTGCCTAAAGGTATAGCTACCTCAACTAACAAGACTGCAGAATTATTGAGAGAAGGAATTCTTGGATATCAAGATAATTTTAACTATGAATAAACTACTTAAATTTATATTAATAATATTACTTTATAACCCATCGCATCTTACTATGGCAGAGAGTTATGATGATAAAATAATGGCTATAGTGAATGATAAAGTTATTCTGAAGTCAGAAGTTCAACTTGCCATTAACTATCTTCCATCAGATATAATAGAAAAAGAATATATGAATATTAGTGATGAAGAAATAATCAGAAAGATTTTAAAAAAACTAATTGAAACTAATCTTTTAATTCAAGCTGCTGACAGATTTGGAATAAATATTTCTGATATAGCCCTTGAAAATAAACTCTCTGAGATTGCAAGATCAAAAAAAATGACTATAAATGAGTTAAGAAATAATATTATTAAACAAGGTCAAAATTATACTAACTATATTCAAGAGATAAAAAAACAAATGACTGTCGAAGCGCTTTTTATATCTCAATTTTATTCTAGAACGAATGTAACAGAAGAGGAAATTGAAAACTTTATCGAGAGGGAAAGAATTAATGAGTATGGTAATTTTGAATATGATTTAATTGAACTTGTTATTCTTGATGAAGATAAATTATTAGACCCAGATTATGTAAATGATATATATAAAAATATTAAACTAGAAGGTTTTATTAATACTCAAAATAAATATCCAAATGTACCTATTGATGTAAAGACTTTAGGGATTGTCAAACATGATAAGTTACCTGATATCTTTGTAAAAGCAATTCATGGGGTAAATGATGAAGAATACACAGAAGTTATTAGTAGTTCTAAGGGCTATCATATATTAAAAATTTTGGGATCAGAGAATAAGCAGTCATCATTTGTCAATGAATATAAAGTAAGTCATATATTGCTCAAAACAGACGTAATGACGTCAAATGATACTATACGCGAAAAATTAATTAAAATGCGAAATGAAATAAAAGATTTAGAAGATTTTAAAGTATTTGCTAAAAAATATTCTGCTGATAAAGCCTCTGGTTTTAGGGGTGGTGATCTAGGTTATGTCAGGACAGAAGGATTGGTTCCAGCATTTGCAAGTAAAGTAAAAACTACTCCTATAAAAAAGATAAGTGATCCCTTTCAAAGTAGGTTTGGTTGGCATATTTTATACATTGAAAATATGAGGTCAATTGATGATACAAATACAATTGTAAGAAAAAATGTTGCACAAAGAATCAGGGTAGATAAAGCTCAACGTGAACGTGATGACTGGGTTGCCAAACTTAAAGATCAGGCATATATTGAAATCAAGGAGTTTTAAATTGAAGTTAATTGGAGTAACTTTAGGTGAGCCTGCGGGAATTGGACCAGATCTTGGTGTATTATTAGCTCAAAAGAATCTTAGCAAGAATATCATATTTATTACAGACCCTGATTTATTAATAAAAAGTGCAAAGATATTAAAGAAAAAAATTAATATTAATATTCTTGAAAATATCTCATCGAAGACAAAATCAGGTGATAAAGTAATCAATGTTTTGCCCGTTATACTGAATTATACAAATATTCCAGGTAAACTTAATCCAAAAAATTCCGCATATGTACTCGAGACTATCAGAACAGCTGCAACATTATGCATATCTAATAAAATAAGCGCCATGGTAACTGGGCCGATAAGCAAGTCTGTTTTAAATAAAGGTGGGTATAAAATATCTGGACATACTGAGTTTTTAGCTGACATCTGTAAAAGCAAATCTGTAATGATGCTAATGAATTCATATATGAGGGTCGCACTGCATACAACTCATGTTCCTCTTGAAGATGTAAAAAAATATATTACTAAAGATTTGCTGACTGAAACAATCAATATCATCAATGAAGATTTAAAAAATAAATTTAAAATTAAAAAACCAAAAATATTAGTAACAGGATTAAATCCTCATGCTGGCGAGGATGGGATACTAGGCTCACAAGATGATAATATTATTAAACCTGTAATAATGAAAATGCAAAAAAATAAAATTATTGTAGATGGCCCAGTCCCTGCTGATACAGCATTTCTAAAAAAGAATATAGAGAAATATGATATTATACTCACAATGTATCATGATCAAGGCTTACCAGTAATTAAATTTAATAACTTCAAAAAGACAGTTAATGTAACTCTGGGGTTACCAATTACAAGAGTATCTGTAGATCATGGAACAGCATTAGATCTAGTAGGAACTGGAAATATAGATACCTCTAGTTTTCTAGAAGCTATCAAAGTAGCAAAATTCATAAGTAATGCAAAAGCATAAAAAAAGGCTTGGGCAACATTTCTTGCATGATAAAAATATCATCAATAAAATTATTAAAAATCTTAAAACAAGCACCAAAGATACTTTTATAGAAATTGGTCCTGGCGAAGGTGCATTAACAACTCCATTATTAAAAGAAGTAAAAAGTATTATTTTGATAGAAAAAGATAAAGATTTGATACCAATTCTTGAAGAGAAATATAATGATAAAAAAGTAAAAATTATTAATAAAGATATACTTAAATGTGAACTATCAAATTTAATAAAAAAGAATACACGGATAGTCGGAAATCTTCCATACAATATATCTACAGAAATAATTTTTAGGCTCTTAACATTCTCTAAAGACATCCAAGATCTCCATTTCATGCTACAAAAGGAAGTAGTAGACAGAATAGTTGCAGACCCAGGAACTAAAATTTATGGAAGATTAAGCGTAATGACTCAAGTCTATTTTACTGTGAAAAAATTATTTGATATTTCTCCTAATGTTTTTATCCCTAGACCTAAAGTAGATTCAGCATATATAAGATTAGTTCCAAAGGATTATATATTTAATAGTCTTGAACATGAGAAAAAATTCAGAGATATTGTAAATACTGTTTTCTCTGCTCGAAGAAAAATGATAAAGACTTCACTAAAGGGGATTATAGACAGTCAAGCATTACAGGAACTTTCGATTGAACCTAGTTCGAGACCAGAAGCATTATCAATCCAAAATTATATAGATATATCCAAAAATGTTTAAAAAGATACTTTTATATATAATTATAATCTATTCCCTGGGGAATTATTTTCAATTCTTTTCTTGGTACCTAGGTGATAGCCAGATGATTATAGAAGATGCGTTCTCTTTATCTCTTCACTCCTCATTACCAATGTTTCTTGCAATATTTTTAATCCACATTTTTTATTATCCAAAAATAAACAAAGATCATGCTTCCGTTATATCTTTTCCCCCTATAATATTTTTATTTTTTACAAACTCCGGTTTTTTTATATCAACCCTCAATCTTTACTTCTTGAAACTATATAATGTTCCAGAATTTTTAAATGTACTTCGCTCTTATGAAATTGGTTTATTATTAATAATTTCTGCATTAATTATATTCATAATTTCAATAAATACTTTTAATAAAGTAGATGAAAATCCAATTCCAACATCTTCAACCACTCAAATAATTTCTGGTAGTATTTACAAATATACAAGAAATCCAATGTATTTAGCAATGTTGATTTTGCAGGCGGGAATAGGAATGTCTTTAAGCATGATACATATTATCCTTTTCGTAATATTTACATATATCGCATTAAAATATTATGTGATTTTGCCAGAAGAAAAATATTTAGAAAAAAAATTTGGAACGCAGTATTTGGTTTATAAGAAGACAGTTAGACGTTGGCTTTAATGCATATGATGGCTATCATGATTACTGGATCTAGGGTCTATTACTTTCATAATAAGCATATACCTAACCTCATGGTCATCTCTTGTGATAATCATGATTTCCTCACCCGGCATAATATCTCTACGCATTCCCATAAACATTAAATGTAAGCCGCCACTCCCTAAAGACAATTCCCCATTAGCAGGTATCTTTAACTCTTCTAAATGTCTCATTTTAGCTGTACCAGAATCAGAATACTCCATGGCATGAACTTCGGTAGTATCAAAAACTGGAGATCTAAAACTCTTTAAAACTATATCCTTATTAGTATTATTTTTGAAAGTTCCATAACCGACATTTACATTACTTCCTGGAGGTGCTGTGTGTATGACACCGGAAATGATTTCCATAGCTACACTGCCGTCCTTTTCAGGTTTTACTCCTGTCATGAAGGCATTAGTATTAGTAGTTACAAAGATTCCAATAATTAAAAATGTATATAAGTTTTTCATAAAAATATTATACCTGAAATTAAAAGAAAATAAATTGATAAATAATGTTGATTGATCAGAATATATGATAAATTATATTTATCTATGAATGAATACTTATTAGAAATACTTGTGTGTCCTAAATCAGGTGGGAAGCTAGATTACTCAAAAGAGACAAACGAATTGATTTGCAAGACTTCTAAGTTAGCTTATTCTATAAAAGATGGCATCCCAGTTATGCTTGTCCAAGAGGCAAGAGCCTTGTCTGCCGACGAACTAAAAAAAATGTGATGTCATGAAAATAAATATTGGAAAAAAAATAAAAGATATTACGATAACCACTACTGATAATAAAAATAAGCTATCAGATTACCTGAACAAAAATCTCATACTTTATTTTTATCCAAGAGATATGACGCCTGGATGCACTACTGAAAGTATTGAGTTTAATGAAAATATATCTAAAATTAAAAGAGCTGGATGGAATGTAGTTGGAGTATCAAGAGATACCATAAAATCACATTTAAAGTTTATCGATAAACATTCGTTTAAATTTCCATTAATTTCTGATGAAGATGAAAAGGTCTGCAACATGTTCGATGTAATTAAAGAGAAATCTCTATATGGAAGGAAGTACATGGGTATAGATAGAAGTACATTCCTTGTTAGTACAGACCTAAAAATTATAAACTTATGGAGAAACGTCAAAGTAAAGGGCCATGTTGATGAAGTTATAAATAAAATTAAGGAATTAAAATGAATGAGTTTAATGTAATACAGTTATTATTATTTATGATGGTAATACTAACCTTACTAAATGGTATAATATTTTTTAAAAAGCTTATTAAGCTTCAACAAGAAACCAATCAGCTATTATTAAAGATTTTAGCTAAAAATAAGAATGTGAAAAAATCTGATGCAATGTCGTCTGAAGAACTAGAAAAAATAAAACATGAATATTTAAAAAATATGAAATAACTATGTCTGATAATATATTCCTGAAAATTATTAATAAAGAAATTCCAGCAGATATATTATATGAAGATAAAATTTCTATCGCATTTAATGATGTAAATCCTCAGGCTCCAACTCATATACTCGTAATACCTAAGAAAGAAATTAAAAAATTAAGCACAACTGATCTGTCTGATCAGGATTTACTCGGTCATTTATTATTAGTAGTAAAAAAAATAACAGATAAATATCAGATTAAAGATTATAGGGTTGTAATAAATAATGGCTCAGAAGCAGGACAAACTGTTTTTCATTTGCATTTACATATTTTGGCGGGAAGAATTTTTAATTGGCCACCTGGCTAATAAATATAATTTTATTTTTTAAAAAAACCTAAAAACCTATCTAATAAATCTCCAAATGGGTTAACACGAAGTTTTTCTGATTCGACAGCTATTTCATCTATGCACTTAACTGATCTTGCTGCATATGGCCCATGAGATGTTTCTTCATAAAGCGCAACAATATCAAAACCATCTTCCAGTGTGTGCCCTATCTCGAAATTCTCATCTCTTGACTGAACCTGGCCTTTCATTAATGTTGGCATTTTTGCCAAATAAATTGGTTCACAATTTTTCTGCTTAGCTCTCTCAACTATCTTTTCATCTACTATTTTTTTTGAATCTAATTCTACCATTACAAAATCTGCTATCTCAAAGTAACTTTCTATATCAGATATATCATCATTTTCTTTAACTCTAACTCCAATAAGCATTTCATTTTTAAAATGCTTCTTTGCCTCACTTATCATGTCTAGTCCAAATGTTTTGGGAATAGATAGATATTTAGGATTAATAACTTTAGCCAAGGAAAGATACTTCTCAAAATTTTCTGTATCAGTATCATCAGTATCTAAATAAACGCTTGTATCAAAATTTCTTTTAGAACACTGATCTCTAAATATATTCACTCTGTTAATAATAGTTTCTTCACCATCATTATAAACAACTCTAGCTATATCAACTCCATCCGTCCATTGTCTAGCTATACCAGCTGTAATCATTGTAAGTAATTCTTTTTCATCATCAGTTGATGGGCCTAAAGTTGCCATTATTAAGCTCAATCTATGTCTTTCACTTTTATTAGCCATGGTGTCACCGAAAATATTTAATAGATTCAGTATATTGTATAAAGACGTTGTTATCCATTAGATGATACTATTACATTAATGGAATAAAATTAGTTAAATTATGATAGAAATACTAACCAATCTTAAACTCATATTTTTTGTAATGTTATTTATAATTTTATTTATCTTTGAGTCATTTTATTCAGAGAGGGAGTGGACAAGCAAAAGATTCTTCAGGTTATTCTTTCATGTAAAAATTGCCATTATTAATACTGCAATAATAAGATTCCCGACTATTTTCTTAATCATTCCATCATTAATGCTTATTACAGAAAATCAATATGGAGTTTTAAATAATATTGATATTAGCTTTGCTCTTAAAGCTGTATTCGGACTTCTTTTATTAGACCTTGCATATTACTTTTGGCATAGATTAAATCATACCAATTCTTTTTTATGGAGATTTCATTCAGTACATCATCTTGATACGCAGTTAGATGTAACTACATCACTGAGATTTCATTTCGGAGAATTATTACTATCATCACTATTTAAGACAATATTAATATTATTCCTAGGCACGCCAATTTCAGTTTTCATCTTTTATGAAATACTTCTATCAGCTTGCAATCAATTCCATCACTCCAATATTAAATTATCAGATAATCTAGATCAGATATTAAGCAAATTTATTGTAACCCCTAAATATCATACAAATCATCATACAGTTATGAAGGACTCTAGAAATGCTAACTATTCTTCAATACTAACTATCTGGGATTCAATATTTTTTACCTATAAAGATGCAAAAATTGAAGATAGGCAATATTTAGGCCTAGATGATAGATCCAAAGAATTCGGTTTAATTCAATATATTAGACATCCTTTCATAAAAGACCGTTGACACTGACTACCATATTTGCTGTAATGAAATTACGCCGTTTTGAATTTTTCAGCTTGCCGGCGTTAAATAGCTAAAGCGATCGGGTTACCACCAATGCATTAGCGCATGGTGGTTTTTTTTTGGCAGTTGATCTTCAGCTTGTGGCCAATACCGATCTGGTAAAACACTAAAGAGGAGAAGGAAATGAAAATTAAATCAGATATATCATCTGATGCTATTTTCACAAGAGTTATAAATGATTTAATCATTAAAGACTCTTGTGCTGATACATCTTATGTATGTATTATTTTAACTTTTAGTAGCCATAGTGATAAATCACTCTTGCCTACAGTAAAAGTAAATAATGATATTAGAGAATATTTATGCAATGCGCCTACAAAAGGATATGTGGGAAACTTGTCATGTTCACATCAAAATATAAACAATCCTGATACTTACTATATTAAATTTAATCTTAACAAGGTTAAAGATAGTGATGTAGATGAGCTTGTTTATAAACTTACATGCAATATTGGTCTTAAATATAAATGCGCATGGTGCTCATATATTCATAAAGGTATTGTGAAAAAAATACAATTACACTATTAGTAGAAAGTAAACGGCCCCTCACCTGAGGGGCCGCAATCAAATCCTTATGATTTCAAGTTGTCCTTAACTAGTTTTCAACAAAGAATGATAATTCATCTCCTTTGTACAGTGTATGTCTAGTTTTATATGGACACTAATATTTGTATATAAGTTTTGTCTAATATATTATCAATATGTCCATATATTGTCTATAACAGTAAGATATAGATAGCAGTATGTCAACACTATTTGAAAATTACTGAATATGAGTAATTTAATAAAGTTAAGAGTTATTAGTATGAGATTTAATATTAATAGACTAAGTGATAGTTACTTAGATGGAGTGTATTTCTTTCTGAACTTAGCAATACGCCCTTCTTTAGTTTCAATACGGCCTTTACCTGTATAAAAAGGATGTGATTCAGATGAAGTTTCAATCTTATAAACTGGATACTCTTTGCCGTCCTCATACTCCATGGTTTCCTTAGGCTTTAAGGTTGAAGATATAAGAAAGCTCTTATTACATGTTACATCATGAAATATAATTGGTTGGTAATTTGGATGAGTATCTTTTTTCATATTTTTGGTAATATATCATAGTTTTTCAAGTGTAAAAACATATTATAATGGTAATTCATGATATTCATGCAATTATTACTATATTAGCGAACATTTTATTGGGTTTAGATGAATTAATGATAAATATTATACAAATTACCGATTTACATTTATATGCTGATAGAGATCAAATAGCTAATAATATTAATACATTCAAATCTGCACAACTAGTATTTGAAGCTATTAACAATAATGAGGTAGCCTTTGATATGCTTATCTTAAGCGGAGACTTATCTGGCGATGAATCTTTTGAGTCTTACGAAAACCTCAAATACTTATTAAAGAGTTTTAAATGCCCTATATATCTTATGCCTGGAAATCATGACTCTCCCCAAAAGATAAAATCTATGTGTAATGGTAAAAATTTGAAAAGTCAAAATTACAAAAGTGTCGGAGAATGGGGCATCTTTATGTTTAATACGAAAAAAGATAACTCACCTAATGGGATTTTACATCAAAATGAACTAGATTATTTTGATAAGGTTATAAGCGATAATGAAAATAGTTTCTTGTTAGTAATGCTTCACCATCATCCTATTTTAATAGGGTCTGATTCTATGGACAAAATGATAATAGAAAACTCTACTGAGTTACTGGATAGAATTAATAACAACAAAATTAAAGGAGTGGGATGGGGTCATATTCATAACGAAATCTCTATTGACTATAAGGGGGCTCAGCTTTTTTCCACACCATCAACCTGCTATCAAGCAAAGCCAAAATCAAAGAAGTTTACAATTGATCATTCCCAGTCTCCAGGATATAGAGTTATTCGATTACAAGATGGTGGAGTAATAGACACCGAAGTAATTAGAGTTAACTTAAAACAAGGCAAGGATATCAGCCAGGCTTAATTACTTCACCATAATCTGATTAACTCTTTTCCATGCCTAGTTTATATCTAAAACAACTAATTGTTATTATAACTACTCTCTCCATGCTCAGATAAATCAATACCAACTTCTTCTTCATCTTCTGAAATTCTTAACCCTAAAACATTATCCACAAATCTTAATATTATAAATGTGAAGAATCCACACCATATGATTGTAAATAAAATACCTACTATCTGTATACCTACTTGCGTGGAAATAGAGTTATCCATTCCCATTCCACCAAAACTGGCCGATGCAAATACACCAGTTAACAGGGTACCTAAAATACCACCTACACCATGCACTGGAAACACATCTAAAGAGTCATCAATCTTAAGTACCTTCTTGATATACTGTGTAGCCTCATAGCATACAAGTCCTGCTAGTATACCGATAACTAGAGCTCCAATGGGTCCAACAAATCCAGATGCTGGAGTTATAGTCCCTAAGCCCGCTACCATGCCAGTTACAATCCCTAAGACACTAGCTTTGCCTTGTTTATACCATTCTCTAGCCATCCATGATAAAGATCCAGCAGCAGCTCCAATATGAGTAACTAACATAGCCATCCCAGCTGATTGGTCAGCAGCAAGTGCTGAACCAGCATTAAAACCGAACCAACCTACCCACAGCATAGATGCCCCGGCAACAGTCATTGCTAAATTATGAGGAGGCATAGGTGTTGTCGGGAAACCTTTTCTTTCTCTAAGCATAATCGCTGCAACTAATGCTGCAATGCCGGCATTTATATGCACGACTGTTCCACCTGCAAAATCCATAAACCCAAGTGATCCAAGCCAACCACCACCCCATACCATATGAGCAATAGGTCCATAAACAAAAATCATCCATAAAGTGCTAAATAGAAGCATCGATGAAAATTTCATTCGTTCTGCAAATCCACCCACAATTAGCGCAGGTGTAATAATAGCAAAAGTTAATTGAAACATTGAGAAAACCGTTTCCGGTATATCTCCAGAAAGACTTTGATTCGTAACACCTGACATAAAGAATTTATCAAAACCACCAATAATTGAATTCATTGAGCCTCCGTCCCCAAAGACAAGACCATATAAAACAATGACCCATAATATAGAGACCATACAGGTTAATGCGAAACACTGCATGAGTACTGAAAGGACATTTTTACTTCGAACTAAACCGCCATAAAAGAAAGCTAGTCCTGGAATTGTCATAAACAAGACGAGTGCTGTTGAAGTTAAAATCCAAGCGGTATTTGCACCAGAAAGCTGTGCATCAGCAGCATAAAGATTCTCTGGAAGAATTCCAAATAAACCTATAACTCCCATGATAGTTAATGTTTTTTTTATTGCTATATTCATATTTATCTCCTCAGCAATATACATGCATAAAGTGTGCCAAAATAGATCACATAAGTTATTAATGGAAAAGTCTTTGATATATATCTAAAAAAATGAAATCATTGATTGGCAAGATTTTTTTATAAATAAAATCTTATGTTTCTTGCCCTAATAATAAACAAGGTATGCACTAATATGGAACACACAGATAATCAGTATGATGTTATTATTGTTGGAGCAGGACCAGCCGGTTGTAGCTGTGCTCATGAGCTTCTAAAAAATAATAAAAAAGTATTGATTCTAGATAAAGCTCAATTTCCTAGGCATAAACCCTGTGCCGGCGGCATAACAATGAAGACCCTAAAACATCTTCCTGTCAATATAGATCATCTGGTTCAACATAAAGCTCAGGATATGGTATTTAGTTTTAGTAAAAAAAGAAAAATTAAGTTAAACCATACTAAGGGTTCTTGCGTGATGGTAATTAGAGATAAATTTGATGAATTTTTTTTCAATGAGACAGTGAAAGCAGGCGCTACGTTTACTAAAATAAATAAAATAAATAAAATTAAGATGATAGAAAAAAGAATTTCTATAACTTTTGATGATAAAACATATTCATGTGATTATCTTATTGGTGCTGATGGTGCCAACAGTGTAGTGAGAAAACTGACATCTAGTTTTAATTATAAAAATCCTGTATTTGCATACGAGGGTTTAGTTGAAAAAAAAGGCACAGATTATCCTACAGAATTTATTTTTAACAAGTATGGGTATGCCTGGATTTTTCCTAAGGGTGACCATTATAATGTAGGAATTGGAAATCTAATTGCTTCGTCTAAGTCTAAAAATCTTACAAAAAAAGACTTACATAATTTTGTATCAGATAGATTTAAATCAAGCAAACTAGAAAATATTACAGCCTTCCCTATTGGTACAGAAGGTGATGATTATAGAGCGCAAAATAATATATTTTTAGTTGGCGATGCTGCTGGACTTGCTGAGTCACTGCTTGGTGAAGGTATATATAATGCTGTACTATCAGGTAAATTTGCTGGCTTATCAATTGTGGATTCCTATAATAATAATGTTTCAGCAGAATTAACTTATAATAAATTCTTATTGCACCTAACTGATGAATTGAGGCTTTATAGAAAAGGAGCAAAAATACTCTATGGTTTTCCAAGAATAAGTTATTGGATGATGAGATTTGGGCTCGGTAAGAAATTTATGGATGGTTATTCTGAAGGCAAAACATTGTCAGAAATAATGGGGAAAAAGAGTATCTTTGCTAATTAGTTCTTGTCATGCAGTAAGACGCTAGCTCTATCAGCTTGTCTTTATATTCACTGCTCCGTATTTGATCCAAAGAATCAATTGCATTCTGAGTTTGCTCTTCTATCTTATTGTCCATAAAAATATCGGCTTTATATTTTCTGAGTATATTGATAATTATATCTGCAACACTATGATCAGCTTGCTTAAACGAACTTTTAATAATCTTTTTATCAGCTTCGCTTGCATTTTGCATAGCATGAATAATAGGAAGAGTTGTCTTCCCTTCAATTAAATCTTCAATTATATTTTTACCAGTAGATTCTGAATTTCCAAAATAATCTAAATAATCATTTCTCATTTGATAAGCATTACCAAAATGAAGACCAAATTTAGCTAATGACTGAATCTCTTCATCAGTTCCCTTGTTGAGGATTGCTCCTATTTTCATTGAAGCTTGGAAAAGTATCGAGGTTTTCCTAAAAATAATATCCATATAAAGGTTTTCACTGATATCAATATTTCCAATATTCATTAATTGCATAACTTCACCTTGAGCAATAATATTTGTTGTTTGAGCCAGAGTCTCATAAACAAGAGGGCTATTTATTTCAACAATTATCTCAAATGCTCTTGAGTATAAAAAATCACCAACCAAGACTGCTCCTTTGTTACCCCAGATAGTATGAGCTGTATCTATATTGTGTCTAATATGAGACATATCAACAACATCGTCATGAAGCAAAGTTGCTGCATGAATAAATTCCACTACAACTGAAGAATCAATAATTGTGTTCTCTAATTGATTATTAACTGAATAAGCAGATAAAAGCAGTGTAATTGGCCTTAATCGCTTTCCTCCGCTGGAAATAATATGATCGCTCATAATATTAATCATCTCGACTTTTGTCCGAGATCGAGTTTTAAGCTGTTTATCTAAACTCTCAAGCTCAGCCTTTAATAACTTATTTACTGATAATATTGCCATTCTCTTATATTACATACTGATTAGATAAACTGCTAGTTATACTAAAATCATGAAAATAAACAAATATTGTTAATAAAAGTATTTATTAAATGGGCAATACAGGCTAGAATCATTTGTTTTACAGGTAAACAGATGTACGCAATTATTAAAAATGGCTGTCAACAATATAAAGTAGCTGAAGGAGACTCAATTAAGATAGATCTTATTGCTTCACCAGAAGGCAGCTCTATTGCGTTTGAAAATATATTAATGGCGTTTGATGAGAAAAACTCCCTTATTTCTGGCACTAAGCTATCGAGTGTAAAAGTCACCGGCACTGTTAAAAAACATGGTAGATATAAGAAAATTCGTGTAGTAAAATTTAAAAGAAGAAAAGGATACATGAGAACACAAGGACATAGGCAAGATTTTACTGAAGTAAAAATAGAATCAATTAAGTAAGCAAGGTAATAAAATGGCTCACAAGAAGGCAGGCGGAAGTACTAAGAACGGAAGAGATTCGGAGTCCAAGCGACTTGGAGTCAAAAAGTATGGAAGTGAGTTTGTAAAAGCAGGAAATATAATTCTCCGTCAACGCGGCACACCTGTTAAAGCTGGCCTTAACGTTGGTTGCGGTAAAGATCATACTTTATTTGCTACAGCAGATGGTTATGTTGCATTCCAAAGAAAGGGCCTTGGCAGACATAAGTTTGTAAGCGTCTTACCCTCAAAGAATATCTAAATTCTAAAATAATCATATGAAATTTATAGATGAAACCAAAATCTTGGTTAAAGCTGGTAATGGCGGAAATGGCTGTTTGAGTTTTAGAAGAGAAAAATATATTCCATTTGGCGGGCCTGATGGTGGAGATGGTGGTCATGGAGGATCTGTGATTATCCAAGCTAAAGATGGTCTAGATACATTAGCTGATTTTAGAAATAAAAGTAGGTTCGTTGCACCTAATGGTAAAACAGGTGGAGGAAGAAACAAAAAGGGACGATCTGGAGATGATTTAGTAATAAAATTACCTGCTGGAAGTGTCATTTATGATATGGAAACTGAAGAACTTATATGTGATTTAGAAAGAGATGGGCAATCAATTACAATAGCTTCTGGTGGCGAGTTTGGCTTAGGAAATACTCGATTTAAAACATCAACAAATAGAGCTCCTCGAAAGACTACAGATGGTAAGCCTGGCGAAGAGAGAGAACTTAAAATAATATTAAAAGTACTGGCTGACGTAGGATTAGTTGGACTACCAAACGTTGGGAAAAGTTCAATTTTAGCTTCAATAAGCATGGCTACACCAAAAATTGCTAACTATGCATTCACGACTATACATCCAAATTTAGGAGTAGTTCTTATCAATGACTATGAGAAATTTGTTGTAGCAGATTTACCTGGTTTGATAGTTGGCGCATCTACTGGTGCTGGCTTAGGCATACAATTCCTTAAACATATTTCTAGAACAAAGCTATTATTAAATGTGGTTGATATTTCAACAAATAATATTGATAAAGCTCTGCAAGATGTTGATGTAATAACTAAAGAGTTAGAAGATTATGATGAAGATCTGGGTAAAAAAGATAAATGGTATATCTTTAATAAAATTGACCTATTAGATGAAAAAGAGTTAGAAATGTTAAAAAAATCAGTTAATAATAAAATCAAGAAAAATGTTTTTTTTGTATCTGCAAAAGAAAAGGCCGGGCTAGATGAAGTGTGTGAAAATATTATTGAATATTTGAGAGATTTACAGTGAAAGATTGCAAAATGATAGTTTTAAAAATTGGAAGTGCTTTAATTAGTAGTAATGAAAATCTTTCTGATAAATTAATTAAATCTCTTACAGCCCAAATTAATGATTTTATTAAAAAAGGAATGAATTTTGTAATAGTAACATCTGGCGCTATTAGCCAAGGACAAAAAATTTTAAATATTAATCAAAAACCAATTGAACTTGAATCTCTTCAAGCTTTGGCAGCAATAGGCCAACAACAATTAATGGGAATGTATGAGAGATCATTTCAAGATTACAATTTATTAACGGCCCAAGTTTTACTGACGCATGCGGATATGAATGATATACAAAGACACTCAAATGCAAAAGCAACAATAGAAAAGATATTATCTATGAGTGTAATTCCTATTATAAATGAGAATGATGTTGTCGCAACTGATGAGATTAAGCTTGGGGATAACGATGCTTTAGCCGCCATGGTATCAAATTTACTTGATGCCGACTTAATGATCATTTTAACAAATCAACAAGGTTTATATGATAAAAATCCAGATCTAAATAAGGATGCAGTTCTCATAAAGGAATGTAATATCGAGGATATTGATATTAATAAATATGACTCCAACTCGAAAAGTGATGTTGGAACTGGTGGATTCAAGACAAAATTACAAGCAGTGAAAATAGCTTCTGCTTCTGGGACAGATACAATTGTAGCTTCTGGTTTTGAGAAAAATATTTTAACTAAAATTATGAATCAAGAAGATATAGGGACTTATTTTAAGTCTGATTAAAATATTTATGCCAATGCTTTGATATGTGCATTTAGACGTGATTTATGTCTAGCAGCTTTATTTTTGTGAATCAGACCCTTAACTACAAGCTTATCCATTACAGACATGGCTTCTTTAAAATTTGCATTTGACTCTTCTTTGTTCTTATCTGCAAGTGACTTCAACACTTTTTTTATACATGTTCTGAAATTTGATTTTTGAGCTACATTTCTATCTCTAGCCTTAATTGCTTGCCTTACTCTTTTTCTTGCTTGTGCTGTATTTGCCAATGTATTCTTCTCCAATTAAAGGTAAAATAAAACAAGATTATCTCAGTGTAGGTGATTACTGTCAACATTTAGATTGCCCATGATCGACCAAAACAGTGAAAATAGGGAGAATTCTCTAGCTAAATCGTCTTATACCGTAGGTGGGATGACATTTATATCAAGAATATCTGGTTTTATTAGAGATATACTTTTTGCTAATATATTTGGCGCATCATCAAATACCGATGCATTTTTTGTTGCATTTAAAATTCCAAACTTTTTTAGACGGTTATTTGCTGAAGGAGCATTCATTCAGTCTTTTGTCCCTGTGCTAAATGACTACAAAGTTAATAATCCGATTGAGTTGAAAAGGTTTATAAGCTACATACAGGGTAATTTGACGTTAATTCTATTTATTATCACTTTTTTTGGTATAATTTTTTCAGAAAATATTGTGAACCTTTTTGCTCCTGGATTTGAGGTAGGCGGAGAGAGATATTTATTAGCTTCAGATATGCTAAAAATAACTTTTCCATACCTTTTCTTTATTTCACTAACAGCTATGTCAGCAGGAATATTTAACACATTCAACAAATTTTTATTACCTGCTATAACTCCTGTATTTTTAAATATATCGCTAATATTTTCAGCCTTGTATTTAACCAATATTTTTTCTACTCCCATCATAGCCTTAGCTTATGGAGTTCTTATCGCAGGTATCCTCCAGTATATGATACAAATACCGTTTCTTTATAAAATGGATTTATTAGTTGCTCCAAAAATTAGCTTTAAATTTTCAGGTGTGAACAAAGTAATGAAATTAATGTTACCTGCAATACTTGGCACTGCTGTCGTCCAAATAAACTTAATGATAGATTCAATTGTTGCGTCACTTTTAATTAGCGGCAGTATAAGTTGGCTATATTATTCAGATAGACTTGTAGAGCTGCCTTTAGGTGTTTTTGGCATTGCAATAGCAACAGTTATTCTTCCCGCTTTATCAGCAAAATATTCAAAAAAGGATATTTCTTCATATAAATCTACATTAAAAAATGCATTAAATATTTCCATTATCTTTAGTCTGCCAGCCATGTTTGGATTAATAGTATTATCCAGTCACATTATTGTCAGTTTATTTTATTATGGTAGTTTTACTTTTAATGATACTTTGATGAGCTCTTTGAGCTTAATAGCGTACTCGATTGGATTGCCTGCTTTTATCTTAATGAAAGTCCTATTAACTGCTTTTTTCTCTCGTCAAGATACTAAAACACCCGTCAGATATGGTGTGATAGCCGTGATATTTAATATAGTAATGAATCTATCTGTTTTAACTTATTACTTGCAAAATCCTTTTAGTGGTGCGCATGCATTTCTAGCTTTAGCTACATCACTATCAGCCTGGTTACAGGTTATTTTATTATATAAAAATTTAAGAAAAAGTAATTATCTAGATGAAAGTGCATTTTTTACTAAAACAAGTTATCAGTCATTACTTAGCTGTATTATTATGGCTATAATTCTTAGCTATACACTGATAGATGTTTTAGAATGGGCACAAAATGTATATTATATTAGAGGCATGTTACTACTTATGTATATAATATTTGGTGCAGCCATATACGCCTCAATGATGTATATACTAGGTTATAAAATTAAAAAGAATTATATATGAAAATATTTAATAGTCTTGATGATATACCTAATAATCATGGTCCCTCATCAATAACAATTGGTAACTTTGATGGTCTTCATATTGGCCATATAAAATTACTTAAAAAAACTATTGATCTTGCAAAAAAAAATAATACTATACCGATAGTATTAACCTTTAGTCCGATGCCTGAAGAATATTTTCAGAATGAATATTTTTTTAGATTAATGAATAATGCTGAAAAGTCAGACTCTATTGAAGATTATGGAATTGAGGAAATAATCTTAATACCTTTTAATGAAGAATTTTCTAAGATGGATGAAAAAAGCTTTATTGATGAGGTTCTTATAAAAAAACTTAATGCGAAACATGTTATCGTCGGAAATGACTTTAGATTTGGGCATAAACGCATAGGCAATGTTAAGCTTTTACAATCATATGGACATGTCACAGGCATCAAGGTAACCATAGTTAATTTGGTAGAAATATCAGGTAAAAAAATAAGTAGCACAAGTATACGTAAATTATTAATATCAGGAAAAATATTAGAAGCAAATAATCTACTTAGAAAGCCATTCTCAATTCAAGGTGAAATTATTCATGGCGAAAAGCTAGGTAGAGAGTTAGGGTATCCAACTGCTAATATTGAAATATATAAATCTTATCCAATAAATGGTATATTTTTAGTGGAAGTATTACGTGGAAATAGTGACAAATTATATGGCTTGGCTAGCATAGGAAGCAAGCCTACATTCTCCGGAACTAATGATGTTCTAGAGGTATTTATGTTTAATTTTAAATTAGATATATATGGTGAAATTATTAAAGTAATATTTTTAGAAAAAATTAGAGATCAGATTAAATTTAATACTAAAGAAGAATTGGTAGATCAAATGAAAAATGATCACAATATAGCTTTAAATATTTTGAGAACAAAAAATGAATTATAAGGATACCTTAAATCTTCCATCGACAGATTTTCCCATGAAGGCTAATCTCCCTAATAGAGAGCCCGAGATTTTGAAGCATTGGGATAGCATTAAGTTATATGAAGAAATAAGAAAAAAAAGTAAAGGTTCTAAAAAATTTATTTTACATGATGGTCCTCCATATGCAAATGGAGATATACACATAGGCCATGCTGTTAATAAAATATTAAAAGATATTGTTGTAAAAAGTAAGACAATATCTGGATATGACACCCCTTTTATCCCTGGCTGGGATTGTCATGGGCTCCCAATTGAGCTAATGATCGAAAAAAAACATGGGAAGTCAAAATTTCAAGATGATAAGAATGCATTCAGAAAAGCTTGTAGAGAGTATGCTTCAAAACAAGTAGATCGCCAAAAAATAGATTTTATTAGGCTTGGCGTTTCAGCTGACTGGAGTAATTCATATACAAGCATGGATAAAATTTTTGAAGCATCTGCTGTCCGAAGCCTAGCTACTATTATCGCTAATAATCATATATATTTTGGCTCTAAACCTGTTCACTGGTGTATAGAATCTGAATCTGCATTGGCAGAAGCTGAGGTTGAATATCAAGATGTGATATCAGATGCAGTTGACGTGCTATTTAAACTATCAGAACAAGAAATGTTTCTAAAAAAATTTGGACTCAAAACTAATAATGATATTTTTTTCATAATTTGGACTACTACTCCATGGACGCTACCCGCTAACCAAGCAATTGCCATCGGGAATAAAATTGAATATGTTTTAGCCAATATTGGTGATAAATCTATTATAGTAGCTAAAGATTTACTAGAACCTCTGTTAACTAAACTTAGCTTAAAACCTATTAAGATTATACGAAGTATCCAAGGAAAAGAATTGCTAGAGTTTAAGGCTCAACATCCTTTTTATAATAAAGAAGTCCCAATTATTAATGCTGATCATGTTACAACTGAAAATGGCACAGGACTTGTTCATATTGCACCAGGGCATGGTCAAGATGACTACATTGCAGGCTTAAAGAATAATCTAGAAGTATTTAACCCTGTAAATGATAAAGGTGTATTTATAAACTCTTTAGAAAAATTTGGAGGGATGCATGTGCGGAAAGTAAATCCCTTAATTCTTGAAGAATTAACTAAAAATGCAAGACTACTCCATCATGAAAAATATTCACATAGCTATCCACACTGCTGGAGATTTAAAACTCCCTTAATATTCAGAGCTACTCCGCAATGGTTTATGAGTATGAATCAGAATAAATTAAGAGAAAATATTTTAAGTACCCTAGAAAGGGTTAATTGGGTACCAGACTGGGGTCATGATAGAATAAAAAATATGATTGAAAATAGGCCTGACTGGTGTATTTCAAGACAAAGATCCTGGGGCGTTCCAATACCTCTCTTTATTCATAAAGATACAAATCAATTACATAATAAAACTGACTTAATTCTTGAAAAAGCAGCAAAAATTATAGAAAAAGGCAATATAGAAGCCTGGTTTGAATTTGATAAAAGCGAATTACTAGGTGAAGACAAAGAAGATTATCGTATGGTTACTGATACACTAGATGTGTGGTTTGACTCAGGTATTTCACATTTTTCTGTAATGCAGCAAAGAGACTTAGGTGATACTGCTGATCTATACCTAGAAGGTTCAGACCAGCATCGAGGATGGTTTCAATCATCCTTAATCACTGCCTTGGCAACTACTGGGAAACCACCATATAAGACAGTCCTGACACATGGTTTTGTTGTGGATGCCGAAGGTCAGAAAATGTCGAAATCACAAGGTAATGTGATTGCGCCACAAGCTATCATAAAAGATAAGGGTTCAGATATCTTGAGGCTTTGGGTAGCAAATACAGATTACACAAAAGAGATGAATATTTCTCCAGAAATAATAAAACGTACTACAGAATCTTACAGAAGAATAAGAAACACTATTAAATTTCTATTATCAAATGTGAATGATTATGACGAAACAAAAGAAGAAGTAAAATCCTCAGATATGATGCTTATAGATAAATGGATTATTCAATCTGCCTTAGATTTACAAGAATCAATTAAAAATAATTATGATAATTATAAATTTCATCAAATAGCACAAGATATTCAAAATTTTTGCACAATTCAATTAGGAGGTTACTATCTTGATATTGTAAAAGATAGATTATATACATCTCATAAAATAGGATTAGCAAGAAAATCTTGTCAAAGCGTATGTTTAAAATTATTGAAAATGATTAATCTATGGATAGCTCCAATTCTATCATTTACTGCAGAAGAAATGTATCGTCATATAGAAGGAGCAAAACTTAAATCTGTATTTTTAGAGGAATGGATTAAGTACGATGTAGAAATGAATGATGAAGAAAAAGACTTGGGTGATATTTTATTTTCTTTAAAACAACCTGTTTCAAAAAAATTAGAGGAGGCTAGAAACAATGATATTATTGGTTCTTCTCTCGACGCAACAATAAGACTAGGAGTTAAAGAAGAAATATACTTAAAATTAGCAGACAAAAGGGATGAATTAAAATTTATTTTTATCTCTTCTGAATGTCATTTAGAAAAAACATTAACAGATAACCCTGTCATAGTTATTGAGAAAAATAATCATGAAAAATGTGATAGATGTTGGCATAGAAATGAATCTGTTGGATCCATACCTGAACATGAAAAATTATGTTCTAGATGCTATGAAAATGTTTTTAATAATGGCGAAACAAGAAAATTAGGCTGATGAATCGTCTGTCTATTACTTCTATATCTTTCTTGGTGCTAATAGATTACATGTCAAAGCTTTATATAAAAGAACTTGTAATGGAAAATTCTATTATAGTGAATAACTATATAATACTAGAAATATATTATAATAAAGGAGTGGCTTTTAGTTTTTTAGACTCTAGCTCATTATTTATAAACTACTCAGTTACATTTATAGTAGCAGTAATTATTTTAGTAATATTTTCATTATTTATTAAAAATTATAAAAATTATAATACATTTGAGTATTCCTCATATATCTTAATTCTGGGAGGAGCATTGGGGAATTTTTTAGATAGGTTACTCAATAACTCAGTCTTAGATTTTATAATAATTCATTATGACAATATCTATTTCCCAGGAATATTTAATTTAGCTGATATGTTTATTACAATTGGCGCCCTTCTTCTTTTTCTTTCATATTTTACAAATAAAGAGAGAATATGATTAAATTTAATTCTTTGGTTAAATTACATTATTCAATATCTAATATAAATAATATAATATTTGAATCTACTTTTGACTCTGACCCTGTTCTAGTAAGAATTGGTGATGGGACATTACCGATAAAATTAGAGATGACTTTATATGGACTAGAAACAGACCATGAACAGATCATGACTCTACAACCTAAAGATGCTTTTGGGCTCAGAGATGAAAATCACAATAAAACTCTAGAGATGAGCATATTTCCTAACATAGAGATGGTTAAAGTAGGAAATATAATAGAAATTGATGTTAAAGAAAAAGATGGAAAAGTCTCCCCTGCTTTTGCTATGATAAAACAAGTTAATGAAGACAATGTTTTGTTAGATTTAAATCACCCATTGGCTGGACATGAAATTATATTTAAGGTAAAAATTATCAATATCGATGAATAATATTTTCTCAGAAACTAGACTTATTTTAGCTACACCTCGTGGTTTTTGTGCTGGAGTCGAAAGAGCGGTAGACATAGTTAATAAAGCTATCGATATCTTTGGATCTCCTATATATGTAAAACATGAAGTTGTTCATAATAAATATGTAATAGAAGACCTTAAGAAAAGAGGTGTTTTATTTATTGAAGATATTAGTTTAGTTCCAGAAAACTCAATTCTTATTTATAGCGCTCATGGTGTTTCAATAAAAGTTAAAAAAGATGCTGAAAAAAGAAATCTTAAAATATTTGATGCTACATGCCCATTGGTTACAAAAGTTCATTTAGAAGTACATAGATATTCTCAGACTAATACTGATGTTGTATTAATTGGTCATAAAGGTCATCCAGAAATAGAAGGGACCCTAGGGCAATATAAATCACCAAATGGAAAAATACATCTGATAGAAAGCATGGATGATATAGATAAACTTCGAATAGAGAATAAAAATTTAGCCTATGTCACGCAAACAACACTTTCTATAGATGATACTAAAGATATAATAGCTAAATTAATAAAAAAATATTCTCATATTCAATCACCAGCTAAAAGTGATATTTGTTATGCAACACAAAATAGACAAGATGCGGTTAAATCCATATTAAAATATTGTGATTACTTACTAGTTATTGGGTCGGTGAATAGTTCTAACTCAAAAAGATTGGTAGAATTAGCACTAAAAAATAATATTCCCTCTAAGCTTATAGATAATAAACATGATATAAATTTAGAAGAACTCCAGGATAATAAAAATATTGGTATTACTGCTGGTGCCTCAGCTCCCCAAATACTGTTGGATGAAGTAATAGATTACCTAGTAAAGAATGGAGCAGTTTTAGGTAATATAAAACAAGATACTATTATAGAAGACATAACCTTTAGTATTCCTAAGGAACTTAGAGATTTATAAGTCGTGAGTAGTATTCTCATCTAAACTATCATTTGGTGGAGAATAAGCTGGATCATTTGGGTTTAGAAAAATAAACTCATGCTTGCCTTTTTCTAACTCTACATAGTCTAGTTTACAATTTTTAAGATTCAACATCGATCCAGGTGATATAATAATTTCAACTTTATTAATCTTTAGACGTAAATCTTCTTCCTTGGATTGATCAAAACCCATCATATAGTTATATTTACCATCGCTGGCAATACTGACTGCTATTCTCAATGGCCAGTCCTTAGAGTCAGTCGACTCAGAAGATTTAATTATCTGAGATGCTGCTGCATCAGTAATTTCAAATATTTGCTTTTGTTTCATTATTTTTTATACAATATATGAAGTTCAAATAATTTTCAATCCATCTAGATTGAGCTGTATCTCTCAAATGGCTATAAGAAGCGACAAGATTTTTATATAATATACCATCATGCTTGCTATTTATACCATATCCTCGCATGACTTTAAAACCATAAAAAGAGACCTTGTTTTTTATCTTGATATCAGAGTAATGAAATTCATGGCATTTAACTATATCACCCTTATCCATCCAAGGATGTTTTTCATTGACCATAAGCTCTACATATCCTCTACCTATAGGTTTATCAAACATTTCAATATTGCCTTTTATAATTCCAGTCATTTTAAATTTTTTTGTCCTTGTTTTTATTGACTCACATAGATACATTAAGCCTCCGCATTCGGCATAAACAGGCATGCCTGAATTTATAAAACTAGAGATAGATTTGATCATAGAACTATTTTTATATAATTTATCAGCGACCCTCTCAGGAAAACCACCCCCAATAAAAATCCCGTCAACTTTCGGTAATGACTTATCTTTGAGAGTATTAAAGTAAATAATTTTTACACCATAAGATTTAAATTTATCAAGATCATCGGGATAATAAAATCCAAAAGCTTGATCTAATGCAATACCAATTTTTAAATCAGAATATTTTTTATGTTTAGTAACTATTTTCGGTATAGTTTTAATTTTTGCATCGGCAGATTTATGAGAGAAATATTTTATATCAATTGATGATTTTATTATCGATGATATATTTTTGATTATTTTTCTAGTACTAGTGTTTTGAAAGACAGGTTCTAGACCGAGACTTTTTTCTATAATACTTAAGTTTTTATTTTTATGAACAGACCCGATGACTTTAAATTTTGTAAATTCATTTACTGCATTTATTATCTTACTTTCATGTCTCTCACTTACAATATTATTGAGAATAATTCCTTTATATTTTATTTTTGAGTCGAAATTTTTATATCCTTGAAGTAAAGGTGCGATGCCTCTTGTTGTGCCAGAACAATCAAGAACCAATATTACCTCTAATTTTAAAAGATGCGCTAATGATGCGTTGCTATCAATACCATTCAAGCTAACTCCATCAAATAAACCTTTATTTCCTTCAACAATAGAGATATTTTTTCCATGAGATGCGCTCTTATATAATTTTCTAATCTCTGAGTTAGTCATTGTAAAAAAATCTAAATTATAGCATTTAGCTTTTGATGCTTGGCTAAGCCATAGTGGATCAATATAATCAGGGCCTTTTTTAAAGACTGCCAAAGAATCAATGTTGCTTAATACTGAACATAGGCCAGTGGCAATTATAGTTTTTCCAGATGATTTTTTAGTAGACGAAATAAGGTATGATTTCACGGTATTCTAGCTACCAGTAGTTTTATCACTAGGTTCTGAAGAATGCGAGCTAGATATCATAGTAGGTAAAAATTTAAAATTAGCAATTCCTATTAAGGTGATGATTAGTGCTAATGCAACACCACCAATTCCTAGTCCAAACTCATATATTGAAGGTATATAGGAGTGCACAACATTGTCATAAAATGAAGAATCTATAATGACATGATCTGGAAATATTGTTAATGGATATGCTTGCCCTCCAATAATAATTACATACATTGCGATGAAACCACCTAGTAAAATCAAAAATGATGCTATTGTTAAAGCCAGATGTGTACCAAACTTATTCGAAGAAAGGATTATAATCGGCAATACTATCCCAATGATAACTTGTCCAAGCCAAAATGATAACGTATAAATCCCGCCTGAAGATAATATAAATATCTCAAAATCCCAATGTTTCGCGATATACATGTTGGTTACATGATATAAGCCAAGGAAATATAAGTTAGCGAATAAAAACATAACGCTTAACTTTTTAAGATTATCTAAAACATCTTTAGGAATATAAGTATTGTGAAATTTGCTTATTATTCTTAATACTAGATAATAAACCGCGGTTCCATAGAGTAGTGACATAACTATGAAGAGTGGCGCTAATATTGCTGTTGAATATGCTTCTCTAGCAACAAGAAAACCAAAAATAGAACCTGTGCCAGTAGTCAATATTATCCTCCAACCAAAGGCGAATGTACCCATAAATTTAGAATACTTATTAACTTCACGATCCAACATTGTCCAGATATAAGCTGCAAGCACAACTGCAAAGCCAGAATACAAAAATATATTCCAAGAAAATATTGATACAAAATTATAAGTTGTCATAGCAACAATTAGCCGATTAGGGCGCCCTAGGTCTAACACTAAGATTGCAAGACCTGCTATCAAAAAAGAAATAGCTAGTAAAGCAGATAATGGAGCAAGAGGTTTATATAGTTTCTTATCAAAAACTGATGATATAGATGCAATATTTAAAACACCTGAGGCAATAACAATTAAAAGCACAGCAAATATATGAGGTAAACCCCAAACAATTTGATTATTCATTCCAGTGACATAATGTCCTTCCAATTCCATATAGTGGGAACATCCAAAGCCAATAAGTATAAAAATACCTAAAAGGATAAAATTAGACCAAAATATTTTTGGATCAATAATGAATTTAGTAAAAGTAATTTTATCCATTATGATTAAAATCCTGAGTAAGTTACTCTTTGTTTAAGCTTTAAATCTTCTCTTAGACGCCTACTAGGTTTAGCTTGCATTGCAAGACTCACTCTACTCTTTGGATCAGCTAAATCACCAAAAGTAATCGCATGGTGTCCTTCTTTCATACAAGCTTCTTCACAAGCAGTTGTTTCAGAGCCATGGTCTATTCTGTTAACGCAAAGATTACAACTTTCAACGCAACCTTTCCCTCGTGGAGCACTTGTTACTTGTTCTGTTAGATTTTCGTGTACAAATGATCTAGCTTTAAATGGGCAAGCCATCATGCAATATCTACAACCAATACATGTATGCTGATTAACCATGACAATACCATCTTCTCTCCTAAATGATGCTCCGGTAGGGCAAACATCGACGCATGGAGGGTTTTCACAGTGCTGACACATCATTGGTAATGTTGTAACTTTATCAGTCTTAATATCTTTAATTTGAAGTTTCCTAATCCATTGCGAATCAGTCTCTGGCCTATCAAATCCATAGAGTCCATTCTCATCTACGCACGCCTCTACACAAGCAGTACAGCCATCTACGCATTTATTAACATCAACATTAATAGCCCATTTTGTTTTAGCGCTAACTTCCAGATCTAAAGGTTTGGCAGCAACAGCTTTAGGAATAAGATCAGGTATGATATATACAGCTGAAATAGCTGTAACAGATTTTACTATAAACTCTCTTCTTGTTAGTTCCGCACTATTTCTCATAATTAGTCTCTTTATAATATTCTACTAAATTATTTGCAGTAGATTCAATGTGTATATTTTGATTATGACCTGTAGATTTAATTTTTGATGAATTGTCTCTAGGGACAGTTGCATGACATGAGAAGCAATCTATGTTTACTGCTGTTTTTACATGACAAGTTTGACAAAACTGACCTTCAGCATTCACAGGAATAGCCTTTCCTTTTTCGTCATGAGAAACATGACAATCTATACAATTTGCTAAACTATGATTTTTAGTTCTTATTCCCTTTTCAACTGTATTTTCGCGCTGATGGTAAAGAAATTCAAAATGCTCTTTTTGCATAACTTCTGTAGGTTCTACGCATTGATCCAATTTATCAGCTTTAGATTCACCTATTAAAGAATGCTTTTCATCACCATGTGAATACGAAGAAATAGGAATAAATACCATTATTGAAATAGCTAATATTTTAGTAAGTTGGGACACAATCTCTCTCCTAAGTTGCTACCAATTAATTAGCTTTACTAATTACTCGCCTAGACCCATTTTAATATATCCAGTTGGACAAACATCGGCGCAAATATGACACCCGATGCATTTATTATAATCGGTATCAACATATCTACCCATTGTAGATTCATCTTTTTTAACACGGAAGACTGCATCTTGAGGACAGTAAATTACACAATTATCACACTCAAAACACATCCCACAACTCATGCATCGTGACGCTTCTTTAATTGCATCTTCTTCTGTAAAACCAATGATTCTATCTTCATAGTGGTCTATAACATCATCCCCAGAAGGGACGGCTTCGCCTCTTTTTAATCTATCTTCTTTCTCAAAGTGTCCTAAAAACAATTCAGTAGAAGGTATAACTTCTTGAGATGAACGATCTTCATAATTATGAACTACAGATTTACTAGTATCTGTACCTGTTAGAGACGCAGGATCTTCAAAAACTGGTTTATACTCTTCCGGCTGTTGATCTGTTTCTCTTAACTTATCTAATAAACTGAAATGATGCACATCAACTTTAGGTCTGCGTTTAAAATCTTTGTTTTCAAAAAAACTTTTTATAGACTGCGATGCTATTGAGCCCTGACCTATTGCCGTAGTTAATAAATGCGGTCTAACAATATCGCCAGCCACAAAATGTCCTTCTTTAGTTTTATGTCTATAAAAATCATCGACATCAAAAAAACCATAATCATTACCCAGAGCTTCTAAACCTTCTATGTCTGGTGATTGACCAATAGCTGAAACAATTAAGTCAGCCTCAATTCTTTGCTCAGATCCTTCAACAGGGACTGGCTTATTGTCTTCAAAAGCACATTTAGCAATAATTATTGCAACTGCTCTGTTATTCTCATCTTTCTCTATTCTGACCGGTATAACACCATTAATGATTGTTACTCCTTCATGAATAGCATCATTAACTTCTTGTTCAGCAGCCGTCATTTCTTCTTTTTGGAATAGAGAAGTTAATGTAACTTCCGCGCCCTCTTTGATAGCTGATTCTGAAACATCTTGTGCAACATAACCATGTACAATAGCTTCTGGACTTTCTTGGTCATTCATAGTTGAAATATGTCCAAGTCTTCTAGCAACCGATACTACGTCTATTGAAGTATCACCACCACCAACACAAACAACTTTTTTAGACCCAACTTTTAATCTGCCTTGACAAAAAGCTTCTAGAAATGCTACTCCACTTAAACAATTCTCAGCATCGCTTCCTTCGATTGGTAGAGCTTTGCCATTCCAGCAACCTATAGTCCAAAGTACTGCATCATATGCATCTTCAACTTCTTCCATCGGTATATCTTTGCCGACTCTCTTGTTTAAAATAACTTCTATATCACCCAAATCAAGAATACGCTTAATTTCAGCATCCAATATATCGCGTGGCGTTCTATAGTTAGGGATTCCATAACGCATCATTCCACCTAAGTCCTCACGCTCTTCAAAAATTGTAGAGGCATAACCCATTTTACGTAATTGAAATGCAGCAGATAGACCAGCTGGTCCTCCACCAATAATTGCCACTCTTTCCTTTAATAATTTCGGAGCAGATTCAAATTTATAATTTTCTTTAAAAGCTTTATCACCAATGAATTGTTCGACAGCATTAATACCAACATAGTCATCTACTTCGTTTCTATTGCATCCACTTTGACAAGGTGCTGGACAAACTCTCCCCATTTGAGATGGGAAAGGATTCGCTGTAGTAGATCTTCTAAACGCATATTCAGACATGCTCATTCCTTCTGGAGCTTTTTCAATTCCTCTTACAATTTGTAACCATCCGCGTATGTCTTCACCAGATGGGCAACTGCCTTGGCACGGAGGTGTTTTATGAATATAAGTTGGACATTTATGTGATGTGTCTTCTTTGAAGATTTGTTTTGAGAAGTCAGAATATTCGTGATCACCCTCTTCATATCTTCTGAAGGTACTTTCCTCTTTCATCGCATTTATTGTTTGTTCTAGCTTAGTCATGATTATCTCACACTTTATATAAGTTTATTCTTCTTCTCTAATATTGGATAATTATAGCATAAGAGCTTTAGCTCTAAAGCTATTTTTTAGTCATTATCAGGGCATCGCCAACAAGTTGATGTAAACTGATAATTTGGTCTAATTCAAACCCATAATACTGGAATGCTTTTGAAAACTGGCTCTTACAAATGGCACATATTGCAGCCATATGCGTCACTCCATGGTCTTCTACAACCCTTTTTAAGGCTTCCATTCTGGGTTGAGCGCCTTTCATCCTAAGCTCAATCAAATCATCCGTTAAAAGGCCGCCACCGCCGCCGCAACAGAAGGTTTTTTCCATAATAGTGTCATCATCCATGTCATAAAAATTATTAGTTGTAGCTTTTATAATATCCCTTGGGAGACTGAATTGGCCACCCATGACATCACCCATACCTGAGGCTCTCGCTACATTGCAAGAATCATGAAATGTAATGACTTTCCCATCATTCGCAGATTTATCAAATTTTAGTATATTTTTATTAATAAGGTCGTGAGTAACCTCACAAATATGCTGTGGTACGGGATATCTTGGATCCAAAAAGTCAAACGGGCCTGCTAATGTATTCAAAAAGCTGTAGGCAACTCTCCAGGCATGACCACACTCACCAAAAACAATTCTTTTAACACCTAATTCTAATGCAGCTTCACGGATTCTCAGGGCTAGCTTTCTCATATTGTCATAACTACCAATGAACATGCCAAAATTTGCTGCTTCACTTGCATACGAACTTAATGTCCAGCTAATGCCAGCTTCATGAAAAACTTTTGCATATCCAATCAAACCATCAACATGTGGTTCTGCAAAAAAATCTGCAGAAGGTGTAATAAGTAGTACGTCCGCCCCTTTAACATCTAATGGGAATTTAACATCTATTCCTGTGTCTTCCTCTACGTCTTCCTCTAGTCCTTCCAAAGTGTCTGCTAAAGCAGGTTTAGGCAAGCCTAGATTGTTACCTATTTTATTAGCTTTACCAATTATCTCATTACAATACTTTTGTCCTACTCCAACAGAATCCATAATTTCTCTAGCAGCCATTGAAATTTCAGCGGTATCTATTCCTATTGGACAAAAAACAGCACATCTTCTGCACTGTGAACACTGGTGATAATAAGAATACCAATCATCTAAGACTTCTTTTGTTAAATCTACGGCACCAACAAGTTTAGGAAAAAATTTTCCAGGTAAAGTAAAATGTTTTCGGTATACTCCGCGCATTAAATTTTGTCTGCCAACCGGCATATTATTAGGATCTTTAGTCCCTAGATAATAATGGCATTTATCAGTACAAGCACCACATTGAATACATGAGTCCATATAGACTCTAAGTGACCGATATTTTTTCAGTAAATCACCCATCTTATCAAGTGCTACTTCTTGCCAATTTTCAACTAATTCACCAGGATAACCTAGCGATTTTTGGAATTCTTCTTTTGATTTAAAAGGCGCTAAATGTGATGTAGCTTCTTCTACTAATTTAGGGATTGGTGTATATTCTTTTAAAATAGGTTTTTCGAATTCTTTTACTGCCATAATATAACCTACTTTTTAGACTCTAATTTTTTTGCCCAATCTGATATATGCCTTTGATCACGAGCGTTATCAGTTTGATTTCTGGTGGGACTAAAAAATAGTCCTGGCGCATGTAATAATTTACTATAAGGGAATATTATCATCAAAAGCAGTACAAGAGAAAGGTGTAATAGTAATATAAAATCACTGGGTAGTTCCGACCATTGGAAATACATAAGCCCAATGAAAAACATTTTTACAGCATAAATATCTGTATGGAACCATTTCATTAATAGTCCTGTAACTGCTATAGCAATTATAAGTATTAACATTAAATAATCTGATGGATTAGAGATATATCGCACTCTATCTACGAATATTCTTCTAGCTAATAATCCAATTAATCCAAAGACCATCATGTACCCAGCATAATGACCAGCGGCTTGAACAATTTCCCATGAAACCCAAAACCACACCGGATCAGTGAAATATCTTAGATGTCTTAGAGCAGCCAATAACAATGCAAAATGGAAAAGCCAGCCAAATAACCATGTCCATTTAGTTGCTGAAAATAAACTTTCAAAAAATACAACTTCACGGAATAATCTAATAGCAACACCACTTTTAGTCTTAGGTGCTGGGGGAGTTGGAATTTTTAAAGGTGATGGAATTATAGAATATTCATAAATTCTATATCCCAAACCTATGAAGAGAATTAAAGTAGCCACATAGAATGATATTCCATAGAATATGGTCACAAATGACATACCTTATCTCTCCTTATTTCGGTATAAAGTTTATACGCAACCAGTTGGTTTTGGTAACCCAGCAAACTTACAAGCTTGTTTTCCTGGTCCATATGGAAATAACTCATAAAGATATTTACTATTACCTTTATCTTTACCAAGTTTTTTCCCTACTGCTTTAGTTAAAACTCTAACAGCTGGTGCAATTTGATATTCTTCATAGTATTCACGTAGAAAATTAATAATATCCCAGTGATCATCAGTAAGATCAATATCGTCTTCTTTGGCCATTGCTGTAGCCAAATCTTTTTCCCACAGACTTAGATCGGCTAAGTACCCTTCTTCATCTGTCTCAAAAGATTTTCCATTTACTTCTATCGTCATAATTTACTCCTCTAATTTATAACCAGTTTTGAATTTTTTCATTCTCTATGGTCAGATTAACAAAACCTTTATAATCTATTACCTCTATATTAGAGATTAGAGAGCTTTTATCAAGTCCTCTTGCTTTTAAATCTGGGCCTAACACATATATTTTTGTTGTTTTTTGTGCATTTATAACACTGTCTGAAATACTAGTATTTTTAAGAGCTCCATAAACACCATCCTCAATTAGAAGAATTGAAGAACTTTCATCAATTAATCTAAGACAGGTTTCTAAGCTATTTTTTTCAAAAGGTGATTTATTTACTGTGTGTAACATTAGAAATTAAATATAACCTCGCTATCTGTAATAAGTTTTTTCATTTCAGCACTATCGATAACCTTAACATCGACGGATAAGTCATCTTCCGTCAGACCTCTTAATTCAAGTGATTCTTTTTCTACATATAATTTTTCTACATCATACATTTCTAAAGCTGAAAAAATTTTAGAAAAGTTTTTAGTATTAATTTCTGAGGTATCTTGATCTTTTTTTAATTGGAAAACACCATCATCTATAAAAGCTAGACTAACATCTTGTTCAAATGCAGCCCCTATTAAAACAACTTCAAGTGCTTCATGAGCATAAACTGTTCCATGAGGAGCTCTTCTATTTATATATAGAAACTTTTTAACTACTCCACTTTCTAATTCTTCTTCCATTTAATCACCAAAAGTTATTAAACGTTCGGTTTGAACGCCTGCTTCTATAAGCTGTCCTAATCCTGATATTCTAAATTTTTCTGCAATATTATCTGCATCTTTTTTATTTCTTTTCATTTCATCCGGGTCAACCATTCCACGTCTTTGAGCTGCTGCTACACAGAGGACAAGATCAATCTCATGCTCTGCAGCTAGTTCTGACCATCTATTGGGAATATGTCTATCATCTTGAGGTGGTGTTGCTAATCTTGTCCCATTATTTACACCATCATGATAGAAAAAAACACGAAAAATTTTATGCCCTTCTTCTATTGCAGCTTTTGCAAATAGATATGCGCTATCAGATGCTTGATGTTGATAAGGGCCTTCGTTAACTAATATACCGAATAACATAAACAATCCTTGTTTAAAATCTAATGTATGTAGAAGAGTTTAGAGTTTTTCTGCCACCACGCCAGTTATCAATATGATACTTAGTAAATGGAAGTTCTGTTAATTCAAAGAATCTTGGCCAACCTATCCTTTCAATCCAGTCGTTGATACGTTCCCAATCCTTTGCGTCTTCTTTATACTTTGAAAGAATTCTTTTAACAATTGCAGTAGCTTCTGGCCATCTTGGCGGATTATTAGGTATTCCTGCTGCCACTAATTTTTGGAAAGTTGGTTTGCTACGAGCATTTGAGTGATTACCACCAACCCAAATTGCTAACTTACTATGTTCCGGATCATTGATTTGCATTGGTGGACATGGAGGGAAACAAGCACCACAACAGATACATTTTTTTTCATCCACTTCCAACGAAGCTTTTCCATTTACCATTGCTGGTCTAATAGCAGCTACAGGGCACCTTGCTACAACCGATGGTCTTTCGCATACATTTGATACTAAGTCATGGTTAATTTTTGGTGGTTTAGTGTGCTGTATATTAATTGCAATATCACCTTGTCCGCCACAATTAATTTGGCAACAAGATGTAGTCATATGCACTCTATTAGGCATATCATTATTTTTAAATTCATCTATTAGTTCATCCATCATAGCTTTCACTACACCAGATGCATCAGTTCCAGGGATGTCACAATGTAACCACCCTTGTGTATGCGAGATCATTGCAACACTATTTTTAGTGCCTCCAACAACAAAGCCTTCTTTCTCAAGGGCTTCTATTAATGGCTCTACTCTTGAAGCGTCTTTGAGCATATACTCAATATTACTTCTAATTGTAAATCTTACAAATCCATCGGCAAACTTATCACCAATATCGCATAGTGTGCGTAAAGTGAATACATCTAAAATTCTCTGAGTTCCAGCTCTCACTGTCCAAATCTCATCACCACTTTTAGCAGCATGCCTTAATACACCAGGTCTAGGGTGATCATGCCATTTCCACTGACCAAAATTTTTACGCATCGTTGGATGCATATATTGGAAACCATCTGGTGCACCCGTTTCAATTGGCGCTCTCATTTGTTTTTTTTCTGTTTTTACTTCTGCCATAATCTTATTTCTCGTTAAGCTGTATCTTTATCTTTAGCGTCTGCTCTTTCATACCATTTAACTGCTTCTCCATCCCATCCGTCACCTCTAAAGTAACTAGATTCTCTAGGATTTCCAACCATGTTAGGGTCTACTTCAATTCCTATTCCTTCTAAAAAGTTTACGAGACCAATTCTTTCAATCATTTCTCCGCATCTTTCATGTTCAAGCGCATTATCAGCCCAAAAATCTATTGATTCTTCAGCAATTTCAACGAGCTTATCCCAATCTTCTTGTGATTCTAATTTCATGAAAGGCACTATTACCGTTCCCATTAAATCACCAATTTTTAAAGTTCTTTTGCCGCCCATAAGAACAGTCGCACCTTTATCGTCGCCAGGCTGAAATGCTTTAGGTACAACATTAAGACAATGCATACACTTCACGCAATTTTGGTTATCAATTGTTACTGAATCATCATCATTCAAAGAAATAGCATTAGTAGGACATCGCGTAACTATATTATCAATTACATGCTTTCTTCCTTTCAAACCAACATACTCTTTAAATTCAGCTTGATCGATTTTAATGTCATCTCTCCATGTTCCAATAATCGACATATCCGCTCTTTCTATTGAGTTCATGCAATCATTTGCACATCCAGAAACCTTAAATTTAAACTTATATGGTAATGCAGGTCTATGCATATCATCTATAAAGTTATTAACTAATAATCTATGTGCCTTATGCTCATTAATGTTTGACATCTCGCATCTGCCCGCACCCACGCATGACATTGCTGTTCTAACGCATGGTCCAGCTCCACCCAAATCAAATCCATACTCATTAATTTCATCGAAAAAATGCTGAGTAGCATCTGAAGTAGAACCAATAAACATTATATTTCCAGTTTGACCATGAAATGTAACTAACCCTGAGCCATATTTTTCCCAACTGTCAGCCATTTTTCTAAGTATATCTGTTGTGTAAAAGTTCCCTGCAGGTGGTTGTACACGTAATGTATGAAATTCTTTAGACTTAGGGAAAGCGTCGCCCACTTCTGAGAAACGAGGTATAATACCACCGCCATAGCCATAAACACTTACTGTTCCGCCTTTCCAGTAGCCTTTTCTTGTCTCATACGAATGTTCTAATTGACCCAATAGGTCATTAGTCATCTCATTAATTCTTTTTTCAGGGTGAGTATCTCTTAATCTCTTGATGCCACTAATAAAACTAGGCCATGGCCCGTTTTCTAGCTCATCAAGCATTGGCGTATCGTGTTTTTTCAATGTATAGCTCCCCGTTTATCTAATATATAATCTTTATTATATTATCATTATTTACTAATATATGTCTATGGATAAACAATATAGCATTTATTTAAAATGACTTACAAGTACTAAATAGGCATAAATCTAATGAATATACTTGAAAATACCAGAACTAATTATAAACGCTGGGCTGATAAAAAACTACAGGGTTTTTCTAATAAATTAGATGATTTAATTGTGGAAATAAATAATCCCAATTCTGTTAGTAAGTCAGAAAAAAATATTATACTTAAAACTATTAAGCAGCATAATATTGTATTTTTCCAAATTAATAAGGGCACTATTAATCTAAAATCATCTATTAAAACATTAGCGTCACAGGTAGGACTTGGTAATTATGAAGTAGACTCCAAGTCAGATAATGATGGTCTGACCGAAATAAGAATTCATAATAGTATGAAACCAAGTGCTGAATATATTCCTTATACAGACAAACAACTAAATTGGCATACAGATGGATATTATAATAATGAGAACAACCTTATATTATCATGGTTGCTATTTTGCAAAAGCCAATCTGAAAATGGTGGAATGAATAAATATATGGATCATGAAATTGCATATATATTATTTAATAAAAGTTTTGATAATATTGGTGACTTAATGTTGCATAATGCATATAGAATACCCGAGAATGAATTAACTGGAAGAAAGGCGATCGATAATGCAATATTCTCGTTTATCAAAAATAAATTATATATGAAGTTTAGTATGAGAGAAAAAAATATTATATGGAACGATAAATCTAAAGAAGCTACAAATAATCTAAAAGATATTATTAATAGCTCTAAAAAATATCATATATCACATAAATTTTCAGAAGGACAAGGAGTGATAACAAATAATATTATCCATATGCGCACATCGTTTACAAATTTGGAAAAAAAGAATAGGCTCCTATATAGATTAAGATCTAAAAAAAGGATGGAAACTTAATGTTATATTTGAGCAGCGTATTAATAGATGAAAAAGATATTGAAACTTTTGATGAGCTATTGGAAGTAATAAAGATTAGAGCCAAAGATGGCGAGATATTCATAAAAATTGATTTAAAGCCGCCATTCCCTGATACACCTGAAAACTGGGAAGACAAAATTGAATCAGCTTTCAGTAGTTATATTAAATAATATGTGGGAAGAAGAAGAGAAACATGAAGAAAAATC